>ERZ1026888.21-NODE-21-length-92167-cov-13.013049_pt1 | contig 92167 bp, 67 predicted proteins | sample MGYA00380174_ERZ1026888 | MGnify/ENA primary metagenome ERZ1026888 (study PRJEB33269, sample SAMEA4719810) | human gut metagenome | biome: human-associated habitat; feature: organic feature; material: feces | place: Cameroon | collected 2013-10 ...
AATTCTTGCACTTTTTGTGTCAGATTTATATTTAAATTTTGAACACCCTACCCGAAGGGGCAGAAGTTCATAGCCCAGCGGCAAGCGAAGCGACGCCCTGGGGGATAGCGATGGATAAGCAAAGCGCCCTGCAAGGGTAAAAGCATTGAAATAGAGCGTGTTATGTTTACTGTTGTCCTTGCAGGGCGTGGCGTGATAGGGTGTGACGGTTTACCCAGGGTGTCGCTTCGCTTGCCCTGGGCTATGGAGGTCATTGGGCTTTCAGCCCGCTTGGTTACCTTTGTCACACCGCAGTCATGTCTGAGACTAAATTATCTATTCGTTGTGAAAGCCAGATGAGGCTAAAGTTATAAGAAGTGATACGCATTTCAAATCATTCCACATGCCGGATGAGCCAAATTTGTGTGGCGCAATGTCCCGAAGTCAAAAAAATAGCCGATTCTTGAAATCAGGGAGTTATGGCTCCCGTTGGCTGCAAACGGGGTTAAACCAAAATCGGTAGGAGGGGCTGTGCGAGCCGTTGAGTGAATGTTGTAACGTTATTTTTGTAATCGATTGATAGTTGATTTCTGCAAGTTTGTTTGTAACTTTGCATCCTGTAATCGAAGCATAGCCATGTCGCCGCAACATGCCTTTGCTCAAAACGAATTTGCGGTAACGAAAATGGAAGTTATAGAAATAAGAATTTCATTATAATACATTGTTGAATAGCGTTTGCTGTTATTCGGAACGTCTTGAAACTTGGCCGTAACAAGATAGCTCAAATACACGAATAAGTTTGTGAACGCCTGCGCATAGCGTGGGCTAAACTTATCTGTATTTGAAGGGTCGAGGCCAAGTACCCAAGACGTGGATAGGTTTGTCCACGCTTCTTTTGTACTTGGTCGTAGCAAAAGCCCCTTCGTTCTTCCTGATGCAGTATCGCCCAATTATTGCGCTTTTATGGTTTTTAATTCTTTTCAGTTTGTCTGGTTGTTCCCAATCATATTCGTTGGGTACTATCTGTTGTCGTGCCTATTGGCAAAGAAAAGTCCTGAACGGCAACGATCAACAAGCAATGTCTTGTTGCTGCTGGTTTCCTATGGCTTGTATGCCCAAACCAACGCAGCCTACACGCTTATCTTGTTAGGCGTAACATTCGTTACTTATTATTTTGCCTTGCTCATTGAGCGAAGCCAGGCCGAGCGGCCTAAGCATCTGTTGATAGTCTGTGGAAGCGCGTTGGCGTTGCTTCCCTTATTGGTGTTTAAGTATTACAACTTCATCATCAACACCAGCAACGCCTTCTTCGAATCCATCCATTGCGCCACGGTGTTGCCGGGTCTCAACTGGGCTGTACCTCTTGGCATATCGTTTTTTACGTTTCAGGCTGTGGGATATCTCATGGACGTGTATTATCGCCGCATCAAGGCCGAGCACAACTGGTTGGACTACATGCTTTTCGTTTCCTTTTTCCCACAAATCATGTCGGGTCCCATCAGCAAGGCGAAAGACCTGTTACCGCAGATCAAGACTTGCCGTCAGTTTGATGCGGCCATGGCTACCCAAGGTCTGAAATGGTTTGTTTGGGGATTGTTTCTCAAAGTGATGATGGCCGACCGACTGGGGATGTATGTCGATCAGGTGCTCGACAATTATATGTTCAATTCGGGCACGTCTTGTCTTTTGGCCACCATCTATTATTCGTTTCAGATATATGGTGACTTCGCTGGTTACTCATTCATGGCGATGGGCGTAGGAAAACTGATGGGATTCAATCTTATCAATAACTTCCAAAGGCCGTATCTCTCCACCTCGATCACCGATTTTTGGCGCCGTTGGCATATCTCGCTTTCTACATGGTTGAAAGATTATGTTTACATTCCGTTGGGAGGAAGCCGTTGCTCGAAAGCGAGGAATTATTGGAACATTTTCGTCACCTTCTTGGTGAGTGGCATTTGGCATGGCGCCAATTGGACCTTCGTGTTTTGGGGTGTTCTTCATGGCTTGTTCCAAATCATTGAGAAGATGTTTGGTTGGCAAAAGGTTACCACAACAAACTTACCCGTTCGTGTGGCGAGAATAGTCATTACGTTCACGCTCGTAACCATAGCATGGATATTTTTCCGACAGCCAACGATTGCCGACGCCTTTGGAGTGATTGAGAGAATTGTAACGGAACATGGCGCATTGTTTAAGCCGTCTAACACCGAAGTGGTGTTCTCTGCGCTGTCTATTGGCATTGTGGCGTGTGTCGACCTGCTGAGGGAGTTCTTGCCCAAGCGGTTCTATCAACTCGTCCAAGCCCCTGTGGTTGTTAGGTGGTGCGTCTATTATGCGTTGCTGCTGATTGTGTTGTTAAGCGGAGTGTTCGACTCCAGTCAGTTTATTTATGTTAGTTTTTAAGCCAAATGAAGAAGTTTGTTAGCAAGGTAATCTGGTTTTTGATAGGTCTTGTTGTGCTTGATGTGCTCGTGGGGTTGGGCGCGCGTTACTTGGTAGGACATGCCAAGGGTGGCGACACGGGCTTGAACAATTATATCTGCCATGAGATGAAGGACGAGTGCATTGTCTTCGGATCCTCGCGAGGCATGCACCATTACGACCCAAACATCATTGCGGATAGCTTGGGTATGAGCTGTTGGAACTGTTCGCTCGATGGCAACGGCATCATCCTGATGTATGGGCGATACAAGATGCTGAGCGCACGATACACGCCCAAGATGATCATCTACGATGTGCAGACAGCGTTCGACCTTTTGGAGAACGACAATCATAAATATTTGCGAAACTTGAGGTATTATTATGACGACCCAGGTGTTGACTCCATCTTTTGGCGGGTCGACCCCCTGGAGCGGCTCAAGATGTTGTCAAACTGTTATCGCTACAATTACCAGTGGCTGCAACTCATATCTGACAACATTCACCCCTTGCGGAGCAACGACAAGGGGTATAAGCCCATGGACAAGACCATGACTTATAAGCCGAAAGCGTCTTATAAGCCGAAAGCGTCCGAGCATCAAAAGGAGAATTATCAGTACGATTCGCTAAAGTTGTATTACTTGGAACAGTTGGTTGTGGCATGTAAAGCCAACGGCACCCAACTGGTGTTTGCCGTTTCGCCACAATTCAACACGCATGACGACAAGGTGTATCAGCCGCTGAAAGATATTTGCCGCAAATACCACTTGCCCTTCCTCAATCATTATTGCGACAAGGATTTTGTGGATAGGACCGATTATTTCTACGACTCGGTACACATGAACCGTACAGGAGCAACCGCCTACACCAAGATGCTCGTAGGAGAGTTGAAAGGCTTGGCCATGCCTTAATAGGATGGCACCATCAAGCATCGTTTGAATGTACAAATAATCCCGCGCCTACATATGAAGGTGCGGGGTGGTTAAAGCGAGAAGTGTCCATAATCGTAAAAAGGTGTGATGGGAAACACATTCCTACCACACCTTATTGTATATAAGGGGCCCTTGCTAACTTATCAAGGTCCTCGAAGGCTGTCGTGCCATGGGTTTGACGGTATGTTCCCGAGGGGGACGGCGTCGGCGTGGCACGGCAGCGATTGCTGGTTAGCAAACCTTTTCGAGCTTCTTCATCATGGTCATCATGAAGAAGGCGCTCAACAGGCAGAGCACGATAAACACGCCCCATACCACCCAGAGCGGGAAGCCGCCCCAGAGGAAGCCGCCCACGCTGACGAGCAGGTTACCTATGGCCGTTGCCACGAACCAGCCGCCCATCATGGCGCCTTTGTACTTTGGGGGAGCCACCTTGCTCACGAAGCTGATTCCCATCGGACTGAGCAGCAGCTCACCGAAGGTGAGCACAAGATAGGTGCTCATCAACCAGTTGGGCGACACAAACGCTGCGGCGTCGCCCGCCACGCGCTGCTCATCGGGTGTGGGCAGGCCGAGCGAACCAAAGAGCATGATGGCGTAGGCGGCAGCGGCCACCACCATGCCGTAGGCAATCTTACGGGGTGCTGAGGGCTCCTTGCCCTTGCGTGCCAGGTAGCCGAAGATGGCAAGGCTGACGGGTGTGAGCATCACCACGTAACTCGGGTTGAAGTGCTGGAAAATAGGAGCCGAGACCGATACCACCTCGTTGCCCGTGGTGACATACATGTAGCCCAAGAAGCCCAACGACGCCAGGATGACCACGCCGGCAATGGCGCGCGCCTTGGCTGTCTTGCTCTGGAAGAGGGCGAAGGCGGCATACACAATGAGGATGATTGCCACAAGGTTGAGCACGTTGAAGGACATGCCCTGCCAACCCGTTGCGCTCTTGGCCGTAAACTCATCGGCGAAGAAGGTAAGGGTCAGTCCGTTTTGCTGGAAAGCCATCCAGAAGAAGATCACCACGGCGAACACCAGTACGAGGGCGATGATGCGCTCACGTGTTTCCTGGCGTGAGAGCTCCACCACCTCGCCCGTCTCGTTGGCCTTGTCGGCCGATGTGCCTTCCACATGGCGGAAGGTGGAACGGAACGCGTAGTAGATCAGTATGGACACTACCAACGACAGGCACGCCACGGAGAAGGCAAAGTGGTAGGCGTCGTTGCCGCTATAGCCGAGCGAGTTTTGCGCCCAGTCCATGATGCGCACGGCAGCCGTTGGGGCAAAGAGCGAACCGATGTTGATGGCCATGTAGAAGATGGAGAACGCCTCGTCGCGCTTGCCTTGCAGCTCGGGCGCGTCGTAGAGGTTGCCCACCATCACCTGCAGGTTGCCCTTGAACAGTCCGGTTCCGATACTCACGCATAGCAAGGCGCCGCACATGAAGATCAGGGCGAAGGTGTCGCCGCCCAGGGGGATGGCCAACAGGAGGTAGCCAATGAACATGATAAAGATGCCTAAGGTAACCATCTTGCCGTAGCCGTACTTGTCGGCCACCATTCCGCCGAGGAAGGGGAAGAAGTAGACGGCACCCATGAACACACTATAAATCAGACCGGCGGTACCAGCGCTCAGTCCGAAGTTGGCTCTCAAGAACAGAGAAAAGACGGCTATCATCGTGTAATAGCCAAAGCGCTCGCCTGTGTTGGCCAATGCCAACGCATAGAGTCCTTTAGGTTGACCCTCAAACATAGTATTAAGATTTAGATGTTAAAGATTCATATATATAGCTCCGCCCGAAGGCGGAGCCATTTATCTGATGGAATGAAGGGTTGGCGGTTAGGCGGTTACACGCTCCAGCCACTTCACCATGGCGTACATCACGCCCATAGAGATGAAGCACACAATCATGAAGACCAACCAGCACTCCCACAACGGCCACTTGTTATACATCAGCGGGCCAATCCACAACAGGCAGTTGCCCACGGCCGTGGCGCCCAGCCACAATCCCTGGCAGAGGCCCTGCAAGTGCTTGGGAGCTACCTTCGACACGAAGCTCAGTCCGAGCGGTGAGATGAAGAGCTCGGCCACCGTCAGGAAGAAATAGGTGAGGATGAGCACGAGGGGCGACGCCTTGTCTAAAGCGCGCTCAGTGGGGTCCATCGAGGTGAACACCTCAGCCGAGGGCCAACCGTTCACCATGGAGAGAATCATGAGGAAGCCATAGGCCAGTCCGGCGATACCCATACCATACACAATCTTACGCGGTGTGGAGATGGGGTTGCCCTTCTTGGTGAAGTGGGCGAAGATCCACATGATGATGGGCGTGAGCGTGATGACGAAGAACGGGTTCACGGCCTGCCATATCTCAGGAGCCAGGGCGTCGGTGCGCACGAAGTCGCGGGCGAAGAAGCTGAGGCTCTGACCGTTCTGGTGGAATGAGAACCAGAAGAACACCGAGATGCCGAGCACGGCGAACAGGGCGTACATGCGCTGCTTGATCTCGGCGGCCATGGTGCGCTTCTCCTCCTCGGTGTATTGCTCCACAACCACCTCTTCTTTCTTGCCCGGGGTGGGGAAGAGATGCTTGGAGAAGAAGAAGATGAGCAGCGACACGAGCATCATCACCACCGATGCGATGAAGCTGTAGTGGATGCCGGTGTTGAACACGTCGAGATACTGCTGGCAGAAGGCGGCCATGTCGGTGAAATGATAGCCCGAGAGCTGCACCTGGCTGGCCAGCGTTTGCAGGTTGGCGGTATCCGTCTGGGTCAAGGTGCCGTTGATGAAGGCGTGGCAGAGGCGTGGCAGGTCGGCGTTGTAGGTCAACTGGTGCACGTTGAGCCACCATGAGCGCAGCAACGGCGCGATGAACGGCGCTGCCAAGGCACCCACATTGATGAACACATAGAAGATTTGGAATCCAGCGTCGCGCTGTCCCTGTGCCCACTTCAGGCGCTCTGTGCCCTCACGGGCGGCGTCGCGCTCAAAGTTGTCGTACATCTGTCCGACGATGGCTTGCAGGTTGCCCTTGAACAGACCGTTGCCCACCGAGATGAGGATGAGGGCGAAGATGGTGAACGAGAGCAGGGCGGTGTTGTTCTCGGGAGTGGCGAGGACGGGCACCGACAGGCACACATAACCCAACGCCATGACCAAGAGACCGCTCATGATGGTGCCCTTGTAGTTCTGGGTGCGGTCGGCGATGATACCGCCCACGAGGCTCATAACATAGATTGCGGCGAGGAAGAGGGCGGCAATCAGGCCGCTGGTCTCGTCGGACAATCCAAATTTGGAACAGAGGAAGAGTGCCAGCACGGCGTTCATGATGTAATAGCCGAAGCGCTCGCCCATGTTGCTGAGGGCTGCAAGGAGCAATCCTTTGGGATGGTTTTTGAACATAGATTATTGGATTTAGTTGTTAATGATCGTGGGTTAAGGTAGGTCGACGCCGTTGTCAACGGGTGATGTCGAAAAGATATGTTAGCTTGATGGTGATGGTTCCGAAGTTGGAACTGCCAAAATAGTCGCGTTTCGAGTCGCCGTAGATATTGCCCAATCCATAATAATATCGGCCTTCGAGGAGGAATCGCCCCACCTTGGGGTTGGCAAACTCGATGCCGGCGCCTGCCGCAATGCCGTAATCAAACTTGTTCTCCACGGCCATAGTGTCTTGCGCGCAAATCGAATTAGCGCGGTCGGCCATGTTGCGCTTGTCCCAGTCGAAGTTGCTCTTGGTGCTCTCGCTGAGGTAAACGCCAAACTGCGGACCGGCATTCACGAAGAAGTTGACACCCCGGTTCTCCCTTCCCCACGCCAGATGGGCCATGATGGGCACCTGGATGTAGTTGATGGTGCGCTCGTACTGCTCGGCCACGCCCGTCACGGCGTTGATCACGGGTTGGTCGTTTAGGTCGCGTATGTCCTCTTTCCATCCCAGCTGACCGTAGTTCACCTCGGCAGCGATCGATGCGATGGTTGAGAAGTATTTCTCCACGGTGTAGCGCATGGCCAGTCCGCCGGTGAGGCCTCCCTTCATGCTTTGCACCACCTTGGGCGTGAATCGCACGGTGGTGAGGTTGTATCCGCCACTGACACCCACCGAGAGGGTGTTGCGGTGCTCGCCAATCTGCGCCACGACCCCTAAGGGGAGGAGCAGGAGCAAGAGTGTGATGATATGTCGGTTCATGTGGTTTCTTGGAACGTCAACGGTTAATAGGCCACCGCCTCGATGCGGTGGTCGCGTGTGTAGTGGATGAGTTGGAAGCTTTCGTTCTGCATGCCGGCGTCGCCCACCTGCCTAAAGCGTAGGGGCGTTTGCAGCGGTGTGTAGGTGCTCTGCCCTTTCGTGCCGCGGAACGCCTTGCCCTTGGACACCAGTCCGCGCAAGAAGAACTGGGCGTGGTCGTAGCCCGTGAGCCCGAAGCGGGGGTTGTAGTTCACCTGCAGGCCCTCGTGGAACCACCTGCGGTAGGTCTGCTCAAACTGGCGTGTGCGTGCGTTCTGCGGGTTGTAGTAGAACTGTGCGGGGATGTAGGTGTCGAAGCGGAAGAACTTATCGAGGTCGTAGTCGGCGTAAAGCAACCAGTCGGTGTAGCCGAAGAGGGTTATCTTGATGTTGGGATTGAGGTTTTGCAGGCTCGCCAACTTGGCCAAGGCCACCGTGAGCTCAGTCATGCGCCCCGTATTGAGGATCACCACGTTCTGCTGGTTGGTGCGGAACGCCTTGGCAAACATGCCCTCGCTGCTGTTGAGGTTGGTAATGTTGTATGTGATGTTCTTGCTCTCCAGGCGGTTGCGCAAGCCAAAGGTGAACACGCCCTTGCGCGAGGTGGTGTCGTTGCAATCGATAAACACCGGGTGGGCCTGGGGGAACAGGCGGAGGTACGCCTCGATGGCGCTGTTGTTGAGCCTGTCGGGACTCTGCCACACCTGGAAGATCTGGCTATAGCGCGCCACGTCGTCGCCATTGATGGAGAACGGTATGACCATCTTGATGTCGCGTGCCTTGCAAAACTCGGCAAGGCCACGCACCTGATGGGTGTAGAGCGGACCGAAGATGATGTTGCACTTGGCGGCCTCGGGATCGCTCGTAAACTTCGTTATGTCGTCGTCGATGGTTACGTTCCAGGCGTGCACATCGATGTGGTATCCGGCACGCTTCAGGCTGTCGCAGCCCATGAGCAGGCCACGGTAATACTCCATCATGCGGCGGCCATCGCCGTTGATGTTGTGCAGGGGGAGCATCACGCCCACACGCATGGCGGCGGTCGCAGCCTTCTGCGTAGCCTTCTGCACGGGCTTGGCCACGGGGGCGGGCTTGGCCGCTGGTGTGGCGGGCTCTTCGGAGGGGTAGGGAATGAGGATGCGGTCGCCCTTCTTCAACGTGTAGTCGGCCGCCTTCATCTCGGGATTGGCGGCGCGCAACTGGTCTTCGGTCAGGCCGAATTTCTTGGCAATGCCATACACCGTGTCTTTCTTCTTCACCTTATACAAGTCGCGCCATTGGGGCACCTGGGCCACCACCGTTGAGGCGAGCAAGCAGAGAACGACGACCACGAGGCATCTGTATATCTTTACCATAAATGCGTTCTTAAATCAAAATCAATTGCAAAAATACAAAAAAAAGAAATACATCCTCATTTTTTTCAAAGGAAATTCACTAACTTTGCATAAGGCGGCAACAAAAAATGCCACCCAACCAACACATTTCTCAAAATGAATGCGAAAATCATCATATCCTTCCTCTTTTCTCTTCTTGCCACAGGCGTTTGGGGACAGGATGTTTATCCCTCCATCAACCCCATGGCCAGCTACACCGACAAGGATGGCGAGACACACACGGAGACCAGCATCTCCGAGTCGGCGCCCCTCACGGTGACGTTCAACGCCAACGCGGAGAACACGGCGGGCTGGACCGCCCACTACGAATGGCGGTTCTATAAGGATGGCAAGCGCGAGGCGCCTTACCTCATCCGCTACGACGAGGACACGCAAATCACGTTCACCGAGTCGGGCGCCCACCACGTGGAGCTCTGGGCCACGTTTGTCCAGGGTACCGACACCGTGGCCTACACCGACGACTATTGGACGTCGGAGGCCTCGCCCCTCATTGTCTCCATCTCCGAGAGCAAGCTGGAAATGCCCAACGCGTTCTCGCCCAACGGTGACGGCATCAACGATGTCTACAAGGCGAAGAGCGGCTACCAGAGCCTCGTGGAGTTCCACGCCTACATTTTCAACCGCTGGGGACAGAAGTTGTACGAGTGGTCGGACCCCGCCGATGGATGGGATGGCAAATACAAGGGCAAGGATGTGGCACAAGGCGTCTACTACGTCTTGGTGAAGGCCAAGGGCGCCGACGGCCGCACGTTCAACATCAAGCGCGACGTAAACCTGCTCAGGGGCTACACTGAGAGTTCCACCGCAAACCCCTAACGGGCTGTCGGCCTCCACACACACTACACCCCAGCGCGCCCTATCGACCCACTGAGCCGATGGGCGGGGCCTCCTGCCACACGCAGGAGCCACCTTTCTTAATAGGTAAAAAAAAGACCAATTAGCGAACACTCTTATGACACAGCTAAAGGCTATCGGGAAACAAACGGAATGGATCAACGTGTGGGGAGCGCGCGTCCACAACCTCAAGAACGTGGACGTGAAGATTCCCCGCAACGCGCTAACCGTCATCACCGGCCTGTCGGGGTCGGGCAAGTCGTCGCTCGCCTTCGACACCATCTACGCCGAAGGACAACGGCGATACATCGAGACGTTCTCGGCCTACGCACGCAACTTCCTCGGCAACCTGCAACGCCCCGACGTCGACAAGATCTCGGGACTGTCGCCCGTGATCAGCATTGAGCAGAAAACCACCAACAAAAATCCGAGGTCGACCGTGGGAACGTCCACCGAGATATACGATTACCTGCGCCTCCTCTACGCGCGGGCGGCCACGGCCTATAGCTACCTGAGCGGCGAGAAGATGGTGAAATACACCGAGGAGAAGGTCATCGACATGATCCTCTCCGACTATGCCGGCCATGCCATCTACATCCTCGCTCCACTCGTGCGCCAACGCAAGGGCCATTACCGTGAGCTCTTCGAGAGCATGCGCAAGAAGGGCTACCTCTATATCCGTGTCGACGGCGAGATCAAGGAGATTACACGCGGCATGAAGGTAGACCGATACAAGAACCACAACATCGAGGTGGTGATCGACAAGCTCAAGGTGCGCGACAAGGACGATGAGCGACTGAAGAACACCGTGCGCATCGCCATGCGCCAGGGCGACGGTGTGGTCATGGTGATGGACCGCGACACGGGCGAGGCGAAAAACTTCTCCAAGCGACTCATGGACCCCGTGACCGGATTGGCCTATAGCGACCCCGCGCCCAACATCTTCTCCTTCAACTCGCCCGAAGGGGCGTGCCCCCATTGCAAGGGATTGGGCTACGTCAACGAGATCGACCTCAAGAAGGTCATCCCCAACGACGCGCTCAGCATCCACGACGGCGCCATCGTGCCATTGGGCAAATACAAGAGCCAGATGATCTTCTGGCAGATCGACGCCCTCCTGAAGAAATACGACTGCTCGCTGAAGACGCCCTTCAAGGACATTCCCGCCGACGCCGTCAGCGAGATCCTCTACGGGTCGCTCGAGAACATACGCATCGACAAGGACGTCATACATACATCAAGTGATTATTTCGTGGCTTTCGACGGGGTGATTAAGTACCTCAAGACGGTCATGGAGAACGACGACTCGGCCGCCTCGCAGAAGTGGGCGGCGCAGTTTCTTGCCGAGGCGGTATGCCCCGAGTGCCAGGGCAAGCGACTGAAGAAGGAGAGCCTGGCCTATAAGATATGGGATAAGAACATCGCCGAGGTGGCGTCGCTCGACATCAGCGACCTCGCCGAGTGGCTCGACCACGTGGAGCAACACCTCGACGACAAGGAGGGGCGCATCGCCCACGAAATCATCAAGGAGCTGCGGTCGAGGGTCGGCTTCCTCTTGGAGGTGGGACTCGATTACCTCTCGCTCAACCGGCAGTCGGCCACACTCTCGGGTGGTGAGAGCCAACGCATCCGACTGGCCACGCAGATTGGCAGCCAACTGGTCAATGTGCTCTACATCCTCGACGAGCCGTCCATCGGATTGCATCAGCGCGACAACCAACGGCTCATCAACTCGCTGAAGGAGTTGCGCGACATGGGCAACACGGTCGTCGTGGTGGAGCACGATGAGGACATGATGCGCGCGGCCGACTGGATTGTCGACATTGGGCCGCGAGCAGGGCGAAAGGGCGGCCAAGTGGTGTTTGAAGGAACGCCACAGCAGATGCTCCAACCCGCCAAGACGCTCACGGCGCAATACCTCACGGGCGAAAGACAGATAGCTATCCCCGCCGAGCGGCGCAAGGGCAACGGACTGTTCCTCAAGTTGCGGGGATGCCGGGGCAACAACCTCAAGAACGTCGACGTCGACTTCCCCCTGGGCGAGCTCATCGTCGTAACGGGCGTGTCGGGATCGGGCAAGTCGACGCTCATCAACGCCACGCTCCAACCCATCCTCTCGCAACATTTCTACCGCAGCCTGCGCAAGCCCATGCCCTACGACAGCATCGAGGGCATAGAACATATAGACAAGGTGGTCAACGTGGACCAAAGCCCCATTGGCCGCACGCCACGCTCCAATCCCGCCACCTACACGGGCGTGTTTGGCGACATAAGGTCGCTCTACGTCAACCTGCCGGAGGCGAAGATCAGGGGCTACAAGCCCGGAAGGTTCTCGTTCAACGTCAGGGGAGGACGATGCGAGGCGTGCAAGGGCAACGGATACAAGACTATCGAGATGAACTTCCTGCCCGACGTGATGGTGCCCTGCGAGGTGTGCCACGGCAAGCGCTACAACCGCGAGACGCTCGAGGTGAGGTTTAAGGGCAAGTCGATCGCCGACGTGCTCGACATGACCGTCAACATGGCGGTGGAGTTCTTTGAGAACGTGCCTGCCATCCTGCCTAAGATCAAGGCGTTGCAAGACGTGGGACTGGGATACCTCAAGCTCGGACAGAGCGCCACAACGCTGTCGGGAGGCGAGAGCCAACGCGTGAAGCTCGCCACCGAACTGAGCAAGAAAGACACGGGAAAAACGCTATACATCCTCGACGAACCCACCACCGGTCTCCATTTCGAAGACATCAACATGCTCATGAAAGTGCTGCAAAAACTCGTAGATAAGGGCAACACGGTCATCATCATTGAGCACAACCTCGACGTCATCAAACTGGCTGACCACATCATCGACATGGGACCAGAGGGAGGACGAGGCGGCGGACAACTGCTCGTGGCCGGTACACCCGAGGAGGTGGCAAAGTGCCAACTGGGTTATTCGGCCAAGTATATCCGGGAGACGCTGGAGAAACAAAAGGAATGTGCTGGGCGGAAGGAAGGCCAAACGAGCCAAGAACCGTAAGTTGCACAATCTTGACGTCGCAAGAAAACCATCGCGTTGAGGCTTGGCATGTATCGAGTTGCTATACATGCCAAGCCGAGACACGCTAAACCCTGTGGCTTGCTTTTTGGCCTGGCGTTCCAATCCCCATCGGTCATAGGGTGGGGGCGCTCAATCGCTCATAAGGGGTTCCCCCAATCGGTAAAAGGATTTCCCCCAAGGGATAATAGGGCTTCGACCAAGGGGCGAACGGCGTTCCCGCGCCTTCCGGATTGACGGGATGGACCACCGAATGAAAAAAAGAGGAGCAGATACCCCTTGTTTCGATGAATATTACTACCTTTGCAATCAACAATAGTTGATGAACCCCTACCCCAAAACCAACTTATGACACACACCTTACCCCGACATATCCTCTTAACGTTGGCGCTCTCGTTGCTCACCATGGCAACCTACGCCCAGCATCGCACACGCACCACCACCCAATCGGCGTCGGCGTCCGCCAAGGTAAGTAGGCAGTTTGCCGACTCCCTCCGCCATTATGCCGACTCGATCTACGCCGATAGCGTGAGGGTTCGGCCGCGCCTCACCGCCACCGATGTGGCGCCCTTGTTCCTTCCCCCCACATTTTACAAAGACGTTCCGCACAAGGCATTCTCGCTTACCGACAGCCTGACGACCGTCGACGAGCTGATGTTGCTGCTCTACCTCAACCGTCCCGATCTCGTGTCGGCCACCCAAAAGCAGTTGGAGAAGGCTGGCCCCGTGCTGGCGCCCACCACCGTCACCGACAAGCCCGCCGTGGAGGTGGCCGAAACCAAGCCTGCGGAGGCCATGCCCAACGATGTGGACCTCATCGTGTTGAAGCCCAACTTTTGGTCGTTTGGTGGCGACCACTACCTGCAGTTCTTCCAAAACTACGTGTCGAGCAACTGGTATAAGGGCGGACAAAGCAACTATTCGATGGTGGCGTCGCTCACGTTGAACGCCAATTACAACAACAAGCAGAAGGTGAGATGGGACAATAAGCTCGAGATGAAACTGGGCTTCCAAACCACCCGAGGCGACACGCTCCATAGTTTGAAGACCTCCGAGGACCTGTTGCGCTATACGGGCAAGTTGGGCTTGCAGGCCACCAAGAGCTGGTACTACACCTTCCAGTTGCTGGCCTCCACGCAGTTTGTGCGAAACTTTGGCACCAACAGCAATTATGTGTATTCCGATTTCCTCTCGCCGCTCAACGTGAACGTGTCAATCGGTATGGACTACAACATCAACTGGTTGAAGGGCCGCATGCGCGGAAGCGTTCACCTCGCTCCCTTGGCCTACAACTTTAAGTATGTGGGCCGCAAGGCTTTGGCCACACGCTACGGCGTGGATGCGGGCCACCACACCCTGAACGACTTCGGTTCGCAGATCACCGTTGATGTAACGTGGAGGATGTGCGACAACATCAGTTGGCGCTCACGTATCTATGGATACACCACGTACGAGCGTGTAGAGATGGAGTTTGAGAACACCTTCAGTTTCCAGTTTAACCGATACATCTCCGCCAAGTTCTTCGTCTATCCCCGATTCGACGACTCACGCAAGCGCGACGACCACCACGGCTACTGGATGTTCAAGGAATACACGTCGCTCGGCTTCTCGTACAGTTTCTAAGCTGACGGCACGCCGCGATGCGCCACCAAACCAAGGACTGGGTGGCGCATCGTTTTCGGTTCTACAAATAAATGGGGTTTTGAATGTTGTTTCTTGTACCCTTGTTCTTGTGTAAGTCGGTCTTTTTTTCTAACTTTGCGATGAATTTAACGACAAACTTACAGGAAACAATCATTTAACGCCAATTATTCAAAATGGTATTACTAAACAAACACGGCTTGAGGCAGACCGCCTTGGCCCTTCTCGTTTGTGGCTTTGGCATGCCGGCGTGGGCCCAGGGCTACCGAGATGTTACGTCCGAGGCGCTTGTCAACCCCTCGTTCGAGTTGACCGCCGAGGCCACTCCCTTGACCGCTGCCACCGCCACCAACATCGCCGAGGCGTATGGCTGGACCTTGCCCACGGGCACCTCTAACATGGCGGTGGCCGATGCGTCGACCACCGCGATCGGTTTCACCAATGGCAAGGGCGGTGTGCAACCCTCCGAAGGCACCTATTTCTTATGGTATCGCAAAGGTTGGGGCCATCTCTCAACCCTCGTCTCCACCACCACCCGCACACTTTCGGCTGGCAAATACTATGTGGTGGTCGACTATAAGGCAGCCGATTATTCCAACAACAACAACCATTCGACCAACGGAACCAAGATGAACATCGTGGTGACGGGTGCCGATGGCCAATCGCTGGGCCAAACGGCCGAGGCACGTCGCGCCTATTCGTTTGCCAATGGCAGCAGCAATCCCGGTTCCGACACCTATCTGGCCAAGGCGCCCTGGACACCCATCGGCGCGTTCTTCACGCTCCATGACGAGGGCGTGGCCACCATCTCGGTGAAGGCGTCGCTGGTCAACAATGGCCGTTCCGACATCTGCCTCGACAACATGCGCGTCTACCGCGTCGACGATGAGGCGCAAGCCGATGCCACGCCATTCCCACTCGATGTCACCGGTATGCTCGCCAACCCCAGCTTTGAGGCTGGAGCGGGCGGTACCTCGTGGTCATCCTACAGCTACAATGGATGGACTGTGGCCAGCAATGGCAGTGAGATCAAGGCCGACGGAGGGTCGTTCACCACCGTCTATGGCGACAAGCTCGACGGCCTCCGCGTGTTCAACGCATGGGACAACTCCGCCACAACCGATAAGAGCCTATCCCAACAGGTCAACGGCTTGCCCGCTGGCCGCTACCGTCTGCAGGCCACTGTGACGGGATCGGCAGGCAAGCAATTCGCCCTTTTCGCAGGCGATAGCGTGCGTCAGGTGACGGTTGCCGACGCCAGCGCTGTGCAAACAGAGACGCTCTACTTCTCGAAAGCCACCGATGAGCCCATCGCCTTGGGCTTGCGCTCCACCGTGTTCTATAAGGCCGACAACTTCCGCCTCGCCTATCTCGGCAAGGATGCCTCGCAATCGCGCGACGAATACGAGCAAGCCTTGGCCTTGGCCCAGCAAGTGTATGGTCGTGCGGTCGACTTGGGCGATCTGACCTCCACAGAGAAACAAGCCTTGGCCGAGGCCATTGCCGCCACACCCGAGGCTACGCTGGCGGGCTATCAGGAGGCCGCTACCCGTCTGCTTCAGGCCGCACAGGCACTCGTCCAGGCCGAGTATGTGCAGATTGGCAAGCAATATGGCGCCGAGATGGAACTCGGAGCGTGGACCAACAACAACGTAACCACCAACCAGGGACAGCATTGGGACGGCACATCCTCGTCGACCTATTACGAGCAGAAGGAAGGCTGGAGCAACCAGTCATGGAACATGTCGATGCGCCAGACCATCACGTTGCCCGCCGGCAAATATGTGTTGCGTGCCACAGGTCGCCACGCCATGGGCGATATGGACATGGCGTTGACCGTTTCGGCCCAGGGCCAAACATTGGCTTCGGTGGCCGATTTCCCGTCTGGCGACACCGGCTTGGGCGTCAACCTCGAGGGTAAGGCATCGTTCCTCGCCACCGATGGCGCTGGTTTTGCCAATAAGGGCAACGGCTATGGATGGCAATGGCGCTACCTTCCCTTCGAACTGAAGCAAGAAACGTCCGTGACCGTGGCCGTTGAAGGAGCGGGTCGCGAGCCCCATTTGTGGATGAGCGTCAGCAACTTCGCCTTGTTGCGCGAGGGCGCTTCACAGGGCAACTTTGCCGTGAACAGTCTCAAGACGGTCAGTCAGGTGACGACCAATGTCTCCCTTGACAACCCCGTCGATTACGTTATTTCTTCCGCCACACCCTTTGCCGCATCGGGAAATGTCGACATCGTCCATGAGGATGCAGTCATCATCCTCAGCGGCATGAAGCCCAGCGCGGCCGATGCGTGGCTTTCGTTTGTTAAAGTCAGGGGCAAGGCCGCCGAGGAAGGCATCAACTGCTCCATCCGCATCTATGGCAATGGGGCTATGATCGTGCCGTATGGCAGCTATGTCGTTCCCCTCACCATTTACGACGGCACCAACCTCACGGGTTCATCGAAGAGCGATTTCATCGTGGGAACGCGTCGATCGTTCAAGAATAACATCTTTAACAACAAGATGCGAAGCTTCAAGCTCAAGCGTGGATACATGGTTACGTTGGCCACCAAGGAAGATGGCAAGGGCTATAGCCGCGTGTTCATTGCCGACAAGAGCAACCGCCGCATCAACCTCCCCACCACATCGAAGATTCTCGACCGCCACGTGTCGTCCATCCGCGTGTCGAAGTGGAACGACGTAACGAAGAAAGGCTATGCCGGAAACAACAGTACCATCAATGCATTGCTCAACACCACTTGGTGCTACAACTGGGATGCGGGATGGCACGAGTGGGATGATCGCGAGTATGTAACCCAACACCACCACGAGGGATGGCCGAGCATTGAGAGCGTGGGCAACAACGGCCCGTCGTCGAACATCCTGGGCAATAACGAGCCCGACAACACCGCCGATGAGCGCGAGACCGTCAGTTCGGTGTCGGAGGTGCTCGCCCATTGGGAGGAGATGATGGCCACGGGTAAGCGATTGGGCTCGCCCGCCATGGCCAGCAACCTCAATGGTTGGCTCTATCCGTTCATCGACTCCATCGACGCCCGCGGATGGCGCTGCGACTTCATTGCCGTTCACGCCTATTATTATGAGGATTGGGGCGCTTGGCAGAACACGCTCAAGGCCATTCACGAGCGTACCGGCCGTCCCATCTGGATTACCGAGATGAACTATGGAGCCAACTGGACCGGATGGCCCGGAAGCAACACCAAGGGCAACGCAGAGAACTACGCCATTGAGAAGCAGCATTTCGCACCCGTCATCGACGGCTTGGAGTCGACGGGATGGATTGAGCGCTATGCCGCATACAATGAGGTGCAAGATTGCAGAAAGCTCTATAACAAGGGCGACGCGTCGTTGGCGTCGAAGAATTACCTCACGCCGATGGGCGAATACTATGCCGCCAAGCGATCCAACATGGCCTACAATTCAAGCTACGGCTACACGCCGAAGGCTCTGCCGATGAAGAATCCCACCCTCACACAAGCCACATGGAACGCCGAGGGCTTGCTCTTGGGATGGGAAGACCCCAACGAGGAGTTCTCGGATAGCGTCATCGTGGAGCGAAAGGACGCCAATGGACAGTGGCAAACCATGACCCTTTGCACGCCGCAGGAGGACAATCCGCTCTTCAGCCTGACGCTGCAAGGCACGGAATCGGCCACGTATCGCATCCGCACGGTCGACTATCTCGGTCGCAACCATTACTCCGCTCCCGTATCGGTCGGCCCCATCGATGGTGTGGGTAGTGCCGTGGAGAAGGACGGTCGCACCCTGTATTTGGGTGGAAACATCGTAAGCAATGGCGACTTCCTTGAGGATTTGACAGGTTGGATGGCTGGCGACGGCACCGCGCTTACCTGGCCCGCCTTCGAGGTTTACCCCTTGGGAGGTGTAGATGGAGGCACGTATCTGCAAGCGTTCAAGAATGAGGGCGCTGCGTCGAGTGCCAGTTTGAAGCGCTCCGTGGCGTTGACCGCATCCACACCTTATTATATCAGCGTGTTCCACAAGAACAATGGAGGCGAGTATCAAACCGCAGCCTTGTCGGCCGATGGCATCCAAGAAACCGCAACCGTCCTCTCGCTGCCTGCCGCTTCGGTGTGGAGCAAGGCGTCGGCCACCTTCAACAGTGGCGCCAACAGCCAGCTCCTGCTCAGCTATCGATGGTTGGGCAAGTCGGCCCAGTTCGATAAGTTTGTCGTCGCCCCGCTCTTTGAGAGCCGCGAGGAGGCCTATGCTGATGGTGTGGAACGCATGAGGCAAGACATCAGCGATTTCAAGCAATGGAACAAGGCGCAACCCGTCGTCAATGAGTTGCTCACCGAAGCCGCGTCGAAGGTTACCGCAACCGATGCCGACGCCTATGCTTCGCTCTCGGCCTTGTTGGGCCAGGCACGCCGCGCCGTGGCCGACGCCACTTCGCTCGACTCGCTCCTCACTGTGGCCAACACCATTGCGGCCATAGGCTTGCCCGGTGTGTCGCAGGTTCGTCAGGCCGTTGCCGACGCACAGAACCCCACCTCTTTGGCGTTCTTCGCTGAGGCCAGCGCCCGCTTGCAGCAGGCTGTCGACGAGGCCTTGCCCGCCCAAGACCGAACCACATCCATCTCCAACGCCAACCTGGACGCATCGACCGGATGGAATGTTGAGGCTGGAACCTATAAGGGAGGCGACCAACGCCTCAACACATTTGGTGGACGCAAGTGCTGGAACGCATGGTGGAACGTGTCGACGGCCAATGCGGCAGGTCGCACCCTGGCCCTGACGCAGGATCTTTCGGGACTTCCCATGGGCTTCTATCGCCTGACGGCCGACGCCACCACACAACATTATTGTCTCTCCGACCAGCATTGTTGGATGCGCACGGAGACCGATAGCACGGCCTCGCCCACGCTCACCTTCGACCGTATGCAGATTCCCGGCATCAGCGATGAGGATCGTTGGCAGACGCTCTCCACCTTGCCGCTCTATGTGGGCGACGCAGGAACGGCCACCGTGGGATTCCAATCGTCGAAGAATGGCGCCCTGGAGGGAGCCTATGATGGCGACAACCGCGAAGGATGGTGGCTTGCCTCGAAGTTCCGTTTGTGGTACACGCCGGGTTATCAGCGCGCGGTCGACAGCACTCATGTGTGGACAACGGTCTGCCTTCCGTTTGCCGCCATCCCATCGGATAGTGTGAAGGTCTATGCCGTAGCGGGTCGATCGGCCGACGGTTCGCAACTCTTCCTCACCCCGGTGAACGCCCTGGAGGCAGGCAAGGCTTATGTGTGCCGTTACGAGGGCAAGCATATCGCCTTCCTCGGAGGGAAGAGTCTGGTGTCGCGTCCTGTCACTGGCGGTCTCCTTACGGGTGTGTTCAAGAACGGACGCCTGCGCGAAGGTGCCTATGTGCTTGTGGATGACGAATGGCGTAAGGTGGAAAACCTGGCCGATGCGACCCTTGCCAATTACTCGGCCTACATCGCCTCGTTCAGCAATCTGCCCATCGTTGAGGGTGGTGCCGTGTCGATGCCGCTCCAAGGCGTTGTCGATGGTATCGACGGCGTCAGCCTGACCGACGCACGCGCGGAGCGCACTTACAACCTCAACGGTCAGCGCTCAACCTCACAGCATGGCGTTTTGGTGAAGAAAAACAAGAAGTTTATTCGCAAATAACCTTTCCAAAGGCGAAAGCGAACCGGGCGAGTGATTGTCCGTAATCCGCCTACCGGAGCAGCCGCAACAGACGATGGGTTGGCCCCAACCCGTCTGGCGGCTGCGCCGAACAGGGCGTAAGACCGAACGACCTCCAAGGAATAAAGGCGCAGCGTGATGCGCCTGATGGAGCGAGTTCTCACGAACGATGAAGCTACTCATGCCGTGTCATCGTGAGAAACCATCGTAAAAGTGTAGTAGTCAGAAGTAGAATAATCGATCATAATCCATTGAACCTATGCGTAAAATCCTTTTGGCCTTGATGGCCTTCTTGGCGATTCCCGCAATGGCCCAACCCCTTGGCGAGGTTGAGCCTACCGACCCCGCCTCATGGGCGACGGTTCCTGCCAACAAACCCTTTGTGTTGAGTTGGGCCTCACGCGATGTGCATTATGCCCAATCGTCGGTTCCCCGTATCATTCCCACCACCGAGATCAGCCTCACGGGCTGGCGTGGCGAGACCGTTTCGGCCTTGGCCTTGCTGAGCTCCCGTAGCGGTTCGCAACCCCTCCGATTGGAGATGTTGTCGGCCGATGCCACCACCCGCCAAGCCGATAGCGTGGCCACGGCCCGCTTTGTGCGCTATGTGCTGTGCGACGAGAAGCGTGGGTGTGGCGACAATCTGATGAACACGCCCACCTATCTGGTGCCCGACATCATCGACGTGGACACCGCGTGGGCCTTGGCTCCTATGACCACGCGACCCGTTTGGGTGTCGATCCAGGTGCCGCGCAATGCGCAGGCCGGAGCGAACAAACTGTATCTGGCCGTTCGCGATGCCCAATCGCATCAGGAGCTGGGCCGTTTGGCGCTGACGCTCAACGTGGTGGACCGCACCCTGCCTCGTCCCTGCGATTACCGTTTCCACGTAGACTTCTGGCAACAGCCTTATAGCGTGTCGCGCTATGATGGCCTGAAGCGTTGGAGCCCGCAGCATTTCGAGCGCCTCAAACCCTATCTGCAACTCTTGGCACGTGGTGGGCAGAAGGTGGTTACCGCCATCTTGTTCTATGAGCCGTGGGGCGTGCAGAGCAACGATAAGTTTGACGCGATGATCAAGACCACGCGCCGCAAGAACGGCAAGTGGCGTTACGACTATTCGGTGTTCGACCGTTATGTGGCGTTGTGCGATAGTTGCGGCATCAACCAGCAAATCAATTGCTACTCGATGATACCTTGGGACATGACGTTCACCTACTACGACGAGGCCCTGAAGCGCGACGTGGCGCTGAAGACAGGCACCTCCGATTCGGCCTATCGTGCCCTTTGGACGCCCTTCCTCAAGAGTTTTGCGCAGCACCTGAAGAAGAAAGGATGGTTCGACAAGACCCGTATCGCCATGGACGAGCGAGGGTTGGACGACATGATGCGCGCCTACAACCTGCTGCATGAGGTGGTTCCCGATTTCCGCATGGCGCTGGCTGGCGTGCCCCATAAGGAGTTGTTCGACGTGATTACCGACTATAGCTTGGGTTATCCCGAGCGTTTCACCAAGGAGCAACTGGCCTCTCGTCGCAGCAAAGGCATGCTCTCGACCACCTATACCTGTTGTCCCGACCTGACCCCCAATATCGAGACCTACAACGATCCCGCCGATGCCGCCTATTTGCCCCTGTACTGTCAGGCCAACGGCTTTGAGGGCTATTTGCACTGGTCGTGGATGAACTGGACCGACCAGCCCTTGCAAGACAGTAGGTTTAAGCTCTTCCCAGCTGGCGACACCTACCTTATCTACCCCGGTCCGCGCAGCTCCGTGCGTTGGGAACGCTTCATCGAGGGTGTGCAACAGGTGGAGAAATACCGCATCCTTCGTGAGGAATGTCAACGCGAAGGCAACGCCGACGGCGTGAAGAAGCTCGACGACGCCCTGCGATCCTTCCAGTCGGGGCAGCCCAATTACCACAACACCACCGCTCAATCGGTCAACTATTTCGAGTATCTGCTAAATGAAATGAGCGCGAAATAAGCTGATAATCCCAAATCGGTCATGATCGGTCTAATGACCGATTGGGGCTTATGCAAAGGAGCCATGCCACGAGTCGAATCCGACCTCCGTTGGCATGGCTCCTTTTGCGTTGGCAGCGTTTCTTGTGTGCTGGCAACGATCCTTTTGCTTTGGTTTCGATTCTTTCGGTTATTTTCCTCCTTGGCTAATCTTCAGCAGCGTTCCCATGGGACAAACAAAGCGGCAGTAGGGACGTGTGACGACCGTCGACAACAGCACGAATGTGGCGGCGATGACCACCACCACCCACGAGGCCGACTGGAAGATGAAGGCCGAGAACGGCTCGTAGTCGACCCATTCGCTCCACACGCCGCCCCATATCAGCAACATCAGCGCCACCCAGAGCACTTGGCGGAAACGGTTGAGGGCGCGCAGCACCGAAGGCTTGATCTTCATCTTATGCTTCACACACGTGGCCGCCACCTGCTGCAGCGACCCAAACGGACACACGTTGGTGCAATAGTACGACTTCTTGCCCAGCAACGGATAGATGAACGCCGTGATGAGCATAATGACGGGGATGACCACGGCCACCGCATCCATGCCGTGGGCCGCATAGCCCATGAGTGAGGCGTAGGACAGGAACGTGCCACACCAGAATCCCAGCACCACCACGTTGAGCGCCATTTGGCAGATGCGATACGTTCGGTTTTTGATGAATAGCGGCAGGATGGCAGCCATGAGCACCACGACGATGCCCACGAGGTTTTTGGCCGAGGTGTCGAATGTGGGCGCCTTGGGCTCTGCTTGCGCCTGCTTGGCGTAGGCCAATCCGCGCTGCATGTTTCCGATGATGGCGCGCGAGGAGAATGTGGCGCCCGACACGGCGTCGACCTTCATGCCTGCGGCCTCGTCGACCGTCTTGCCCTTCCATTGGTTGAAGAGCGAGGCGGCATGGTTGAAGAAATCGGGCGTCTCGTCGTTGGGAAGGGCCTCAATGTGGGTAACCACACCGTTGGCGATGGTTATCTTCAGCGGCACCTTACCCGCGTAGCCCGTGATGTCGGCGCCCAGGCCCGATGTGTTGACCACCATCGACCCGTCGGCCATGGTCTGCAAGGTGTCGTTGTTCACGGCTTGCTGGGCTTCGTGCCTCTCTCGGAAGTCGTGCCCCATCCATGCGCCGTGCTTCGCCAAGGCCAGCGACGACAATATGATTAGGCCCAGCACGAGACCTACGAACGCCTTTATTTTGTTTTTTCTTTTCATGTTTTGATGGATGATGTGATGTGTTCTCGGTTGTGTGAGTCGGCGAGTGGCGACAAAACCGAATGGTCTTGATGTTGCAAAATTAAACAATTCCTTTCATATTATGGGTTGAACGACTGTTAGTATCCGTTAAAAACGTGCTTATGCGCCCCTTGTGGCCATCCTTCCAACTCCCTCCTACAATCTCGTTTTATTGCCAAAACGATGCCTTTGGCCGATTAGGTGGTGTTGTCCGCCATCGTGTGAGAGCCTTGTCGCCCATGTCTGTTTAGGTTCAAATTATTACGACAAACTACATTGGAATCTACACGTTTTTTTTTCATGACGGAAATGTTGGGCACAAATACGCGATTCTCGGTGTGTTTTTCTAACAGGTTTGTATTCAGCGACTTGTGTAATGGGTGGCTCTTTTGACGCTTCGCGGTTGACAATCAACGCCATAAAACATGCCTAATCGCGGCGCGATACATGGTCTTTCGAGCCTCGGAACATGCCCGATCGAAGTGCAAAACATGCCCAGACGCAACTCGAAACATGCCTAATGGTGCGCCCGATGTTTTTGGGGGGCGCTCCGATCTCGCAAAAAGGGCGTTTTCGCACTCTATTTCACGCAAAATCCCAACACAACTTTTTAACCAAAAAAGCTGACACGCCATGCCATTGCTCCGCCCTTTTCCGACCATGGGGTGGGGCATTTGCCGCTCGGAAGGGTGCGCGCTGATGGGACCTCCAGTATGATTCCCGCCCATTGCCTCGCCCCCGTTTGTTTGAAACAAAAATGCAAATAATGGCCGATAAGCCCTCGTGGTTCGTGGGAATTTCGTAAATTTGCATATTCATGGATTTCAAACTGACATCAAAGTTCAAGCCCACGGGCGACCAGCCCCAAGCCATCAGGCAGCTCACCGACGGCATACGCCAAGGTGACCCGGCCCAGGTGTTGCTTGGTGTGACCGGTTCGGGTAAGACGTTCACGGTGGCCAATGTCATTGCCAACGTCAACAAGCCCACGCTGATATTGAGCCATAACAAGACGCTCGCCGCCCAGCTCTATGAGGAGATGCGCGGCTTCTTCCCCGATAACGCCGTCGACTATTACGTGTCGTATTACGACTACTATCAGCCCGAGGCTTATCTGCCCACCACCGACACCTATATCGAGAAAGACCTCGCCATCAACGAAGAGATCGACAAGCTCCGTCTGGCCGCCGTGAGCCACTTGCTGTCGGGCCGAAAGGACGTCGTCGTCGTGTCGTCGGTGTCGTGCATCTATGGTATGGGCGCACCCATGTCGATGCAGGAGAATGTGGTGACCATCCGGCGCGGCCAACAGCTCGACCGCAATGAGTTTCTCCGCAAGTTGGTCAACTCGCTCTATGTGCGCAACGACATCGACCTGCAACGAGGCAATTTCTCCGTCAAGGGCGACACGGTGCTGGTGGCCATGGCCTACAGCGACAACGTGCTGCGCATCAGTTGGTGGGACGATGAGGTCGACTCCATCGAGGAGTGCGACGCGCTCACCCTGCGCACGTTGCAGCGTTTCGACGAGTACCAGATTTATCCGGCCAACCTCTTTGTGACGAGCAAGGAGCAAACCGAGAGCGCCATCAGTAGGATACAGGACGACTTGGTGCGACAGGTCGACTACTTCAAGGAGTTGGGCGATGGCATCAAGGCCCAGCGCATCAAGGAGCGCGTGGAGTATGACATGGAGATGATCAAGGAGCTGGGCCACTGCTCGGGCATTGAGAACTACTCGCGCTATTTCGACGGGCGCGAACCCGGCCAGCGCCCCTATTGCTTGCTCGATTTCTTCCCCAAGGATTTCTTGTTGGTCATCGACGAGAGCCACGTCAGCGTGCCACAGATCAATGCCATGTATGGTGGCGATCGCGCCCGCAAGCAGAACCTTGTGGAGTATGGTTTCCGCTTGCCTGCGGCCTTCGACAACCGCCCATTGCGCTTCGAGGAGTTTCACGACATGATCCATCAGGTGATCTATGTGTCGGCCACGCCAGCCGACTACGAGTTGCAGGAGGCCGAGGGTGTTGTGGTGGAGCAGCTCATCCGCCCCACCGGACTGCTCGACCCCGAGATTGAGGTGCGCCCGTCGGAGAACCAGATCGACGACCTCTTGGACGAGATACTGACGCGTAGCCACCGTGGCGAGCGCGTGCTGGTCACCACGCTCACCAAGCGTATGGCCGAGGAGCTCACCGAGTTCTTGCTCGACCATGGCGTGAAGGCCAACTATATCCACAGCGATGTGGCCACGCTCGACCGTGTGAAGATCATGAACGACCTGCGCGCCGGCCTGTTCGATGTGTTGGTGGGTGTCAACCTGCTGCGCGAGGGACTCGACCTGCCCGAGGTGTCGCTCGTGGCCATTCTCGACGCCGACAAGGAAGGATTCTTGCGTAGCCACCGCAGCCTGACGCAGACGGCGGGGCGCGCCGCACGAAACGTGAACGGAAAGGTCATCATGTATGCCGACACCATCACCGACAGCATGCGGCGCACCATCGACGAGACCGCCCGCCGCCGCTCCATCCAGCTGAAATACAACGAGGATCACCACATCACGCCGAAGCAGATTGTGAAGGACATCAAGGGTGTGCTGCCCACCGCCAGCGGCGACGCTTACGAGGCGCCACGCGGGGCCCAGTCTTACGCACCTGTCGACATGCAGCCGGGAGCCTTCGCCGCCGACCCCATTGTGCTCCACATGACACGCGACGAGCTCCAAAAGAGCATCGACAACACCAAGGCCCTGATGGAACAAGCCGCCAAGAACCTCGACTTCCTGCAGGCTGCGCAATACCGCGACGAGATCGTAAGACTGGAAAAACAGTTGGAGTTAAAATAAACGTTAAAAGTAACGTGCCCTTTCCTGTTATGGCACATTATTTATTAACTTTGCTTTCTATAATAAATTAACTTAGGATCGAAATGAAGAAAATAATCTTTGCCATGATGCTGATCTTCCCCATGATGGGCATGGCTCAAAACACCTGGGAGGCCCCGCAGAACAAGGACAAGCAAACAAAGACCGAAACCACCGAGAGAACATCGCTCTTCGAGAAGACGACGAAGGTGATCGACGCCAAGTATCTTGCCGGAGCCGTGCCTGTGGTGAATGGCAATGTGGTGTTCACACTCGACAAGGACGTGCCGGGCATGAGCGCCGACCAGATATACGATAAGGTGCGTGGCGTGTTGGCCGAGGTGGTGGCTGAGCCCAACCAGGTGAAGGAGATGAGCAAGGTCGCCGTAGACGACAAGGCATCGCACACTGTTGGCGCACGCCTGTCGGAGTGGTTGGTGTTCCGCAAGAGCGCCCTCTCGCTCGACCAGACGCTGTTCAACTATCAGCTCATCGCCAAGGTGAGCGACGGCCACCTGCACCTCACCATGGAGCGCATGGGCTATCTGTATGAGATGGACCGCACCGACACCAAGGGCATGGAGACAAAGGCCGAGGAGTGGATCACCGACGAGTGGGCGCTCAACAAGAAAGGCAACAAGTTGTCTAAGTATAGCGGTAAGTTCCGCTGCAAGACCATCGACCGTAAGGACAATATCTTCGGTCGCGTGTGCAAGGCTTTGGGTGTTAACTACTAATAACAGCGCTCCAGATATTCATGAATGTAGAGAACGAATCTTTGCAACATAGACGCCGGGGCGAGGACGCTCCCAAGAACAACCATTTGCGCCTGCGCAATGTGTTGAACGTCATTTTCATGCTCCTGGCGATTGTCGGTGGGGCTGTTTACTATTGGTCCGACCAAATAGTGGGCGCCATCATCATCATGGTTGCGGTGGTCTTCAAACTTGTGGAGAGCGCCATACGAATAATGTTTCGATGAAGAAATACCTTTGCTCCGTTTTGTTTTTGTGGCTGGCCGTGGTGCAGGCGTCCGCTCAGGTGCCGCGCGTCCGGACGAACGATTACAACTCGATGGACCCCAGTGGCAACGTAGCCACGGCCAACGACCGTCGCAACCGTGCCGATTCCACCTCGTCGCACAAGGAAATACCCAAGGGCATCTATGTGTGGACGGTCGACTCGCGCTTTGGCGATCGCAAGGCGGCACAGCTCGACACGCTGTCGCACATGTATATGAACACCATTTTTACCTCGGGTCTTCGTGGCGAATATAACACCACGGGCAACCTGGGGTCGCCCCGTCAGGCCCGTGTGTTCGTTGATCGGCAGGTCGGTTCACAGTTCTTGTTTACCGACCCCTACGATTATTTCATCACGCCAGTGAGCGATTTCCATTTCACCAACACCCTCTCGCCCTTCACCAACCTCACTTACAACAACTGTGGCGACCGCACCAATGGTGAGGACCATTTCACCGCGAAGTTTGGTGTGAATGCGGGCAAGCGCCTGGGCGTGGGCTTTAAGTTCGATTATCTCTATGGTCGTGGCTATTACGACAGCCAGTCGACCTCCCATTTCGACTATACCATGTATGGCTCTTACCTGGGCGACCGCTATCAGGCGCACCTGCTGATGTCGACCAACCATCAGAAGGTAACCGAGAATGGTGGTATCACCAATGATAACTACATCACCCATCCCGAGTCGTTCAACGAGTCGTTTAACACCTCGGAGATACCCACCATGCTCGCGCGCAACTGGAACCGCAACGACAACCAGCACATCTTCTTCACCCAGCGCTATAGCGTGGGCTTCAAGCACAAGGTGCCTATGACGGCCGAAGAGATTGCCGCGCGCAAGTTTGCCATGGCTTCGCAGCTTGAGGCCAAGCAGCGTCGCGCCAAGGCGGAGGCTGCCAGGAAGGCGCGTCAGGAAGGCGAAGATGTGGATGAGGACGACGTGAAGGCGCCCGCAACGTTTGCCGGACGCCCCGACAACGCCAAGATTGGCGTGAGGGCAAAGCGCGACAGTCTGGCCAATGACAGTCTGGAGGGTGGCCTGCAGGCGCCCAACCGACTGGCGGTCAATGGCAAGGCGGCTGCCGACAGCCTGTTGGCGAAGACCCAAGAGGCCAAGGTGGATACCTCGTGGCTCAAGGATGAGTATGTGCCTGTCACCAGTTTCATCCACACGCTCGACTTCAACAACTATCGTCGTATCTATGAGGCGTATCAGACGCCGGCCGATTATTATCTCCATCGCTATAACGTCGCAGAGAAGCTGACAGGCGATTCCATCTACGACAAGACCACCCATTGGAGTCTTCGCAACACGTTTGCCATCTCGATGTTGGAGGGATTCAACAAATGGGCGAAGGCCGGACTGAAGCTCTTCGGAACCCATGAGTTGCGCCACTTCACCTTGCCCGACTCCTTGGTGATGCGCTCGTGGAACGAGAACGCCCTGAGCGTGGGCGCACAGCTCATCAAGGCGCAGGGCAGGACGCTGCATTACAACGTCACGGGCGAGTTGGGCGTGGCGGGTGTCAACGCCGGTGAGATTCATGTGGATGGTGGCATCGATGTCAATTTCCCGTTGTGGAAGGATACCATGACGCTTGCCGCGTCGGGTTTTTACCACCATGAGAAGCCTTCGTTCTACTATCGCCACTATCAAGGACGCCATTTCTGGTGGGACGACGACGACCTGTCGATGGTGGATCATTTCCGTGTGCAGGGTGTGTTGAGATACCAAAAGACCCGCACCACGCTCCGCGTGGCGTTTGACGAGATGAAAAACTACACGTATTTCGCCACGACCTACACCACGTCGGACGCCGGACGCTTGGCCAACGCCGTGGAGGTGCGACAGGCGGGCGACCCCATCTCGGTGTTTACCGCTGAGCTGAAGCAGGACTTTACGCTCGGACCGCTCAACTGGGAGACGGTGGCCACGGTGCAGAAATCGACCAACGAGGATGCGCTGCCGTTGCCGCTGGTCAACGTTTACACCAATCTTTATCTGCGCTTCAAGATTGCGCATGTGTTGAAATGCGATTTCGGTGCCGATGTGCGCTATTTCACCAAGTATAAGGCGCCCGACTATGTGCCGGCCATCGGACAGTATGCGGTGCAGGCCAATGATGTGAAGACGGAGATAGGCAACTATCCTCTGGTGAACGTTTACGCCAATTTCCACCTGAAGCACACGCGGTTCTTCGCCATGATGAGTCATGTCAACGCCAGCAGTGGAGGCTATTTCTTCGCTCCCCACTATCCGCTCAACGGACGCGTGTTCCGATTTGGCGTGAGCTGGAACTTCTTCAACTAACCTCAGGGCGGCCCGAAGGCAATATGCTTCCGGTTACGCAACTTGGTGGGGTTAGCCGTTTGGCTGAGGCTGTTGGACTTGAGGCGTAGGGCGACAGAGACATTCTAAGTGAATCGCCCTGTCACATTCCTGTTGCTTGAGGCCTTTGGGCGATTGGCGGTTGAGGCGATTGGCTGGCGCGATGCTGCCCTTTTAATAATTGGAAACTATGATTTCAGAAAACGATACCATTCAGACCAACAGCATGAAGGCTTGGCTGCTTGCCGCGAGGCCCAAGACTCTGTCGGCTGCTGCCGTGCCCGTCATCATCGGGTTTGCACTGGCCCTCAAGACGGTAGGGTGGCGGGAGTTTCAGGTTGTGCCAGCCCTCTTGTGCCTGTTGTTCGCTTGGCTGATGCAGATCGACTCCAATCTGATCAACGATTACTTCGACTTCGTGCGTGGAAACGACGATCGCGAGACCCGCTTGGGACCCAAACGGGCGTGTGCCGAGGGATGGATCACGCTGCCTGCCATGCGCTGGGCATTGGCCATCACATCGGTTTCTGCCTGCGTGGTGGGCTTGCCGCTCATCGCTTACGGGGGGTGGAACCTGGTGGGGGTGGGCGCCCTGTGTGTGGTGTTCGCCTTTCTCTATACCACGTTTTTTGCCTCCAAGGGCTTGGGCGATGTGCTCGTCGTGGTGTTCTTCGGTCTGGTGCCGGTCTATTTCACGTGGTTTGTCATTGTGCCTGCAGGGCATCAGGCGTTCAACCTCAGTGTCCTGTGCATTGCCATAGCCTGTGGAATGGTCATCGACACGCTGCTATTGGTCAACAATTACCGCGATCGCGACAACGATAAGGCTTGTGGAAAGATAACGTTGGCCGTTAGGTTGGGCGAACGAACCACGGCTTTGGTGTATCGTTACATGCCGTATTGTGCGGAATTATGGATTTTCCAGACCCTCATCCTGGGCGAGGACGCACCCCTTTGGAAGGTGGTGGTCTTTGTGGCTCTTGCTGCTGTTTACCTCATCATGCATGATACGACGGCCCGTAAGATGGTGGCCATAGGCAAGGGCAGGGAACTCAACGCCGTGCTGGGCATGACAGCCCGCAACCTGTTTGTTTTTGGCTTGGTCACAGCAGCGCAGATATTGTTTGTCGGACAAATACTTTAACTTATGCAACAACACGTCAACCTCGAGATCATGGGCTTTGTGGAGCGGGAGATTCTGCCGCGATACAATCAGTTTGGCCATAGCCATGGCATGGTGCATGTGCAGCGCGTCATCAAGAATGCGTTGGAACTTGTGGCGTCGACAGGCGCCGACATCAATATGGTTTATGTCATTGCTGCTTACCACGATTTGGGCATGGAGGGGCCGCGAGCCATCCATCACCTTACAGGAGGTAAGATGTTGGCTGCCGACATGCGCCTGCGCAGATGGTTTTCGGCCGAGCAAATAAGGATCATGAAGGAGGCGGTGGAGGATCATCGCGCATCGGCGTCGCACGCCCCACGCAGCATCTATGGAATGATTGTTGCCGAAGCCGACCGCGACTTGGATGCGGAGACGGTCTTTGCCAGGGCCATTGAGTATGGCCTGGAGAACTACCCCGAGCTCGACAAGATGGGGCAGTGGAAACGCTTTGACAGTCACATGGAGGAGAAATACAGCTCCAATGGTTACATCAAGCTGTGGATTCCAAACTCGCCCAATGAGAAACGCATTAAGAACTTGCGCGAAATCATTGTCGACAAGCCACGTCTCCAACAAGTGTTTGAACGCATCTACACAGGCTTAACGGACAAGTAGGCAGAACGAAGGGCACAAGCCCGATGGTGGGGAGATGTTTCCGGCATGGGCAAACGATACAGAACAACTCGTAAAACTTTAACAATAAAAATATGATTATGATGATGAAACGATTCATGTTGGCAGTTTCCTGCCTGTCGTTGAGCGCCTGCATGATGGCCGACGACCTCCATGTGTCTGGCAATCTGAGTGATGTTGGAAACGACACCCTCATTGCCATGACCTACCTTAACAACAGTGTCGACCAAACGATGAAGGTTGTCGCCAAGGATGGAGCGTTCGATTTCCACATGGATGTGAAGGAACCCGCACCCCTTGTGTTGCTGGTTCGCCACCCGATGAAGGACGGTCAGCAACCGATGGCTGCTTATGCGGAGCTGATGGCAGTGCCTGGCGAGAACCTGAAGGTTACGGGTTCGTTCAGCAACTACCAGGTTGATGGCAGCGCCTTCTACAAGGATTTTGAGCAGTGCCGCAAGGTTTCGGCTTCGTTTGAGGAGGGTGTGAAGAACCTGCAGCGCGATTATAGTGCCAAGATGGAGCAGGGCGCCAATCCCGACTCGCTCGAAAAGGTGATCAATAAGGCTTACGAGGAGTTGAAGGCCAACCTCTCCGACGCTACGCTGAAGTACATCAAGGCTCACCCCGACATGGAGGCTTGCGTGTCGATGCTGGATAATGTGGACGTGGAAAACTACAAAGAGGTGCTCGCCGCCATCTCGCCCGCCGTTCGTGAGGGCCGTATGAAGGGTTTGGTTGATCATTTCGCCGATTACGCTCAGAAGGCGCTCGAGCGTGAGGCTGCCAAGAAGAACACTGTCGAGGGCAATGTGGCACCCGACTTTACGCTCAAGAGCATCGATGGAAAGAACATCAGCCTGAGCAGCCTGAAGGGCAAAGTGGTGGTGCTCGACTTCTGGGGCTCATGGTGCGGATGGTGCATCAAGGGCATGCCGAAGATGAAGGAGTACTACGCCAAGTATAAGGGCAAGCTCGAGATCCTGGGCATCGACTGCAACGACACGGAGCAGAAGTGGCGCGACGCTGTGAAGAAGCACGAGTTGCCTTGGCTTCATGTGCGCAACGAGGGTAACCCCGACGTGACCGTTCTCTATGGCATCAGTGGTTTCCCCACCAAGATTGTGATCGACGCTGAGGGCAAAATCAGCAAGGTCGTCGTGGGTGAGAGTGAGGACTTCTACACCTATCTCGATCAGCTCTTAGGCAAATAACATAATGATGTATGGCGACTCGTCGCCCTATAAGCATGAAAAAACCGCTTGTCATGATAGATGACAAGCGGTTTTTTTATATGCTTTCAACCGAAGTTTTGTGTGTTTCCATCAAATTATCGCCCTGTTCTCAGAGAAGCCTTCTGCATCTCTCATCGAATTATCGCCCTGTTCTCAGAGGAGCCTTTGGGAGCGCATGACTGATGGTTGGTCAGTCCTCGTCTGACGATCTGTTGACTCTCGTCAGACCATCTGAGGTCATTCATCGAACAATGGCTATGAGCTTATCTGACTATCCGTTTGCGCCCTATGCTTATTTGCCGCTTTTCAGTTGTGAGAACTTCTTGCATCCTTTGGCATAATACTGCCAGAGAATGCTGAGGTTCATGCGTTCGGGCACAGGGTCGAGGACGCGTTTGGCTCGTATTTCCTCACGATCCTTGTCGAACTGGTGCTTCCATTGGTTGAAGGCGCGGCGCGCTTTGAAGATGGCTTTGAAGTCGCCCCAGTTGCGGTTGACCAGCAATGTTTCGAAGGCGGCTATGTAATCGAGCGCCCATCTCACCCGCATGACGTGCGCCAACTCGTCGTCGGGCAGGTTCTTATAGAGCATGGTCAGGTTGTTTCTGAAGTTGAGGAACGTCTTCATGGGGTTGCCCTTGGGCAGCGTTCCACCCCCCACGTGGTAAACAACGCTCTCGGGAAGGCAGACGATGCGTCGGCCCTGTTGGCGCAATCGCCAGCATAGGTCGATCTCCTCGTTGTGTGCAAAGAAGCGACCGTCCAATCCGTTGACCTTCCAATAGTCCTTCGAGCGAATCATAAGGCACGCTCCTGTAGCCCAGAACACATCGGTGGAGTAGTCGTATTGTCCATCGTCGGCTTCCACATCGTCGAAGATTCGTCCACGGCAGAAAGGGTAGCCGTAGCGGTCGATGAAGCCGCCCGAGGCGCCAGCGTACTCAAAGCGGTCCTTGTCGAATACCGAAAGCAACTTGGGTTGGCAGGCAGCCACGTCAGCGTGGGTGACCATAAACTCGATGAGCGGCGTCAACCAGCCGTGGGTCACCTCCACATCGGAGTTGAGCAACACGTAATAGTCGGTCTCGATCTGTCGCAAGGCGCGGTTGTATCCTTCCGCAAAACCGTAGTTCTTGTCGAGCTGCAATCGTTTCACCTGTGGGAAATCGCGTTCCAGCATCTGCATGGAGTCGTCGGAAGAGGCATTGTCGGCCACCCAAATTTCCGCGTCGCTGCGAGAGTATTTCATAACGGTGGGCAGGTATTGGCGCATCATCTTGCTGCCGTTCCAGTTCAATATGACGATTGCTACGTTCATCTTTTCAATGTTGTTTGTTGTGTATGTTTGTGTGAAACGCCTGTCGTTTAGCCGATGATCTCGGCTTTAAGAGCTGTCTTGTCGTGGTTGAAGTCGCCCAATTTCACCCGAATGATTTGGTTGTCGTATTCCTCTCGTGCTTGTGAGGCGGGCAACTCCACGCGTACATAGTTCTCCGTGAAGCCGTGCATGGCCTTTCCGCGTGCTGCCTTTTCGAAGAGCACGTCGGCCTCCTGGCCTATTTGCTCGGCGTAGAAGGCCTGCGTCTTCTCGTCGGACAGCACCAGCAGTTGGTGGGCTCGGCGCTTCTTCTCCTTGTCGTCCACCACGTAAGGAATGCGCAGGGCGGCGGTGCCGGGACGCTCGGAGTAGGGGAACACGTGCAGCTGGGTGACGGGAAGGCCCTTGAGAAACTCGTAGCAAGCCTCGAAACACTCGGGAAGTTCGCCACGGCAACCTACCATCACATCTACGCCGATGAACGCATGGGGCATCTTCTCTTTAATAAGGTGAATCTTATGTGCGAAAAGCTGGGTGTCGTACCTGCGGTGCATGAGCTTCAACACCTCGTCGCTGCCACTCTGAAGGGGCACATGAAAGTGGGGCATGAAGGCTCTGCTGTGGGCGCAATAGTCGATGAGCTCATCGCTCATGAGGTCGGGCTCCAGGCTGCTGATGCGGAAACGCTCAATGCCTTCCACCTGATCCAAGGCTTTCACCAGGTCGATGAACTGCTCATGGGTGGTGCGCCCGAAGTCGCCGATGTTCACACCCGTGAGCACGATCTCCTTGCCGCCCTCTGCGGCGGCTTGTTGGGCTTGTTCCACGAGAGAGGCGATGGTTGGGTTGCGCGACAGACCGCGGGCAAAGGGAATGGTGCAATAGGTGCAGAAATAGTTGCAGCCGTCTTGCACCTTTAAGAAATAACGTGTGCGGTTGCCACGTGAGCACGAGGGTTGGAAGGTCTTGATGTCCTTGGTTTTCACCGTGTGGTGTTGGTGAAGATGGCCCTCGCGGGGCTGCGACCACGCGTCGGAGAGATATTGGATGAGGTTGGCTTTCTCGTTGGATCCCAGCACCAGGTCGACGCCAGGAATCTGGCTGACGGTCTCGCCCTCGAGCTGTGCGTAGCAACCGGTTACCACCACGAAAGCTCCGGGGTTCTGGCGCACCATGCGATGGATGGCCTGTCTGCATTTGTGGTCGGCCACCTCGGTCACCGAACAGGTGTTGATCAGGCAGATGTCGGCCTGCTCGCCCTTTGCGGCGGTTATCACACCCATGTCGGCCAACGTCTTGCCGAACGTGGAAGTCTCAGAGAAGTTCAGTTTGCAACCTAAGGTGTAGTAGGCTGCCTTCTTGCCTTGAAAAGCGCTTGTGTCTATCATGCGTGCTCGTCTTTCTTTCCTTATTTATAATAGGTATGCAAAGTTACGCTTTTCCATCGACATTTTTGCCTAAAAAGTACCATATTTTGGCTTCTGTTAAGGAGCACAAAATATTTAACCTCTGTTAACAGTTTGCAAGACACTGGATATCAGTAAGTTATAAAAAAGTTACAGAAAGGGCCTAAAAAAAGTTGCTAAAAGTTTGTCGTGGTATTGAAAAAAGCCTTATCTTTGCAGCGTTTTAATAAACATAGATCGTTTTACAGATTTTAAAAAGCAAAGAAAATGAAGAAATTAGTTTTGATGTTCGTGGCTATCGCCGCTATCTCTTTCGCATCTTGTGGTAATAAGAATGAGTCTGCTGCTCCTGCTCAGGATTCAGCTACTGACAGCGCAGTGGTTGACAGCCTCGACAGCGCTACTGTTGACAGCACTGCTGCTGACACAACTGTTGCTCAGTAAGCTTTAGCACGAACTGAAAATTGAGAGACACCGCCTCGGGCTCAGCCCGGGGCGGTTTTTGTATGCACATGTTGCAAGTGTAGGTTGCCTGTGCGAGCGAACAAAGTGACTCGCGCAGGCAACCTTGGTTTTTGCAAGGAGCCTTTCGGGTGGGAGTAGGTTGTTTTTGTGTTTGCACAACCGTGTTCTTGGGGTTTCAATCCAAGTGGTTCATTGGATGTTTACCTATATAGGTAATTGGATTTTAGTTCTTGATAGTGTTTGTTTCGGACGGGCTTCGATGGTTGCTTTCATGGCGTGTCTGACTATGGTGATACGCAAGCGGAAACGAGAAGCTGGATGAAAAGTTGGTGAGGGATGAAAGGAACCGATCATTTCCTAACAATCTTCTTGTTCTCTTCTGATGTCAAATTGGACTTGAGTGGCAAGCGGTCGTTGCTTTGGATTTGTGCTCTCTCCATACAAGTGCTTTGCTTCACATCTCGATGCCTTCGTGTTTTCGTCTTTGGGTCCCAGGCGATTTTGTGGTCTTGTTGTTTCTTGTTGCCGCTATTCTTTTGCTATATCGTATGCTTGTATGATGACATGGGTTACGGCAGGTTAAGCGTAGGTTGTAGGTTGAATTGATGCGTGGGATGCATGTTATAATAATTTGTATAGAATACTGACATTTATCTACGTCTTTTGAGATAGATGATATGGAATGTGTGATTCTCGATTTTGGCCTTTGCGCGTGCCGTGTCTTCTGTCTTGGTCGATGAAAAATGGGCTGCCTCATTGTCGTTTGGTATGTGCCAGATTGTGAAACGACCATGTGTTGAGTCTCGAGAGGCCATGTGTCGAGTAGAGGTTGGGTATGTATCGCGTTGTGATGATTCGTATTTTATAGAGCGGAATGTTCGGTATCGAATTTTGAATGATCCGTGATTATTGTAAGTGATTGCATTTTAGGTTGTTATAAATGTATGCTAAGGATCTCTTATTTGCAAGCAAGAGGTGCGTGGATTGATGGTGTCGTCGCTTTTCAGGAGGAGATTTGTTGAGATGAATCGCATGAATTTAAAGGGTGCTTATTCGACTTGGTCTATGCGAAGTTTATTCGTTAGATGGGTGGATTCGCATTATTGGCATTCGCCTTGGTTCGCCGCTAATCGTCTTGTGGTGTCTCGCAATTTCGAATGACGATAAAGTTGGTTGCTCAATGTTTTAGTTGTCCTATTTTTGCAATGCGTTTTTCGCATCTTCGGTGCTTTTTGTTAACATGGCGTTCGCAACCTCGCCGTGGTTTGCCACCGCCCCTTAGGCGGGACGAGGAAAAATATGTGAAACATGTTTTTGATAGTTCATGGAATTTTAGTAATTTTGCATGGAATTATAAAGAATAGGTAAAAACAAACCATATAAGCATGAAGATTTCATATAAGTGGCTGAAAGAATACGTCGACTTCGACCTTACGCCGCAGGAAACCGCCGACGCACTGACGTCGACTGGACTTGAGGTGGACGCGCTCGAAGAGGTGCAGGCCATCAAAGGAGGACTGAAGGGTCTCTTCGTGGGTAAAGTTCTCACTTGTGAGGCCCATCCCAATAGCGATCATTTGCATATCACAACCGTAGACCTTGGCAAGGGCGAGCCCCAGCAGATCGTGTGTGGCGCACCCAATGTGGCTGCTGGCCAGAAGGTCATTGTGGCCGACCTGGGCTGCGTGCTCTATGATGGCGACAAGGAATTTGTCATCAAGAAATCGAAACTCCGTGGCGTAGAAAGCCTTGGCATGATCTGCGCCGAGGATGAGATTGGCGTGGGCACCGACCACGCGGGTATCATGGTTCTCCCTGAGGAGGCCGTGGTGGGCACGCCTGCAGCGGAGTATTTCCACTTGGAGAGCGATTGGCTTATCGATATCGACATTACGGCCAACCGCGCCGATGCGCTGAGTCACTATGGTGTGGCGCGCGACCTCTATGCTTGGTTGGTGCAGCGTGGCTATCAAACCAGCCTCCATCGCCCTGACTGCTCAAAGTTTGTGGTCGACAATGAGGATCTGCCCATCGATGTGGAGATCGAGAACCACGAAGCTTGCAAGCGCTACGCTTGTGTGAGCATCACGGATTGCGAGGTGAAGGAGAGCCCGAAGTGGTTGCAGGAGAAGTTGACGACCGTCGGCCTGCGTCCCATTAACAATATTGTTGACATCACCAACTATATCCTGATGGCTTACGGTCAGCCCATGCACTGCTTCGATGCCGACATGGTTACCGGCCATAAGATCGTGGTGCGTACGCAGCCTGAGGGTACCAAGTTTGTTACTCTCGATGGCGAGGAGCATATCCTGGGCGAACACGACCTGAGCATCTGCAACGCTGAGGAGCCCATGTGCATTGCCGGAATCTTTGGCGGCAAGGGCTCGGGTACTTATGAGACAACCCGCAATGTGGTCCTTGAGAGCGCTTACTTCCATCCCACATGGATCCGCAAAAGCGCACGCCGCCATGGCCTGTCTACCGATTCCAGTTTCCGTTTTGAGCGTGGTGTCGACCCCAATGGTACCATTTACGCCTTAAAGCAGGCCGCTATCCTCTGCAAGGAACTGGCTGGCGGAAAAGTGTCGATGCAGATCAAGGATGTTTATCCTGAGCCGCTGCCCAACTTCCCTGTGCGACTCAACTACGAATATTGCGACCGCCTCATAGGCAAGCGCCTGGGCGAGGAAACCATCAAGAGCATCGCCACAAGCCTCGAGATGAAGATCGAGGGTGAGGATGCCAATGGTCTTGACCTTGTGGTTCCGGCTTATCGCGTCGACGTGCAGCGTCCTTGCGACGTAGTGGAGGACATCCTTCGCATCTACGGATATAATAATGTGGAGATTCCCACACAGCTGAAGTCGTCGCTCACCGTGCCCGATGAACACGACAAGGAGCATCGATTGATCAACATCGTCAGCGAGCAGCTTGTGGGATGTGGCTTCAACGAGATTTTGAACAACTCCATGTCGAAGTCGAGCTACTACGACCACGATGAGCTCAACGCCTATCGCTGGGCCAACACCGTGAAGGTGATGAACCCGCTGAGCGCCGACCTCGGCGTGATGCGCCAGGCGCTCGTGTTTGGCGGATTGGAGTCGTTGGCTCGCAATATCAACCGCAAGCGTTCGAACCTGAAGTTCTTCGAAGTGGGCAACGCTTATCACTACGATCCCGAGAAGGACGATCACGACAACTCTATTGTGGCTTACACGCAGGAGAGTCACCTCGCCCTTTGGATCACGGGCAAGCGCGTGGAGGGCTCATGGGCTCATCCCGATGAGGACACCAGCTTCTATGAGTTGAAGGCTTACGTGGAGAACATCCTCCGTCGCGTGGGTGTGGCCGGTGGCATGGTTGTCAGCAGCCAGTCGGAGAACAATCTCTTCTCTGAGGCTCTCGTACTGAAGAATCGTGGTGGTAAGGTGCTGTGCGAATATGGTAAGTTGACCAAGAAGGTCTGCCACACGTGCGGCGTTGAGAAAGACGTGTATTACGCCGACATCAATTGGACAGCAGTGCTGAAGGCCATCAAGAAGAATAAGGTGGAGTTTAAGGAACTCTCGAAGTATCCTGCCGTAAGCCGCGACCTCGCTTTGCTCATCGATAGCAACGTGGAGTTTGCCCAAATAGAGCAGATTGCACGCCAAAGCGAGAAGAAACTGTTGAAGGAGGTCGACCTCTTCGACGTTTATCAGGGCAAGAACCTGCCTGCTGGAAAGAAGAGTTACGCCGTTAACTTCATCCTTGAGGATGAGGAGCGTACGCTCAACGACAAGCAGATTGACGCCATCATGCAGAAAATCATTAAAAACTTAACAAATAAACTCGGAGCCGAACTCCGATAAACAACAATTCCAATGGGAAGAGCATTTGAATATCGCAAAGCGACAAAGTTGAAGAGATGGGGCCACATGGCCCGCACGTTTACTAAATTGGGTAAGGAGATTGCCATCGCTGTGAAGGCTGGTGGCGGTGAACCTGAGAACAACCCGCGCCTGCGTGCCATCATCGCCACGTGTAAGCGCGAGAACATGCCGAAGGATAATATCCAGCGTGCCATCAAGAATGCACTGGGCAAGGACACCACCGATTATAAGGAGGTGCCTTACGAGGGATATGGTCCTCACGGTATCGCCATCTTCGTGGACACACTGACCGACAACACCACGCGTACCGTTGGTGACGTGAGATCAGTGTTCAACAAGTTCAATGGCAACCTTGGAACCCAGGGATCACTGAGCTTCCTCTTCGACCAGAAGTGTGTGTTCTCTTTTAAGATGAAGGAAGGCGTTGAGATGGACGACCTTATCCTCGACTTCATCGACTACGGAGTGGACGATGAGTACGACACCGACGAGGAGACAGGCGAGATCACCATCTATGGCGAGCCTACCAGCTTTGGCGACATTCAGAAGCATCTTGAGGACAATGGCTTTGAGATCACAAGTGCTGAGTTCACTCGCATCCCCACCGATCTGAAGGATGTGACTCCCGAGGAGCGCGAGACCATTGATAAGATGGTGGAGAAGCTCGAGGACTTCGACGACGTGCAGAACGTGTATACCAACATGAAGCCTGAATAAGACTCTGTAAACGAATCGATCATAACCATAAACGCCGACTTTCCTTTGTGGAGAGTTGGCGTTTTTAGTTTATCCCCAATCGGTCATTAGACTGCAATAGGTGGATTGTAAGAATCTTATGGGTTCTTTTCAACTCCTGCCAGCGTTTCTTTCGGCATCATGCTTCGGGTTGCGTTTCGCCATAGTCCGCTATGGCTTCATCGCGCCTGTCGCAACCTGCTCGAAACAAAAGCTAACAGAAATTAAAATCTAATGACGATATGGGTTTATGTATGGTGTTCCGAATGGGGTGTGGAATGCCATTCCTCATTTGGATTCGAGCAATATGTCCTTGCGGTTCCTCTTGGTCTTACGCCCTATCGAGTATTAGATGTTTGTGGCTGTGGGCATGGCCGTCAGCTGGCATCCCTTGATCATCATGCGGGGAACGTGGAACGGACCCTTAAAGATGTTGCCCTTGGCAGGCTGCGCCACGGTGCCGTCTCGATGGAGGTAACCATACCATTCGCCATATTCGGCATCGGGGAAGTGGTTGTAGGTCCACTCGCTGATGAGATTGTGGCGGAATATGTACTTCTCGTCGCCCGTGGCTCGGTAGGCGTAAAGCGAGGCGATGATGGTCTCGCATTGTGGCCACCAGAACTTCATGTCCTGCGAATAGTCCTGTGGAGGCAGGTTGCGGCAGTCTCGGAAGTTGATGATTCCGCCATATTGCTTGTCCCAGCCCCATTCCCACGACCAGTCGAAAATCTTCAAGGCGAGGTCGCGAAGGTCGCTGTCCCACCCGCGATGGTACGATTCCTCAAGCAGGAACCATGCCGTTTCTATGCAGTGTCCGGGGTTGATGGTGCGTCCGATGCCATTGTCGATGAACTCGCCGTTGGGGCCTACGGTCTCTAAGAGGGCCTTAAATTCAGGATGTATGAAGAGACGGCGCAATTTGTCCACTGAGTCATCGATCTGCTGGGTGAGCTTCGGGTCGTCGATAACCTTGCGCAAACAGGAGCCCACATTGATGAGAATCATTGTGATGCTGTGGCTTTCCATCTTCACCTCAGGCTCAAACTTAGGAAGCAGGAAGCCCGGTGTGGTGAGGAAACGCTGTGTGTCGTTGAATACCTGTAGGGCGCGTTGAGCCCAGTGGTCTTCGCCTGTGGCCAGCGCAAACTCAGCCATGGCGATTGCGGCAAAGGTCTCGCTGAACACGTAACGGCGCTTGCGCAGGGGTTGTCCGTCGGCTGCAACTGTGAAATACATGTGTCCGTCAGCGTCGAAACAATGCGCTTCGATGAAGTCGAGACAACTCTTGGCTGCGTCGAGCCACTCTTGCTTGCGCTCAATATTGTTGTAGGCGAATGCGCAAATGAAGCCAAAGCGCCCCTGGAACCACACGCTCTTGGTGGTGTCGATAACCGAACCGTCGCGGTTTAGGCAGGTGTATACGCCGCCGTTCACCCGATCGAGGCCGTGCTCCAACCAGAACGGCATGATGTTCTCTGTGAGGTCGCGGCGATAGCGGGCGCCCCAGTCGTTGAGATATTGGTTGATGTCCATGGTCGTAAGGAATTAGAACACGTTGGCGTGGTTAAAGAAATCGATGGCCTCGAGCTCCTGGCACATGCGTGCCTCTTCCTCGTCGGTCATGTTTTGGAACGGAACGCGGTTGGGACCGAGATCGAATCCCAGCAACTTCATGATGCGCTTGCCGCCCACGATGTTGCCGCGGAAGTGGCAAATGACGTTGATGACGGCTTGCGCATAGTCTTGGCAGCTGCGCGCACCCTCAATGTCGCCCTTGGCCCAGCAGTCGAGAATCGATACCAAACCACCGCCATTGTAGTTGCTCGTTCCGCAGATGCCGCCTTGTGCACCGCCCAGTGCCAGCTCAGCCAGGATGGTCTCATCCTGTCCGTGCAGCATGTCGAATTTGCCATCCTTATACAGACGGCACTGGTTGTACTCGTAGAGGCTCTCGAAGGTGTACTTGATGCCGGCGAAGTTGGGTATGCGTCCGTCCACCGCTTTCAGCAAATCGAGCATAGAAAGGTAGCATCCGTTGAATGCGGGGATGTGGTAATAATAGAACGGAAGGCTGGGAGCGGCAGCCGCAATGGTCTCGCAGTATTTCACAAGTTCCTCAATTTGTCCGATGTGGGGGAAAGGGGGAGCCATAGAACCGATGCCCCACGCGCCAATCTTGGCGGCGTGCTCAGCCAGTCTGACACTATCGCGCAGGCAGCAACTGCCTACATGCACAATGACCTTAAAGCCCTCGGGGGCAGCCTTCATCCACTCCTCAGCCAGCGCCATGCGCTCTTCCACGGTGAGCATGTAGCCCTCACCCGATGAGCCATTGATGAAAACGCCCTTAAGGCCATTCTTGTAGAGCATGGCAGCGTAGGCTGCGATGGGCTCCAGGTTCACGTCGAAATTGTCCTTGAACGGTGTGAACGGAGCGTCGATGAGTCCGATAATCTTTTCCATAATGATGGTTTTTCTTTGTTATTTATGTTGTGTTTAATCGATGTTGTCGCTCTTGGGCTTGAGAACGAATAGTTGCAGGGCCACGGCCACGAGCACTACTACGGCCAGCATGGCGAATCCTTGGCCGAGGTTTCCACCGTCGGTCCACTTGCCCATGAGCTGGGTGACAGCTGCTCCGGCGAACACTCCCACCATGTTCATCACGCCATAAGCCGTGGCGCGATGCTTGGCCGAGATAATTTGGCATAGGATGGGCATGTTGTTACAGTCGAACATACCATAGCCGATGCCGAAGAACATGCCTGCGCCAACCACCGCAACGATGCTGTGGCCAAAGCCCAGGAGCACAAGAGAGGGAATGGTGAGTGCCAAACCGATGGCGCTCGTAAATATGCGGCCTCGGATATTGCGTTGCACCCAGCGGTCGGAGAGAATGCCACCGATGATGACTCCGATGAACGAGGAGAGCGCAATGGTGAACGTAGAGAGTGGTCCTGCTTGTGCCATAGGTATGTCGAGGTTCGAAGCGAAGAGCGTGGGCAGCCAGTTTTTTGTGGCCCATCCGGGCAGGCTTGGTGCGGCAAAGTAGAACAAAAGGATCCAGAACGAGCATGTGCTGAACACCACCGTCAATCCGTGGAACGGGTTGCGCGATGGCTTTTCCTTATCGTTCGAAGCCGCTGACGCCCCTGCTGTCGTTGGCGCGTCATGCAGAAGGCCGATGAGGATTATAGAGTAGGCGATGCCGATGATGCCAAATCCTTGGAATGTTCCTTGCCAAGAGTGCATGGCCGCCACCGTGGCGCCAAATCCGCCAAGCGCCTGTCCCACGTAAAGACCTGTCATGTGTATGCCTACGGCGAGTGAGCGCGACTTGTCGGTGTGCCAATCTGCGATGAGCGACAGGGCCGACGGTATGTAAAGCGCCTCACTGATGCCCATCAAGGCACGCAGGATGTAGAGTTGGTCGAAGCTGGTGGCGTAGCCCATGATGAACGTCACGGCCGACCAAACGAACAGGCTGCTCACCACGAGACGTTTTTTGCTGATGCGGTCGGCCACAATGCCGGCGAACGGACTGACGAGTCCATAGATCCAAAGGAATACGGCCATCAAGGCGCCAAACGCCTCGGCGCGGTTGAGTTCGCTGATGTCGGCCTTCATTGTCTCTTGCATGGTGCTGAGCATTTGGCGGTCCATGTAGTTGAGCAAGGCCACCACCCATAGTAGGGCAACGACGAGCCAAGGATAGAATTTCTTAGTTTTTAGTGACATGTTTGGTTTATTAGGTTCAATGATTTAAGGTAGATTGTTGTGCCATTAGCCCCGTCTTTTGTTGTCATACTTGCTGAACGCAATAGGCAAATGTCAGAAGGCGCATTGTCAAGCTACCTAAAGACAGTTGTCGAAAGGTAGAAAGCCTTTGGTTGCAAGTTAGGAACGACATGGCATTATGATGCCCACGACGTTGGCTTATGGCATTTATTTAGTTGTGGTGATTACTTTTTGGCTTATGTTTTTGCCCCTTATGCTTGTTGTGCTTCTTAGTTTTGGCCTTGGCACGGAAGGTGGATGCAGGCAGGAGGTCGCTGTTTACGAGGTTTGCTCGTGTGAACGGCTGCCATGCGTAGCGCACGTATCGTGGTGCCTTCACGCCCTCAGCGGTGAGCATTACCTTGTTGCCCTCGATGACAGCCTTGGCAGGGCGGAAGAGCCCATCGTCGTGAGCGATCTCGAATGAGCGAGGATCCCGTCCGTCGGAGGTGGTGAGCCCATGTCCGTAACGGAAGCTTACCACGATCGTGTCGCCCTTGCTTCTCACCTGATTGACCAACGGACCCGATGGCGTCAGGCCGAAACCATAGTTGCGGGCCAACGCCCAGCGGGCCAAACGCTCGCCCACCGGTTGTTTGTGATGGTAGTGAACATCGAGCGAGTCGCCACAATCGGTGCTCACCACCATGCCCGTGTGCGGCAGGCGCATGAGCTTACGCTGCGAGTCGCGGAACCATGGCCACGACGGCCGGTTGAGACTCGAGAGTTGCACATAGTAGAAAGGCAGTTTCGGTTGATGCCAATACTGTCGCCAACTGCTGACGAGCAGAGGGAAGAGTTGCTCGTGCGCCTCGAAGTTGTGCGCATTGCTCTCGCCCTGATACCACACCACGCCCTTGATGGGATATTGCGCGAGCGGCAGGATTCCGGCCTCATAGCAATACACTGGCATAAAGGGGTGACGACGCAAGCGGCTTCCGTCGGCCCCGACATTTTGCTGGGCGCGTTCGCGAACCCATGGTTGGATGAAGTCGTTCCATCTGAAATTCTGCAAGATAGATGGGAAACGCGTTTCCAGGGTCTGCCGATCGATCCACGACTCGATGGGCGAACCGCCCACGGCGTTGCACACCAGACCTATGGGAACCTGCAAACTGTCGCGTAGCATGCGGCCAAAATAATAAGCCACGGCCGAGAACTGCGCAACGCTTTCGGGCGATGCCGGGGTCCAGGAGGTGGGCTTAAAATATTCCAAACAATCCACCGAGTCGAGCACTTCAATAGGCCATTGCTGGGCGTAGGTGTCCCATCGCCATTGCATGTTGTAGAGGCGCAGGTCGTTGTCGGCGGCTTTGGGAATGTCGCTACTGCCCGTATCCGATTGGCGAAGCATGAACCCCATGTTCGACTGGCCAGAGCAGAGCCACACCTCGCCTACGGCCACATGGTTGAAAGTGAGCCTTGAGAGGGGCGCTCCCTTGCGCTTGAGGGTCTCGGTGAGTCGCTTGACGACCGTGGGATGCGCCTGGTCGGACCACGAAGCCACGCCTGGCCAATAACGATTGTCGTTCACCTCATCGTGGTTGGTGCGGTTGGTTTTCGTGGCTTTCACGTCTTTACAGTCAACCGAAAGCACATATTCGGCCTTCGTGTCGGTCAGAGGCTTCAGCCTTACGGTCCAGTTTCCTCGGTTGTCGGTTACGCCAGTTGCCGTGCGCAGGGCGGTTGTGCCCTTGGCGTCCTTATCCTTGAGGGTCACGGTGATGATGGATCCTGCGTTGGCCGTGCCGTGGATGTCGAGCGTTTGGTTGCGTTGGAGCACCATGTGATCGGTGTAGAGCGGCGACATGCGTAGACCGCCGTAGTTACCCGTAATGCCACTGTAGGCCGTCAGGGCCAGCAGACGCGCTCCGGCGGGGTTGGGATGGATTCCCTCCACGCTATAGTCGGGATGATGATAGAGCGGCGCATGGAAATCGATAAGTTCCACTCCTGCCACGCGAGCCACCGTTTCAATGGCCTCTTGTATCTCGTCGTGCCACAGTTTGGTGCCCGATGTGAAGCGATGGTGGTCGTGGCGGATGGGCGTGAGACGCGCTATGAGGATGCGCACCTGTGGGTTCACTTGTCGCAAGGTGTCGATGAGATGCAGATAATCGGTTACAAACTCATCGCGGTAATTGGGCCAGTTGCGTGGGTCGGTGTCGTTGATGCCGAGATGCACCACAGCGATATCGGCTGTGAACGCCTTCGCTGCGTTCCACTCCGCCTGTTGGAAATAAGGCATGTGGCCGTGTGCCAACAGTGTGGCCGACGGCCGCCCGAAGTTTCCCACCTCATAGGCGTCGCCCAGCATACGCTGCAACTGCGACGGATACGCGTCGTTTTCGCGGTCTTTGATGCCTGTTCCGTAGGTAATGCTGTTTCCCACGCACGCCACCTTCAGTTTTTTTTCCACCTTCGGTCGGGCGTTGACAGAAAGTGAGGTGAGCACAAGCGCAAAGGCCATCATGGCCTGCTGGGCGGTGGATATGGGATGGTTCAATAGGTTTTTCATTTTGAATGATTGTTCGATATTGAGGTGAGGAGCCACCCTGTTGCCATCGAACGTGAAAGGAAGGCAACGGGGCGACTGCTGGGTGATGGTTCTAATGGAAGGTTGTAGGCTACAACCCTTTGGGGCGATTGTGCCGAGTGGCATTGCCCCATTCGTTACTTGGCGGGCATTGCCTCATAGGCGCCCCCTGTGATCTGGCTCACCGAGAGACGCGAGAAGAGAATCTTGTAACCTGTGTTGTTGGCGTCGAGGTCGGCCTCATAGAGGATACCCACGGTGCCATCGTCGAACACCGACATGGTGGAATAGGCCGCCGTTCCCTCGTGGATCATCACACCGCGCTGCCAGTTGTCGGCCAAAGCGGGTGCGAGGTCGGCCCCCCGACGTGGTATTTCGCGATAGTAGAAGCCCAGGTGGTCGCGCGTTTTGCTTTGCAGAAGCGACTGAATGGCGAGCCATGTCTTCCGACCGTCGATGGTGCGGCGCACCGGCACCACCACCACATCGCCGTTGCAACGGGTGCAGTTGGCCAGCGCCTTGGCATCCTTGGCCTCCGACCATGCGCCCTCAGCGCGCTTCTTATTCTTATATACGAACACATTGAAGCGACGACCGAGGCTGCTGAACTTGCGGCAACTGAGCAGCACGCTGCCGTCGGGCAGCTCCTCGACCTTCGACTCATCGCCATCGGGACCGGGAATGGTTGCCGCACCGCCGAGCACCTGCCATGTCTTTCCGAAGTCGTCGCTGTAGATGACGAATGTTCCCACGTGCAGCACAGGGTGGGCAATGTAGAGGCGGTAATACTTGTCCTTCTTGATGATGCGGCTCTGCGTAATCTTTCCCGACGTGAGGAAGAAGCCCTTCTCCTGCGTCAGTGGTTGCTCGTCGCGATAGAGGTTGTAGATGCTTGGAGCCACATCGTGCCCCTTGTCCCACGTCTTGCCGCCATCGGTGCTTCGGAAGAACATGGCATGCTGCGGATTCTTGGCCGTGGCGTGCACGTAAGGCACATTGCCGCTCACAGCCTGCATGAGGATAAGCCCTGCGCTGTCGCGGTCGGCCACCACACTGGGGTCGCCGTAGCCAAAATCTTTGCGGCCCTCCACCACCGTGTTGATGGGGCTCCATGTGCGTCCGCCATCGTCGCTGCGTCGCATGAGGATGTCGAGTCGATAGGTGCCCCCTGAGTTCCAACCGATGTCGGAGAAGTTGTGGCGATAGTCTACCATGGCTATCACGCCGCCGTCGCGTGTGATGGTCATGGCTGGGATGCGAACGGGTATGCCCTGGTAAGGGTCTTCGAACACCGTTACAGGTGTAGGCAGGTTCGCCTTGGAGATGGCTGCGCCCGCCGTTTGTGCCTTTGTGCCAACGATGAACAGGAAGCTTACTAAGAGAATAAAGGCAAATCTAAGGATGGATTTGTTCATTTATCAATGCGTTAATAATTGGTTATTGTATTAGGTGTGTTGGTTTATTCGAGTTCGATTCGTAGGATTTGCGGAGTCCTGACACCCGGTTTCAGTTCGCCTCCGATATAGAGAAATTGGTTGGCTGCAATGCCAATGAGCAGAGCGCCCGCCCTTGCCAGTCGGGCGTCGGGCGTTGTGGGTTTCAGCCATCGCAGCGTTTTGGCGTTGAAAACGAGCGGCGTGGCATTGAAGCGATACCACGCCACTGGTTGCTTGAGGTAATCGGCCTGGTCCACTAATTGGTATTTGCCACTGATGGCATCGGCGAAAATGGTCTTGTTCACACCTCCCAGGCACAGCAACAGGCCCGCGCCGTTGGTAGCGCCTGTGGCTCCGCTGAGTGTGAGCGACTCGCCCGCTGCATCACGAGGTGTGGCCAATTGTGCCCAACGGTTGCGCTTCACGTCGTAGGCGTAGCCGTCTGTGGCCACCTTGCTCTTCGCTCCCTTGGCATAGAATCCGCCCCAGGCGAAAAGGCGTTGCCCATGTGCCACGCACACAGGCTGCACCCTTGGCTTTCCCGGCATGGCCTTCCGCGATTTCCATTGGCTTGTGGGGCGCGAGCAAGATAGGCTCCATAGGGCTTTCGACGGTTTGCCGTTTTGGTTGCCTCCAAACACAAACACATGTCCCTTGGCGTAGGCCGCCGCCCCGTTGTCGACCGTTACGGGCAGAGAGGGCAACCGCATGACGATGGCGTTTCCCCGTGGGTCGAGCTTGACGCTTACCACTTGGCGCAGGCTGTGCTCTTGGTTGTTGCCACCGATCAGCAGCAAACTGTCGCCCATGTCCACCGTGGCGCCGTAGGCCACCGGTTCGGGCAATGTGCCGATGCAGCGCCATTGTAGCGTGTCGGCTTGCCAACAGGCAGCGTAAATGCCCTTGTAATAGTGTTTTACGCCGCTGTTGTCTGGGAAGTTGCACCCTCCAGCCATGATGATGTGGTTGCCGATCGTCCCGGCAAAACAGGCCGACACTCCCATTGCGTAGCCCGCTTCGCTTTGTGGAAATCCACCGATTTCGCTGACACGCAGATGGTTTTGAGCCATCGTGGCATACCATGGCAGCAAACCAACCAGCAGCGCCACGAGCCACATCGGTGCGCTCTTGGGGTGAAGCCATGTGTAAGGATGAAGGTTGTTCATAAGGTAGAGATGCTAAAAGGATAGTAGGTTGTGGGCCCGTGTGGGCCATTGGGGTTAGGGTTGTTGCGTCATGCCGTGCTCGGTGCGTGTCAGCTTCAGCTTCTTTGTGTTTTTGCGGATGGCGTTGTTGAGTTGCCACGCCTCATCGTTGACGTAAGGCCGTTTGTGGTCGAGGTGCAACACGATGGCGCTGTAGCGAATCTGCTTGCCGCGAATACCCGCGTTGGTGAGCCGCTCGCCCAGTTCGCGGTCTTCACCGCCATACTGCATGCGCTCATCGAAGCCGTTGGCCGACAGCAAGTCGGTTCGCCAGCCACTGCTGTTCATGCCGTTCCAGGTGGCGTGGGTGGGGGTGATGTGGTTCATCAGCCAGGCGAACAGTGGGTTGCCTACAAGTTTTGTGCACTTGAACGAGAGCTTCAAGCCCTGCTGCATGAGCCATTGTAGGCTGAACGCGCGCCCCGACTGTATGTCCTCGTGCGAGAGCAGCCTGCTGATGCCCATGGGCAACTTGAAATAGCCGCCCGACAGGAACCTACCGCGACAGACCATGCGCTCGTGGGTGGCGAGGAAGTCGTGGCGCGGCACGCAGTCTTGGTCGGTGAACACGAGGTAGTCGGCTGTTGCCATGGCGAGCGCCTTGTTGAGGATGATGGTCTTGCGGAAGCCTTTGTCCTCGTGCCACACGTGGCGCACGGGCAGCCGTTTTTCGAAACTCCTAATCAGTTCGGCTGTCTCGGGGCGTGAGCCATCGTCGGCGATGATAATCTCGTCGGCCGGTCGCGTCTGCGCCGTGTAGCCCCACAAGGTCTTCTCCAACCATTGCGGGTTGTTGTATGTGGAAATGATTACGCCAATAGTCATGGGTTTAGGTTCGGGTTGCAATTTCATTTGCAAATTTACTTTATTTCCTCATGATAGGCAAAAAACTTGGTAAGATTTGACGGTTTGATAGGGCGAAAAAACGCAAAAGCGGATATTTGCAACGATTTTTTTGATAACCATATAATAATAAGGAGGTTGGAGCGTTATGGAAATATGGCAAGACAAAAAACCAATACAGGCATACCCGGACTGTCGTTCTCGTGGAAACGTGCGCTGGGAATCAGTCAGGCGCGGCAGAAGATTGCCCGCGCTACAGGCATCCCAACGACGCGCGCTGGCGTGGAGCGCAAGATAGGGCAGCTCATCCTTAAGAAATTGTTTCAACTTTAATCCAATACGCTCCGCCATGGAGGTCCGTTGCCGGAAGAGCCACGGTGGATTCTTACAAATAGCAAAATGAACCATTTTATAGAGGTCATCACGGTCAGCAAGGCCAAGACCGACGTTGACAAGGTATTCAAGCGACTGGGCTACCACAACCTTACGCCCATGCACAAGAGCGTCAATCCCGTGTCGCGCTTCATCATCAAGTTGTGTGGTGTGGCGCGTATCCTGACGTCAGTTCATCGGGGCGACAACCTCTGCTTACAGTATCCTATGAAGAAGTTTTACCACCTGGCATGCACGTTGGCCCATCTGAAGGGTGCCAAGGTTATCACCATTGTGCACGACCTCGACGCGTTCAGGCGCAAGAAGATTACCGCCGAGCGCGAGCGTTACCTGTTTAACAAGACCGACGCGCTCATCGTGCACAACCCCACGATGCTCCAGTATATGAAGGGTGAGCAGTTCCAAGGCCGCCTTTACAACCTCCAGATCTTCGATTTCATCACCGAGGCAGTGCCCAAGCAGTATGTGGCGCCCCATACGCCGTGGCGTGTGGTTTACACGAGCAACCTGCGTCGCTGGCGCAACGAGTTTATTTATCATCTCGACGAGGTGATGCACAACTGGAACATTGTGCTCTTTGGTCCCGGCTACGAGGACGCTGGGGTGCAGAAGCCGGGCGTGACCTACATGGGCAAGTTGCCCGAGGAGAAGCTCATCTGCAGCGTGGAGGGCGATTTCGGACTGGTTTGGGATGGCGATTCGTTCGACGAGTGTGCGGGCGATTGGGGTGAATACCTCAAGATCAACAATCCCCACAAGACCTCGCTCTACCTGCGTGCCGGCATTCCCGTCATTGTGTGGAAGAAGGCTGCACTGGCTCCCTTCATCACCGAGAACCAGTTGGGCATAGCCGTCGACTCCATTCGCGACCTCGACCAAGCGCTGGCCGACCTCACGCCCACGGCCTATGCGGCCATGAAGGCCAACGCCCTTGTGATGAGTGAGAAGTTGGGCGATGGCTTCTTCGAGAAGAAAGCTTTCACCACCGCTACGGCCGACTTGGAGAAAGCACGCTAACTCGTTGGGAAGGAAACAACAAAACTAATGATTAAATAACGAAACTCGTTGCAAGGCCCCATGGGTTGCGCAACGAGTTTTTTGATGTCATCCAACATTTGGGGTGATTCGAGGGTATATCACCTCTAATACTTCTGGCCCCGAGCGACCGCGTCTGAGCGAAAATGCTTATGTGCGTCCTACATCACTCCAAATACCGAATGAGCTTTTTGTACCCCTCAAAAAAAATCGCTCCAAATGTAGGATGTAACGATTTCGGTGGGGTTGATTGGTGTAGTAGGGGAGACGCATGGAGCGTTTGCCCCTCGTTATGGCGTGATGTGTGTGGCCTAACCCACAGTAATCGTTGAATGTTTTGGTAGAAAAGTACGTCGCGATTTTCGGACGAAATAGAGAGCGAAATATGCATTTTTGCGCATTTGAAGGTCGCCAAATGCGTTTGGAATTCCATTTTCGGAGCATCGTCGTTGCGAAAGATGCCAAACCGAGCTGCGAGAGACCATGTATCGAGCCACCGTTTGCCGTGTATCGAGCTACGGTTAGGCATGTTTCGCATTGCGGTTAGGCATGTTTCATGGTGTGGAGTGTTAGACGAGGCGTGCTTAATGAAGTTGGATGATCGTAAGGTGTTGAACGTAAGGTTGTTATGAAAACGCGCTGAGAATGGCGTATTTGCGGCTAACCGACGGATCGTGGAAAAGAACAGTGTAGATGGATGTGTAGATTGTTGCGATTTATTTTGTGCAAACCAAAGCCCACCCCATGCGGTCATGCGCTGCAAGAGGTGGGCTTTTATGGTGTTTTCGCATCGGCAGGAGGCGAAAAAAAAGTTGTCGATGGGGCTTAGAGCAAGCTTTGGAACGTGAAGCAGTTGGTAAAGATGGTGGCCAGGTCCTTTGGTTCCTCGCGGAAGATTCCGAAGAGGGCCGATCCCGATCCACTCATGGCGGCATACACGGCGCCCATGTCGTAGAGCTTCTGCTTGATCTCTCCGAGCACGGGGTGCATGCGGAAGACAGGTTCCTCAAAGTCGTTCACCAGCTCGTGGCGCCACGTTTCGATGGGTTGCCTAACAATGTCGCGGCAGCATTTTGCGGGTTTCTTGGAAACGATTTGGCTGTAGGCGTCGCGTGTGGAAACAGCCACGTCGGGCTTCACGATGGCAATGTAATAGCCGTCGAGGTTGCCTTTCGGTCCGTCGGCAGGCTGCAGCACCTCACCGCGCCCCGTGGCAAACGATGGCTCGGCGGTGATGAAGAACGCGCAGTCGGATCCCAACTGGGCGGCGTAGCGCTCCATCTCGGCATTGCCCATGTTGAGGCGGAATCGCTCGTCGAGCAGGCGAATCATGAAGGCGCAGTCGGACGAGCCACCGCCAAGACCAGCCTGCGAGGGGATGCGCTTATGCAGGTGGGTGTGGATGGGCGGCAGGGTGAAGTCGGCGGCCAACAGTTCGTAGGCGCGCACCACAAGGTTCTTGCGCTCATCGCAGTCGACCTGTGTGCCCGTCACCTTGAGGTCGCAGGGCGAGTCGTGTGGGAAAAGCGGATCCATCAGTTTTATCTCCAGCGCGTCGGTGAGTGGCACGGGATAGAAAACAGTCTCCAGATCGTGGTAACCATCGGGTCGGTCAGCGGTGATGTTGAGTCCGAGGTTAATCTTTGCACAAGGAAATGTGAGCATGGTAGTATGGTGTTTACTTGTCGATGTTGATTATCTTGTATTTCTTAGAGCCCAGTCCGATCTTCTCAGCCCAGTCGATGGTGTGTGTGCCGTGCTGCTTGTCGATGCGCTTCAGCAGTGCGGCAAGCGCCACAAGGATGGTTTTCATCATCATTGGGAATGTTTTTAGTGTCGTTGTAATTGCAAAAATAACGTTTTTTGATGAAAAATAATCCTCTTGTCCTCACTTTTTAGCCTGTTTTCCGTAAAAAAGAAGCGACAAGGAGCAGCCAATGGACCTACTAACGCACAATGAAGAGCTATTCCGTTTCAATCTTATGGAATAAATGAAGTTAAGTGTAGCAAAACAAGGGCGAAACGAAATAAAAGCAGTATTTTTGCAATCGCAAATCAACATTTATCATCATGAAAAGAAAATGCTATTCATGAGCCTGGCGCTGTGCGCTTCGAGCGCCTTCGCACAGACCGCCCCTTCGTCGGGCATCGACCCTAAGAACCTCGACACCAGTATTCGTCCCGGTAACGACTTCTACCATTATGCTGCCGGAGGATGGCTGAAGAGTCACCCGCTCGACGCTGAGCACACCAGCAATGGCGCGTTCACCGATCTCTTTGAACTCAATCAGAAACGCATACAGGACATCATTTTGCAATATGCTTCGGCCCAGCAGACCCAAGGTTCGCTCGGACAGAAGATAGGATCGCTCTACAACCTGATGATGGACTCGGCGCGCATGAACCGCGAGGGGTACGCTCCCATCAAGCCTACGCTGGCCAAGATTGGTGCCATCAAGAACCGCAAGGAGTATCAGCTGGTCATGGCACAGCTCGACCGCAATGGTGAGGGTACCATGATGTTTGGCGTAGGCGTAGGCGCCGACCAGAAAAATGCGGAGTGGAACATCGTTGGAGTGAGTCAGGGCGGACTCGGATTGGACACCCGCGACTACTATCTTTCCGACGATGCGCAGAACAAGCGCATCCTGGAAGCTTACAAGGCTTATCTGAAGAAGCTCTTCCTCATGACGGGCAACGACGAGGCTGCTGCCGAGAAGAAGATGCAGGCCGTTATCAATATTGAGACGCGCATCGCCAAGGCCAGCTACGACCGCGTGAAGTTGCGCGACATTGAGGCCAACTACCATAAGATGACGTATGCCCAACTCATCAACGACTTCCCCGGAATTGACTGGGGCAATGTGTTCTTGGCCAGCGGATTCCCCGCCTTCGACTATGTGGACGTAGGCCAGCCTGAGCCTATCCATGAGGTGGAGAAGATCCTGGCGGAGGCTTCGCTCGACGATCTTAAGAGCTACGCTGAGGCCAAGGTCATTGGCGGCGCTACGTCGGTGTTGGGCGATGAGTTCCGTAAGGTGTCGTTCGAACTGAGCAGCGTCATGACAGGTGTCAAGGAAGACCGTCCACGTTGGAAACGTGCCGTGGGACTGGTGAGCGGCACTCTGGGCGAGGCCATCGGCAAGCTCTATGTGGAGAAGTATTTCCCCGAGTCGAGCAAGAAGCGCATGCTTGAGCTTGTGCACAACTTGCAGACGGCGCTCGGACAGCGTATCGACGGACTGGCTTGGATGAGCTCGACCACAAAGGCGCAGGCAAAGGATAAGCTGTCGAACTTTATCATTAAGATTGGATACCCTGATAAGTGGAAGGATTACAGTGGGTTGCAGGTGGTCGACAGCCTGTCGCTCTATGAAAACATGAGTCGCATCAGTCGCTGGATGACCGACGACTACATTGCGCGCACCGTGAACAAGCGTGTCGACAAGGCTGAGTGGGGAATGACTCCTCAGACCATCAACGCTTATTACAACCCCACGACCAACGAGATTTGCTTCCCTGCTGCCATCCTGCAGCCGCCGTTCTTCGATCCCAATGCCGACGACGCGGTGAACTATGGTGCCATCGGTGGCGTGATTGGTCACGAGATGAGCCATGGCTTCGACGACCAGGGCGCTCAGTTTGACAAGAACGGCAACCAACGCAACTGGTGGACGGCCGAGGATAAGAAGAATTTCGACCAGCGTACCAGTGTGCTCGCTAACTTCTTCTCACAGTTTGAGGTGCTCCCAGGCGCCAAGGTGAACGGCAAGATGACGCTTGGAGAGAATATCGGCGACAACGGTGGACTGAACATTGCCTACACGGCCCTGCAGAATTCGCTCAAACACACGCCGCTGGGTGTGAAGGATGGCTTTACGCCTGAGCAACGCTTCTTCCTCGCTTGGGCTCGCGTTTGGGCTTCGAACGCCACCGATGAGTATGTGAAATACCTGTTGACCGTCGACGTTCACTCGCCCAACATGGCTCGCGTGAACGCCGCTCTGCCCCACATCGACGCGTGGTACACGGCCTTCAACGTGAAGAAGGGCGATAAGTTGTTCATCCCCAAGAAGCAACGCGCACACATCTGGTAATGATAAACCATCATTGAACTTACGAAAAGCCCCCATCGCCATTTCGGCGATGGGGGCTTTTTGTGTTATTCGGTCGATACTTCTTGATGCTTGCTCGTATCGTTGTGCTTGTGGGTGAATGCCTAATCAGATGCGACATTCACCCATAAGTTATCTGAATGTCGTTAGAGCAGACCTTGCTTGCCCAGCACGATGAGCAGTGAGAAGCCCAGGATGAGGGTAATGATACCCACCGACAGACCCGTCTTCGACATATCCTTCTGCTCGATGAGACCTGTAGAGTAGGCAATGGCGTTAGGAGGTGTTGAGATGGGCAAGCACATGGCGGCCGAAGCTGCCACAGCAATGCCGATGAGAACCGTTGAGGTTCCACCGATGATGTTGAGCTTGTCGCCCATGCCCTCACAAACCACGGCGAGGATAGGAATCATCAAGGCGGCGGTGGCGGTGTTGCTGATGAAGTTAGAGAGGAAGAATGTTACCAAGCCTGAGATAACCAGGATGACGATCGGGCTCCACTCGCCAAACGGGATGGCGTCCATGGCGGTCTTGGCAAGGCCTGTTCCGTTCATGGCCAAACCGAGGGCGAAACCTCCGGCAACCATCCAAATGACGCCCCAGTCGATGTCCTGAAGGTCTTTGGCGGTGATGACACCCGTGAAGGCGAACACAGCGATGGGAAGCATGGCAACCGTGTTGGCGTTGATGCCAATGGGCTTACCAAACACCCAGAGGATAATGGTCACGGCAAATGTAATGGCCACAACCACCGTGCGCCAGTTGTGCTGCATGTCACCGTTGATTTCCAACTCGATGGTCTTCTGCTTGAATGGGAAGAACCACTTCAGCAACAGCCACGAGATAACAAGGAGCACCAGCACCAGGGGAACCATGAACATCATCCAGTCGCCGAAGCTAATGTCCATGTTCATGCCTGTGGGGTCGTTGAGAACCTTGTAGGCAAAAGCGTTAGGAGGTGTGCCGATAGGCGTTCCCATACCACCAAGGTTGGCGCCGATAGGAATGGCCATGGTGAGGGCTATGCGGCCCTTGCCGTTGGCGGGAAGCGACTTGAAGACCGGCGTAAGGAACGTCAGCATCATGGCTGCAGTGGCGGTATTGGAGATGAACATGGAGAAAACACCCGTGATGAGCAAGAAACCCAGCAACACATTCTCGCTGCGCTTGCCAAATGGACGAATCAGGGCCTTGGCCATCCATACGTCGAGACCCGACTTGGTGGCCGCAATGGCGAGGATGAAACCGCCAAGGAACAGGATGATTGTGGGGTCGGCAAAGCAAGCCATGATACCCACAGAGTCGAGCAACTGGCCATACTGGCCCTCAGTGCCCTGCATGAACGAGAACGAGGAGTTGCTGACGAAGAACAGTAACACGAAAATGATGGTCACAGACGTGGCCCACGCTGGAATGGCCTCAGTGATCCAAAGCAACACTGCCATGACGAAGATGGCAATGACGCGCTGATGAACAACTGTCAGACCTTCAATTCCAAAACAACTGGAGGGTAGGTTCCACACGATGACAGTGAAGATGGCTGTGATGGCAAACCACAATGCCTTCTTCCAATGAAAGTCTCCTGTCAAGACTTTTTTTACCGTTTCTTGCATGTTATGAATGGTTTTTAGTTATTAGATTATCTCAAGGTGGGGCCTTCTAACGGCCGACTATTGCAAAGTTACACCAAATTTTCAACAAACCAAGGAAAAAACGGAAAAAGAATTTGAGAAAAATCAGAAAGTGAAAATATACCCATAATATGAGTAAAATGGGCGCTAAAAATGGCGTTTGGGGGGCTCTCGCCCTACCGTTAGGACAATAAAAAACTGGCGTAGGATGTCCTGCGCCAGTCGATATGCTGTTGGGGGTGTACCCTTTGCTTTATTTCTTTTCAGCCTCTGTCATGGTTCCCTCAATGTAGAGGCGCAACATGGCGGGATCACCATTGGTGCGTACGGTGATGGTTTTCTTGAAATGGCCGGGGAAACGGCCACGACCGTTATAGGTAACGGTGAGGGTTCCCTTCTCGCCGGGCTTCACGGGGGTCTTGGTGTACTGAGGTACCGTGCATCCGCAACTGGCCACAGCCTGATTGATCACCAACGGCTTGTCGCCGGCATTGGTGAAGGTGAAAGTGCACTTTTGCACATTATTAGTCTCCGAGAACGAACCGAAGTTGTGGGTTGTCTTGTCAAACTTGATTTGGGCTTGTGCTTGGGCGAAGGTGATGCCGCATACAAGCATCATCAGTGTGAACAGAATCTTTTTCATCTTATACCTTATTTATTGTTGCATACGCAACAGGTTCTTTTTTCTTTTTAATTGGGAGCGGAGAAGGTTGCGCCACCCGCCTACAATGATTGTAACGAGACAAAAGTACAAAAAGTTTCTGAAGCCATATCGTTTTTACGCATTTTTAACAGGCTTTTGCCTTGCATGCGGCCTTTGGATGGGCCAAATGTGAGTGAGAAAGGGTAACTGTCGTCGGATTTGGTGTTATCTTACAAAAAAGCGTGAAATTGTTTTGCAGTCTCGGATAAAATGGCGAATTTTACAGAAAAATAGCAAACTATGATTCAAGAAGTATGCAAAAATATCAAGTTCGTGGGTTGTGACGATCCCGAGCTGCGCCTTTTTGAGGGGCAATATGTCACCCCGGAAGGCATGTGTTACAACTCTTATGTTATCCTTGACGACCAGATAGCCATCATGGACACCATCGATCCTCGTTGCCAGGAGGAGTGGGCCGCCAAGGTGGAGAAAGCTCTCGACGGCCGCCAGCCCGATTATTTGGTGGTCCATCACATGGAACCCGACCATGCGGGAAGCATAGCGCGACTGCTCAACACCTATCCCAATGTGAAGGTGGTGTGCTCGGCTATGGCCCAGAAGATGCTGAAGCAGTTTAATGAGGATCTCGATCTCACCGACCGTGTGCAGGCCGTGAAGGAGGGCGACACCTTGTCGCTGGGCCATTGCACACTGCAGTTCATCGCTGCCCCGTCGGTTCACTGGCCCGAAGTGATGATGAGCTACGTGCCTGAGGAGCAAGTGCTTTTCTCTGCCGACGGCTTCGGTAAGTTCGGCGTGTACGACGCTGACGCCGACGACTGGGCTTGCGAGGCTCGTCGCTACTACTTCAATATTTGCGGCAAGTATGGCGTGCAGGTCGCTAAGGCGCTTGGCAAGGTTGCTGCTTTAAGTGGAGTGAAAGCCATTTGCCCACTTCATGGCCCTGTGCTCAAAGACGAGGCCATGCAAGAGGCGCTTCGCCTTTATAACATTTGGGCTCACTATGAGGTGGAAACGCCGGGTGTGTTCATCGCTTACGCCTCTGCCCATGGTGGTACGGCTGCCGCTGCCGAGAAGATGCGCGAGCTGTTGCTGGAGCGCGGCTGCCCCAAGGTAGCTATCGCTGACCTCTGCCGCACCGATATGGCCGAGAATGTGGAGGATGCTTTCCGCTACGGAACGTTGCTCTGTTGCGCCGCCAGTTACGACGCCGGCGTGTTCCCCGCCATGCACACATTCCTTTATAAGCTCTCCATCAAGGCTTATCAGAAGCGTCGCATAGCCTTGCTCGAGAACGGATCGTGGGCTCCTTGCGCCGCCCGCGCCATGAAGGGCCTCATCGAGAAGATGAAGGACATCACTCTCATTGAGCCTACCGTCACCATCATGAGCCGCATGCACCGTAGTGATCTGCCCCACATGGAGCAGTTGGCCGACAATATCATGGAGGCCTTTAAAGAGTAACAATCACCAAGTGGGAACCCAACATGAGTAAGTTTGTCATCTGCCTTTTCCGTCTTGTCTCTCACCTGCCGTTCTGGATGTTCTTCATCCTGAGCGACCTGGAGTACCTGTTGGCCTACCATGTGCTGCGCTACCGCCGCACCATCGTAAGGCGCAACCTCACCAGTTCGTTCCCCGAGAAGTCGCTGAAGGAGATTGTGGCTATCGAAAAGGGGTTCTACCATTGGTTTTGCGATTATTTCTTCGAGACGCTGAAGATGCTCACCATGAGCCAAGAGGAGATGCTTCGCCACATCGAATACCATGGTGTGGAAGCCGTAGAGGACTGTTTCGACCGCGGGCAAGACTGTGCGGCCATCCTCGGCCATTACGGCAACTGGGAGTATCTTTCAGCCACCCCGCTGGCTCTGAAGCGCCATCCCGACGCCCCGGTGGGTCTCATTTATCACCCTCTCTACAACAAGACATTCGACCAGCTCTTCATTGATATTAGGCAAAGCAAGAAGGGCGTGTGCATCCCCAAGCAGCAGATACTGCGATTCCTTGTCACTTATCGCCGCGAAAAGCGTAACTCGCTGTTTGGTTACATAGCCGACCAAGGTCCGAAGTGGGAGAACATCCACCTTTGGCTTCCGTTCCTTGGTCATGAAACACCTGTTTTCACGGGCGCTGAGCGCATCATGCGCAAGATGCACAATGCCGTTTTCTACGTCGACATGGAGCGATTGGCGCGCGGTCGCTACCGTTGCACCTTCAAACCCATCAGCGACGACGCAGCCAATGAGGAGCCCTTTGCCATCACCCGACGCTTTTTCGCCTTGCTTGAGCTGTCCATCCGCCGTGACCCGCAGTGCTATCTGTGGACCCACAACCGATGGAAGCGTACGCGTGAGGAGTTTGAACGTCGCTTCGAAATCAAGGACGGAAAGGTCGTTCCAAGAAAAACCACAACCCCTGCATGAGCACAACCATCATCATCAACCCCAAGTACGCGTCGATTAGCGAGTTCCTGCATAGCATACCCAGTGTGTTTGAGCATGAAGGCCGCGAGATTTACAACGACCGAAACATCATCAAGGTGATAGAGGCTCCCGACGGAACGGAGCTGAACGTCAAACGTTACTGCGTGCCAAAAGGCCCCAATCGCTTTGTCTACTCATCGGGAATCCGCAAGCCAAAAGGCCTGCGCGCCTTCCGGTACCCTCTTCGCATGCGCGCCTTGGGCATTGACACGCCAGAGCCCATCGCCTATATCGAGGAGCGATCCTTTGGCATCCTTGGCCTGAGTTACTTCATCAGCCAGCAGTGTAGCTATGAGCACACGCTGAAGGATGTGGGCGACGCAGAACCGGGAACTTACGAGGAATTGGCCGAATCGCTCGGAAGGTTCACGGCAGAGATGCACGACAAGCGCGTCTTACACCGCGATTTCTCGCCCGGCAACGTGCTCTACCACATCGACGAGGATGGCGATTACCACTTCTCACTGGTCGACATCAACCGCATGCACTTCGGTTCCGTCGGTGAGAAGCAGGGCTGCCTCAATTTCATACGCCTGTGGGGCCCCAAACATTTCATAGAGTTGTTAGTCAGGTCGTATGCCGACGCTCGCGGCTTCGATTCCGCCAAGTGTGTGGCTTTCACATTGGCGGCAAGGCGACGCTTTTGGTTGAGCTACGGCAAGAAGCACCGAGTTTTATTCAAATTGGAATTATAGTACACAAATATCATGGAGAACCAACAACCCAAGTTCAAGCATTTCATCATAACTCTCTTCAATCTGAAGATATGGAAGGAGGACAAGACGCACCGCGCCACACAGACCGCCGACTGGCTTGCGCAGCGTTTCGACCTGTTTGAACGGTTCTGTCTGCCCTCTGTGGCTCATCAAACGAACAAGAATTTCACATGGCTCTGCCTCTTTGATAAGGACACTCCCACTGACATGCGCCAGCGCATTGAGCGTTGCCAAGCGCAGGTGCCGCAACTGAAAGCCTGCTTTTTCACGGCCGATGAGGCTGTTGAGTTCCTCTCCCATGAGGAAGCGGTCAACTGTCGCTTTATCCGTTGCACCGTAAGAACCCTGCTCAGCGAGGACGACGCGTTCGTTATTACGAGCAACCTCGACAACGACGATGCCCTGAGCAACGACTATGTGGAACGTGTGCAGCGACAGTTTGTGGCCGACCAGCGCCACATGCTTTATAGCTTTGTGTGCGGAATGCAGTATTTCGTGCGCCTCAACGCCATCGTTCGCATGCACTATCCTCATAACCATTTCCTCACTTTGGTGGAGGATGCGCGCGGCGACTTCCATACGGTGCAGTATTATGGTCATGCCGGCGCGCGCAAAGTGCTGCCCAACACCGACATTGCCGAGAAGCCTTATTGGCTCGAGAACGTCCACGGACATAACGTTAGCAACGAACTGCGCATTACAAGCCGAGTGAGATATGCGCCTTGCCTCGCTCCCGTCGACCTCCGCCAGTTTGGTATCGACAAGCAGTTCTCTTGGGCTCTCAACCTCAAGAACTTCTTGGTAACGTTGCCCGCTTACTTTGTGAAGATTGCTATTTGGCGACTGAAAAGGAAAATCAATAAGAAGAAAAAGCAGGGATAATCACTTTTGAACAGTTGATTCATCCTATGGACCGAATGCAACAAGCATATAAATGATGGCCATCGCTATTCCATAATGATAGCGATGGCCATTGTTGTTAGTCGCACATCAGCTGCAATTCCTGCCAAATGCGCTGCACGGGAAGGCCCATGACGTTGAAGTAACTGCCGTTGATGCCCGTCACTCCGATATACCCTATCCATTCTTGGATGCCATAGGCTCCAGCCTTGTCGAACGGGCGGTAGTTGGAGATGTAATAATCGATTTCGTCGTCGGTCAGTTTTCGGAACGTCACCTCGGTGGTGACGCCAAACTGTCGTTGGTCATTGTGGGTGGTGAGGCACACGCCTGTGATGACGCGATGCGTCTTGCCGCTTATTGCGTGCAGCATGTGGCGCGCCTCGTTGGTGTCGTGGGGCTTTCCCAATACCACGCTGCCGCAGTTCGCGTCGTCGACCACCACCACGGTGTCGGCGGTGATGACGAGTTCGTTGGGCTTCACCTCGTAAGCCGATGCTTTCTCGTGGGCAATGAACTGAGGAATCTCTTCCACGGGCAGATCTTTGGGGTACGCCTCGCTGATGCCCTTGATGACGTGCACCTCAAAGTCGAGTCCGAGTCCGGCCAATAGCTCGCGGCGTCGTGGCGAGTTGCTGGCCAGGATGATTTTATAGGGAATGGGTTTAAGCATGTCTTTTCTGTTGTGTTGTTACCAGCCAAAGGCGTGAGCGTTGCTCAGCCATTTTCCTTGTGCCCTGAGCACCTGCTCAATGACGTCGCGGGCACATCCGTAGCCGCCTTTTGCGTCGCTTACATAAACCGAAACGGCTTTCACCTCAGGACAAGCGTCGGCCGGGCAACACGGACAACCCACACGTTGCATCACCTGCAAGTCGGGAATGTCGTCGCCCATGTAGATGATTTCGTCATCGCAGAGTCCATAGAGCGCTATAAACTGCTCGTAGGTTTGAATCTTCACGGCACATTTCTGATAGATGTCTGTCACGCCGAGGTAGGTGTAACGCTTGCCAATGGCTTCGGCGTTGCCGCCTGTCATGATGGCGCAGCGCAGTCCTTCCTTCTGCGCCAGTTGTATGGCGTATCCGTCTTTGATGTTGATGGTTCGCATGGGCATGCCCTCATCGTCCATGCCGATGGTGGATGCCGACAACACGCCGTCGACATCGAAGATGATGGCGCGTATTTTCTTTAAGTCGTAATTGATCATATTAGGTAGCGGTAAGGATGGTTTACAGAGTCAAGTTGGATTTGTTGATAACGTTTTCCCATTTCAGGCGCGCCTCGTCTTGCGGCTTTCGCTCGTCGGCAGCGTGGCCCACGGCGATGACGGCGAGCACCTCCTGTTCCTCGGGCAGGCCCATGATGCTGTGTATGGCCTTGTTGGCCGGTGTGCCATCTTTCTGTTTTCGGTCGCGCATCTGCACCCAACAGGTACCCAATCCGAGATCTTCGGCCTGCAGTTGCATCATGATGGCCGCAATGGCTCCATCCTCAATCCAGCAGTCGTTGGTGCTGGGGTCTCCCATTACCACGATGGCCAATGGCGCGCCCTTGAGAAACTGGCCGCCTGCATCCTTGGCTTCTGCCAAGCGAGCGAGGGTCTGGGGATCATCGGTCACGGCGAACCGCCATGCGCGTTGGCTCTTGCTGGTGGGCGACATGAGTGCTGAGCGGAGTATGAGACGCAACTCCTCGGCTGTCACCCTCTCATCGGTGAACTTGCGATGGCTACGTCGTGTTTGTACCAAAGTCTTGAAATCTTTCATAGAAGCTTGTTTTGTCGTTTCCTCGCAAAGTTACAAAAAATCGTTTGAGAAAAGCCTCTTGGATGTTATAAAGTTATTAAAAAACGTAGGGTAAACGCTTTCTTGTCATTTCTTTTTTTACTAATTTTGCCAACGTGAATCCTATACGTGTGACCATTTATTCGCGTGGCGGAACATTGCCCCACCTTTGCGGCAGCAATTTCTTCCATAGCGCCGAGCTTTTCCACATCATTGAGAAGTCGCCCGGCCAGCGTCCTTTTATGGCTGTGGCTACCGATGCGAGCGGCCGCGAGCTTGGTCACATGTTGGCTTTTGTGTATTCGCATGGCATGTGGCTTCCCCCGTTTCGTTATTGGCAGGGGCGCGTGTATGGCGAAGGCGACTATGTGGATGATGCGCGTCGTGAGGAAGTGTTTGGTGAGTTGCTGAAGGCCGTGACGCGAAAGTTGCGCCGCCGCCTGTGCTTCAGCATCGAGTTTAGCGACCTTTCGAAGAAGATGTTCGGTTATCGGCTGTTTCGCGAGAATGGCTATTTCCCCATCGGATGGATGGAAGTGTATAATTCGCTTCATTCCATGGCGCCGCGCGACCGCCTGACTTCCAAGATGTTGCATCGCATAGATCGAGTGGCCAAGTTGGGGGTGGAGACCCGTGAAGTGGAGACCGATGCCGACTTGCATCAGTTCTACAAACTGCTCAATGGCTTTTATCGGTTCAAGATGCGCCGCGTTATTCCCTCCGAGTTGCAGATTAGCCATTTCGACAAGAGCGACAAGGCGCGCGTTTTCATCACCACCTATAAGGGACGCGTCATTGGTGGCAGTCTCTGCCTTTTTTCCGAGGGCAACGCTTACCTGTGGTATTTGGCCTCACGCCGCAAGAGTTACCCCCATCTCCATCCGAATATGATGACCATTTGGCATGCCATCAACTGGGCGTGGGAACACAATTACGCCCATATATTCTTCTTGGATGTGGGGCTTCCCGTTCCACATAGTCCGTTCCGCGACTTCATTCTCTCCTTCGGCGGCAAGCCGGTAAGCACCTATCGCTGGTTCAACCTCATGCCCAGTTGGCTCAATGCCATTGCTTCCAGGATTTACCGGGAGTGAAGTGGCTTAGTCTCCAGACATTATACCTGATGCGACCGATTGGAGCTAAAAATGCGACAAGGCGTCACGTATGTTGTCGTGACGCCTTGTCGTATAAGTGTTCTTTTACCGTCGGTTTATAGGATGCCCTCGTTTTTCAGCGCCTCCCGCAGTTGGTCGGTGTTGGTAAACACCACACCGTGGAGGCCCGCCCGCTCGGCCCCGGCGATGTTCTCAGGCTTGTCGTCGATAAACAAGCACTCGTTGGGCTTCACGTCGAAGCGTTGGCAGAACGCGTTGAAAATGGCCACGTCGGGCTTGAGCAAATGCACCTCGTGCGAGATGAGGCTTCCCTCCAGTTGGGCGAAAGGCTTGGGGTATTTCCGTATGACGTCGAACACCTTTGTCGACCAGTTGGACAGTCCCAGCACGCGGTATCCCTTGGCTTTCAGTTGCTCCATCAATGGCGTGATGCCCGGCACCTCCCCCGTGAAGATGTCGGCGTAATGCTTGTCCAAGGCGTCGATGGCGTTGACATAATCGGGCCACTGGCGTTTCCAGTCGGCTATATATTCGCCAAACGGCTTGTCTTCCTTGTCGATGAGGTTGTTGTTTTCCTCGTTCAGGATATGCTGCATAAACCACTCGGCCTGCTCTTCGCTTCCCAGTTGTTTGGCGAAGAAAGCCTTGAAGTCGTATTGCACAAGCACGCCGCCGAAGTCAAAAACGATATTCTTAATCATGGTCTTGTATTAGAGACGCTGGGGCATCCTTGTAAGAGTGTTCCAGGTCGAGGTAATAAAAATTGTGCTGAAACTCGGTTCCCTGCTTGGGTGGCGTCATGTAGTCGCCATACATCTTGGTGAGCAACCAGTGGCTGTCGGCAGCGCCACGAAGCGTCAGGCTCTCGAAGGTGTAGGGCTTGCCATCGCCATACACCTCGCGCGGCACGATGCTGCGGAAGTCGTCGTCGAAGCAGAGCACATAGCGCGAGCGGTCGTAGTCGTACTTGTGGAGCAGACGACTGATGCTCTTTTGCAGGCCCTCTACGGTGAACAGCTTGCGACAGAGCAACGGCAGCCATGAACTGGGGCCATGCCCATGGCGGTAAGGGTCGCGGTAGGTGAAGTACAACAGCTTGCAAAGGTGCTTGTAATGGCGCACGTGAAGCCACTGGTGCAGGCGGTTATTGGGCATGCCGTCGAGTGGGAACACATCCACATATACGCCTCCGAGATAGCGCAAGTGGGCGTGCTCGATGATGGTGGTGCGAGCGTCTTGCATCTTGGCGAAGGGTTGCGGGTAATGCTTGTCGTTCTCGGCGCATATCAGTTCGTAGCCTTCGGGCAACCATTCCTTGCTGTGTGCGATGAGTTGGTCGTAGTCGCTGTGGGGCATGCACACGTCAGCGTCGTCGTCCCAAGGAATGAATCCCTTGTGACGCACGGCCCCAAGCTGTGTTCCCGCCACAATGAAATAGCGGAGGTTATACTTTTTGCATGTCTCGTCGATGGCCTTCAGGATGCCCAGCATCACGTTGTGAAGGTCGTGGAGATTGTATTCTGCCATAAATCGTTGGTAAGTGTGGTTGTTGCAAAGATACTCATTTTCCACCACAAACCCCTCGTCTTTCTCCACAATTATACGATAATTCCCCGCAAAATCAAGCGACACGCCTTCATTGTTGGCAAAGCTTCCCGTTGCAAGAACATAAAAATCCCCCTTGCCTTCCGACAAGGGGGATGATTATAGATGCGTTAACCTTTTCGCGTTAGCGGCTTACTTCAGTTCCGTTTCAAGCAGGTTGTTGCTTACGAGCATGCCCTTGGCGCTGGCCTTGGGTGCGCGGAAAGCGCGAAGCGCCTTGAAGTGGATAACGAAGAGCGTGGCCGAACCCTCAATGGTGGGCTGCTGGCCGATGTTCACGAAGGTGGGATAGAGCACCTGTGAGCCATCGGTGTGGTGACGGTCGTAGGTCATGTTGCGCATGTCCTTCACGGCCACTGGCTCGGTCTTCGTGTACTGCATGGTCTTGAGGTCGTACGGCATGACGAGGCTCAGGGCGTTCACGGCTTGCAAGCCTGTGCCCTTCACCGTCACGGTCACCTCGTCGCCAGCTTGGTAAGCGGCCTTGTTGTAGGTGTAAGTAATGGTTCCAGCCGGCTGGCGCATGTCCTTCTCGGTTACGCCACCCTCGAGCTGTGTGGCCACGTTCGAGATGTCGTATGCGTCGATAAGGCCGTTGCCGTTGATGTCACCGTTCGAGATGTAGCCGTCGAAGTCGGAGTCGCCCTTCTTCAAACCGGTGTAGTTCATGTAAGATGTCAGGTCGTTCTCGTCGATCTTTCCGTCCTGGTTGACGTCTCCGGGGATGAGCACCTTTGTTCCGGGCTGACGGAACACGTAGAGCTCTGCTCCCGATCCGAAGTCGCCCAAAGCCTTCTTCACATCCATGCGGATGTAGCGGGCCTGCTGGTGGTCGGTGAACGTCACGTTCTTCTTGGCCGGTGTGCGCTCCCACTTCTGTGTGCCCACAGCCTGCCAGGTCTTTCTGTCCTTCGAGGTGAATATGTCAGCCTCCAGGATGGTGCCGTTTCCGGCGTCAGCGCGAGGCACATATTGCATCTTGTCGAGTGTGATGGTGGCGTGCAGGTCCATAGTGACGGTGAACGGAACCGCCTTCTCGCTATAGTGGGTATGCCAGATGTCGCCGCTCTCCTGGAAGTCGAAGAGGCGATGGATGCCGAATCCAGGCATGTCCTTGGCCGTGTTGGTGGCTGTGATGCCGTGTACAGCAAACTCCAGCGGGTTCTTGTCGGTCTTGGCGTTGATGGTGGTCCACTCGCTGTGACCATCGGCGTTGACGGCGCGCAGTTCAAAGGTGTAGTCGGTTCCAGGCTGCAAATCCTCGAAGAGCAAGCTGTTGTCGCGGATGGTAGAGTAGATCATCGAGTTGAATCGAATCTCGTAATAGTCGGCGTTGTCCACAGCCTTCCAGGTCGGTGTGAGCGTGTAGGGAGCCACCTTGGTGTCGGTGGCCACCGGAGCGCTGAGTGTTCCGTGGTTGGTGAGCATGCGTGTTGCTGGCTTGTCGTAGACGAAGCCCTTAACCTCGATGGTCGTTTCGTCGGTCATGATGTCGCCCTTGGCGAGGTTGACCTCGATCACCGGGTTCTTCGTTACCTCCACCTTGGCCATGTCGGTGCCCTGTGTAGAGAACTGGTTGAGCTGCGGGCGCTCCACGTAACGCCATGTGTTGGCGCCCTCACCCTCGGTGAGCGTCACCTTCTTCTTTCCAATGATGGCGCGAACGCTCTTAGGACGTGCGGTGGTGTTGATGCGGACGAGGGTCGATTTCTCCTTCACCATTCCATCGTAGTTGCCCTCCGTGGGGCAGATGGTGATGGCGAGGTTGCCCTTGGCGTCGAGCTCCGATGTCACCTTTGTGGTGGCGTGCTCACCGCGCAGGTAAGCCTCGGTGTTTCCATCGTCGTCGTAGAGCGTAAACTCAGAGTGGCCTGCGGGCCAGATGTCGAAGATACGCTCGGCGGTGTTCACCTCATAGATGTTGTTGTTGGGGCGGTTCATCGGCACGATGGCTCCAGCCTTGACGAAGAGCGGAAGCTTCCAGATGGGAGCGTCGAAGTTGTTGAGGATGCGGCCACCCTCGTAAACGTCGCCCGTGAAATAGTCGATCCACTGACCCTCAGGCAGGTATATGCCGTTGCGGATGTCGTTGCCCTGTGCGTCGGCCTGTGTGGGCTGGTAGATGGGGGCCACGAGCATCGACGGACCGTACATGTACTGGTACTTGGTAGCGGCCGAATGGGTGAAGTCGCTCGGATAGTCGAGGAACATGGCGCGGATGAGCGGTTGGCCAGCAACGGCCTCGTAGGCGCACGAGTAGGTGTAAGGCAGCATGGCGGCCTTCAACTTCAGGTAGTTGCGGTTGATGCTTGTGGCGGGTTCGCCCAGCGCCTGCGGGTATTTGGGGTTGGCTCCCCAACCATCCATGTTGAGCTGCATGGGGGTGAACGCCTTCCACTGGAAGTCGCGGATGTTGACCTCCATGTTCTTTCCACCGAATATACCGTCCATGTCGGAGGTGATGTTGCTCATGCCCGAGAGTCCGGCGCCGATGTATGTAGGCACGTGGAAACGGATGTATTCCCATTCGCCGCCCTTCTGGTCGCCAGTCCACACACCTGCGTAACGCTGTGTGCCGGCCCATCCGTCGAGCGTGATGATGAACGGACGCGCGTCGGATCCATAGTAAGGCATGATCTGGCCCACATCGGCGATGCCGTTGAGGCCGAAGCTATAGCCGGCTCCCACCCAAGCCACGTCGGTCTTGAGCACACGCACACCTGCGTCGCGCACCTCTTTCACGATGTCGCGCTGCAGAAGGGCAGGGATGGAGTCGATGGGGTGGAGGTTCGATTGGGTCCAGAGACCAATCTCCACACCCTTCTTGCGGGCGTAGTCGCCAAAGCTTTTCAGGTTGGCGATGTTGCCGTCGAGCGTGCTGGTCTGTCCGTAGCCTGCGCCGTAACCATCGTTGGGCAGCACCCATCCGAGTGGCATGTCGGCGTTGAGATAGCGGTCGATGACGGCGCGAGCAGAGAACTGGTAGTTGTCCTTCTCGCCGTTGAGGCTCTCCTTGATGCCCCCGTTGTCTTTCTGGCTCTCGGTGTAGCGCTTGCCGTCCTCGAAGAGGATGCCGCGGTTGGTGTCGTCGGTCTCCTTCCAGTAGTCGCGGTTGTAAGCGTTGAGGTGACCCTCGTAGAAGGCGAACTTAGGCAGCAGCACAGGGTTGCCGGTGAGCTGGTAGTAGTCGTCGAGCAGTTGTACGGGACGCTCGTCTACCATGACAAACACGTCCATGTAAGGTGTGTCGTGGCTGATCGTCACCTCGCCCTTGCGCGTCTTGCCGAAGTCGTAGGCGCCCTGCTTGAAGGTGTGACACATGACGGCGTAGCCGCCTGTCGACCAATAGAACGGGGCGGGCGAGCAAACGCCGCCGTCGGTCCATGAGTTGGTGTTCACAATGTCGATCTTCTCACCACGGTGAGAGAAGCGCCCGTTCTGCACGCCACCGCCGTAGAACCACTCGTTGGGCTGCTGGCTGAGGGTGAGGGTCGTTTTGCCGCGCTCGAAGAGGGTGGGCTCGGTCTGGCTGACCACGGTGTGCTGGCGACGGAGGTCGGTCACGCTGACGAGCGCGCCCTTCTTGGCGAAGTCAACGCGCACGTTGGCCGTGCTGACGCTCACCTTTTGGTCGTCGCTGCTAACGGTCAGTTTGCCCACGTCGCGACGCGGGTTGTTGGTGAGGATTTTAGCCTCGGGCGATGCCTCGGGGTCGCGAACGATACCGCCACTGTTGTCCTGAAAAAGGCGGAAGATGCTTGGGCCGTAGAAATCAACGGTCAGCGTGTGGCCGTCAGACAGCATCACCTCAGCGGTGGTGTTGTTGATACGGCGGATGCCCGTTACGTCGTTAGCTGTGGCGGCCAGCGCAGGAGCGGCGGCTACCAAGGTGCCGAGCAACAGACGATTAAAATAGTTGTTCATGGTTATGAAGTTAGATGTACGTACTCAGTAATATGCATTTAGGCTTGCTTTGGCCCAAGGCCATCGTTGGGGCGTAAAGAAAAAGGTGTGTCAAAGTTATCTCTGACACACCTTCCTTTGTTGGTAGGGACGCCCGGGCTCGAACCGGGGACCTCTGCAATGTGACTGCAGCGCTCTAAACCAACTGGGCTACGCCCCTGTTTACGGTGTGCAAAATTACGAAAGATTTTCGGTTCCTCCAAATTTTTCGCCAAGAATTTTCTGATAAAATGCATTTTTTGTTGATTTTGGAGCTTTTGGGAGGTTTGGCGCCAGGCGAACGGCATCCGTTAGTCCCCACGGATGCCGCCATTCGGATGCGTTGGAGTGGGGCGACGAGCGGAACGAATGGTTGGATCGATAGGGCAAACGTGGTTTGTGCAAGGGTGCTTTATAGGCGCCTTATTATATAAGGTGTGGAAAGCGTATGGGTGCGAAAGCGCCATTCTTCCAAGAGAAATTATTGGGTGAAACGACTTGGTCGGTTGCTAATATTATTTACATCTTATAGGATGTTTATCCTGCTTGTCGTAGGCTGCGGCGTGTGTAGAATATGCTATTTGTCACGTATTTTGGCTAAAATGTTTGTCTGTGATTTCGGATGAAATAGAGAAAGAAAAAGCCGTTTTTGCGCGGTTGTGACCTCCCGAGCGGCCAGTCAGACTACCGTTGGGCATCTATCGAGTTGCCGTTTGGCATGTTCCGCGGTGCGAAAGCTAAGGTGTCGAGACCCGATTGGGCATCTTTCGTTATGCGAAAAGGCATGTTTTGCAATGTAAAATGCGGGATAAAGAAGGTTGCGCTTTGGTTTAAGATTATAAGATGTTGATTATAAGGCGAATACGTAAATTCGCTGAGAATCGCGTATTTGAGCCCAACTTTTCTCCTATTCAAAAGAAGTGTGTAGATTGATGTATAGATTGTTGTAGATTTTCAGTGTGTCGCCAAGCTGCGGTTGCTTCCTGGAGGCCTCTCGTGCCGCTGTGGTTTTTCGCTTCTTCCTGCCTGTCGGTTTCATGCAGTCCATGCCTAATCCGACCCAAAAGAATGGTTGGGTCGTTCGCTTTATGCAGTCAGGACAGTCCGGTTGTTCGGTTGTTCGTGAATAATATTTACACACCCGACTTCCCGTGAGATCGTTCGCTTGGCCGTGCCAAGAAGTTCTTTCGCAGCGGTGTCGGGCTTGGAGCGGCGACCTTTCCACGTTCTTCTTTAAATATATTAGAAAGTTTCAATTTGATTTGTTGTCGCTTTCGCAAAAATATGCTATCTTTGCAACAAATTTTGAATTACCCATTTTAACATTTACTATTGTGGCAGAAACAAAGTATATCTTCGTCACGGGCGGTGTAGTGTCTTCGTTAGGTAAAGGCATCATCTCCTCGTCTATTGGCAAGCTTCTGCAGGCCAGAGGCTACAACGTCACCATTCAGAAATTTGATCCTTACATCAATATCGACCCGGGCACGCTCAACCCCTACGAGCACGGTGAGTGTTATGTAACTGTTGATGGTATGGAGACCGACCTCGACCTCGGACATTACGAGCGTTTCACAGGCATTAAGACCACCAAGGCCAACTCGTTGACCACGGGTCGTATCTATAAGGCCGTGATCGACAAGGAGCGCCGTGGCGATTATCTGGGCAAGACCATTCAGGTGGTGCCCCATATCACCGACGAGATCAAGCGTAACGTGAAGTACCTCGGCAAGAAGGAACACTACGACTTCGTGATTACCGAGATCGGTGGAACCATTGGCGACATTGAGAGCGCTCCTTACATGGAGGCCATTCGCCAGTTGAAGTGGGAACTGGGACGCAACGCCGTCAACGTTCACCTCACCTATGTGCCTTACCTCCACGCCGCTGGCGAGCTTAAGACCAAGCCTACGCAGCACAGTGTGAAGGAGTTGCAAAGCGTTGGTATTCAGCCCGATGTGCTCGTGCTGCGTACCGAGAAGCATCTCTCTGATCAGGTTCGCAAGAAGGTGGCTGCCTTCTGTAATGTCGACTTCGACTGCGTTATCCAAAGTGAGGACCTGCCCAGCATCTACGAGGTGCCTGTCAACATGCAGAACCAGGGTCTCGACACCGCCATCCTTCGCAAGGTGGGCATCGAGCCGGGCGAGAAGCCGGGCCTCGGTCCGTGGCGTGCGTTCCTCGAGCGCCGCGACAAGGCCACCAAGGAGGTGACCATCGGCCTCGTGGGCAAGTACGACCTGCAAGACGCTTACAAGAGTATCCGCGAAAGCCTCATTCAGGCTGGCGTGTACAACGATCATAAGACCGTTCTGAAGTTCATCAACTCAGAGTATATCACCGAGGACAACGTGGCTGAGAAGCTCGCAGGTGTCGATGGTATCGTGGTTTGCCCGGGCTTCGGCCAGCGTGGTATCGAGGGCAAGATTGTGGCAGCCCATTACACCCGCACACACGACATCCCCACCTTCGGTATTTGCCTTGGCATGCAGATGATGGTGGTCGAGTTCGGACGCAACGTGCTCGGCTATGCCGACGCCAACAGTCGTGAGATGGACGAGAAGACTCCCCACAACGTCATCGACATCATGGAGGAGCAGAAGAACATCACCAACATGGGCGGCACCATGCGCCTCGGCGCCTACGAGTGTGTGCTCAGACAGGGCTCACGCGTGTTCGACATCTACAAGCAGGAGCATATCCAGGAGCGCCACCGCCACCGTTACGAGTTCAACAATGTCTTCGAGAAGGAGTATGAGCGCAACGGTATGCAGTGTGTGGGACGCAATCCCGAGAGCGACCTCGTGGAGATCGTGGAGATACCGTCGCTCAAGTGGTATATCGGAACGCAGTTCCATCCTGAGTACCAGTCGACGGTGCTCAAGCCCCATCCCCTCTTCGTCGATTTCGTCAAGACGGCCATCGCCAACCAAAAGCATGTTGAGAAATAAACCTTTGGTCGTCATTATATAAGTATAATAAGGAAAGAATGAACAAAAACACACTGATTGGCTTCGTGCTCATCGCCGTGGTCCTCGTTGGTTTCAGCTGGTATTCGCAGCCGTCGCAAGAGGAGATGCGCGCTCAGTTCGTGAAGGACTCACTGGAGCAAGTGGCCAAGCAAAAGGCCGACCAAGCCGCCAAGATTGCCGCTTACAAGCAGCAGCAGGCCGCCAAGGAACAGGTGGCGGCCGACACCACAGCCCTCTTCTACAAGGCCCTCACGGGCAAGGCGCAGGACGTGGTGTTGCAAAACGCCAAGTTGGCCGTCACCCTCTCTACCAAGGGAGGCACTGTCACAAAGGCTTACATCAAGAACGAGAAGGGTAGCAGGCGCTATGTGGGTCACAACATTGCCGACAAGACCGGCAAGAGCGACGACCTCGGTGGCGTGACCCTCTTCAGCGGTAAGGACCAAAGCCTCAACTACACGCTCGTGGCCAAGGAGATGAACATCAGCACCGGCGACCTCTTTTTTGAGCCCACGGCAGTCACCGACAGCACCGTAACGCTCACCGCTGAGGCCGGACAGGGCAAGTCGCTCATCATCAACTACCGTCTGGGTAGCGATTACATGCTCCATGTGAGCCTGCGTACCGTTGGTATGGCCGGACTCTTCGACCCCAACACCACAACGCTTGGTGTGGATTGGCACGAAAAGGTGAAGGAGCAGGAACGTGGATTCACCTTCGAGAACCGTTACGCACGCCTCGATTGGAAAGAGAGCGAGGGCGGTACCGATTATATAAGTGAGGCCAAGACCAAGAAGGAAACAACCGAAGAGGAAATCGACTGGATCGCTTTCAAGAACCAGTTCTTCTCGGCTGTCATGATCTCGAAGGATAATTTCCAGAAGGGTGGACAGCTTGAGAGCACACTCTACGACAAGAAGGACCAGGAGAATCAGCCCGTGCGCTACCTCAAGGACCTTAAGGCGCAGGTGCGCACCAGCTTCGATCCCACAGGTGCCAAGCCGTCGGAGTTTGAGTTCTACTATGGTCCCAACGACTTCTATATCCTTAAGCAGGTGGAGAAGCAGAGCACCTTCGGTAAGGAGCTCGACATGCAGCGCATCGTGTACCTCGGTTGGCCGCTCTTCCGTTACATCAACCGTTGGTTCACATTGCCCGTCTTCACATGGCTCTCCGATTGGGGATTGCCCATGGGTATCGTGCTCATCCTCATCACCATCTTGCTGAAGGTCATCACCTTCCCCATGGTGAAGAAGAGCTATATGAGCTCGGCGAAGATGCGTGTGCTCAAACCGAAACTCGACGAGGCCACAAAGCAGTTTAACAAGCCTGAGGACCAGATGCAGAAGCAGCAGGCCATGATGGCCGAATATGCCAAGTATGGCGTCAGCCCCCTGTCGGGATGTCTGCCCATGCTCATACAGATGCCTATCTGGGTGGCAATGTTCAACTTCGTGCCTAACGCCATACAGTTCCGTGGCGAGAACTTCCTTTGGATGAGCGACCTCTCTACCTACGACCCGATCGTGGAGTGGAGCACTAACGTGATGCTCATCGGCGACCACCTCAGCCTTACTTGTGTGCTCTACACGGTGGCCATGGTGCTCTACACATGGATCACCATGCAGATGCAGAAGGACCAGATGGTGGGACAGCAGGCTGAGCAGATGAAGGTCATGCAATGGATGATGTTCCTCATGCCGCTGATGTTCTTCTTCATCTTCAACGACTATTCGTCAGGCCTGAACTTCTATTACTTCGTAACGTTGATTCTCTCGGCTGGCATCATGATGGTGCTGCGTCGCACAACCAACGACGCTAAGCTCCTCGCTATCCTTGAGGCACGCTATAAGGAGAACGCCAAGAACCCACAGAAAATGAAGGGATTGGCGGCTCGTATGCAGGCGCTCCAGCAGATGCAGCAGCAACAGATGCAGCAACAGCAGGGACGCGACAATAATCGTAAACGATAAACCTTAACTTGCGGCAGGAAGGCGCATTGCCCCCAAGGCAACGCCTTTCTGCCGCATAACGCTAATACCTATGAAAAAATTGATTGCTTTTGCACTTGGCGCACTTCTTTTCTGCGCCCCTGCAGCCGTTGCTCAGAACATGATTCAGAAAAACAACATTCAGCTCTCTTCAGACCTGATGACGCCTGAGGCGCTTTGGGCCATGGGACGACTGGGGGCAGCAGCTCCCTCGCCCGATGGGAAGCAAGTGGCTTATCAGGTCACTTACTACAGTGTAAAGGAGAACAAGGGCCACACCATGCTCTTCGTACAGTCGGCTAAGCCGGGTAAAACCATCGTGAAGCCCACAAGCCTCACCACAGATGCGGTGAGCGAGAGCAGTCCCGCTTGGATAGAGAATGGCACGAAGATTGCCTTCCTCCGTGAGGGGCAACTGTGGAAAATGAACCCCGATGGAACGGGTCGCGTGAAGCTGACCAACTCTAAAATCGGTATCGAGGGATTCAGTTTCTCGCCCGATGGTAAGAAGGTCATATTGATCAAGAGCCTCCCTTATCATGGCTCTATTCAGAAGAACCCTGACGATCTGCCCAAGGCCACAGGCCGACTGGTGACGGATCTCAACTATCGCCACTGGGACCATTACGTGGAGTCGATGCCCCATCCCTTTGTGGCCACGGTCGATGGCGATAAGGTGAGCGATGGCGAGGATATGCTCGATGGCGAACCTTACGAGTGCCCGATGGCTCCGTTTGGTGGCATTGAGCAGTTGGCGTGGAGCGTCGACTCACGTCAGATTGCCTATACCTGCCGCAAGAAGGAGGGTGTGAAGTATGCCACTTCTACCGATTCCGACATCTATCTCTATGACCTTGCTACGAAGAAGGCGCGCAATCTCTGCAAGCCCGAGGGTTACAAGGCTCCCGAGGTGGACGTAACCAAGAGCCTGCGCAACCAGAAGGTGAACCATCAGGAGGGCGATATGCAGGTGGGCTACGACCAGAACCCGCAGTTCTCGCCCGACGGTAAGTACCTTACGTGGGTGAGCATGGAGCACGATGGCTATGAGAGCGACCTGAAGCGCCTCTGCCTCTACGAGTTGGCTACGGGCAAGAAGTCGTATGTGGTAAACAGCGACAACCTTGAGACGGATGTAAACGAGTATTGCTGGGCTCCCGATTCAAAGAGCATTTTCCTCACCGCTTGCTGGCATGCTACGGTTCGTATCTATCAGGTTGGACTCGATAGGGTGGTGAAGCAGGTTACCGATGATAGTTGGAACGACTATGGTTCGCTCGCTGTGCTCAACAACAAGCAGCTCTTGGCCTCTCGCCATTCTATGCTGAACGCCGACGATCTCTATGTCATCACATTGGCCAAGAAGGAGAAGAAGGCTGAGGTGAAGGCTATCACCGACGAGAACGGCCACATCTTCAGCCAACTGGCTACGCCTACTGTGCAGCAGCGTTGGGTGAAGACCACCGATGGCAAGCAGGAGTTGGTGTGGATTGTGCTGCCTCCTCATTTCGACGCCAACAAGAAATATCCCACCCTTCTGTTCTGTGAGGGTGGTCCGCAGAGCCCTGTTTCGCAGTTCTGGTCATACCGCTGGAACTTCTATATCATGGCCGCAAAGGGCTATGTGGTGGTGGCTCCTAACCGCCGTGGCCTGCCTGGATTTGGCAAGGCTTGGAACGAGGAGGTGAGCCGCGACTGGTCTGGACAGTGCATGCGCGACTATCTCTCGGCCATCGACGACGCCGCAACGAACCTTCCGTTCGTTGACCGCGACCGTCTGGGTGCCGTGGGTGCCAGCTTTGGTGGCTTCTCGGTCTATTATCTGGCTGGCCATCACGACAAGCGCTTCAAGTGTTTCATCTCGCATGATGGCGCATTCAACCTCGAGTCGATGTATACTGACACTGAGGAGGCCTGGTTCAGCAACTGGGAGTACGACGATGCTTATTGGAACAAGGATAAGAGTGAGGCCGCTCGCCGCACCTATGAGAACAGCCCACACCGCTTCGTGGACAAGTGGGACACGCCGATCCTCTGCATACATGGCGAGATGGACTATCGCATCAATGCCAATCAGGGCTTCGGTGCGTTCAACGCAGCACGCATGCGTGGCATACCTGCTGAGCTCCTCATCTATCCCGATGAGAACCACTGGGTGCTGAAACCGCAGAATGGCCTACTTTGGCAGCGTACCTATTTTAACTGGTTGGACCGCTGGTTGAAGAAATAACTAAGTTTTTGAATCAACAATGATGCCATGACGCGTGCCTTCAGCGGCCTTGTCATGGTGTCGTTCATTCCCATAAATCACACATCTATTACAATGACTGAAGAAATAAGAAAAACTCTTCGCGACTCGGCTGCCATGCGCTGGACGGCTTTGTTGCTCTTGGCACTGGCCATGTTCTGTGCCTACATCTTTGTGGATATCCTGTCGCCCATCAAGGACTTGATGCTCACGCAGCGCGGTTGGGACTCTACGGCCTTTGGAACTATGCAGGGCTCGGAGACCTTCCTCAATGTGTTTGTGTTCTTCCTCATCTTCGCCGGTATCATTCTCGACAAGATGGGTGTGCGCTTCACAGCTGTGCTCTCTGGAGCAGTGATGTTGTTTGGAGCGCTGATCAAGTATTATGCTGTCAGCGAGAGTTTCATCGGCAGTAGCATGGAAGCTTGGTTTACTGCTCATCTCAACTATATTCCTGGCTTTGATGAGCTTGGTGTGAGTCCTTTCTATGAGGGCATGCCCGCATCGGCCAAGGTGGCTGCCATTGGATTTATGATCTTTGGTTGCGGAACGGAGATGGGGGGAATCACCGTCTCTCGTGGTATCGTGAAGTGGTTCAAGGGCCGCGAGATGGCTTTGGCCATGGGATCAGAGATGGCTTTGGCCCGTCTGGGTGTGGCCACCTGCATGATCTTCTCGCCGTTCTTCGCCAAGCTCGGAGGCAGCATCGATGTGAGCCGCTCGGTGGCTTTCGGTGTTGTGTTGCTTTGCATCGCGCTGATCATGATCATCGTTTACTTCTTCATGGATAAGAAGCTCGACTCTCAGACGCACGAGGAGGAGGAGAAGGACGATCCCTTCAAGATTAGCGACTTGGGCAAGATCCTCAGCTCACAGGGCTTCTGGTTGGTTAGCTTGCTGTGTGTTCTTTATTACAGCGCTATCTTCCCCTTCCAGAAATACGCTGTGAATATGCTTCAATGTAACCTCACCTTCACGGCGGTTCCCGAGGATAGCTTCTGGGCTTCCTCATCTGTCACAATCGTGCAGTATGTCATCATGATTATTGTGGCTGCCGGTGCTTTCGCCAGCAACTTCCAAAAGGACAAGGTGCGCCGCGTCCTCTTCACTGTGGCGTCTGTCGTTGCGCTGGTTGTTTATTGCTATATGGGCTACATGCGCCAGTCGGCTGAGTCTATCTTTGCCGTCTTCCCCTTGTTGGCTGTGGGCATCACGCCGATCCTTGGCAACTATGTCGACCATAAGGGTAAGGCTGCAACCATGCTCGTTCTGGGTTCACTGTTGCTTATTTTCTGCCATCTCACCTTCGCATTCATCCTGCCCCAATTCAAGGGTAGTGAGTTGGGCGGTGTCGTTGTGGCCTATGTTACCATTCTGGTGCTGGGTGCTTCGTTCTCGCTGGTACCTGCAGCCCTGTGGCCTTCGGTGCCTAAGTTGGTGGAGCCGAAGATCATCGGTTCGGCCTATGCATTGATTTTCTGGATTCAGAATATCGGTTTGTGGCTGTTCCCACTGCTCATTGGTAAGGTGCTCGATAAGACTAACCCCAACGTTACCGATCCTACGCAGCTCAACTACACATGGCCTTTGGTCATGCTTGCCATGCTGGGTGTGGCCGCTTTCTTCATTGGCCTCTATCTGAAGGTTATCGATAAGCGTAAGGGTATTGGCTTGGAGGAACCTAATATCAAGTAAGTTGATTGTCAATAATGCTTTGTTTTAAGCAAATGAACGAACGACGGAAACGTTGGACAGTGCTTGTCCTCGTTTCCGTCGTTATGGCTATGGGCTATGTCTTTTGGGACATTGTGTCGCCCATATCCACCTCTTTGAAGGCTTCCCTGGAGGAGGGCGGCATGGGGTGGAGCGCCGCTGAGTATGGATTTTACGCGGGTAGTTACTCTATCTTCAACATCTTCTTGTTGATGTTGTTCTTTGGAGGCGTTATTCTCGACAAGTGTGGCATTCGCTTTACGGGCTTATTGGCAACGGGAGTGATGCTTTTGGGAGCCATTATCAACTATGCCGCATTGACGATGGTTAGTCCATTACTGGAGATCGACGTGCCTTTCACGCTCTTCGGACTCATTCCTGGGCACCTGAAGACTCAGGTGTTGGTGGCCTCTTTGGGCTTCGGCCTTTTCGGAATGGGCTGCGACATAACGGGCATTACCGTGTCGAAGATCATTACGAAGTGGTTTATCGGTCACGAATTGGCATCGGCTATGGGATTGCAAGTGGCCATGGCGCGGTTGGGAACGGCTTCGGCCTTGTCGTTTTCTCCGTTGATTGCCCAAGGCTTTGGACTGTCGGCGTCGTTGCTGGCTGGAGCTGGCGTGTTGCTGTTCGGCTTTGTACTCTTCGTGATTTATACGTTTTACGATCGCCATTTCGACCGAGAACAGGCCGCAAGGCGCACTGGCAGAAGTAATGGTTCTGCGGTATCGATTGACGCGAAGTCTGAAACAAAGGAGGAATCCTTCCGTCTTCGCGACATTTGCGTTATCCTTCGCAATCCGGGTTTCTGGCTTTTGGCTTTGTTGTGTGTGAGCTTTTATAGTTCCATTCGTCCGTTTATGAAGTTCGCCACCGACCTTATGATCAACACGTTTGGCGTTGCTGAGACCACGGCCGGCTGGTTGGTTGCGGCCATTCCTTATGGAACGATTGTGCTTACACCGCTTTTCGGTACGTTATACGACCGTTATGGCCACGGCGCCCGACTGATGTTGGGGGGCAGTGTGTTGCTCTTGGTTGCCGATTTGCTGTTGGCTTTTCCATTGTCGCACAGTGCGGCGTATGCGCTGGTCATCATGTTGTTTGTGGGAATAGCCTTCTCTTTGGTTCCCTCAGCCTTTTGGCCGTCGGTTCCTAAGCTTGTTCCTTTGGCGCAATTGGGTACGGCTTACAGCATCATCTATTTCGTTCAGAATATCGGATTGATGCTTGTGCCTGTGTGGATTGGTGGAATCGTAGATCGCCATACGATGAGATCAAATGACGGATTGTCGTCGCTGCATGTAGATTATACCATCCCAATGGTTGTGTTTGCGGTGATAAGCCTATTGGCTGTGGCCACATCCCTGACGCTTCTCCTGTCAGATGGTACGAAGAAAGATGGCTTGGAACAGGCCAATATGAGCCAACAGTAATTCCGATCTAACTGACAGGTGAGGCTCGTTGATTACGGCCTATAGCTTGAATGGTGATTGGTCGATGAAGCGTAGGATCGTTGTTGCGCTTACGGATGTCCGCGTTATTGCAACGTTATTCGACTGTTTCCTTCGGACATTCGGTTGATTCCCTTGGGACTCTCGGCTGTTTCCTTTGGGCATTCGTGTGCTTCCTTCGATTGAACTTATACGAATATGTCTGCAACTTCAAAGTATTTGAGTTGCAGGCATATTCGTTTTTGTTTTATAAATATGGCTTCTTGAATAACCATTTGGATCTTTGCAAAAATGCTTTTCTATGTTCCTTCTGTAGGGCAACGCAAGTCTCCTACCCTTTTTATGGCCGATAGGTTGTGTATTGACAGCGCATAACGGTATGAACGGGTCTGTAGTCGTAGCTCCGTTTTGACCTCACCCTGGCATGTAGGTGTAGGATAGCGTCTTTGTGAATGTAGGTGTCCTTGTTTTTGTTGGGACATTACATCGTTTTATTGCTTCTTTTTCTTGCTGTTGGCGCAGTACACTCCGAGGAGGATACATGCGCATCCCATTGCTGCCATGCATGTCATGGGCTCGTCTAACACAAGCGCACTGGCTATGGATGTGCTGATGGGATTGAGATAGATGTAGTTGCTCGCCTTGAGGGCGCCCAACTTTTTGCTGGTCAAACTCCACAGGGCAAAGCAGCCGAAGCTGGCTATGATGCTAAGAAAAATCAGATTTCCTGCTACGATAGGTTTAGCCAAATCTTCCAATGGGAACGTCCAAGGACGGAAAAAGTAGACGGGCAGCACGGTGACAACGCCATAGAAGAACACCTTGCGCGTAACAAACGTGGCGCTGTAATGCGTTACACCTCGCAGGAGAATGCTGTAAATGGCCCAGCATAAGGCTGCGCTTATTGCCAAAGCATCGCCCAATGGGTTGAGCTGTAGTACGAAATGGCCATTGAATACCACCAATCCCACGCCGAAGGTGGCCAGCACCGATCCAATGATCAGTCGCCTGGTGGCTTTCACATCGCGTATGAAGATGAGGGCGATGATGGTCGTTAGAAGTGGGGCTGTGCAGACAATGAACGCCACGTTGGTAACATAGTCGATGGCGACAGCGATGTTCTCGGTGACGAAATACACCGAACCGCCTGTCAATCCGAGCAGTATCATGCGTAGTTCATCGCGCCAACTGTCTGCCCAAAGGCGTCTGGGCGATATCGTCCAAATGCAAATGTAAGCAATGAGAAAGCGTAAGGTGAATATCTCATGAGCCTGCATGCCCGCCATTAGCAGTTGTTTGGAGTTGACAAACGTGACACCCCAAATGAGCACAATTACGGTTGCGAGAATGTGATAACCAATTTGCGACTTCATATCAGATGGTTTGACTGGTGGGATAACGGTTGGGTTGGAACACGCAATGTGCGTCGGTGAGATGGCAACAGTCCCCTTGCTGCTATGTATGTGGTAGCTCGGCGGGTAGGATAACGGGCTTATAGGAACACGAAATACACGGCTGCGATGAGGCAAACGAATGCTGCGATGTGGTTCCAATGCAGTCCTTGGCCTTGAAAAAGCATGTTGGCGATGATCGCAAACACAATGAGCGAGATGCATTCCTGTATCACCTTCAGTTGCACCAGTGAGTAAGGGCCTCCGTTACCCTCGTAACCAATGCGGTTGGCGGGCACCTGACAACAGTACTCGAAGAACGCAATCAACCACGAGAAGGCAATAACCCCAATAAGAGGCCAATGGGATGCCACGCCCGTTTGTTGCAAACGGAGATGTCCATACCACGCAAGCGTCATGAAGATGTTGCTGCAGAATAAAAGAAGAATGGTGTAAAGTCCTGACATATAACAACCTATGATGGAACGTCCATTGCTTGGACCTCCCTGTTTTTGAAAGTAAGACCTCTGTTGTTTCCCATCGACGATTAGGTCGAGACATACGGTTGGATTGACCGATTCTTGTTTGCCCCTGTGTCTCTCTGTGTTTCTTCCAGTCTTATAGTTCTGTCTGCGTTTCGCCAAAGACCCCTTTGCCTTCAACGTAGCCGCCTGAACCCGTCCGAAATAAGCATGAGCAAGCGCTGAAACCTAACGTCCGATTTGGAATTGTTTATATTGAATGTGCATTTCAAAGATAAGAGGATGCGACCCCATGATACTTCCCTTGCTAACAAGTTGGTGATGAGTCGCATCCCCTTGGATGACTATTTCTTTAAGAATAGAGCCTTCGCTTATTCTTTTAGCAGTTGCTCTGCCATGTTGGTAGCGGCCCTTCGACCGTCGCCCATGGCCAGGATAACCGTTGCTCCACCGCGTACGATGTCGCCGCCAGCATAGATATCGCTTCTTGACGATTGCATCTGCTCGTTCACAGCGATGGTGTTCTTGCGTCCGAGTTCCAATCCCTCGATGGAGTTGGGCACCAGCGGGTTGGGTGAAACACCCACGGCCACGATGACCTGATCGCACTCCATGGTGACGGTCTCGCCTGTCGACTCAGGACGTCTTCTGCCAGAAGCGTCGGGCTCGCCCAACTTCATCACGTCGAACACGGCAGCCTTCACACGTCCATCCTCGTCGGCCAGATACTCCTTGGGGTTGTGGAGCGTCAGGAAGTTGACGCCTTCCTCCTTGGCGTGCTTCACCTCCTCCAGTCGCGCAGGCATCTCAGCCTCTGAACGACGATACACCAATGTAACGTCAGCGCCAAGGCGCTTGGCTGTGCGGCATGAGTCCATGGCAGTGTTTCCGCCACCCACTACGATGACCTTCTTGCCCAGAATGACCGGAGTGTCGGTCTTGGGGTTGGCTGCGTCCATGAGGTTGACACGTGTCAGATACTCGTTTGACGACATGATATTGATGAGGTTCTCGCCAGGAATGTCCATGAAGTTGGGCAATCCAGCACCCGAACCTACGAAGATACCCTTGAATCCCTTCTCTTCCAACTCCTTGACGGAGATGGTCTTGCCTATGATCGTGTCGGTCTGGAAATGCACACCAGCCTTTCTAAGGTTGTCGATTTCCACGTCGACGATGCTGTTAGGCAATCTAAACTCAGGGATACCGTATTTCAATACGCCGCCAATCTCATGCAGGGCCTCAAAGACATACACTTCGAATCCCTTCTTCACCATGTCGCCTGCGAAGCTCAGGCCCGAAGGTCCGGAACCCACTACGGCGACCTTGATGCCGTTAGAGGGTTCGATATGTGGCAGCGCTACCTGTCCGCTCTCACGCTCGTAGTCGGCAGCGAAGCGCTCCAGGTATCCGATGGCCACAGCCGGCTCGTTCATCTTCAAGTGGATGCATCGGCTTTCGCACTGTTTCTCCTGTGGGCAGACACGTCCACACACTGCGGGCAGCGCTGATGTTTGCTTCAATACCTTGGCGGCGTCGAGGAAATGCTCGCGCTCAATATTCTTGATGAATGCCGGAATGTTGATGTTGACGGGGCAACCCTCCACGCAGGCAGGCTTGGCACAGTCGAGGCAGCGATGCGCCTCGCGCACAGCCATTTCCTTTGTCAAGCCCTTGTTGACCTCCTCCAAGCGCGTCTTGGTACGATACTCGGGGTCGAGTTCGGGCATTACGACGCGCTCGATAGCCTTTCGCTCTTTGGCGTTCATGGCCTTGCGGAGCTCGGCGCGCCAAGGAGCGTTGCGGTCGGTTAAGTCGTCCTCGGCGTTGCTCCCAGCCTTTGCGTCGGTCGATTGAGCCTCTGTTGCGCAGGCCTTAACGTCTTGCCCAGGTTGTGGAGTGGGGTAGACGTGCTCCTCATAGTGCTCCATTTCCTTACGCTCCACATTCTTGAATGTTCCCATGCGTTTGAACATCTCGTCCCAGTTGACCAAATCGCCGTCGAACTCGGGACCGTCGATGCACACGAACTTTGTCTTTCCGCCAATTGTCAGGCGGCAAGCTCCACACATGCCCGTGCCATCCACCATGATGGTGTTGAGCGATACATAGTTGGGAATGTTGTATTTCTTAGCCAAGAGCGATGTGAACTTCATCATCACCGGTGGTCCGATAGCCAGGATGCGGTCCACATGCTCGCTTTGGATAACCTTCTCCACGCCAGCTGTTACCACGCCCTTCTCGCCGTACGATCCGTCGTCGGTCATGATAATCACCTCGTCAGATCCTTTTCTCACGTCGTCCTCCATGATGATGAGGTTCTTAGTGCGTCCTGCCAGCACGGAGATTACCCTGTTTCCAGCGTCGTGAAGCGCTGTAAGGATGGGCAGGATGGCAGCGATACCGATGCCACCTCCGGCGCAAACCACTGTTCCAAACTTCTTGATTTCTGACGCATTACCCAACGGACCGACAATGTCTTGCACATAGTCGCCCTCGTTGAGGTTGCACAGTTTGGTTGAGGAGAGACCCACCTCTTGTACGACGAGGGTCAGTGTTCCCTTTTCATCGTCGGCCTTTGCGATGGTGTAGGGCACACGCTCGCTGTGTTTGTCGACGCGTAGGATGATGAATTGTCCTGCTTTGCAGCTGTGGGCAATCAAGGGAGCCTCCACTTCGAGGCAAAAGACTTTCTCGGAGAATTGGTCTTTCTTGATGATTTTGTTCATGTGGGTATTAGTTAAGGTGTGATGGAAAAAGTGGCAAACCTCCCCACGTAATCGGAAAAGCTTGCCACTTCACGATCTGTTACTCGCAAGCTTTGTCGTCGAGCATGTCGAAGCCACAGTAGGGAACGAGCACCTTTGGCACGCGGATTCCCTCCGGTGTTTGGTTGTTTTCGATGATTGTGGCTACGATGCGCGGCAGTGCCAATGCCGATCCATTGAGCGTATGGCACAGTTCGATCTTCTTGTTGTCGGCACGGCGATAGCGGCAGTGCAGGCGATTGGCCTGGTAGCTCTCGAAGTTTGATACCGATGATACTTCCAACCAGCGCTTCTGAGCGGCGCTGTAAGTCTCAAAGTCGTGGCAGATAGACGACGTGAAACTCATGTCGCCTCCGCAGAGACGAAGGATATGGTAAGGCAATTCCAACTTGATGAGGAGGTTCTCCACGTGGTCGAGCATCTCCTTGTACGACTCATACGAATGCTCGGGCGTATCGATGCGCACGATCTCCACCTTGTCGAACTGGTGGAGGCGGTTCAGGCCTCTCACGTCCTTACCGTAGCTTCCTGCCTCACGACGGAAGCAAGCCGAGTAGGCGCAGCACTTGATAGGCAACTGGCTCTCCTCGATAATCTCGTCGCGGAAGAGGTTTGTTACCGGCACCTCGGCCGTGGGGATGAGGTACAGGTCGTCGAGGTTGGCGTGATACATCTGTCCCTCTTTGTCGGGCAGCTGTCCTGTTCCCAGGCCCGAAGCCTGATTGACCACGTATGGAGGCTGAATCTCGGTGTATCCGGCCTTGCGTGCCTCATCGAGGAAGAATGCTTCGAGCGCGCGCTGGAAGCGTGCCATCTTGCCGATGTACACAGGGAATCCGGCGCCCGTGATCTTCACACCGAGGTCGAAGTCGACCAGGTTGAATTTCTTCAGCAGGTCCCAGTGGCAGAGCACCTCATCCTCCGGATTGGGCATGTGTGTGAGATCCTCCTTGATCACGACGTTGCTGCTGGCGTCCTTACCCTCAGGCACATCGTCGTTAGGTATGTTAGGTATGTCGAGCAGAACGTTGGTCATGTCGGCGTTAGCCTTGTCCATGATTTCTTGCAGTGCCTTGTCGGCAGCTTTCAGCTCGGCCACTTTCGTCTTGATATCGTTGGCCTCGTCCTTCTTACCCTCTTTCATCAGTGCGCCAATCTTCTTGGCGAGCTGGTTTTGCTCGGCCTTGTTGCTGTCGAGCTTTTGCTGGCTCTCGCGGCGCACCTTGTTGTATTCCAATACCTTCTCTACAGCCTCTCTGGCACCTTTGAATTGTTTCTTCTCCAGTCCTTTGATGACTCTTTCCGTTTCCTCACTGATGAGTTTAAGTGTAAGCATATCGCTATGTGTTTGATTTGTGTGTTCTTATATTTGGCAAAAGTACTAAATAAATGCTTAACGACCAAGGATTTTTGTAAAAAACGAGCGAAGCCTGATCCGCATGGACCAGGCTTCTATGTTTGTTTGGAATAAGTTGATTTTTGTGTTAAGCTTAGGCTTGCTTCAACTTCTCAGCATAAGCCTCGGGCGAGAGCACGCTAACAGTGCTCTTATCGCGCTTACCCTTGTGGAAATACACCACGCCATCGGCAAGAGCGAACAGAGTGTCGTCCTTACCCTGGCCGACGTTCTCGCCCGGGAAGTGCTTGTTACCGCGCTGGCGCACGATGATGTTACCTGCAGTGATCTGCTGACCACCCCAGATCTTCACGCCTAATCGTTGTGCATGAGACTCGCGGCCGTTCTTAGAACTGGTTTGACCTTTCTTATGTGCCATGATGAAAACCTCCTGATTTAAGCGATTACTTGTTTAACTTCAACTTCGGTGAACTGTGCACGATGACCGTTCTTCTTGCGATAGTCCTTGCGGCGCTTCATCTTGAAGACAATCACCTTGTCGCCCTTCACGAGCGGGTTCACAACTTCTACTACTACTTTTGCACCCTCAACGGCAGGTGCGCCGACAGTCACTGCTCCGTCCTTGTCAACGAGCAGCACCTTGTCGAATTCAACAGTCTGGCCGGCCTCGGTGTCCTTCATGTGGTGAACGAAGAGCTTCTTGCCCTCCTCGACCTTGAACTGCTGACCGTTAATTTCTACAATTGCGTACATTTTAATTATTTAAACGGGTTTTTCCGCAAGGCGAATGGTAGCATCAGCCATTGCTTTTTCATGCCTCCACGGACTAAATCGGCTGCAAAATTACTAAATATTTAGGTAATAGGTTTGTTGGGAAAGGATTTTTCTTTGCATTTTATAACTAATTAACACTACATTGACGTTAAGTTCCCTATGGGCGATGGTGTAAGGCGTGTGGTCGCGGTTGGAGCGTGAGGTGTTGATGTTTGTTGGGTGTTGAAGGTCGATTTGTGCCTATTCGTCGAATTTTTTAGCCGTAATCTTCGTTTGTGCCATAATTAAATGGTAACTTTGCCACACCAAATCAGCTGAACCCGTATATATAAATAAGGTGAAGTTAGACTTCTCCTGCAGTATGGGCGGTTGTTAGAAACGACAAATGACATGAATATCGACTGCAAGAAAAACCAAGAAGAGTTTGTTGAACTCCTTCGCTCCACCAAGCGCGAAGGCATCGAATATGTGATCGAAGACCTTGAGAAGGACGGCTTTTTCGAGGCTCCCGCGTCAGCCGGCCACCATCTTAATGTGGCTGGAGGTCTCTGCCTGCACAGCCTGAACGTGTGTAAGGCAGGTCTGATGGTGTGGGAAGGCTTGAAGACCCTCGACCCTGCGTCGGCCAATCAGGTGAAGCGCGAGAGTGTTATCCTCGCCACCCTGCTTCACGATGTGTGCAAGACCGACATCTACAAGCGTACGGTGAAGAAGCGCAAGAACAAACTTGGACAGTGGGAAGACACTGAAGGCTACAGCGTCAACTACAAGAAGTTTCCGATGGGTCACGGCGAGAAGTCGGTCATCATGTTGCTCTTGAGCGGTTTGGAACTCCAAGATGATGAGATGTTGGCCATTCGTTGGCACATGGGAGCGTGGGGAATCAACATGAACTCCTACGAGGACCAGCGCTGTTACGACACGGCGCGCACGCTGAATCCGTTGTGCTGCATTGTGCAGAGTGCCGATGGCATTGCCGCAGCCATCCTGGAGACCACGAGCGAAGACATCGAGAACATCTAAGCGTCTTCGGCTTCGACCCTTCGGCGTGAGGCCTATCAGCCCGTTGGCAATGGGCGTAGCCCACATCATGCAATCATCATCGGGGCACCTACTGGATTCCCCCTACTTAAAATATTAAACGAAATGAACAGAACACAACTTATTGCTGCAGTAGCAGAGCGTGCCGAGCTCTCCAAGAGCGACGCTGCCAAGTATGTCAATGCCGTGTTGGGCGCCATCGCCGACAACCTCACCGAGGGCGACCGTGAATTGGCCATTCCCGATTTTGGCCGTTTCTCCGTGAAGCAAGTGGCTGAGCGCCAGGGTTTCAACCCTCAGACAGGCGAGAAAATCACCATTGAGGCCCGCGAGAAGATCGTTTTCAAGGCTTCAGAGAACATGAGCATTTTCTCTCGCAAGCACAGTTAAGCGATGATGCGTGTTGACGGAGCAAGTAATGCCATGGGCCACTGCGCAGAACAGAACGGGGTGCGTTTCGTCCCAGGCAAAGGGAGGGGTTGGTTGTGAGAAAACGCAACTTGATGCTTCTCCTGTTGCTCGGCGCAGTGGCGGCGTTGGCCTGTGGGCAGTTTGTGCCCGACCTGATGGTGCCTTGGGATGGCGATGAGGAAATTGGCGGCGTAACACTTCGACAGCAGCAACCCAGGTCTACACCGACGACACCGCAAAGTGGTGTGCTCGCCATCGATACGCTCGACAAGGTGGTGGTGTACACCCCCCACTTCTCGTGTATCGACTTGGTGTGTGCCACAGCACCTTCGGAAGACGACCCAGAGATCATCCTCGCTGCTGAGGCGGCCTTCACCGGAACGGTGTATGAGGGTGAGAATTTCAGCCATCAGAATATTGCCGGCGACCACGTGAGCGGCGGTACCTATTACCAAGGCCATGCTTGCGCCGACATCACGGGCGCATTTGTTTGGGAGAAAGAGGGTTGGCGGTTTGTGCAACACGATGCCAAGGTGTCGATGGCCGGAGCCGCCGACCATCAGGGAGCCGCCTTCTCGCAGGTGCTCTTTATCCATCGGGGCGAACGTGTGCATTGCAACATTGCCGCCACCCAGGTGTTTCGGGCGTTGTGTAAGCGCCACGGGCAGTTGTCGGTCGTTGAGAGCCGGGGCAAGATGCGCTTCTTCGACTTTGTGCTTTACCTTCTTGCCCACGACGTAGACGAGGCGCTCTACCTCGATTCGGGCAAGGCTTTTGCCCACGACAACACCGGATCGTTGTTGCGCTTGGCAACCAACGGCCGTTCGCATGCCACCAACTGGCTTGTGTTTTATCGTTGATCCCTACATCACATCATCGTCCTCAAACGGTTGGCCGAGCGATTTCTTCAGGTCGCGATTGACGGTGATGATGCCCACGGCGGCTAAAATGGTGATCAGTACCGCTACGATGGCAGAGCCTTTCAGAATGTTTTTCCACATAATTGTACGCTTTCTCAGTTGATTCGTTATAGATAAAACGATTGGGCTTGTGGAATGTTGCACCGATTAAATATTTTTATGAAATGATTTACGTCATCAGAAACTCACACGAGTATGGCCCCTACGACGAGTCGGTGGTTGCCGGCTATGTGGAGCAGGGCATCTTGCTGGCCCACGACAAGGCGCGCGACGCCGTTACAGGCCGTGAGGCCACCGTAATGGAACTGCTCAAGGCGCGCGGTTACCATCCGCAAGTGAGCCATAAGGGATCGTTGGGCGAACAGTTGCGTGCCATTGGCTCTGAGTTTATCTTTCCCCGCGACGATATGGCGCGCCACCACTGGCTCGACGACAAGCGCCTGTTGATATTGGCCGTTGTGGGGCTGTCGCTCTCGGTGCTCATGCTCCTTCCCATTGGCGGCTTGCTGGTGTTCTATGCCATCTCGCTCTATTTCTCCGTTGTCTGGGGATTGTTTTTCTATGTCTTTTTCCGCAGTCGACAAGTCAATGTCAAGACCACGGTGAGCGTGTTCTTCCTCACCCAGATAGCCGTATTCATCATTTTCTCGGGGCTCAGCCATCTCAATTTCTTTTATTTCTTCACCCAACTGGCCTTCCCGCTCAACATTGTGGGCTATGTGCTCGGCGTGGGCCTCACCGAGGAGTTCGTGAAGATGGTGCCCCTGCTGTTTCTCATTCGCCGTGCCCGCGAACCGTTGTTGCCACAAACATTGGTTTATTACGGCCTGATGTCGGGCATCGCCTTCGGTGTGTTCGAAGGAGTGGAGTATCAAACCACCGTCAATGTGCAGGCCGATTACACCACGGCTTTCTTCCTCAACGTAGCCCGCCTCACCTCGTTGCCGTTTCTCCATGCCCTGTGGTGTGGCATTTGTGGTTACTTCGTAGGCTTCGCACATCTCTATCCGCGCTATCGCAAGTCGCTCTACGCCTTGGCGCTCGCCCTTCCCGCTTTGCTCCATGGCCTCTACGACTCGTTTGCTGGCGTGGCCTATCTGGTGTCGCTCGGCGTGGCGTTTGCCAGTGTGCTTTTGCTGATGACTTATCTCAGCAAGAGCAACAGTTTCCGCGATAAGTTGCGCCGATAAGTTGGCTGACGTGTCGTTGCCGATGTGGCGAGAAACGATTTGTTGAAACTTTTGGTCAAAAAGTTTGCGCGCGATTTCGTGTGAACCAGAGAGCGAATCTTCCATTTTGATGCGCTCTGAATGGCGATTTTAACTTTCGCGTTTGCGATAGACCATCTTCCGCACCTCGGTTAGGCATGTTTCGAGATGCGAAAGACCATGTTTCGCATTGCCGTCGGGCATGTTTCGTGGCTCGGTTAGGCATGTTTTATCATGTGGAGCGTTAAAAATGGAAGAGCTATTGAACGCAGTTTTTTATAAGAGGCTGATAGTTAGACGCTTATGAAAAATCGCTAAGAATCGTGTATTTGCAACCGAAGGCGAGATGGTTTCAAAAAACAGTGTAGATTTCAATGTAGTTTGTTGAGCGTTTTCCCATTCCTGCGCAACTTAGGTAGGATGTACTAAAAGATTGATTTCTTAACACCTTCAGAAGTGGTTTTAGGATATTCCTATTAACTTTGCACTTGCTTCTGGAATCCGCCTGTTCGATTTTTATTGTTAATAATGCGTAAATATTGGAGTTTATAAACGTTTTTTAATGTATTGAACCTTATCTTTGCTTATCGGAAATCATCTATAACCTAAGTAAAAGAAATAAAAAATGGCAAAGAGCAAAAAAGACTTTACGTTACTTCTCATTGCGCTCTTTTGCAGTTCTTTGGCTTATGCACAAAAGCAAGTTCCTGCAGAACGGAAAGATTCCATTGACAATGGAAGTAGTATAATAAAGATAGTTGGAAATCATTCCAACAAGGGTGCGGCCAACAACGCCCTC
>ERZ1026888.22-NODE-22-length-91391-cov-36.099731_pt1 | contig 91391 bp, 63 predicted proteins | sample MGYA00380174_ERZ1026888 | MGnify/ENA primary metagenome ERZ1026888 (study PRJEB33269, sample SAMEA4719810) | human gut metagenome | biome: human-associated habitat; feature: organic feature; material: feces | place: Cameroon | collected 2013-10 ...
CTGATATCAACGATATCACTAATGACAGTGCCTATTCTCAGATGATAGGTTTTACTCGTGATGAGATAAAAAAGTACTATATTGATTATTTAAAGTTTGCCGCTTCCTGTGAGAACAACTGCAACGTAGATGAAGTAACCGAAGCTCAGATTGAGTCTATGTTAGATATGATGGCTCAAAACTATGATGGTTACTGCTTTGATGAATTCTATAAAAAGAAAGTATTCAGTACCTGGTCTGTAAATAAATTTTTCCAAAGTGCGGTATCTAATAAATTTGTATACTTTGGAGAGTACTGGTACGACAATGGTGGTTTGCCATCAATTCTTGCAAACTATCTGCAGACCCATAAGTTAAATGCGTTGGATTATATTGATAAAGATAAAACAATTAACATTAAAGTAAATGATTTTAAGAATCCAACTTCTTTGACATCTATCAATCAGAATGTCTTAATGTGCCAGACAGGATATCTAACTTTACGTTCACCTGTATACTCAAAAGGCTTTATGACTTTAGGAATACCAAACAGTGAAGTTTACAATGCACTATTTTCCCTAATGGCACTAAATATCTTTGATGATACAAAGCTTTTGAGTGTTAATGAACAAATTCTTACACAAAGTAAAGATGCAGGTGAAATCTTAGGTTTATTCAATACTGTTCTAAACACAGTTTCATATGATAACTATCCAATCAGTTCTGAGGCAGTAGTTCAGCAATTGCTATATATGTACTTAAAAGGCATTTGTAACTCTGTTACTGCAGAACTACATTCATCAAAAGGTAGAGCCGATCTTGTAATTGAGTCTGATAACAGAAGAATAGTCTTTGAATTTAAGTATGCAGAAAATGAGACTGAAGCTAAGGCAAAGCTTAGTGAAGCTGTAGAGCAGATAAAGACACGAGACTATGGCAACATCCTACCTAAAAAGAATGAGTTGTTAAGAATTGCAACAGTGTTCAATGCTGATCCTAAAGTAAGAGCTTTTACCGAGTATCAGGAAGTTTAAGCTTACAATGAATTTTAAGTGCAAATCTTAACTGAATAATACCTATATATCCTAAACGCCACATAAAAACTATCCTGTGGCGCAATAAGTCCTAAGAGCATGAATTAACCTAATACCTGTCATTTTTTTTAATCATGAATTAGCTGTTTAATCCTAAGCGTGATTTTCAAAAGGTATTTATTTACTTTTTTTATACACCAATCTAAATCTGGAACGATGCCTTTATAAGATTAGTTCATAAGGTAAGGCAATGATTATTTTCTTCTAAATCCCTCAATCCTTAATTTCTCTTAGATCTTTGTACTCATAGCCTTACCTTTCAAATTTTAGTTAAAGACCATGTTGCTACCTGCAACTTGGTTATACAAATCAAAATCTCATATATCGGAGTTTATAAAAGCAAAGAGCAAAGTTGTAGCTAAGATCGGTTTATTAGATAAAAAGAACGATAAAAGACCATCAATAAAATACCTGCTAAAGGTATTAGACCATAAAAGCGAGTGTAGTATGAAATTTAAAGACATCTTAAAAAATCTCAAGTTCAATTTTAGAACCCATCCTGTGTTCAGCTTTGCTTTCATCATTGCAACAGCATTTGTAGTGCTTAGCTTTGCACTTTGTTTTACAAGAGAAAGTTTTGTAAAACAATGCGAAAACGGTGATATTGCAGCATGTAACAGAGCCTGTGCTATCAAAGGCAGAACTGCCTGTGCAAATCTTGCGTTTTACTACCAGCAGGGTATTCATGTAAGAAAAGATGAGCAAAAAGCTCTTTATTATTACCAAAAATCGTGTTCTCAAAAGTTAAGCTACGCTTGCAGACAGGCTGAGCTAATAGAAAAGCAACTTAATTATAAGATGTTAAACAATCAGTAGAAGATTACTAAAGGCAGAACACGGCAAAAAACATTTAATTTGGAGAAACCTATGGTTAAAGCAGTTGCTAATAGTCCTCATATCTACAATAGGAATGTATCTTATGCAACTAACACAGCAATAGTGTTTTCTTATGAAAGTTCATATAAGCATGCATTGTCTAGCAGTTAAACTGATGAAAATTGAAAAACGGATCAGTGCGCTTTTTAGACTAAAAAAGCCATCTCCAAGATGTCCTGTTTTGCTTAAAACAATTGGAGATTACAACCTTATGACGTGTATGTCCTTACATTATTATTGAAGTTGCACCAATTAATTTATAAGTTACGTCGAAGAGAACTTTAGGAGATATCTTATGATTTCAATAATTGATTTTGTTAAAGCGTTTAATACTGATTTAAACTACTGCATTGTGGTTCATGCTGAAGAAAGTGGAGATCCTTTTACCCACATTTACAGCAATAAAAATGAATTTCTTGAAAAAGTGCAAAACACGTCATGGCTTGACAAGTATTATTTCAAAGACGCGAATTTTAACTTTGAACATGTGTTGGATGAAGATACACAAAAAACGAATATTGTTAAAGATAAATATATATTGCACATTTGTGTGAAAACGCTTAGACACGAACGTAATTTAAAATTGCCCATTAAATTAGATGATTTTACTGTAAACGATTTAAAAGATTTTGAAAAAGAATTAGGTTATGTTAAAAATTTTAAAGTCAATAATATAATTACAGAAAACAATATTGTTAAATCTTTTAATGTTGAGAAATGTGAATGAAACTTAAAGGATCTGAAAACAGTATTCTGCATGGCTTAATGGAAGATATTAACATCAATAAAGATCAAGTTCTTTTTTATTGAGTTACGGTAAACATCTAAATGATAAGACAAGCAAATTCATAATTTTGTAGTAGGGCTAAACATTGAATACGTCAAGCCATTGAAAACGTCAAACAAATTCAAGAACGTCATCAACTTTACCTGATAACAGCAATTATACTAAAGATCTAGCTTACAAAGCATTGTCTGTAGTGTATTCTTACTTCTTATTGGATGTAGCTGCTTAAAAGTTGCTGCTAGATTACGTTTGATTTTTGCCATTTAAAACTCCAATTAAGTCGTAAAATGATATCAGACTTAATTGGGGTTACACGGAATTTATTTCACTCTCTTTTTACCTAATCTTTAGAGTTAACTAAATCTCGTAAGATTAAGCCATATCAAGCTATATATAAGGTAGCCAGATCAAATCTTAGAATTAACTCTTACACGAGTGAGTCTTACTTGGTACCAAAGATTCTGTCACCAGCATCACCAAGACCTGGGCAGATGTAAGCATCTTTATTTAACTCACGGTCTAACTGACCTACGTAGATCTGAACATCAGGGTGAGCTGTTGCAAGTTTTTCTAAACCTTCAGGAGCTGCAATGATGCATAAGAACTTAATCTTTTTGCCGCCTTTTTCTTTAATCATATCTACAGCATCAACAGCTGAACCACCAGTTGCTAACATAGGATCTAAGATCACACAGGTTCTCTCTTCAAGGTTCTGTGGTAACTTGCAGTAGTAAGGAACTGGTTTGTGAGTTACCTCATCACGGTACATACCAATGTGACCGATTCTTGCTGAAGGTACTAAAGCATCAAGACCTGGTACCATACCTAAACCTGCTCTTAGAACAGGGATAATAGCAAGCTTTAAACCATCTAACATTGGAGTCTTGCACTTCTCAAGAGGAGTCTCAACTTCAACTTCTTTTAAAGGTAAATCGCTTAAAGCTTCATATGCTTCTAGCATTGCAATTTCTTCAATTAAAGTACGGAACTTGTTAGTAGAAGCCTCTTTATCTCTTAATAAAGAGATCTTGTGCTTGATAAGAGGGTGCTTGAAGATTGTAATGTTAGGCTGTTTTGTAAAATCCATTCTATTTATCCTTTTTTCAATCTACTAAATTTTAAAATTTATCTATGCCTTTATCTGTAAAGAAAACTGTTTTAAAAGTCAGTTATCTAAAAGTAGCTTTCTATAAAAGTGATCTTCTGACAAGATAACTCTCAATAAAAATAACTTTCTACCAAAGTAACATCAGTAAAAATTACATTCAATAAAAGAACAGACACTGTCTGTTCTTTTAACTTACAAGGCTAAGCCTTGTGGTGGATCTCGTTTTCAATGACGTTCTCATCGAAAACGTATTTGTTACCAGGTAATACTGCATTTAAAACAATACCTGCAATTGCAGCAATAGCAAGTGAGGTTAAGGTTACAGAAGTACCAAAAACAGAGAAGGTTAAACCGTCTTTAAAGCCTAAGCCTGACACGAAGATCACAGCTGCAATAATTAGATTACGTGACTTTGAGAGATCAACTTTATTCTCAACAATGTTTCTTACACCAATAGCTGAAATCATACCGTAAAGAATAAAGGAAATACCTCCGATGATAGCTGTTGGCATGGTTGAAATGATAGCTGAGAACTTAGGTACTACAGATAAGATAATAGCTAGTAATGCTGCCATTCTTACAACCTTAGGCTCATAAACTTTAGACATTGCTAAAACACCGATGTTCTCACCATAGGTAGTATTAGCAGGACCACCGATGAAGCCTGCAAAGGCTGTAGCTAAACCATCACCTAATAAGGTTCTGTTAAGACCGGGCTTTGCAATAAAGTTCTTACCCACAGTAGCAGAGATTGCTGACATATCACCGATGTGCTCCATCATGGTAGCAGCAGCAATTGGAGCCATTACTAAGATAGCGGTTAAATCAAACTTGCACATCTGGAATGGTGGCAGACCTACCCATGAAGCACTAGATATTGAGGCATAGTTAATAATTGCTGAGCCATCAGTATTAGTAAAGCCTGCTATATCCAAGATTAAAGCTACGATGTAGAGTAATACCACGCCCATTAAAATGGGGATGAGCTTTAACATGCCTCGTCCCCAAATATTAAATACGATAACGGTTAGAATTGCAGCTAAGGCTAATGGCCAGTTAACAGCAGAATTTGAAATAGCAACAGGAGCTAATGACAGACCAATACAAACAATCATAGGTCCTGTAACTACAGGTGGAAGGTATCTCATGACTTTGGCAATACCTACTAACTTAATTACAGCTGCCATCACAAGATAAACTAAACCTGCGACAACCACACCACCACAGGCATAGGCTGCTTTATCATTAACACTCATGGTTGCATACATGCCAGTGTTAAAGTTTGCAATAGTATAAAAACCGCCTAAGAAAGCAAATGATGATCCTAAAAAGGCAGGAACCTGTAACTTAGTGCACAGGTGAAAGATTAAAGTACCGGCACCGGCGCAAAATAAAGTAACAGAAACTGTAAGACCAGAGGTTAACTCTTCACCTGTAGCATCTTTAAAAAAGCCCATAACTAGGATTGGTACTAAGATAGTAGCACCGAACATAGCAAACATATGCTGAACTGCTAAGATCAGCATCTTCTTTTTATTGAGCACAAGGGGAGTTTCAATAGTATTGTCTGTGTTATTCATAAAGTTGTCTTTAAGGTAAGGTTGTAGAGTCGCTGTATCCATACAGCATCTTATAACTGCTTTAAAAGCACAGAAGCGCGATCTTATCAGAGTAAGCTAATCTTGACTAGAAAATAAGAATGTCTAAAGTCATTTCGTATATGTAAATAGTCAAATAGGTAAGTAGACTAACAGGATGATACTAATCTCTTACCATTCTAACTATTACCTCACTAAACTTTATAAGCAAGCCTCTTTTAAATCAGTCAGAGGAATTTTACATCAAAATAAAGAGGGCAAACTTTCTAAATATAAGCTGTTTTTAGATTACAGATTAAGATCACAGAATGAGCGCGCTAATTTTTTAGAGATCTGATTTTATAGAAGTAAAAATAAATTTTATGATTATGCTCAAGATCCAAAATCCACTCAGAGATTATTGAGTAAAAACAATGTACCATAAGGTATACACGCATAACTTTTTGAAGCTATTCCAAAAGCGATAATAATGTCTCTAAAAATTTAACATATACCAGGATCTGGAACGATGCTTTTATAAAATTGATAAGATTAAAAAAAATAGATAAATTGTGCAAAATTTCGTGAATTAAAAAACACAATTAGCACTTTCTATGAAAAGGTCTCTTAAAAAAAAACATTCTCAAGTAAGAAAGTAATATATAAGAATGCAGGAACAACAAATGATTGACAAAATTAGAAAAACAGCAAAAGAAATGATTATTGACACTATCTCTTCATTTTTCGAAGAAAGAATTGAATATGTAGCTCCAAATGATTTTATAAACAGATTACTTGATATATTTCCTGCATATAAAGAAGAGAAAAGCAAAACAACAGGAAAAAAATACTCAAAATTGGATCCTGAAGAAAAAGCTCATAAACAAGCTTATGCCGAAAATATTAGACTTATCAACAAAGGATGTTTTGATTATGATGAAAAATCAAATATAAAGGGTATCTTTATAAATAAATGCAAGGATTGTTTTGAAAAAGATATTTTATTTACAAATGATTCTGATGCTTTTGCCGACAGTGGTGTAAAAAATATAAGGTATTGGTACTTTGCTCCAGGAAAAGATGCTTCAATGTGGGATGAGTTCTATGCTAAAGGAATAATGGCAATAGGATGGGATTATCTTGGCAATTTGACTCAATATCCTACAAAAGAATCCATAAAAGCAAAAATGAGAGAAATAAATGGAAAACCGAACTATTCTTACATGAATGATGGGTTAGCTACATGGCAGTTCTGCCACGATATCAAGGTTGGCGACATAGTCTATGCAAAAAAAGGAGTAGATACAATTATAGGTCGTGGTGTGGTTACTTCTTCTTACGAATACGATCCCAATCGAAAAGAATATCGTCATATACATAAAGTAAATTGGACCCATGATAAAAAAGAACATGTTATTTCTGTTAATGATAAATGTGCACTAAAGACTCTAACAGATATAACTCCATACCCAGAAACTACAAAATACTATGAAGAACAATTTAATATTGACTCAGATCAATGTGAGACTTTTGTTCAGCCGGATTACACAAAGAAGGACTTTTTAAGAGAGGTTTATATGAGTGAGGAAGATTACAACTCACTTGTATCTCTATTGGAACATAAAAAGAACATTATCCTTCAAGGCGCTCCTGGAGTTGGTAAAACATTTGCCGCAAAACGTCTTGCTTATTCAATTATAAAAAGAAAAGATCCTTCTCTTGTAAAGATGGTTCAATTTCATCAGAGTTATTCATATGAAGATTTTGTTCGTGGCTACAGACCAACAGACAAAGGATTTGAAATAAAAAACGGTCCTTTTTATGATTTCTGTAAAAAAGCTGAAGAAGATAGTGAAAATAGATACTTCTTCATTATCGACGAAATTAACAGAGGAAATTTAAGCAAAATCTTTGGTGAGTTGTTTATGCTTATTGAAGCAGATAAAAGGGCTGATCCTCTAAAGAATAATCAACCAAGTGTACAACTCCTTTATAGAGATCCAGAAAAGGGTGTAGAAGAATTTAGCATTCCAAGTAATCTATATATTATTGGAATGATGAATACAGCAGATAGATCTTTAGCATTAATGGACTTTGCTTTAAGAAGACGTTTTGGATTTTTTGAGCTAAAACCAGCCTTTGAAAATGAAAATTTTAAAGAATATGAAAGAGCTTTGAACAGCGAAAAATTTACAGCTCTAATTGAGGCAATTAAAGCGATCAATGAAAAAATTGAAGAAGATACTTCTTTAGGCTCAGGCTTTTGTATTGGACATAGTTTCTTCTGTGGCCTTGATGAAGAAACTAATAATGATGATTCTTGTAATGTTGATATAGATACAAAGTTAGAGTCTATAGTTAAATATGAGATCAAACCCTTATTACAAGAATACTGGTTTGATGATGCTGAAAAAGTAAAAAACGAAGTAGATAAATTAATGAAGGTATTAGGTAGTAATGAATAGTCATATTCCTATTAAAAATTTGTACTATTTATTAGCCTATGCTTTTTCTGCATTGAAGGACAACAATTATTCAAATCTTGAAAAAGAGGATTTTGATAGTGCTGAGGACTTGTTCGCTGAAATTCTTATCTTGGCAGTATCAAAACAACTGAAACAGGGATTGAAAAGAGGCTATCTTCTTATCGAAGAGGAAATTTCTTCTGTAAGGGGAAAGATCCTTTTAGCAGAATCTTTTAAAGAAGGTAGCCTACAAAGGAAAAAGTTAATCTGTTCTCATGATGAATATAATGAGGATTGCTATTTCAATAGAATCATTAAGACAACATTGATTCTTCTGTTAAAGTCAGTAATTAGAAAAGACAGAAAAAGCAAAATAAGACATCTTTTGAAGTTTTTTGAAAATGTCTCAGAACTTAATCCTCATAGGATAAACTGGAAACAGCAGTACGACAGAAATTCAGCTACTTATAGGCTGATTATTTACATCTGCAATCTTCTTGTTAATTCAAAAATACAAAGTAATTCTAAAGATGGTAAATCTCTTGAAGATTACATAGATGAAAGAGAATTGAGTCATCTTTATGAAAAGTTTATTCTTGGATTTTACAGAAGACATTATTCAAATCAATTATTAGCAGATGCTAGCCAGATTGAGTGGGCTGAAGTTGAATCTGATGATCTTTCTTTGTTACCATCAATGAAAAGTGATATCATTTTGACTAACAAAAAGCGCAACAAAGTTCTAATTATTGATGCAAAGTTTTATTCTCAATCTTTGCAAAAACGATTCGAAAAGTTTTCTATTCATTCAGGAAACTTGTATCAGATTTTTACATATGTAAAAAACAAAAGTTTTACTTGCTCTGATAAAGAAGTATCTGGATTGCTCTTATATGCAAAAACAGATCATGAACTTCAGCCAAAAGCTAAGTTCAAAATGAGTGGTAACGATATATCTGTTGATAATCTTGATTTAAGCACAGATTTTTCGTTGATAAAAGAAAAGTTAGACCGCATTGTGAAAGATTGGATTTGTTAAGAGTCCCAATGTAGCAATTAGAAGGTAGTTGTCCTAAATAAAATGTAGATGTTCCAATATATGGAATAGAGCTTGAGTAAAATTTGATAAAACAATTATAAGTTTATTAAAGAGTTATTTTATGAATTCTAAAGATATAGATGTGTTGTGGGATGATAACCCAGTTGATATTACCAATGAAGCCAATTTTATTTGGAGTATAGCAAATAAAATTAGAGGAACATATATGCCTGATAAGTATGGTGATGTCATCATTCCAATGACCATTATAAGGCGTTTAGAGTGCACTTTAGAATCTACAAAAGACAATGTTATACAACTGTTTAAAGATGATCCAACCATCCCTAAACAGATATTGTCAAAGGCTTCAGGTCAGCAATTCTATAATACAAGCGAATTTTCTCTACAAGAATTGTGCAATGATCCTGATCATATAGCTTCCAATTTTGAATCTTATATTGATGGTTTTTCTGAAAATGTCCGTCACATCTTAACAGATGATGATTCTTTAAATATAAAAGCTCAAATAAAAACGATGAACAAAGGCGGATGTCTATATAGCGTAGTCAAGGCTTTTTCTGAACTGGATTTGTACCCTCAGACATATGACAGTATAAAGATGGGATATATCTTTGAGAATTTGATAGGAAGGTTCTTCCAAAATGTCGATGTTGGTCAGTATTACACAGGTCGAGATATTATCAAAGTTTGTGTATCTTTGCTTATTTCTGAAGGTTGTGAAGACATTTTCGAAAAGGGAAAAGTAATCACTGTATGTGATCAAGCCTGTGGTACTGGTGGCATGCTGTCAACAGCATACAGCTATTTGAAACACTACAATCCAGACGCAACTATAAAATTATTTGGTCAAGAGTTAATGGGAACATCCCATGCGGTTGGTTTAGCTGAAATGCTAATTAAAGGTCAGAATGCTGATAACTATAGACATTCAGATTCTTTTAAAGAAGATTGCTTCCCAAATCAAAAAATGCGTTTTGTCATTGAAAATCCTCCTTTTGGAACTCCTTGGGGTGGTAAAGACGCTAAAGATGGTCAGGAATTAGCTGTAAGAGAGGAATATAAAAAAGGGAAAAATGGGCGTTGGGGAGCCGGTCTTCCTGGAACCGGTGATGGTCAGCTACTTTTTGTTCAGTCAGCATTGGCAAAGCTAGAAGAGAATGGTAGGGCTGCAATTATTGAAAATGGATCTCCTTTATTTACTGGAGGCACATCTTCAGGAGAGTCTCAAATCAGAAGATATCTTTTGGAGAATGATTTAATTGAAGCAATCATTCAGTTACCAACAGATTTATTCTATAACACTGGTATTACCACTTATATTTGGATTTTATCTAAACAAAAGAGAAATGATCGTAAGGGTAAAATTCAGTTAATTGATGCGTCTCAGATCTTCCATAAATTAAGAAAACCCTTAGGTAATAAGAAGAATGAGTTTTCTCCAGAAGATAGAGAAAAAATCACTAAGCTATACGCAGATTTTAAAGAAAATGAGCTTGTAAAGATCTTTAATAACACTGAGTTTATTTATAGAGAATACACTGTAAAGCAACCTTTACAGCGAAGCTATAGCATTACTGAAGAAAGTATTTCGAATATGTTACAGAAGGGATGCCTGAAAAAATTGTACGATGAAATGTCTGTTGCAGATCTTGAAGATCGAATTGAAAAAGGTGGAGAGTTATCTATAAAAGAACAGAAAAAATATGGTATCCAAAAACAAGCAAAACCTATATATGACTCAATTTTAAGTACTCTAAAAAACAACATTTCTGATAAAAAATGGCTTTCACCAAAAGACTTTTTACCTGTTTTAAATGATTATTTGTCTGAAATAAAACTTGATAAAAAGTTAATTGAATCAATTGCTACCGGATTGTCTGTAATGGATAAGACTGCCGAAATTCAAAAAGATAAAAAAGGAAATGTATTATATGACGATGAAACTAAGGACATTGAGATAGTTAAATTTGACGAAACTATAGAAGATTACATGGCAAGGGAAGTGTTACCACATGTTCCTGATGCTGTTGCTTTTTTTGAAGAAGATACAAATGCAAAAACTCCTGTTATTAAAACAGGAGCTGAGATTCCCTTTACAAGGTATTTCTATGAGTATAAGCAACCTACACCAGTAGATGAACTTGAAAGTCAATTTAATAATATAGAGAAATCTGTTCGTGACAGAATCTTCAAATTGTTTGGAGGAAAATGATCATGTCAGACAAAAAAATAAAAAATGAAATTGACTGGATAGGAAGTATTCCTCATGGATGGGCTTCAAATAAAGCAAAATACTTATTTGCCCTACGAACTTCAAAAGGTAACATATTTAACTTGAAATTGCTTACTCCATCCCAAATCTATGGGGTAATTCCTCAAGAAGAATATGAAAGGTTGTCTTCATTCAAAACAGTGAAGTTAAAAGAAGGAACTGATTTAAAACAATTTAGAACCGTTCACAAAGGAGATTTCTGCATAAGTCTTAGAAGTTTTCAGGGCGGTTTTGAATTCAGTACATATGAAGGGGTAGTTTCTCCAGCTTACCAAATTTTTTATCCAGTAAAAAAAGTTTGTGGTAGGTACTATAAATATCTTTTTAAGATAGAACCTTTTATCAACAAGATCAATTCACTTACTTTAAGTTTAAGAGACGGAAAAAACATTTCATTTTTCGATTTCGGAAATATTAGAATACCAACACCAAAATTAGAAGTGCAAGAAAAAATAGCCAATTTTCTGGATAGTAAGTGTTCTGAAATTGACTCTCTTGTAGCTGACATTCAAAAAGAAATTTCAATTCTTGAAGAATATAAAAAGTCTGTTATTACAGAATCAGTAACAAAAGGTATTGTTCAAAATGTTGAAATGAAAAATTCAGGGATAAATTGGATTGGGAAAATCCCAAAAACATGGACAATATCAAGATTGAAATTTCTGTTGAAAGAAAAAATGAAATATGGCGCAAGTGAAACAGGGGTTGATTATTCAGCAGAATTACCTCGTTATGTAAGAATTACAGACATTTTACCTAACAATAAATTGAAAGAAGAAAACAAGCTATCTTTGACTAAAGAGCAATCCAAAGGTTTTATATTAGAAGATGGAACCGTGTTATTTGCCAGAAGCGGAGGTACTGTTGGCAAAACCTTTTTATACAATTCACAAATGGGGGTTGCTACATATGCTGGATATTTAATTTCTGCAATAGCAAATTCTTGTGTTTTGCTACCTGAATGGTTGTTTTATTTTTCTTTGTCTAGTTCTTATTTGACTTGGGTGGAGTTGATTTTTAGTCAATCTACAATTCAAAATATAAATGCGGATAAGTACAGCAATATGCCATTAACACTTCCTCCTATAGAAGAACAGAAATCTATTTGCTCATTTCTAAAAAAAGCGTGTTCTGAAATAGATAATGCAATCTCAGAAAAACAATCTCAACTTGAAATATTAGCTGAATACAAGAAGTCTCTAATCTACGAGTATGTAACAGGCAAAAAAGAGGTAATCTAACCATGGTAAAAAATATTCTTAATGAGCGTTATGATTACCAACAACAGATATTGTCAATCTTTAAAGAAAATGGGTATCAAATCCGAAAAAATAAAGATCTTCAAGAATCTGTTCAGCGCTATGCCATAGATAGGAAAGTTCTGTTTAAGTTCCTCTATAGCACTCAGTCTGAAAAAATGGAATCCTTGGAGAAGATCTACCACTCTTCTCTAGAAGAAACTATTTTAAATGCAATAGATGTAGCTGAAACTAAAAAAGGAGGAAGTAGACTTAATGTTCTAAAGCATGGTATTGAGATTGCCTCTTATAAATTAGACTTTTTATTTACAAAGCCAGCAACAACTTTTAACAAAGAAGCCAATGAGCTATATGAAAAGAATGTATTTTCTGTAGCTGAAGAGGTTGATGTAAGCGATAAAGAAAGAATTGATCTTGTAGTATTCATCAATGGTTTTGCTGTGTCAGCTATTGAACTTAAAAGCCCAACTTCAGGACAAACTTACAAAAAAGCAATAAAACAGTTTAAAGAAGATAGAAATCCAAAGACAAGAATTTTTCTTTGGAAGGCTGGTGCCTTAGTTTTCTTTGCCGTTGACACCTCTGAAGCATATATGACCACAAGATTAAAGAAAGAAGACACTTTCTTTATGCCTTTTAACAAAGGACGTGGTGAAGGAATTAATACTGGTAAGGGAAATCCAATTCCTTCTGCAAATGAATATGCAACTGATTACATGTGGAATGATATCTTTACAAAGGAAACTTTAATGGATGTCATTACAAAATTCATGTATATCCAAGTTGATGAGAAAAAAGACAACGCAACAGATAAAATCAAGCGCTCAGAAACTGTTATCTTTCCAAGATACCATCAACTCGACGCCTTGCGAAAAATCATTTCTGACGTTAAGGTAAATAAGTCATCTCAAAACTATCTGATTCAGCATAGTGCAGGTAGTGGCAAAACAAACACTATTGCCTGGTTAGCTTATAGACTTTCATCTTTGCATACTGATGACAATAAAATCATTTATGACAATGTGATTATCTGTACTGATAGAGTTGTTGTAGATAGACAGTTACAGCAAGCTGTTTTGGGCATTGAGCACAAGTCTGGTGTAGTTGCTGTTATGGATAAAAAGTGTACATCAGATGATCTTGCTAAAGCTCTTGATGGCAATACTAAGATCATTTCAACAACTATTCAGAAATTCCCTTACATAGTAGAAAAGGTAAAGTCATTAAAAGATAAAAGCTTTGCTGTAATCATTGATGAAGCTCACTCATCAACAGCTGGTAAAAATATGGCTGCTGTTACACAAACTTTAGGCTCAGATGATGGTGACGAAATAAACAATGACGTAGATCAGATGATTGAAAAAGAGATTATGTCTCACGGTAAACAACCAAATGTATCTATGTTTGCGTTTACAGCAACTCCTAAAGCAACAACATTAGCCTTATTCGGTAGAGAAAACACAAAAGGACAAAAGGTTCCTTTCCATCAATATTCAATGAAACAGGCTATTGAAGAAGGCTATATTTTAGATGTTCTTCAGAATTATGTAACTTATGACACATACTTTCAGCTAAATAAGACTATAGCTGAAGATCCTAAAATGAAATCAGGCAATGCCAAAAAGCAGATTGCAAGATTTATTGATCTTCATGAAGAGAATATAGCTCAGCGTGTAGAAATTATAATTGAGCATTTCAAAGAAAAGGTTATGTCTGAGCTAGATGGTAAAGCTAAAGCTATGGTTGTAACTTCATCCCGCGAAGCTGCAGTTAAATATAGACAAGCTTTTGAAAACTATGTAACCAAACATGGTTATCAAGATATACACGCTTTAGTAGCTTTTTCAGGAAAGGTTACAATCGACGACAAAGAGTACACAGAACCAGGAATAAACGGATTCCCTGAAAATGCTTTACCAGATCGCTTCAACACAGACGACTATAACGTGCTCTTAGTAGCTGATAAGTATCAGACAGGATTTGATCAACCCAAACTATGTGCCATGTACGTGCTGAAAAAGCTAAAAGGAGTTACTGCAGTACAGACGTTAAGCAGATTGAATCGTATTTGTCCACCTTATGATAAGCGTTGCTTTGTCTTAGACTTTGCTAATTCTTATGAAGATATATTAGAATCGTTCTCAAAATTCTATTCTGGAACAATTCTATCTAGTGGCCTTACTCCAAATGCCATCTACGATATTGAAGCAAAACTTGATGGTTATTATCTTGTGCTTCCTTATGATGTGGATTTGTTTAATCAAATTCTCTATGGCGAAAAGCTGAAGGAAACAAAGAAAAATTACGCTCAGAGTTTACTTCAAATTTTGAGTAAATCTGTTCGAGAAATTGAGTCTTTAGAGGTTGAAAAGAAAAAAGAATGCATAATGGACATTCGCCATTTTCTGCGTTTTTATGAATTCTTAATTCAAGCTACAACTTTTAGTGATCCTGAACTTCATAAGAAATACAACTATTACAGCTACTTATTTCCTATGATAAAAGACGGTGTTGAGGATCCTTGCTTTAGCCTAGAAGGAAAACTAAAAGCAACAAACTTTAGACAAAAGATAAGTGGAGAGCATAAAAATTCAAAGGTAAATCCAAATCCAATTATAAAGCTTCCTGTAGCGGATTCGATTAAATTGGCTCCTACAAAAGAAGAAAAGTTATCTGAGATCATTGAAGAAATTAACTCAAGATTTGGTACTAACTTTGATACTGATGTGGCAATGCGTGCTGCTTATGTAATCAGGGATCAAATGAAGAAATCAGATGATCTAAGAGATAGTGCTAAGAATAATACAGAGAAAGATTTTTCTTTGGTTTACTTCGATCACGTTGATGATGCTCTTGCTGATGGCTATGCAGAAAACAAAGACTTTTTCTCTCTTCTTATGAAGAATGAAGATTTGAAAAAAGAGGTATTAGGGCTATTCGCTGAAGAGATCTACAATTCACTTAGAAAGTAATTCACTCTTATTTAAGGAGTTTCAATGATAAATGCCCTTTATAAAGATCCTAAAAAGGGATGGAGAACTATAACTGCAGAAGAAGCAAAAATAAGATATGCACTACACTGACTTTGATCTGATCATCAACAATCAAATAGCCATAGTAAAAGGTTCTACCACCTTGCTCTTTATCAAAGGTGGTAGTGGCAGTACCTACTATGGCTATAACAATAAGTACCTAGATATAGCTAGAACTATAAATGAAAAATATGGTCTTACTGTAGCTGTATCTTCAAATATGCTCTTTTCTTTGATCGATCTTAAAGCAGAATTTCAGTCCGTCTTCACTGCAATGAATACCCACTATCAAGTTTTATTTGCAGGTGTTTCATCAGGTGCTGTAGCTGCTATTGAGCAATCTCCTGATATTTACGATCTTCAAAAGCTACTACTTATAAATCCACCTTTTACAATTTCACTACCAAAGGTAAAGAAATCACTTGAAGCAAAGAAAGATGCTACCTTTAACTTTGTATTCGGAGCAAATGATCCTACCTACAGATTTTTACCTTTACTTGACAACGTTAAATCTCAATCAACAATCAACCTTAAGATAGTAGAAGGGGCAGATCATAATTTCAAAGGTATGGAAAGTGAGTTTAAAGAGTTGTTTTTTTACTTTGTAGATGAAATTTTACTTTCCTGCAATTAAGTAATATGTTAATTGTAGTTATCAGATGAAAGCTTTGCGATTAAAAACAATACGACATTCATTGTTTCAAAATGAAAGTTGAACACTATATCTTGTGCATATAATCGCATTTTTTATTTATGAAGATGGACCGTTGACTATTAAAAATAACCTTTGTGTAAGTTTTGTTGTTTTTCTGAGAAGATTGTTAATTGTTTTTGTTCCAAGAATGTCTGTTAAATTTTTGTAAATAGATAGCATTTCGTTTTCAGTATGGCATAAAACCACGGCAACTTTCAGTTCAGAACTTGTAAGTAATGGTTTTATTACGTCTGCGTCTGCAGGAGCACAAGAAAAACCAAAAATTATTAAGTTAAAACCACCTTGTTCAATTTTTTCAAAATCTAGAGTTTTTACGTTTTTCAAAATTCTCTGTGAGCCTTTTTCAAATTTAAAAGCCTCAATATTCAATTCGCTACTATCTACTTTTTGCTCATTTCTAGAATAACCGAAAATAGCAGTATTTTTTTCACCTTCAAGTTTACAAGATCCATTAACATGGGTAATGTCTAGATATGAGCCTTGTAATTTATCTCTTTCGTTGAATTGTATTTCGCCTAATATCGTATCTTTTAAAATATCTGTAGTTCGAGAATAGTTAAAATCTATTATTGAATTTATATGATGAGCTATATCAATACCCTTGATGTTAGCTTCAGAAAGCTCATCTTTGACTTTTAAATCTATGATAATAAGATTTTGTAAAAGTAAACTTTTGGCGTGTGAAAAATTGCTTTTATTAACAAAATTGCTTGTTCCATTGATACTGGTAAGTTCAAAATGTGTGGAGAGGTAACAGCAGAATTCATCAGTGAACTTTTGCAGATTGCAAAAGTATTCATTTGCAGTGCTAGTATCATTCTTTATATCTTCGTCTATTAAGTCACTTAGAAAGCAATTTTTCACTCTATTATTTGATTTTGGATAAAACTTATTTTGTAATACATCAGATTCTTTTAATACTAGATATTCAATAAATCGTTCAACATCTAACCATCCGTTAATTGATAAGGATGAAGTCTGATTAGTATCATATATGTTTTTGAATTTATCTAGAACAAGTCCAACTTTTAATAATTTGTTTTGCGTTTTGTTTGTTTTGTTATTTGAATCTGTGAATAATCTTTCAATATACAATTTAGTGGCATCACTAGACTTTATGTGACCTAATATAACTTCTTCGGTTAGATCTTTCGATTTAGATAGTTCTTCTTGTAGTAACATAGAAAGAAATTGATTTGTAAATTTGTTTTCTTCCAATAGGTCACCGATATATTCTTTTTCTAATGGAGATTTCGATAGTCTTAGTTTGAAGATATCCAAATAAAATTTTAGGTCAGGGTAACTCTCAAATCCTTTTTCAATGTCATCTATATTGAATTTTTTTATATCGAGCTCATTAGGCTCATCTAAAGCTATATAGACACTGTAAATCAAAATTAAATAAAGCAAGAAGTCGCTGTATTTTGTTTTTTGTCCTAAGGCAAGATCAAATCCATTCCCAACAAGAAGAACATTTTTACATTTGCTAGCCTCATTTTCGTAACTGAATTCAATGCCCATAAAAATACTCGTTATCTCATGAATGGAACTTAACATCCAAATTTATCCGAAATATAGCACCAAATCAGTGATTTTCAACTCAATCCAATCTTTTCTTGAAAATTAAATTAAAGCGTATGTATAATCAATCTACGTCCTGCATATTCAGGCGGAATCACAATTTAAGGCTATTTCAGGAATAGTTTGTACCTCATATGTTAGATAACGCAGTAGTTGTAAAGTTAAGTGGCAAAGCATTAGGCGGTGTTGAAGAACTGTCTAAACTTTTCACTGCCTGCCGTGGACAGAAATTAGTAGTTGTTCATGGAGGTGGAGTTGAGGTTGATGCTTTGTTTAAAGCTTTAAATCTTGAGGTTAAAAAGAAGAACGGTTTAAGAGTAAGTCCTCGTGAACAGATGCCATACATAAGCGCAGCATTAGCTGGTATGTGCAACAAAGGTTTACAGGCATTAGCTATTAAAAACGGTCTGAATGCTTTAGGTATGTTAGCAAGTGATGGTAAGACCATCACTGTAAGACAGTTATCAAAGGATTTAGGCATGGTAGGCGCCGTTGAACCTAATGATAAGAAGTACCTTACTTTACTTCTTGAAAACGGATATACACCAATCATCGCATCTTTAGCACACGATGATAACGGTGATCTGTACAATGTAAATGCAGATGATGCAGCACTTGCTATTGCAAGAGTATTAAATGCTCCACTGTATTACATTTCAGATGTACCAGGTGTCCTTGATAAAGAAGGCAAGCTCATTGATGAGCTTGATGAGAATAAAGTTAATGCTTTAATTGCTGATGGCACTATCTCAGGTGGCATGACAGTTAAAGTAAAGAGTGCAATTGATGCAACCAAGCTTATCAAGAAGCCTGTATACATTGCCTCATTCAAAGATCCAAATCTTGCAGAAAATCTAATCTCCCGGTCTCGGCTTGGCACAGTATTCAATGTCTAATAGCATTTGCAGTACATAAAAGACAATGTTTTAGAAAATAACTTTTATAAACAAACTTTTATTAACAAACATTGTCAGATTTAAAAATAAGAAATCTTAATATGTACTGCGGGCTTTAAAGCATAGTAAAACTATTAACAGGCATTTATATATTTTTTAGGCAAAGTCGATATACATAAAATCGTGGAGACACATCTATATGCCACCTATAAATCAGAATTCATCATCATTTGTATTATTAGATGAAATCAAACAGAACACATTAGAAGAGCTTTATGACAAGGTTGTTGATCTTTATGACAAGAAGTTAATGTCAAAAGAGGATCTGACTAAGGTTAATGAAGCATTAGTTACCGTAAATCAGGTGTTCTTAAAACAGGAAAAAGCAAACTTCACCGTAAGACAGGCAACCTTAGCTGATGTTGACTCTCTTATGGATATGATTGAGTACTGGGCAAAGCAGGGACAGAATCTTCCTCGTAAGAGAAACGACATCATCCGTGGTATTCAGACCTTTGCTGTCTGCGTCAAGGATGACAAGGTAGTAGGCTGTGCCTGTTTATATGTTTATGACTCAGGTTTAGCTGAAATACGCTCATTAGGTGTATCACCTGTAATTCAGCGACAGGGACAGGGCAGGGCCATTGTAAATTACCTCTTAAAGAGAGCATCAAAGATGTTCATTCAAAGAGTATTTGTGCTCACAAGAAGTCCTGAATTCTTCTCAAAAGTAGGCTTCCAGAAAACAGTTATTGAAGCTCTGCCTGAGAAGATTTTAAAAGACTGCGAAAACTGTCCAAAACGTGAAAAGTGCGATGAAGTGGCATATATCTATAATGTAAAGGATCACAACAAATATGAAAATCACCAGAAAAACATTTGACGAGGTAATGTTCCCTTGTTACACCCCAATGAACATGGTTATTAAGAAGGCTCATGGTTCATATGTTTTTGATAATGAAGGTAACAAGTACGTTGATTTAACCTCAGGTATTGCTGTTAACTGTTTAGGTCATACTCCAGATGGTGTTCAGAAGGTAATTAAAAAGACCTGCAAGAACTTAATTCATGTAAGTAATATCTTCTGCAACGAGTACACACTGTCATTAGCTAAGAAGCTAACCTCTCTTACAGGTTATGACAAAGTATTCTTTGTAAACTCAGGAGCTGAAGCTAATGAGACAGCTTTAAAGTTAGCTCGTCGTGTTGCTTTTGATGACTATGGCGCAGAGAAGAATGAGATTATCTCATTTGTAAACAGCTTCCATGGCAGAACCTTCTTTTCTGTAACCGTAGGTGGTCAGGAGAGCTATTCAGATGGTTTTGGACCAAAGCCTGCTGCTATTACCCATATTCCATACAATGATATTGCAACCTTTGAAAAGACCATCTCAGATAAGACCTGTGCTGTGATCTTAGAGCCTATTCAGGGTGAGGGCGGTATTATCAAAGCTGATGATGCTTTCTTAGTAAAAGTACGTGAGTTATGTGATAAGTACCACGCAGCTTTAATCTTTGATGAGGTTCAAACCGGTGTCGCAAGATCAGGTACTCTGTATGCTTATGAGCAGACACCTGTAAAGCCTGATATCTTAACCTCAGCTAAAGGTTTAGCTTCAGGTCTTCCAATAGGTGCTGTTTTAACCTATGATAACTTTGCTAAACACTTCGTCCCTGGTACCCATGGTTCAACCTTTGGTGGTAATGCTTTAGCCTGCTCTGTAGGTTGCTATGTACTTGATAAAGTAAGTGATAAGAAGTTCTTAGAGAATGTAAAAGCAACCTCTGAGTACATTAAAGCTGCTATCAGGAAACTTGATGAAAAGCATCATGTCTTTGATGATGTAAGAGGTGAAGGCTTACTTATGGGTCTTGTTTTAAACAAGAAATACTCTGGTAAGTCAGGTGCTCTGCAAAAAGAATGCTTTAAGCATAAGTTATTAACCTTAACCGCTCATGGCGATGTATTAAGACTGGCTCCTGCTTTAAACATTAAAAAGTCTGTTGTAGATGAAGCTATGAAGCTTTTAGATAAAGCTTTAACAGACTTTGTAAAAGACAATGCTTAATAAAAGGGGATTTTAGAAGATAAGAGCTTACCAAGTTTGAAAGCACAGCTTTTAAGCTAAGTTTAATGAATCTTATCAAATCCATTACAGGCACTGTGTGTAATTAACTGATACATGCAGTGCCTTAATTGTCTTAGTGGTAATAGCTGAAATCCACCTCAAGCTAATTTTCAAAGCAAACTCAAGATCTCTGTAAAACGCAATCAGGATCTCTGCAAACCTCATTAAAGATCGGTGCAATTAAAATTAAAGATCGTTGCCTACCTCTTTTAAGATCACAGCAACAAAAGTTCAAGATCATTGCAAATCAATATTAAGATCTGTGCAAACTTATTACAAGATCATCTGAAACTTTGTAGTACTTACTATAAATGCCAGTAATTGCATGTGCCCAAATTTTTATTGTGTATAATTGATAAATAATAAGTAAGACAGGAACATACTCATGAGCGACAAACAATTCTTAACATTACCAGAAAGTCCTACAAGTTTTGAAGAACTGATAGAAGATAATGGTTACTTTGTAGATAAGACAGAGTTTATCAAGACTGTTTTTACAAGTTCTACAAAAGTTCTGTTGTTTACAAGACCAAGACATTTTGGTAAGACCTTGCTCATGACCATGTTTGAGACTTTCTTAAAGATAAATCCAGATAAGCCATTTGATACCTCTGTGCAGCAAAAGTACTTTCAAGGCACCAAGATACTTGAGGACAAAGAGTTCTGTTCTAAGTTCATGGGACAGTTTCCTGTTATTGATATTTCTTTAAAAGATGTAACAGGTAAGACCTTTGAAATAGCATATAAAAATTTTGCTAAGGAAGTAAGTGATCTTGCAGAAAAGTATAGATATCTTTTAAACAGCCAAAAACTAGATGAAGAAGATAAAGATAAATTAAGCAAACTTCTTAAGGTAGAGTTTTTAAGAGAATTTGAGAATTCAGATTATCTGACAGGTTCATTAAGTACCATAGCTACAGCTCTTTATAAAGAGTATGGCAAGTATCCAATACTGCTTATAGATGAGTACGATGTACCTCTAGCTAATGCTTCATATCATGACATACAGAATACAAAACTGTATCGTGATGAGAAAGACTTTAAGGCTGACTTTCATTACAACATGGTAGATTTGATGAAAAGTTTTCTTGGTATTTTAAAAGATCAAAAGACACTCACCAAGATCATTATCACCGGTTGTTTAAAGGTAGCTAAGAACAGTCTTTTTACAGGTGTTAATAACCTTAAGGTAAATACAGTCCTTTCTGAAAACGAAGACTATACAGGAATCATAGGTTTTACCAAAGAAGAAACCTATAAGTTCTTAAAAGACTATAAAATGGACAACTTTGCTCAAAAGGTTAAAGAGCATTATGACGGATACAAGTTCTATGACAAAGAGATGTTCTGTCCATGGGATATAGTAAGTTTCATTAGTGATTATTACAAAAAGAATCTAAAGGGAACCTTAAAGTTAAACAGGTTAGAAAACTATTGGGAAGGCACTACCTCTGATAAATCCTTATCAGGTTACCTTGGTTATTTAACTGATAATGACAACCAAAAGATGCAGAACTTGGTTGATGGTAAGTCAGTTAACTTCATTCTAAATGAATCTATGAACTATGACACACTGTCAGAGCACAATTCAGATGATTTCTGGTCTTTATTACTACACACTGGCTATTTAACTCTTGATTGGGATAAGACTAAAAAGGAAGAGTTGTCTAAAGACAGTAAAACCAATAAAGAAGTCTTTGCAAGAATTCCGAATTTAGAAATACTTGAATGTTTTGAACATAACATTCAAAACAGATTTAATACAGAGATTGTACCTAACACTGTTGCAGATGAAATAGCTAACGCTCTTTTAAATGGTGATAGTACTTTTGCTCAATTAAAGCTTCGCACTATCTTAATGAGCTTTATCTCGTTAAGAGATAATGCCACAAAAGCACCTCATGAGAACTACTATCATGGTTATCTAAATGGTCTTTTCACTAACTGCTCTGAAAATTTCTTCTCTGAATATCATTCAAATTTTGAAGCTGGCGATGGTTATGCAGATATTGCCTTTACAGATACATTTTCAGAAAAGGCAGCAATAATTGAAATAAAAACAACAACTGTTGTTTCAGATTTAATTGATCTTAGCCAAGAGGCTGTCGAGCAAATCGAAGAAAAGCATTACGCAGATCCTTTTAAAGCTAACAAAATGGTTCAAAGTATCTATGCTTACGGAATTGCCTTTGCAGGTAAAAACTGTTTTATAACCTGTAAAAAGCTTAAGTAGTTTCTCTCTTTCTCTTAGGCGCTACAGTCGTTCTGTTAAAGCTCTCATAGCGCCATGATTTTCAATTTTAAGATTTTGCTACTCATGTAAGTAAGATTGTAACAGCCATTTAATGAGAGTCTTTTACAAAAGCGACTTACTAATCAAGTCTTACTTGTCCTAATGCTTTAACGCTCTCTTTTATTTCTATCAATTTAATTTGTGAGTCATAGAGCTCCTGAGTTATCCTGCAGGCTTTTGCTTTCATACTCTCAGTAGCCGCAGGTAGGGGAATAGCCTTTAACTCGGATAACTGCAAAACCTTTAACTTATCTCCTGTGATCTTAGTTTTAATATAGTCCTGCATATCGTCATTTCTTAATAAGGCAAAGATAAGTTCCTGAGAATAAAGATCAGGATCTTTTGATCTGATGATGGCAAAGCACTGACCTGCCATGACTTTCTTTTGTCCTTCTTTATAGAAACCTACTTTACCTACAGCACCTTTTACAGAGATCACAACATCACCATCAATTAAAAGGTTTCGTTTAGCCTGTTTTAAGCCAAGTTCAACCTCAACCTCTTTAGGTACTGAGGTAATGATGCCACTTTCGGGGACATCATTTAAATTTAACTCACACAGTTTCTCTTTAAAATCGGTATCTGCTGGTGCCTTACAGGTTAAAGCCTTATAGATAGTAGCTATCTTATCTAACTCTACAGTACCTTTTTTTATGTAGGCAACACTGTCTAAGACATCAGTTGGAGATACATAAGCTGTAGGATCTAATTTACAGAGTTTATCAGCATTTGATTTTATTGAGCTAATTGAGACAAACTTACAGTGCTCTGAATTCTTTTGAAAAGTGTCTGCTCCTAAACAGGATAGGGCATGAGATACCTCATTTACAGTCTTTAAAGCTAAGACACTGTGAGCTCTTGATGAGAGTTTCTCATCAAGGCAGTTTGCTGTAGATAGGTTGCACAAAAGCAGTTTCTTATCAGTTATCTTTAAATCAGTAATTTTACTGTAAGCTTTTTTGCTGTCTGATGAGGCTGTGTTTAAGACCTCACTGTAGCCTTTTGCAACTGAATTGCTTACATTCTCTTTATCAAAGACTAAAACATCAATTAAAAGATCTTTATCAGCACAAAAGAATCTTGGTAATCTTAAGACGGCACTTAAGTAATTATCTTCTAATAAGGTCTTTCTGAAAAGAATGCCTTCATTAGCATTAGTGTAAGTAATTACATGAGGTATAAAGAGCACAAAACGCTTTTGTACTGTTCTCTTTAAAAGGTTATATAAAGAGTAATAGTACTTGCACAGATTCTGTATGTCACCTTTAAAGAGTGGCTGACAGACAAAAGCTGCACTATGAGGATTGTCGATTAACTCCTGTCTTGAAACATAAGGTTTTAATGGACTGTTAATTTGTAAGAGCAGTGCTCTTACAAAGTTAAGTTCCAGCGATGGAGTGTGTAAATATGAAGTGTCATCAATATCTGCATTACCTGCAGCATCGACCTGTTTTTTGCATTCCTCAGGGACTAAATTAGCTTCATAAACACGTAGGAAGACAGTCTTTTCATTTAGGTTTAAAGAGTCTGATTTTAAGCCTTGAGCATGAGAGCTAGTTTTTTTTAAGTTTTCATCAAATCTCTTTAAAGCTTCAAAGTTAACTTTAGCATCAATACTCATCTTACTGTCAACATTGACAAAACTGTCAATGCTGCAGTTATGATCATTTAAAAGTGAGTATTCAGCATAAGGCAGTACATTAGATAAAAAGAGCACTTTATCATTATCTTGACTGCAAGACTCAGATAGATAATCACAAAGTACTTTTACAAGTCTCTGTTCATGGAAAAAAGTATTTGAGAAGAGCTCATCTGCTGCATTAAAGAAATTATCAAAAATTACAGTATCAGTATCTAAAACTGTACCTTTGTTTCTTTTGGCAGGGCTTAAAGCGTTATTACTGTCAGCTTTACCATTAGCTGAAGGCGTATCCTGTACTGAATCTTTTAGATGTTCTATGTTTAACTTATTGATGAAACTGCACAGATTGGCTTTAAGTTCAGTGTATGGGTATGAGTCATAAATACTGATACCTAACTTATTTAAAGCATCAGTGTTTAGTGTTAAGTTATAAGAGCTGTCAATATTTAGTTTTTTATTGTTATCTTTGTCATCAGCCTCTTTTAAGTAAGTTTCATTTAAATCAGTTTTTTTAGCACCAATCCTCTCTAAAAAGTTTTTTACATACTGATTATTGCTGTTTTTAATCTCATCTGAGTTAATACATTTGATTAAATCGTCCAAAAAAGAGTCATGACATCCACTTTCATCATATTTAGCATCAGTAAAAATAAGTTCTTCTAAACTTTTATCTTTAAACTGATAAAAGGCAACAGCAAGCTTTAGTAACTGTTTAGTGTTTGACTTATTAAAGAAAGTTGAAGAGGTAGCTTTAGATCTTAATGTCTTAATAATCAAACTTAAGTTATTCATGTTTACTTTATCTGTTAGCTCTTTCATGCTTTTGTCTCTTATTTACTGAATATCTCATCAATCTGTATTAAAGATAGTGTACAGAATTGTAAAACGAAAAACATAACCTTAAGTGATTTAGATATAAAAAATACCTAAAAATTTGCTTGATAATAATTAGGTATCGTATATACTGAAATATATCAAAGGATGATATTTGAAATTTGTTAATCCTAAAGGAGATCATCATATGAGAGTAACAGCTGACAAAGTAACAGAGCCACGTTTATTTATCACAAGTGATCTTCATTTAGGGCATAAAGCCATCATCCAATATTGTAACCGTCCTTTTGACTTTACAGATAAGGGGATTGAAGAGTGTGACGTTTTTCTATTAGAGCAGTACAGAAATACAGTAAATGAGAATGACATGGTTATCTTTTTAGGAGATTTAACCTTCAAAAAGAATCACAAAGGTCAAAAGATGACTGAGATCATTACAAAGCTGCCAGGCCGTAAGGTTTTAATTAAAGGCAATCATGACTGGTATAAAGACTCGTTTTACAGAAAGTGCGGCTTCTTATCTGTTAACAGATACTTAATCTTTGGGAAATACTTTTTATGTCACTTTCCAGTAACAGGAAAACATGATTACCATGGAAGACTCATGGATGAAGAGTACTGCAAGTTTGTAAAGGCTACACGTGGCTTTATTGGTGAAAAAACAGGTTTCTGTACCAGGATTATTCACGGTCACACCCATACTCAAAGAGTAGATGAGGATGACGGGATTACTCGTTATAACTGCTGTGTTGACTATAAACCTAATCACTATGCTCCTGTGGAGTTTACAAAAGTGAAGTTTCCAGATCTATACACTGAGGTTGCAGCCTATTTTCAAGCGCTTGAGTCAAAACAGACAAAATGACAAAACTAAATTTTTTTAATCAGTAATAAATAGGTATAGATTACACCTATTTTTTTATAAAAACACTTTTAAGGAGAGAGCTATGTTATCTCTTGAGAATAAAAATACCAAAGTAAACGGTTCAAACAATATCAGATCATTAAACCAAAACTTTAAGGCAAGACTTAAGGATAAGTTAGGTTTCACCCTTAATCCTTATACACTTGTAAATAATGCTTTAAGATGTAAAAAATCAGGCTCTTTGCAGTTTAAAGGCGAGTTGTTAGAAGAGGTGACATCAAAACTTATCAGAGATAATAGTGCTCTCTCTTATGATAAGTTTGCTTATAACTACTTTACAAAGTTGCTTTACAGACAAAAATGCACTGAGATAAATTGCGATAATGAAGCCTTTGAATGCTACGAAAAGTTCTCAAATGATGACTTTCGTCTTTCTTCTTTTGATGAAAGCTTTTGTTTTAAGGTATTAGATTGCTGCAAAGGTAAAGGTACTTTAAAGACAGAGCTAATCTGTAACTTTGCTCATTTTATGTTAGATAATGGAGACTTTACACCATTATCTGCTCGTTATGACTTTGCAAAAAATAATGCTGACAGTGCTGATGATAGTGCCTTAGCAGTGATCTTAGTCTCTCATCTTTTACAGGAGACTCCTTTAATTGATCTTTTTACTCTGTACTATAATCACTGTGTTAAAGACAGTAATAATACAGAAAAGAGCGTAAATGATGATAATGGAAGTGCTCTAATTCCAGAAAAAGACTCTATCTTAAAAACAGACAAGCAAAATCAGGACACTGATGTTAAATATGACCCATGTAAGCTTTCAGTTGATGACTATGGTTTGTCTGAAGATAGTCTTAAAGCTTATCTGCAGTTTTTGTATATCTTTTCAAATCGCTTATTTACTCATGATGTGATTGAAGAGAACAGTCTTCATGGAAAATTTGAAGATCATTTTGGTTCTTATGCAAGAAATGAAATAGCTTTAGCTAAGAGCTCATCTAATAAATCATATTTGGATAAGTTTGTTGAAGACTCCTACATTTATCTTGAAAAATACCTCTTTAAGACTGATGCGTCGCATGACATCATTCTCTTTGTAAATGAGATAAAGAGCGCAATTGAAGATGGCAAAAGTGAGAGTGAGTTATCTGATCTTATAAGCTCAAAAAAGATCCTGCTTTTAAATAACCTTTTATCACACAGAAAAGAAATTCCCCGTCCTACTCTCTATGTCTTAAGATTAGTTCGTGACTGCCTTTTACTTACTTATCTCTTACAGGGTAATGATGCCTCTTTAAAAGCAAATCGCCTTTATAACTATCTGAAAGATCAAAGCCTGAAGGCACGTTACTCCTCAGTACGCAAGAGCTATGACCGTACCTTTGGTATCAGTTTAGCAAAAGACTATATAAGAGAAAGTACTTCATTAAATACTGACAGTGGCAGTATTGAGGCAACAGTTGCAAATGCTGATGATGTAGCTTTTACAAAATTTCAAGACAGTACTGAAGTGCCTTTAGTGAATGTAATAAACAGCCAAAATCCCCCTAAGTCTGGATGCTGGCACTTAGCTGATGCTTTGTATGACATCCCTGTTTTTAAATCCTTTATTTTAAAAAAGATGGTGCTTTTTTCACCTGTATTTAAAGACTGCCTTGACCTCTTCTTAAGTGTTCATGGAACAGGTGATCCTGAATTTGAAAGCTTCATAAATGAACTTTCAGGTTTTGATTTTATCTTCAATGATCCTGATTTTGGGAAGATCACAAATGACATCTTAGTAAAGAACGGTGCTTACAATAAAGATGAAAAGGGACTTTTAGATAAAAATCAGGGCAAAAACTTACTATTAGCTCAGTATGAGAATTTGATTACAACCTTAAAGAGCTTCTATAAATTAATTGAGCATACAGTAGATATCTTTAAAGACAATACCATTGATGATGGTTTAGCTCATAACCATGATGGTTATTACAGTGAGATTTTTGAAAATGAGAATATAGAAACAGCAAGAAAAGAAAAAGCTGAATTCAAAATTGCTCAACGTAAAGAAAAAGCTGTCAGTGATGCTCTTATGAGTATCGCAGCTTTCATGAGAGCACATTACCTGCCATATGATGCTGCAAGCTCTAATGCTTATAAAAAGCTTGTCTACTGCATGGTAGCTCATAAGCTTCCACTTATGAGAATTGATGGTTATAAAGGTAAAGAGTCTCTCTATCCATCCTATGTAATCAACCATAATAAGTCAGCAATCAATGCACTTTACAAAGATCTGTTAGAAACTAATTTGCCAAAGTCTCTGAGCTCTAATTATGAGTATGAAACACCATCTTATTTAATCAGATTGCCTGAGAGTTGTCTGTCTTCAAAGAGTAATGTGGCACCTAAGGGCAAAGTGATCTCTTTAGATCCTTTAATGACAGTCTATGATAAGCAGTTTTATCAAAGCCTTTATAAAAGCGCCTTTTTAAAGTATCTGTGTGCAACAGGATCAATGGAGGTAATCTGTGAGTTTATTGATAAGCACTATAAGGTTGGTAACTGTGAAGATGTTCTAATGCTGTTAGATTGTCTTCATATCTACTGTGACAACTATTTAAAAACAAAAGTTACGTCTCAATCTGATGATGACTATGCTAAAGAGATTAACTTAATAAGTATCGCTCTATCCTTCTGTATTGAGAGCGCTCAAGTATGCAGTCATGATAACAACGGCATTTACAGGAGTAACTGCTATGCCTTTAGATCTTATAAAGGTGAGGAAATCTCAGAGCTTTTAAACTCACGTTTGTCTTACTTTTACTTTACTCATCAGTATGTCTTTTGTGCAATGCAAAGTGTAAAGAACCTGTCTTTACAGCGCTATCAGCTACCCGTAACTGAGGATGCAGCTAATGTCGCTTATCTTGTAAAAGCACTTTGTGAGCATGATGTAAAAGATGCCTTGTATACACTTGAGCTTTTACCATATCTGCCAGGCTATACCTTTATGAAGTCTTATATTAAGGCTCTTGTAAAGGAGAATGACAGTAAGGAGCTCATAACTCATGATAAGAACTTAAATAATAGCAACAGTAAAGAGTCTGAGCTCTTATTATCAGATGGTACATCTTTATTTAATGATTCTTCAGTAATTTACGATCTTAGACGTGGTAAATACGGTAATGTTCCACCATCATTTATTTTCCAGATCGTCGTCTTTTACAATTCGAGATATGACAGATTTTCACTTGAAACTGTTAACTATGATGTAAGTTACCTTAAGAGAACCTTTTTTAACAGCTTTTATATGCCTTATAAGAACTATCTGTCCGTGCATTCAGCTCTTCATCATTATTGTCCTTGCTGTTTTGATGGTGAGTATTTTAATGAGTATTCTCTCCTGTTCACTTTAGGCTCAGTAAACTGTGCTTCATACCCCAATGCATACTCACAGTCATTTTTTAATCCTCAGCCTGATTATTTAGGAGCTGTGCCTGCTTACTTTAAAGCTGGTTCAGATGAAAACAACTTTTCATTAAGATTAAGCTCTCGCTATGCTCATGAGCTTTTTGCAGAAAAAATGACAGAAAAAGAGCGTAAAAAGCAAAGATCTAGACTTGAAGAGAAGATTCGCTCTCATGGAATAGATCCTAATAACTGTGATTACCTGAAAAGAGATGATGGTAAAACTCACGCCACTTTAACAAACTCAAAGAGTGTTAACGATTGCAGCTTTCATATTACAGGTAATAGGAAACTTCAAGATTACCTTTATGACCACTATCTTAAAGACTTTGAAGACAGCAAGAGCTTACACTCAGTCTCTTGTTTAGCCAAAGAGTATGGAGAAAAAATAAATGACAACGGCAGTTCTTCCATGAAGCGTTTTAGTATTGCTCATAAGAGAGCAAATTTAGTGTTATTCGGAGAGCATGGCTCTGGAAAAACTAAAGCTGTTGAGATTTTATTAAAAGCACTGAATATAAAGGAGCATAAGATAAATCTTGCTAGTCTCTCAAACTCAGGTATCCATGACTTTGCTAAAAACATTACAGAACAGCTCAAAAATATTGACACTAGAAAACCAACAGTTGTGGTTATGGAAAACGTTGATGCCTATTTCTCTGATGTGCGCTATGTACGTGATGACAACGATTGGACCATAGAAGAGGTTAATGCTACAAAACAGGCAATTGAAGATATTGAAAAGAAAAATTGCTTTGTCATCATGACAGCAAATTATAGAGAAAAGATTGACTCAGGTCTTTTAGATTTATTCCCAAATACCTTTGAGATCTCAAGACCTGATGCAGATGATATTGTAGATTGTTTTACTTCAAGCTTTTCAAGGCAAGAGTTGAGCCTGTCTTGTATTAAGAATCTCTCAACTCAGTTGGAAGGTATGTCTTTAAACTCAGTCTTTAAATTCATAAAGATGGTAAATGCAGAGCTAGCTTTGGACAAGAATAAAAAAGGCAGATTTAATTTTGATCTTCAAGATACTTTAAATGCTCTTTTAAAGAAGTTCTTAGGCTTTACCTTAGATAAAGATGCCTTTTTCTCTCTACCTGGACAGACAGAACTTGAAAAGTTTATCAATGATAACTTTATTGATTACATTAAGTATCCAGAAAAGTATCAGCGCTTTAAGCTTAAAATGCTGGATCCTATCATGCTCTATGGAGCCCCAGGCACTGGTAAAACCTATGCTGCTAATGCCTTAGCAAAGTTTTTAGGCTGGAAATTTTTTACCATTGATGCCACTCAATATGAACAGAATTCAGTAGGATCAGCAAAAAAGATAACTGAGATCTTTAACAAGGCCAAAGATGCTGCTCCTTCTATTGTCTTTATAGATGAAGCTGACTCCATGTTTGCTAAAAGAAGAAGTTGTAATAACAACGAAGGTATTTCCCAGTTCTTACGCTCAATTTCAGATACAGCCAAAGACAGAGTCTTAGTAATTGCAGCTACCAATCGTATTGATGATATGGATGAGGCTATCTTACGTAATGGCAGATTCTCAAACAAAATCGAGATTAGCTACGCTGATACTAAAGGCGTTTTAGCTGTAATGGAGGAGTATTTAAAAGATAAACCTGTAAGTAATGATCTCTCCTTAATTAAGGCTGCATCAAAATTGTCAGGTCATCCTCTTTGTGATACCAAATCCTTTTTAGATTCAGTTTGTAAGGAAGCAGCCTGGCGTGATTCTAATAAGATAGAGCAATGCGATGTCGATGAAGCTTTATTACATCTAAATCTCACCTGGATTGAGGATAACTACTCCTATCATGAAACAACTCATAAAAGAGCAGGTTTTATCTAGTAAGTATAAGTGAAGGCTTTAAGCCTTCACTATAAAGACTTGAAATCAAGCAGTTCAAGGAGTTTCTATGTCAGATCTGAAGCATTTACCAAAAGGCTATCAATTGCCAGAGAGCAATTTTTCAAAAGAAGAGTGGAGAGAGTACGTTCAATATCGCAAAGAGCGCGATATAGAAATGTCACTAGATGAAATTGAGTTTTGGCTTGAGCTTATGGAGCAAGAGTTTAAAAAGGGGAAACTTAAAAGAGCAAAAGAGATCTTACATAAAATCCCTTATACCCCAGACTTTGCCTTAGGTATTAAGAAAACTCAGGGACTAGGCTCATTAGCTACCTGCAACTTGTCATTAGCAAAATAGGTTTATCTAGATGTGTTCTGATTGAGAAAATTTTAAGAACTACTTATCTGTAAGTCCTTGATGCAATGAGTGAGTACGCTTATCTTCGTTTTGGAAGATCGTTTTAACTTCACAGAAGCGGACATATATTCACAAAACACTTTTGCAGAGCATGAGATTTTTTCAAAATTCAACAAAAAATCTTTTAATAACGATTTATCAGCATTAAATGCCACTAATCAAAATTCTCAAAATTTTTATCATGTATAATTAAAGCAGAACCGATGAATTGAGAACAAGACAATGACTACTAAACAATTCTTACCATTACCATACGGAAAAGATGTCTATAGTGAGCTAAAAGGTAACGGATGCTACTTTGTAGATAAGACGCCTTATCTTAAAGAGCTTATTGATAAAGATAAGTCAAATGTAATGTTATTTACTAGACCAAGACGTTTTGGTAAGACTCTGTTTATGTCCATGGTTGAGTATTTTTTGAAAATAAACTCGGCAAATCCTGGAGACACCATACTTCAGCAAAAGTTGTTTAAAGATACCAAGATATTAGAAGACAGAGAGTTCTGTGCAAAATACATGGGACAGCATCCAGTTATCTGTCTTACCTTAAAAGGTGTTCAAGGAGTTGATTTTGAGGATGCCTATTATAAATTAGCAGAAGTTGTATCAGCAAAAGCAAACGAATACAGTTTTTTAAAAGACAGTCCATCACTTGATGAAAAAGAAAAAGCTAAGTTTGAGAAATTATGTGATGAGGATTACCTAAAAAGCTTTGATAAGAGGGCACAATCATATGTAACCTCTGCCATCATATCTTTAGCAAGGATGCTGTATAAGCATTTTAAAAAGCAGGTTTATGTCTTAATTGACGAGTATGATGTGCCATTAGCTAAAGCGCAGGAAAAAGACTACCATGATGAGATGGTAACTTTAATCTCATCTTTGTTTGATTTCTTTAAAACCATTCCCCAAGATCCTGAGACTGGCGAACAATATGTAAGTAAAGTCATAATGACAGGATGTCTGAAGGTTGCAAAAAACAGCATCTTTACAGGAGTAAATAACCTCTATGTGAATACTGTTACAAGTCAGTTAAAGCAATATACAGGTATGATTGGATTTACCAAAGAAGATACCTATAAGTTCTTAAAAGACTACGAGTTAGATGACTTTGCTCAAAAGGTAAAAGATAACTATGACGGATACAAGTTCTATGACAAAGAGATGTTCTGTCCATGGGATGTAGTAAATTTCATTAAAGACAATTTTGATTTTAAACAGCAGGGACTATTGTCAAAAATAAAGGCTGATAACTATTGGGCAACTTCAACCTCAAGTTCTGCTGTATATGAATACCTAGGATATTTAACTGACAGTGATACTCAAAAGATGCAGGATTTAGTTGATGGCAAGTCAATTAGCTTTAAGCTTAATGAATCCATGAACTATGACTGTTTATCAGAGCATGATCCTAATGATTTCTGGTCATTATTACTTCATACAGGTTACTTAACTGTAGATTGGGAAAAGACTGGTGCTTTAACTCCGAATGAAAATAATCCCGATGATATTGTAGTAAGACTGCCTAACTTAGAGATTAAAGACTGCTTTACTAAGAATATTCAAAAGAGATTTAAAGATGTCTTTGTAAATCTTGAGTTACCAGGTAAGTTTGTAAATGCTTTAGTAAAAGGACAGCAAGTAGATATCTCTAATATCCTCTTTGATATGCTGCAAAAATATGTCTCAATCAGAGATACAGCAACAAAAGCTCCTTTAGAGAACTACTATCATGGTTTTATCAATGGCATCTTTACAAGTTGTGAAAAACTTGTCTCTGAATACCATTCTAACTATGAAGCAGGTAATGGATATCCTGATATTACCTTTAAAGCTGAGCGTAATACCAAAGCTGTAATCATTGAGATTAAAGCTACCTCTAAAGCTGAAGAAATGGATGAATTAGTAGCAATTGCTCTAAGTCAGATTGAAGAGAAGAACTATGCAGAGCCTTTTACAAAGATTGCAAAGATTACTGATATCTATGCTATTGGTATAGCTTTTTGCAAAAAAGATTGCACTGTAGCTTGTAAAAAAATAAAGTAATGCTACTCATCAATTGATAAGAAAATAGATCAACACACATAAAGGTAAGTCTCTTGAGAGTTATTGATGTTTCTTACCTTTTAAGCTTAGGATTATTCAAACATGAATAAGAAAGTAATTGCCTTTATCTGTGTCCACAATTCTTGCAGAAGCCAAATAGCTGAAGCACTAGGTAGGTATCTTCTTTCTGATAAATTCTCTTGTTATTCAGCAGGCACTGTTTTAAAAGATAAAATCAATCAAGATGCTGTAAGGCTTATAAAAGAGCTATATGGCATTGATATGGAAAAGCAGGGACAGAAAAGCAAGCTCATTAAAAACATCCCTACACCAGATCTTGCAATCTCAATGGGCTGTGATGTGTCTTGTCCTTTTATAGGTAGACCTTTTGATGATAACTGGCATTTAGAAGATCCTACAGGTAAAAGTGATGAGATCTTCAAAAGAGTGATCAAAGAGATTGAATACCATATCCTGCAATTAAAATCCTATTCTCAAAAATAAATTTATTAAAACTTTCACAGATTGCCGTACTAAGGTGTAGATAAGATCTTCTTAGGACGACCTCTAGGTCTTTTCGGTTTGTCCTCTTTTGGTTTAGGTTTTCTATCTCTTTTTTGGGGGCAGGTTTAGGAGCAGGAATGGACAAATCGAGTTTTTCTAATTCATCTATAACACAGTCAAGAGTGTGAACCCATTTATCATCTGAACTTTGAGGCTTTTCACTATTAAAAGAGTCAGTCAATCCCCAGGCAGTGCCTAAATCATCAATCAAATCACCAAACGACATCTTATCTAACAGATTTGTCTTAGAAACAGCTTTGAGTAGACGAAACGTGATGATGGTAGATACCAGATTGACAAACTCTTTACCCATTACAGCGAAATCACCTTAGACTGGATGAAACAATTAGCTTTTAGCAGGCTGAGCCTATCCTGATACCGCACAGCGCTGGCAGAAACAAAAAGAAAAAGGTTAAGATGTAAGCACAGGATATAAATGCCTGAAATAAGAGCACGAGTAAAACCAAGGTTACAAACTCATAGGAAAATCCACCTACAATCTTTAAGATAATTGGTGTCTTAAAATCCTCAATTGCCTGAAATCTTAAGATTCTGCCAAGTGCAAATCCTGCTAAAGTCAGCATTACTAAATACTTACCAAAGCCTATTGCCAAAAAGAGGATCCTGATAACTGGCAATAAGATAACTTTATCTAAGTCCACAACCTTTGCTACCACCAGAACTGGTTTTATTAAATCAGCAATCTTACCTATCCTTACTAAGGCGTCTTCACAGTTATGAGAAAAGATATCGCAAAAGTCATCTAATTCTTCATAAAAGATAACCTTAGTACTGGGGCCTAAGTAATCAGCACTTAAGATAAACAGCAAAATGATAAAACCGATTACATAAAGTCTTAATGTTTTAAAAGTAAAACCGAACATATGATCCTGTCCTGTATTGATCCTTGGTTGTTATCTAAATAATTAAACATAAAACAGATGAAAATTGATGCAAGCAGAGCTTTGCATCAATCCTAAAAGCAGGAAAGTAATGCTTAGCAGTAAAGACATAATCTTCTAAAACCATACTAATCACGCACCTTATTGTCAGTAAGAATTGGAATTACACCTTTGACAAAGCGACCATCAGAGAGTTTTGCCACATACTCAAAGTTAGGCAATTCCATTAAGGCTGATGCAGGGAAAATCCTGTCGATATAGGTATTAGCACTTATAGAGGCTGAGTCTTTGTAATTCTCTTTATAGGTATCAGACATCGTACCTGTAGAGATGTTCTTGGTATAGAAAGTGGTATTAGGTAAAGAAGAGGTGATGACAGATGCTGTCTCTTCATCTTTTACTCTTAAAGCATACATAGTGTTGCAGTTACCAATTAACTGCATAGCTGCATCTTTAGAACCACATCTTTTAGCTAAATCAGAGAATGTCTGAGTTGCAATCGTAATTGAAAAATCGGCACCTCGAGCTTTGTTTAAAAGCTGCAGTAATGCTTCATTAACCACCTCACTTGCCTCATCAATAAAGATACTTACCTTGCGTCTTTGCTTTACCTTGTCAAATTTTGGGGCCTGTAAGATACTCATGACCTTGTCAAATTCAGGATTTAAAGCTTTATAACGAAGCTGTTTCTGTTCTTTTTCAGCCTTTTTCTCCTCAATAAAAGAGTTTATTTCATCCATATTTACAAGTTCACGACTAAGAGCTAGGGCAGCCTTTGCATCAGGATCGACATTATCATCACCTGCAGCATCAGTAAAATCAGCTTCATGACTGTGTAAATTGTCATTGATATTGTAATTTTGTTTGCAACCTATGTTGCTATTTAGGTCGCCATCTAAACTGGTATTTAAAGCACTGTCTACTTTACTAAATACATCATCAGCATGGCGCAACCTATCATTTGTACTATGATTATTAAGAGCATGTAAATCCTCATCCATTGAATAAATATGATCCGCAAAAGAGCTTAGATCTGATAAAAGTAACTTACCTACATATGAGCTTAAGGAGGCATTGGACATTGAATGCAGTGCGCAGTAAAAGACCTTATTCTTCTGGTAGATATCTGAAAAATCTGTTTGTGTAGGACTCTTTGACAGGATCCGTTTTAGGTTGTAACTGTTTAAGGTATTAAGTACGGTCTTAATACTTGCAGTGGTTCTTTCAAAGAAAGACTGTTCTTTTACAGTCATAGATATCAGCTTTTCAAATTCAGGATCAGTATCCAAATTTGAGTGCTGTTTTAGATACTTGTAATAGGTAAGAAAAGCTGCTGCCTTGACCTGAATTTTTACGTTCTTAAGCTTTGAGTTTTTCTTTTTAGCTGTAGTCTTTTTAGTCTCAGTTTTGCTTTTACCTGAGTTATTTGCTGTATCAGAAGCAGTACCTGAAGTTGCATCTTCAAGCTTCTTTTTAGGAGAACGACCACGTCTTTTAGGTTTTACTTCAGTCTCTTTAGCGTCAGTTTCTGTTTTTATGGTATTGCAGTCATCAGTAGAATTACCTGTCTGGCTGTAGCCATTATCAGCATAATTTTCAGTACCTGATGAGACATCTGTATCTGCAATTTGAGCTTCAACGATATTATTCTCATCATTTTGAGCTTTTACTTTCTCTTTAAGAGCTGATAACTGCTCTGGTGTTAAAGATAAAGCAACCTCTGGCTCTAAAAGACTATCCTCGCTTATATCAGAAATACCATCTAATTGAGCTTCATCGCCAATGCTTACTAAGAAATCTCTTACATGAGTGTAAAGGTGCTTTTCAATAGAATAGCCTTTTAAGAGTCTTGCAAAGTACACAGCAAGATCTCGGTTTTGAGTTTTAGCTGTAAGTTTAGACAGACCTGCTACCATGCCGTCAAAGTAGCTTTCGATATTGGCATGATTGCAGATATGGTAGATATCAACAGGTAAATCAAGACAATCTAAGGCAGTTACAGCACAGGCTACAGCCTCCTGACCATAGCTTGCAAAGCCGTCAGTATCAAAGGTTGACTGCTTCATAAGAGATGACAGTTTATCTGCAATATCAGAGGCACTTGTGGATGAGCCAAAGAGGTTAAAAGCAGATGTGGTTAAATTTGGATCTTTAACATCTAAAACATGGAAAGCACCATCACGATGAGTACAGGCACAGATTCTACGAGCTCTGCGCTTTAAATCGTGATCGCCTTTAGGATCGATAATGATGACAGTATCGTTTCTTTCTATGGCCTGAGTAATTAAAAGATCAAAGAATCTGGTTTTACCAGCGCCTGTAGTACCAAAAACAATGGCATGATCTTTAATATTCTGTAAAGACATGAACAGAGGCTTATGGCGTCTTTCCAGATTATGAATTTGAGCAGAGCCTTTACCGTGAGGCAATTGCTTTAGTCCCTGCTCCTGGAGTTTTGCCAATCGTCTTGCATGCTTTGGTAAAAACTCGTAGCCATATCCAATAAAGAGCTTATTGGTGATGTTTTTAGCAGCGACCATGGTCAGTGCTGCAATGTCATCTTTATTCAGATTTATAGGTACATAATCCTCACGGTTACGGTTTTCTTCCTTTTGAGATTCAATATGCCTGTCGATAAGACGGGTAGATTCTGTAAACTTATAGTTACTGTTTTTATCTAAGATTGGCACTTCCTCGTAACCTGAGAGCTTATAAAGCTCACTGTCACAAAGGTAGTATTCATTAGAGTTTTCAAAGTCAGGTTCATATTTGAACATCCCAACATAGATTGGTATGTTCAATAGGATTACCAATGCAAATGATAAAGATGATGACAGTGACGCTCTATCTAGGGCACAAAAGATACAGGTTACAAACAGCATTGAAGAACCTAACACAATTAACCAGGTAGGATCTTTAGTTTGAAAACTGTTTTCTTCAGATTTTGATTTAAAGAACATTAAATAATCCTCAAAATAAGTTTGAGGCAGTGTACAGGGCAAATTTTTAAGAACAGACAATTTACTGGCAAAAAATGCAAAAAATAGAAGCTTTTTTGAAAATTTTTTATGGTTTTTTCTTATTATTTCTTTAGTATCAGAAAAAATTATGTTTCTTATTTTTTCTGTTTTTTTAATTATTTTTTGTAGTGTGAAAATGACAACCTTCCATATATAATAAGGAATGTAAAGCAATTCCATCGCTGGAGGAGATAAAATGCCGAAGTATTTAAATAAGGAGAAAAATCTTTTTCAAGAATCATTAGATTCTTTTATATACGTTGACAAGTCTCCTTTAATTGAGATCCTAAATAAATGTATAAAGACAAAGCAAAAATATTTTTGTCTCAGAAGACCTCGTCGCTTTGGAAAGTCAGTAACAGCACAAATGCTATGTTCTTACTATTCAAGAGGTGAAGACAGCTCATCCCAGTTTGATAGTCTCAAAATTGCAAAATCTCCAAGCTATAAAAAACATTTAAATCAATATAATGTTATTTTCATTAACATGTCGCTAGAGTTTAATAGCGCACGTCATGATGTTAATCAAATGATTTCGTCTGTCACATCTTCAATAGTAAAAGAATTAAAAGAAGCTTATCCGCAAGTTGTATTCAATTCTCCTGACAAATTGTACGAAGCTTTAGACGACGTATTCTCTGTCAGCAAAGTTCCTTTTGTCTTCATTGTTGATGAATGGGATCGCATCATGCGTGAGAAAAAAGAAGATGCTCAAAGTTTAAAACTATATCTTGAATGGTTAGAAGGTATCTTTAAAGATCAGTCCTATATTGCTCTAGCCTACATGACAGGCATTCTTCCAATTAAGAAGTACGGTAACCAGAGTGCATTGAATATGTTCAATGAATTTTCAATGACTGATCCTGATAACTTTGCTCCATTTATTGGTTTTACAGAGAGGGAAGTTCAGTCATTGTGTAACGAATTCAAGATGAATTTTAATCAAATGCAGCAATGGTATGATGGCTACTCTTTTACAGATGTCCCTCATATTTATAATCCAAATTCTGTAGTAAAGAGCATCAGCAGAAAAAGATTTGGAAGTTACTGGACCAAAACAGAAACCTTTGAAAGCCTTCAAGAATATATTGATATGAACATGGAAGGCTTAAGAGATGACATTGTAAAGTTAATAGCAGGCGAAGATGTGGTGGTGAATGTAGCCAAATTCCAAAATGATATGGTTACATTTAAGACCAAGAATGATGTCTTAACCTTACTTATTCATTTAGGGTACCTCGCAATAAAACCAGATTCAGATATCAGGGTAGATAATATTTCTAAATTTGCAGTTCATATTCCAAATGAAGAAATCAAAATGGAGTTTAGAAATATCGTTGAAGATAATGAAAAATACTCTGGAGTCTACAATCTTATAAGCAAGTCATATGACCTGTTAAATGATATCTGGTCATTAAACTCTGATGCTGTAGCTAAAGTCTTTGATGAAGCTCATCAAGACCATACCTCAATTCTAACTTACAATGACGAGAACTCATTGTCATGTGTAACCTCATTATCTTTAGAACTAAGTACTACTGATACCTATAACGTTGTAAGAGAATTACCTACAGGAGAAGGCTATGCTGATTTAGTGTATCTGCCAAAGTCTAACGTAAACAAACCAGCTCTTTTAATTGAGTTAAAGTTCGATAAGTCAGCACAGACTGCTATCACTCAGATTAGAGAGAAGAATTACTTACAGTTCTTTAAAGACTATAAAGGTGAAGTTCTGTTAGTAGGTATTAACTACTCAAAAGACACTAAAACTCATCAGTGTATTATTGAAAAGGCTCAAATTTAGGCAATTTAGTATTTTGCCACAAGTAAAACTATCACCTTAAAGATTTGATTATTACCTTGTGGCAAATATGATCTATGATAATGATTCTAATATCTTTTGGTACTCTACTTTAGCCTTTACAAGGGCATCTCCTGTAAAGTCTTTATAGTTAAAGTACACCTCAGATAATCTGCCTTTTAATCCTGTAAATTTATTCAGAAGTTCAAAGCCATCCTTTAGCTCCTCAAGATCTAGATCTGAATAGAACTCTACATCATGACTTAAAGCTGTAAAGCAAAGGTATAGGGCAGTAGCTAAAACTCTAGGTTCTTTACTTTTACCTGAATGCCAAATCTTATGCTTTTCAGTTCCAAAGTAATCACCATCTGGCATAAAGAAAGAGCCATCCATAAGATCAATATCTACAGAGCGCTCTCCTTCTCTTAAATATCTTTGTACGACGTCCTCTGCTGTAGCAGGAGGCTGAGCTAACATTCTCCAACCAGGAGCTAATGCCTTATATGAGAACTCCTCATAGTCACTGTCTTTGCAGATACCACAGATAACCTTGCAGACATTTAAAGCAGCCTCATCATAAATGCCACCTTTGACCATACCTACAAGACCTTGTACTAAAGGCATTCTCTTTGGTGATAAATATGAGTAGATATCAAAGTAATCGTCACTTGCCAAACGCAGGATCTTTACAGGAATATTCAGGTTATGCTCTTTTAACAGCTCATGGAGTACATGGAAGTTTAGGGTATAGAACTCGTTTAATTTGGTCTTTTTATCAGGATTGTCACTTTCTGTGGTGATAGTTTCTTCTTTTTTATCTAAGATCTTTAAGCTTGTAAGATAGTCTAGGCACTCTTTGACACATTCAGGAGTTCTTCTTAAATTACGGGCTAAAAGGTGCACATGATTTCTTGCATTAAATCTCTGGCACTTTTCTAGTGAATGCCAATAGAGCATAACTGAAAGCACTAGGCATACAGCATCATTTTGTACATCATCTCGAGTAAACACGCTAAGTTCTGAATAGTAAGGAACTCTAGTAAGACCTAATTCTTCCATTTGACCTTTTTCTTCTGATAAATGATCTTGATAAACAAGTATTGAAGTCTTGCAACTTATACTGTTTGTAACGCATGAATTATAGCAAATAGAGCTTAATTTTCAGAAAAATGATTTGATTACTAAATAATCCTAAAAATCAGCTTGCACCCTTACATTAAGTGTACATAAAATAAATCGTACAAGATTTATACGTTACTCTGTCAGGAGTACAAAATGAGAATTTTGAGATTTTGGATATATCTTCCTCTTACTTTTGGAATAGCATCACTCATAAGCTTTTTTGCTTGGTCATATTTTATCTTAGGAGCAATCTTGGGAATTTTAGGAGTAGTCTTTATCTATACGATTCCTTTTGAATTAGACAAAAAAGACGAAAATATCTTTTATTCTGGGTTTGTTGTTTCATCAACAGGCATAGCTATGGTTATTTATCATTTGATTGAATTGTATTTAGATTAACTCATATCAAAAAATGTTTGCACAATTATTGAATCCCAAAATAAATTTGAACATTTACACTAAATGAATGTACAATAGATAGTATAAATTTTATGTAGCTAATATTATCTGCATCAAATATAAATCATCCCATCTAATGCATCAGTGTAAGGATTATCATTTGCAATATCTTCCGATTGTTTTAGGAATTGTCTCCATCATAAGTATTTTTACTGGTGCAGGTTGTTTCTTAGGTGTAGCTTTAGCAGTTTTAGGTATTGTCTTTGGTTTTATAATCTTAAAAAAGCATCCAGAAAGCACAAAACTGTGTTATACAGGAATTGCTTTATCTATTGTAGGTTTAGTACTGACTCTTTTGATAGTGATTGGTTTTATTGCCATCATGGTAGCTTTTTGTTTTGCCTGACCATCAGGTAAAACAAATACCATCAAAGTATGGAATTATTCTCAATATATTTGCATTCAACACAATATATACCTTTAGCTCAATATAAGTATCTTTATAAAGCCTCCATTTTTCTCTGCAAAAATTCTTAATAAATTCTTCAAAAGCAGTCTTAAAACATTCTAGAAGTTTGCATATGCACGCTTGTCAGCACATTAGTGAATACGATATTTATCAAATCTTGGTAAAAGTCGATTTCTTATGCAATCAGCATTGACACTAAGGTAAATTCAAATATACTGAAAGCGCTTTTATAGCAGGTATTTTTCATTCAGAGGAAATTATGTCTGACACCATCTCAAAGAACGATCAGGGCTTTTTAGATCGTCATTTCAAATTAAAAGCTAAAGGAACTAATGTCCGCACTGAGATCATTGCCGGTATTACTACTTTCGTAGCAATGGCTTACATTATTTTTGTTAACCCATCAATCTTAAAAGAAGCAGGAATCCCTGTAGAAGCAGCTGTTGCTGCAACTATCTGGTCTGCTGCTTTATGTACTATTGCAATGGGCCTTTTTGCAAATCTTCCGGTTGCTATGGCTCCAGGCATGGGACTTAATGCCTTCTTTACCTTCTATGTATGTAAGACTGTAGGCTTGAATTGGGAAACAGCTTTAGGTGCTGTGTTCGTCTCTGGTTTAGTATTCTTTATGCTGACTGTTACCAAACTGCGTCAGATGATTATTGATGCTGTACCAATGAGTTTGAAATCTGCGACCGTAGTCGGTATCGGTATGTTTATTGCTTTCGTTGGTCTTCAAAGCTCAAATCTGATTGTTGAATCTCCTGCTACAAAGATCACCTTAGGTACTTTCTCTGATCCCAAAGTTGATCTAGCTCTTTTAGGGGTACTCATCATTGGCGCTCTTTTAGCTTTAAAAATCAGAGCAGCCATGTTAATCGGTATCGTGACCGTAACAGTAATTGGAATGATCTTTGGCGTAACTAAGGCACCTGAGGGCATCTCAGATGTTGTAAGTTTCTCTTTCCCTGGTATGGGGGAGACCTTCTTAAAGATGGATCTTGTAGGTGCTTTCCATTATGGTTTAATTTCAATCATCTTTACTTTCACCATTGTTGAGCTATTCGATAATATCGGTACTCTAATTGGTGTTACCAAGGCTGCAGGTCTTGTAGATAAAGACGGTAAGATTGAAAACTGCGATAGAGCTCTGATGACCGATTCTGTTGGTACCTTATTATCAGCAACCATGGGTACCTGTGCTGTAACCTCATATGTTGAATCATCAGCTGGAGTTAACGTTGGTGGTAAGACTGGTCTTACCGCAGTAGTTGTTGGTATCTGTTTCTTATTAGCATTCTTCTTCTCACCACTTGCAAGCTTAATTCCTGCTTATGCAACAGCTCCTGCTCTTATCGTAGTTGGTGCTATGATGATGAAGAATGTACAGGGTATCGACTTTACAGACTTCTCTGAATCAATTCCTGCTTTCTTAACCGTGATCATGATGCCAATGACCTATTCTATTGGTAATGGTTTTGGCTTCGGTTTTGCAAGCTATTGTCTATTAAAGCTGATCACTGGTAAATACCGTCAGGTAACTCCAGTTATGTGGGGCGTAAGCATCATCTTAATTATTGGCTTCTTTATGCACCAGTAATCTTTCGTGCAATCTTTCATAGAAAAGATTGTTTTACCACGTTAAACCTAAAGCTATGTTAGACAAAATCCGGCATAGCTTTTTTATTTTAAAATTAACAAGTGTAAGCTCTCTTGAATAACTTTCAATATAAGAAACTTATAAAAAAGTTGTAGCTATTGTTGCTTTGCTTGTAATACAGCTTCTGCAACAGCAAGCGCTATGGCTGCTCCGTACATGAGATAAGAGACTTTTACAACTCGTATTTTAGGGGCTGTTAAGATACTTTCAATTTCAGTAACACCTAAAGAATTTAGTTGCTTATCTTCAACGACTTTTAAATCGTCAATCTCACCAAATAACTCGGTTGTTTCTGCTTTTATGAGCTTTTCTTCTGTAAGATCAAGCTCTGATTTGAATTGACCTGTTTTATTAGATGATGCTATATATTCTTCTCCCATATTGTCAAAAGCCTCTAGCTCTTTCTCTGACATGGCATAGTACTCATTGATGCCTTCGTTTTTAAGGTAAGCTGCACCAAAGATCTTGATGTCATGAATAATGCTGTCTTCTGAGAGCTTGTCATCATTAAGTAAGAACACTATGTCTTTTAAAGTTCTATATGGCTGTGACTTTGTAGGGTAATCTACATAATAGTGGACAATTAAGAGCTTATTGCCTGAACTTACTTGGGTTGCTTCATAGAGTTTTCTTGAAACATAGTAATCATAGCTGCGCTTTTCTACGTTTGGATTATTCATCCTATAGAGAACTGATTTTACAGTTGAATGATCTTTGGTCACGTAATAACGAATTTCATTGACATTACCAAGATCCTCTGCAAAGCCGGCACATCCTGTAAGGAAAGTTGTTGTACACAAAAGTGCTATAAGACTTAATAAAAGTTTGAATACTTTCAAGAAGTACCTCATCATTTTAGAAAATGAACCAGCACCTGATTGGTGTTTGTAGTTTATGGTGTAGGTAATTTATATCTTATTATACAGTGCTTTTTTTATTGTAATGCTTAAGTTGCACCTTACATAACATAGCTTATTTCTTTAGACATGGACTCTGATTTACAAAGGATGATCTTTATAAATAAAGAATAGCATTTGTAACATCTATGAAGAAGAAATCCTCTCCTAATCTTCTAAACCATGGAGGCAGAATTTCTCCTTTATCCCAATCAACGTACTCATAGTAGTCAGTGGTCTTTTCAACCTTTGGTACGATATTGTCTGTGTTTTTCCCAAATGAAAGCTTGGTCTTTTTAAAATCATCTCTATCAACAAGCTTTAAGCTTGTAGCTTCATAAACAACTTTGATTAACTGATCTGAGATGATCTGTATTTCATCTTTATCTTTTTTAGAGTCAGCTTTTACGCTGTCTAAGACTACAGACTGGAAATATACCTTACTCCAGTCATAGTTGATGGTGTCTTTTAACTCGTGCTCTGTTAATTCATGATAGTACTCGGTTGATTTACTAAAGACGACATCCTGAATAGCATATGAGGCACCAGTGTAATCAACACTTTCAACTATATTGTCAGCCTTTAGATTGTCATTTTTTAAGGTGATGATAATGTTCTTAGTGGTCTTGCATACAGCGTTTGGCTTGTATCTTAAGCCTGGATATCTTGCCCAGTACTGCACCACTAAAACTCTTTTATTATCCTTTTTTAAATTACCGGTATAGAGAACAGTATTTAGCAAATAATCAGAGCTTGCTGTACTTGGAGCTAAGTGAGTGAAGAGTTCACCTAAGGTGGTTTTACCGTTTTCAACATACTTTGTAAGCTCAGTTACATCACCAATCTTTTCATAAGGAGTAGGTGGCTGAGAGTTATCGGTGATGGAGCTGCAGGCTGTGAGCACTGAGGTTGTAAATAAAAGGCAGGTAAATGCCATAAGAGTTTTTAAGATACAGGAGATGTCTTTCATGGTGTGACCTAAAGTTAATAAGTTATAAGTGATTATACAGAACTTTAATAGAGCCATAGAAATTGGAGTTACAGATAGGTGATCTTGTTTTAAAAGTTAAGAATAAATCAGTTTTGTAACGATAAAAATAGGGGGAACTTTAGGATAAAAGAAAGGCTCAGCTTTCGCTGAACCTTAATGAGTAAGAAAAATGATAATGTATATAAAGGAACTTTTACCTCAAGATTTACATCTTGTGGCCCATCTCGTAAGCTTCTTCATGAACATCGGTTACAGCACGACCAGATGGATCGTTCATCTTTGCAAACTTTGCATCCCACGCAATAGCAGTAGGAGTAGAGCATGCTACAGACTTACCATATGGAACAGTCTTAACTGCTGATGGTAACTTGAACAGATCTTCAAAGATTTCTCTGTATAAGTAAGCTTCCTTTGTTAAAGGAGTGTTTACTGGGAATCTTACCTCACGCTCAGCAAACTTTCTGTCTGAAACTTTTTCTTCAGCATAGTCACGCAGAGCATCAATCCATGAGTAACCTACACCATCAGAGAACTGCTCTTTCTGACGCCATAGAACTTCCTCAGGTAACATACCGTCAAAAGCCTCTCTTAGAGCCTTCTTTTCGATAACCTTACCAGGGCACATCTTAGCTTCAGGATTGAAGTGCATTGCGATGTCTAAGAATTTCTTATCTAGGAATGGAACACGACCTTCAACACCCCATGCCATTAGAGACTTATTTGCTCTTAGGCAGTCATATAAGTGCAACTGATCTAACTTTCTTACTAACTCTTCGTGCATCTCTTTAGCATTTGGAGCTTTGTGGAAGTATAGGTAACCGCCGAAGATCTCATCAGAACCTTCGCCTGATAAAACCATCTTGATGCCCATAGCTTTGATGTAACGTGCCATTAAGTACATAGGAGTTGAAGCTCTGATAGTAGTTACATCATAGGTCTCAATGTGATAGATAACATCGCGAAGAGCATCCAAGCCTTCCTGAATTGTATAGTGAATTTCGTGATGAACTGTACCTAAGTAATCAGCTACTACACGAGCTTTCTTAAGATCTGGTGCACCTTCAAGACCGATTGCAAAAGAGTGTAATCTTGGGAACCATGCCTGTGACTTGCCGTCATCCTCAACTCTCTTTTCTGAGTAGAACTTGGCAATAGCTGAAATTACAGATGAATCAAGACCGCCTGAAAGTAATACACCGTAAGGTACATCACACATCAACTGACGACGAACTGCATCCATCAGTCCATCTTTTAAACTCTTTACATCAGCAGGATCGTTCTTAACATTGTCAAACTCGAACCAGTCACGCTTGTAGTACTGCTTAAACTCATAGTCACCGTCTTTAGTGTATAAGTAATGACGTGGAGGGAATTCTTTTACTGAGTCACAAACGTTAACTAAAGCTTTCATTTCTGAGGCTACATAAAAACGACCTTCTCTGTCAGTGCCAACATACATAGGGTTAATACCCATATGATCACGGGCTGCAAAGATAGTGTTGTCTTTAGCGTCATAGATAACAAAAGCAAAGTCACCTACTAATCTGTCTACAAAGTTTTTACCAGTACGCTTGAATTCTTCATATAGAGGGATGATTACCTCACAATCTGAACCTGTCTTGAACTTGTAATCAACAGTAAGTTCTTTCTTCAGATCTTTGTGATTGTAGATTTCGCCATTAACAGCCAAAACAATAGACTTGTCTTCATTATATAGAGGCTGAGCACCATTCTGAGGATCAACAATTGACAGACGCTCATGAACAATAATTGCATGATCGCCCTGATAAATACCTTCCCAATCAGGACCGCGGTGCAACTGCAGTCTTGAGTTCTCAAGTGCAGTCTGACGAAGAGCTTCAGGATGCTCTTTAATATCAAAAATACCGAAAATTGAACACATAAATAACAGCTCCTTTGATGCTGTATCTTAGTTAAAAATCTAGGTGGCAGGCATTGGTTATGCCTTTTGCCATGTCGTTGATGTTACCACAAAGAAACAACCTTAAAGCTCTATCTCACACTAATGGTGCGTGATATTTAGTAAAACCAAAGAATATTTACCGTACTTAAGATTAGATTTATAAAAAGTATTTATAAATCAATTAAATAAACTATGGTGCATGTATGCACTAAAATGGACATGTATTTTTAATAAAGATAAATATAGTGTTTATAAAAAGAGAGTTTTTTATGAGTTGTAAAAGCTATGATCCTGATCAAGTTTTAGCCTGTAATTAACGTTTTGTATTTCTAAAAACAGTTATTTTTTAGAAAATTGAGTTTATATGAAAAACATTTGCATGAACAAGTGAGTAAATATCGTCATTAAGCCTATATTTAAAGCCCTTTCTAGATTAAAATATACGAAGAACTAAAAATCGAAAATTTATAAAACAATAAAAAACTTAATCAAACTAAGAGGTGTAAGTACCATAAAAAGGGTACTTTAAGAGCCATTTACTTTTATGGCTTAATAAACCTATATCAGAGCAGTTCTTTGGAGGATACATGCCAGAATTTGACATGAACTATGCCTTTCTCATAGTTGGTATTCTTTTAACTTTCGCTATTCTGGCTTCAAAATTATCGTCCTTCTTTGGTACCCCGTTACTGTTACTGTTCTTGTCAATTGGTATGTTAACAGGTGAAGACGGTATTATCCTGCACCTGCACTATACTGATTACTCCTCAGCTTTCTTTATTGCAAACTTAATGCTTGCGGTGATCCTGCTAGACGGTGGTTTGCGTACCAGTTTTTCTATGATGAAAAATGTGGCAGCTGAATCTGCTGTTTTAGCAACCGTAGGTGTTATCCTAACCTCCGGTATCACTGGTTTAATTGCTTATTTATTACTTGATATCTCTTTAATTCAGGCATTACTTTTAGGCTGTATCGTAGGTTCTACTGACGCTGCTGCAGTGTTCTCTTTATTAGGTAAAGATAAGAACATTTCTTTAAAGTCAAATGTATCTAATACTCTGCAGATTGAGTCAGCAACTAACGATCCTATGGCAATTTTGTTGACTACCACCATGATTGCCTTTGCTTCTCATAAGGCCACTTCATTTACTGATGCTCTTATCTTCTTTGTGCAGCAGTTTGGTTTTGGTATTGTCATGGGCGTCTTCATTGGCTTTATCGCTCGTATGATTGTCTCAACCTTATCCTTAGGTGTAGGTCTTTACAGTATTCTCGTTATTGGTTTAGGTTTAATTGGTTTTGCAATCACCTCATACCTAGGAGGCTCTGGCTTCTTGGCTATCTTTATCATTGGTATGTGTGTGGGCAATCAGAAGACCAGACAGGTAAGTTACATCCTGCCTGTATCTGAAGGCTTTACCTGGTTATCACAGATCACTCTGTTCTTAATGTTAGGTCTTTTAGTTACACCTCATGAGATGGTGAAATTCTGGTTCCCAGGTGTAGTAATTGCTGTGGTGATTACTTTAATTGCAAGACCTTTAACTGTCTTCTTATGCATAAAGCCATTTTTTAAGTCTTATAACAAAAGAGACATTATCTTTATGAGCTGGGTGGGATTAAGAGGGTCTGTGCCTATTGTACTTGCTATCTATCCAGTATTTGAGCATCTTGATAACCCTCAGCTGTACTTTAATGTAGCTTTCGTGGTAGTAATTGTATCTTTACTCTTCCAGGGCTCTTTAATTTTACCTTTAGCTAAACTTTTAAAGGTTTATGCACCATCGATGCTGACACCTATTACCAAATCAGATGTAGGTATCATGCTCTCTAATGACTATGAGTTATTAAACTATCGCATTAAGGAGCCTTCATTTAATGACAGAACCTTACGTTCAATTACCTTTCCAAAGGGCACTACTGTAGCAGCTATCTTTAGAGACGGTAAAATGATCAAGTGTCATGGTGATACTGTAATTAAAACAGGTGACATCATTTCCATGATTGGTACTGATGCTGATGAGACTTTATTAAATGCACTGTTCTCTCATGAGAGCAGAATTAAGAGCCATCCTCTGTATCATGGCGATAAGATTTATGCCGCCTCAACCCCAATGGTTGATTTAGCTAAACAGTTTGATTTTGAGTTAACCTCATTTGAGAAAACTCTAACTTTAGGTGATTTGATGTCTTATCATATCGGTGGTTATCCAAAAGCTGGCGATATGGTAAACCTCATTAAAGTTACTTTAGTGGTAGTTGATCTTGAAGGGGATAAAATACGCAGAGCAGGTCTGTATTTAGCCTCCGAGAGAGCTGCTGAATTTGAACGCTTAAGAAAGGCAAAATTAAACTTACACAAGAGTGAGCAGGAGGACTTGCGTCGTCGCAGAAAATTAGCGCAGGCTCAACTCTTTGACAGCATTAACGATGACTGTGAATATCGTTAGCTTTTACTTTAAAAGCTAAGCTTACAGCTCACAGTTAACACACAATTTTTATGATAAAGGCAAGGCAACTTGCCTTTTAAATTAGATAAAAACTAAATGAATAATAACTTAGATAAAAACTTAGATCCAAAACTTGAAAAGTTTATAGGAAATGTCAAAGCTGAATTTGATAATTTAACTTATAAACATCGTCTTAACCTGTCAAGAGAGCTTAAAAAGCTCTCTTTGAGTTCTATAAACCCTAAAGACAAACAGGGTAAAAGTGAGGATAATTCTGTAAGCAATGCTGATAAGCTTTTAGACTTGCAGTTAAAGATCTCTGAGGATTTAGAAAAGTACAAAGCCTTTTTTGAAAACAGAAAGCAAAGCCTTCCTAAAATCACCTATGATGAAGCTTTACCTGTAGCTCAAAAGCATGATGAGATCATTGAAGCTATTAAAAATAACCAGGTTCTTATCATCGCAGGTGAGACAGGCTCTGGTAAGACTACCCAAATTCCTAAGATGTGTTTAGAAGCAGGTTTAGGTCTTCATGGTCTAATCGGTCATACTCAGCCACGACGTCTGGCAGCTCGTGCTGTATCTACCCGTATTGCTCAGGAGTTAGGTGAAGAGTTAGGGCACAGCGTAGGTTATAAAGTAAGATTTACTGATGTAACCTCAGAGAACTGTTATATAAAGTTGATGACTGACGGTATCTTACTGTCAGAGACAGCCTCAGACAGATTACTTTTAAACTATGACTGCATCATCATCGATGAGGCTCATGAAAGATCACTTAATATCGATTTCTTGTTAGGTTATTTAAAACAGTTACTTAATAAGCGCAAAGATTTAAAGCTCATTATTACCTCAGCTACCATTAACACCGAGCGCTTTTCAAAGCACTTTAACAATGCTCCTGTAATTGAAGTATCAGGTCGTACTTATCCTGTGGAAGTTGAATATATGCCTTTAGGATTGCAGGATGGTGATGAGGATGATCCTGAGTGTGAGGTAGAAGAGCTCGATTTACGCAACGGCATTCTAAAGGCTTTAAAGTTCCTGTTTAAAGAGCATGGAAGAGCTGATACCTTAGTCTTTTTACCAGGTGAGCGCGAAATTATGGATATTGCAGCTTTCTTAAAGAAAGCTCATCTTCCAAATGCAGAGATCTTGCCTTTATATGCAAGATTAGCTACAGCAGAGCAGAACAAGATCTTCTCACCACACTCAACTGTACGTGTAGTTTTATGTACAAACGTAGCTGAAACCTCACTTACTGTTCCTGGTATTAAATATGTTATTGATCCTGGTACAGCTAGAATCAGCCGTTACTCTCCACGTACTAAGGTGCAAAGATTACCTGTAGAAAAGATTTCCCAGGCAAGTGCCAACCAGAGAAAAGGCCGTTGCGGTCGTGTCAGTGAAGGTGTCTGCGTAAGACTGTATTCAGAGGAGGACTTCTTATCCCGCACAGAATTTACAGATCCTGAAATTCTAAGAACTAATTTAGCTGCTGTAATCTTACAGATGGTAGCTTTGCATCTAGGTAATATCACTAAATTCCCATTTATTGATCCTCCTCAGATGCGTCAGGTAACTGATGGTATCAGACTCTTAGAAGAGGTAGGAGCCATCAATGACGCTAAAGGTAAGGGCACAGATGAGATTGAGCTTACTAAGATTGGCGTGGCTTTATCTAAGATCCCTGCAGATCCAAGATTGTCTAGAATGCTCGTACAGGCAGATAAAGAAGGTGCTTTAAGTGAGGTTTTAGTAATCGTCTCAGCTTTAGCTGTAATGGATCCTCGAGAGAGGCCATTAGATAAGCAGGAGCAGAGCAGACAGGCTCATCACCGTTTTGATGATGAAAAGTCTGATTTTCTCTCATATTTGAACTTATATAAATATATTTGCCAGTTGCAGACTAAGATGAGTAATTCAGCACTTCGCAAACGTCTAAAGGCTGAATATATCTCTTATCTAAGAGTACGTGAGTGGTTTGATTTATTACGTCAGTTAAGGGCATCCTGCCAGAGCCTAAAGTATCGCTCTAATGAGGTTCCTTCTACTTATGAAGCAATTCATAGAGCCATACTTTCAGGTCTGCTCTCACAGATTGGCCATTATGAGGATAATGACAAGGGCATGTATTTAGGTGCTCGAGGTGTGAAATTTGTAATTCACCCATCATCTGTTTTATGTAAAAAGAAGCCTAAGTGGATATGCTCAGCTGAATTAAATGAAACTAGCCGTCTGTTTGCTAAAACTGTAGCTTCAATTGATCCTCTGTGGGTTGAGACTATCGGAGCTCACTTAATTAAAAAGAGCTATGCTGAACCTCACTGGTCTAAAAAGCAGGGCGCGGTAATTGCTTCAATGACCATTTCTTTATATGGATTGCCTATAGTTCAGGGACGCAAGGTTCAATACAGTCAGATTGATAAAAAACTCTGCCGTGAACTCTTTATCCGTGATGGACTGGTCGCAGGTGACGTTGAGTTAAAGTATGACTTCTTCCGTCATAATCTTGAGCTTGTAGATGAAGTGGTACATGTTGAGGATAAGTTAAGACGCCGTGACCTCTTAGTAGATTCCACAGTACTAGAAGAGTTCTATGCTAAAAAGTTACCAGAGGAGATTGTAACAGTCCGCCACTTTGAAAAATGGTGGAAAGAGAAAGTAAAACAGGATCCTCATTATCTGGATTTCTCATTAGAGTTAGTTACCAAAGATAACTTTAATAAAATTCAGGAGCAGGATTTCCCTGAGTTCTGGATACAGGACAAGTTTAAATTAAAACTAAGCTATGTCTTTGATCCTACCTCAAAGGATGATGGTGTAACTGTACATATCCCATTAGCAGTATTGAACAGGGTAAATTCTAAAGAGTTCCTATACCAGATCCCTGGACTAAGGTTGGACTTTTTAACCTCTTTAATTAAGTCATTACCTAAGAGATTAAGAAAGAACTTAATCCCAGCTCCTAATTATGCCCAGGCTTTAGCTGAAGCTTTAGGAGCCCCATGTGGTGATGATCTCTATGTAAAGGCTGCTAAAGAGTTAACCCGTATGGGCGGTGAGTTAGTTACAGCTGATGATTTTGATAAAACCTTAATTGATAAACACCTCTTTATGATCTTTGCAATTGAAGATGAAAAGGGCAAAGTGATTAAGAAAGGTCGTAACTTTGAAGCTTTATCTCAATCTCTTCAAGGTGAAGTGCAGGACGTTTTAAAGAAGGTAGTTAAAACTCATAAAGAGAGCGCTCCAAGTTCTACCTGGACCTTTGGTACGATTAAGTCTGAACAGGTAACTAAGCAAGGCTCAATTGAGATTACCGCATATCCTGCTTTAACCGACAAAGGTAATTGTGTAGCTCTAGAGCTTTATGACAGTAAGTTTAAACAGGAAAAAGCCATGTGGCAGGGACAAAGAAAGCTTTTATCACTTTCAATTAAACAGCCTACAGCTTATCTTGAGCAACACTTACCAAATAAGTCAAAGCTCTCTATGTACTATCAGCCTTTAGGCTCTGTAAAGGAGTTAATTTCTGACTTGGTTTTAGGCTCAATTGATCTAATCATGCAGGAGAATCATGCTCCTTGCTATGATGAGACAAGCTTTAATAACTTAGCGCAAAAAGTAAGAGCTGATTTAAATGATAGGGCTCTGTATCTATGCTCTTTTGTAGACAAGATCTTATTTAAAGTCCATGAAATAAGACGCCTTTTAAAAGGTCAGATAAATCTCTCTGTAGCTTACAGCTATAAAGATATTGCCTCACAATTAGACTCTTTAGTTTATAAAGGCTTTGTAAGCTCAACCAAACTAGAACACTTAATGCAGATGCCTCGTTATCTTGAAGCGATTATTTACAGAATCGACAAACTTACACGTGATGTAAATCGTGATCTTATGTATACACGTAAGATTGAAGAGGTCAATGAGCTTTATAAGAACACTCTCTCAAGGTACAAGTATCAGGTAGTACCGGATGCTTTACTTGAGGTTAAGTGGTTAATTGAAGAACTGCGTGTATCTTATTTTGCTCAGCAGTTAGGTGTGAAGATCTCGGTTTCAGACAAGAGAATTGCCAATGAGTTAAAGAAGATCTTAGAGGATTATCCTGATCACAACTAAGGTATCAAACACTATAGGTAAAGAGAGCGAAAGAAGCAAAGGGCTTTCTGACAAATGTAATATGCTTACCAATCCTAATCGTGTAAATGAAGAGGGCAAATCATCAATTGGTAAAAGAGAGCATCATCAGCTCTTAAGACAAAACTTAAGAACTATCGACAACATTAACAACCTGTTATTGTCACTGCCAAGATAGTATTTGTATATTATAATTGACTAAAACTCAGGTCAGATTAAGTAAAGTAAGATAGTAGGACAGAGGCAAAAGATTATGAACGTAGTTAAAGATATGGCTTTAAAAACAACTCGTTTTGCTAAGAAAGAAACTAAGTTAGCGCTATTATCTTTAGCTCTTTTATCTTTAGCCTCATGTACAAGTGATCCTAAAGTTCTAGAGCAAGAAGCAAAACTAGCTCAATCACAAACTGCTGTTGAGTTTACCAAGACACTAGAGCAAAGAATGTTTTTCTACAATTTAGAAAAACTCGAAGACACTGATGACTCTCACGTTCATATCTACAGAACCCGTGGCATCTATGATGTCTCATACAACTACCTTGAATCAAAATACAGAAAGTTCTGTAACTTAAAAGGAGGTGAACTTCACTATCAGTTCTGTGTTGATGAGAAAGTAAACAAGCCAATCTTTTTCGTAGCATTTACAAATCACAGAGCTAAAACCGATGGCTTTGAAGTAAACTCTGAGATGACCTATCTTACCGATACTGCTATATTAGGCGAGAGAAACTACTTTTATGAAACACATGTCTATGAACCTTCAAAAGGTGTAGCTGTTGATGATAAAAAGTGGCTTGAGTTTGTTAAAGCAAAAGGTTTTAAATTCTAAATCGAGCTACTCTCTTTGCATTTCTTACTATAATAACTAAAACGTTATCATTTTATCCTAAGGAAAAATAAATAAGTCTTTTTCAGTGCAAATCTCATTTTTTATCAAATAATTAAACGTACAGTCACGAAATTTGTACTAAGATACTGTTATGATAGTTTGCACAATAAATTTAATAAAAAATGAGAACTGACCATGTTTTTGATCTTATTCTTTTTACTAGTTTTATCACTAGTTTTAACTCACCTTAATTACAGAATTTCTATGTTTATCTTTCCAGATGGTGTCTTTGTAACCCGTCTACAGGGATTCTTAGGTTGGTACGGCTGGTTAAACCTGTTTGTATCATTACCTTTCTTATGGGATGGCGACTTTAAACAGGGATTATATCCTTTTGTTTTAGGCGCTATACCTCTTTTAATCTCTATTTACTTGGTATTTAAAGATAACGATAACCGTAAGGTTGTCTTTAAAAGAAGTGCTAGGGTATATCTCAATTCAGATGTAAAACTCATTGAACCAGGTGATGATACCTACGGTTTTTTACATAATTACAGAAGCAGAATGCGTCAGATTGGTCCAAAGTATTTCTTCAAAGAGATCTTTGCTCGTGAAAAGTCTAATAAGGCTTTAGCTGACAAATTAATTGATGATACTCCAGAGAATACAGTAGCTCTCTTAAAGACCTTATCTTGGGTTACACAGAGCGCGGTTGATGTAAAAGCTCAATACATCTTTTTACTTTACTATATGATTGAGCGCTATGACAGAAATAGTCTGTTCTCAAATTTCGATACCTTTACTAGAAACGCAATTTCTGTTTTAAGATTATTAGAAATTAAGTTTTCAGAACTACCATATCCAATTGCAAAGTTCATTGCTCAGAACAATAACCTTTTATACTGCGTAGGCGGTAATGATGAGGCTAACTTTGTAATCGAGGTTGACGATTACGTCTGTGAGGATGAAGAGAACATCATTGCTACTTTCTCAGACAGAATTTACCATTTAAACAGTATTCTCCCTAAATTTGTTAAAAGAGTATTAGCTGATGTCCTTTATTCTTTCTCTAAAGAAGAAGGTATCTTAGTAGTAACTAATAAGAGGGTAGTTTTAATTAAAGATCATAAAGCTAAGACCCTGTCTTTTGATGTAGCAAGCTACACCATTGAAAATGGTGCGGTTACCTTTGGTAACAACACTTATTTAAAGATAGATAACACAGGCTTTTTTGATTATGTCATGAAGGCACTGACCACAGATAAGCATATAGCTTAGTACTGCTTAAATCTCAGTACACAAAGATCAAGTTTATGGCAGTCAGGTTACACCTGACTGCTTTAAAGCTTACTTTTAGGACAAATAACTAAAAAGATAAAATTGCTCTTAAAATTATGAGTTGTAGTCAATAAATTTCAAAAAGTGCCGATAGAATATAAGAATTATGAACGAGGATAACGTATGCCTGAAAGCGGCAAAAAAACAACCACAGTAGCTACAGAGAACAGCAATTCACAGGTAAATACAGTACCTGTACAGAATCAGTCTGCACCTGACAAGAGCGTGGATAACAATACTACTCAAAATCAAGAACAGAGCACTACTCAAGAGCCAAAGGCAAATCTTGAGCTGTTAAAACAGCGTCTGTATGACACTGTTGCTGCTATCTTTTCACGTTGTGGTGTTCCTACAGCAAACTTTAGAATTTCAGACTTGGTAGAATTTAGTGCGTCCGTATCCTATTCCATGAACTGGAATTTTAAGTGTCGCTGCTCTGATAAAATTCTTCGTTCTGTAAGTGATGAAACTCATGTGCTCTCAACGAGCGCGTTAGATGAGTTTACTTTAGCAAATACTAAAGAACTTGAAAAAGACAGCGCTAAAACAAAAGAATTTGTAAAACACCTCTCTGGGGCTTCATTTGAAGACTTAAAAGCCCTCTCTGGTCAGATCATCTGTTTTAACCGTATCAATGCTATTGGTAAAACCAGATGTAAAAACTGTCATGGCAGTGGTAGTTCCATTTGTGAGAACTGTGGCGGTAAAGGCACCATCGAATGTCCTACCTGTCATGGCAGTGCTAAGGCCTGTCCTGTCTGCCATGGCTCTGGCAATGCTAAATGCCATACCTGTAACGGTACTGGTAAAGTAAAGTGTAAAGACTGCCAAGGTAAAGGTGAGGTTACTGTTGATAGAGAAGTTATCTATGATGCTGACTGCAAAAAGCAAATCAGTATTTCTCTCATGGTACCTGGTACTGATAAAAAAATCACCTCATTTTCAAAAGAGGATGAAAAGGCCATCATAGAGGCAGCCGATTTCTCAGGCAAACCAAACGGTAATGAAACCGCTCGAGGTTATAGCGTAAACTTTTTGGGTACTGCTCCATGCTATGCCGTGCATGTCTATCTCGTGGGAGTAGAAAAGCCATTTGATTTTATTATCTGTGGACATAAAAACTTACGCTCAATCTGTAAGCCTCCAGTATTAGATTATGTTTTCAACGACGAGTCTCATTTACTCTCTGATACTTTAATCGCATCAGCTGATGATGTTGATGAAAAGATTAAGTGCGTAAAAGCCTTAGCTTCAAAGGCAATTTTAGCTAAGACAATAAGAACCATCGAAAGACATGAGATGGAGATTGCTAAAGAGCAGGCTGTAGCTCAAGGTGTTACTGTAGAATCAATTTTAACTGCAGCAAAGCACAAAGATTCCTCAAGACTGATATACATTAAGACCAAGGTAAAACAGGAGTTATTAGACAGTATTACTAAAGAACTTACTGATAACGCGCATGGTTATATATCAGAAGATTTTGCTAGAGTTTTTGCTAAAAATCTTATATCATTTGTGCCTTTGCTGATGGTTCTCAATCCTAAAACCAAAATTATTTGGGCAGGTATAACCTTAGTGACATGGATGATAGTGATCCTCATAGGTTATATGGTACCTAATATTGTGGGGGGTATCATGATGATGTGTGTATCCTCAATCATCTGTGCCTTTACCTCTTTTGCTCTTACTAAAAACTGGAGTTATTACTCTGCTGTAAGCATGCTGAAGCTAACCCATAGGCTAAAAAAGGTTCCTAGTCTTACAGTTGAAGCAGTGCAGTCTATAAGATTGATTTTAGGCACTGTTGTCATCGGTTTGTTAACTATTTTAATTGTAAACGGTCATTTTCTATAAATAAGCAATGTCAATAGATATTAAAGTACCTCTAAGAGATTCACTAGGACTGGTTGGTGTTCAACCTGATAAAGTAAGTTTTACTGATCCTTTATTCTCTGAAGTTACTTTTGTATTTTTAGCAAACTGGTACTATACCGTAGAATCAAGAGACACTGTAATCAAGAACGTTGTAGGTACAGAAAACTTTGTTGATGAAGAAGCTTTAAAAGAATTTGAACGTTTTAATCGTGAAGTTTTAGAAAAAGACAAAACCGTTCAAAAAAGTTTCAGCCATTCTTTAGAAGAGTTAAGTGCCTCTGAGCTTTTCAAGCTTGGAAATAAAATAAACCGTCTCTCAGTTAGAAAGGCTAAAGGTCAATGCACCTGTCCTGACTGTTCAGGTACTCAAAAGATGAACTGTCCTAACTGCTCAGGTTTTGGTTTAATTATCTGTCCATCCTGTCAGGGTAGAGATGGTGGCTGTGCCCGTTGTAAAAAGAGTGGTTACATTGAGTGTCCTACCTGTCGCGGGGACAAGAAGATCCCTTGTCAGAAATGTAAGGGCAAAGGTTCTATCTATGTTGAAAGACAGGTTTATTTAGAAACTCATTGCGCGCCTCTTATCAAGATAGAATTTGAAAAAGCTGAGGACAGTTTTAATGTCCCTCCTCCTTCAGTTGTTGATTTCTACTGCTACCAGAAGATCTTAGATTCACTTGAATTCAAGCTCTCTGATGCTGATACTCAAGAGGATTATCACTTTTTAATGACTTATAAGTGTGATTCCTCCATGGGCTATTTAAAATTCTGTTTAGCAGGTTTTAATAAGATCTTTGAGTATTGGGCAACAGCTTCAGGTGTGCCACTTGTCATTCCATCTGTTTTAGATTATGTCTACTCTTCTATGAGATCTGATCTTATTGACACTTCAATAGGTCGCTCTCTTGTAAGTGCAGATGCTAAGATCTTTGTCTTAAACAATCTTAAAAAAGACCATATCTTTAATAACTTATTAAGATCGTATGAATATGATTTTGATTTGGTGACAAAGAGGGTAAAGAATCAGGCTGTAGAGACAGATGCCTATACCAGTAAAGTCTTTAGCATGAAAGCAAAGTTAGAGAGTATTGTAGCTTCCCGTAAAGAAGAACTTACAAAGGTACTGTCGAATAAACTGTTAAGAGTAACTCAGCATTTTATGTCGGAGAGCTTTGCTAAAGACTGTTGCATGGCTCTAGTCGAATTCTTTGCTAATTTAAAGTACAGACGAAAGTTTGTGACTATGTGCTGGAACTTTGGAACCCTGTTCGTATGGGGCTTAACTTTGCTATTAACCTCATTTATAGGCTCATCAGGTATGATGTTTATCTGTATGATCATAAGTTTGGTTGCAAGTTCTCTTATCTCTTATTTTGGTTCAAAGAACTTAAGAATATTTGAGATCATGCTAAGCTTGAAATGCTTTAAGAATATTACTAAGTTTATTGACTTAAACTATGACATCATGCGCTCACTGATCATGATGGCTGGTGTCATTATTATTGAATTTGTAGTATCCAATCTGCAGTAAACTCTCGGTAAGAACTTTATCATGTAGAGCTTACCGCATTAAATCTTAATCTCAACTTAAAAGTTTATCGCCATTTAAGACTTAGTCCTGATAAAAGACTGGCTCTCTTGAACCTTCATATAATTCTTTCCTTTTTAATTATGTAAGATAGACTGAAGTTAAACCGCTCCACTAGACCTAAGTTAAACCGCGCTGCTAGACAAAAGACAGCTTTGATGTATCAAGAAGTCAATCAACCCCAAAAGGGCAATAAAAGAAAAACAAAACCCTGCACAGGGCAGGGCTTATCTTGACGAAGATAGGGATACCTACTACAGGAACTCTTCAAAAGCACGCTTTACACCAACGATAGCGTCTTTCTCATCTTCACCTTCAACGTGAACATAAATTTCGTCCTGATAACGGATACCAAGACCTAATAAACCGAAGATACCAGCTTTAAGATCTACTGAACGATCCTGATAAATTAAAGTGATCTTTGACTTGTAGCCGCTGATAGCCTTTAAAATTGCTCCTGCAGGACGTGCATGAACACCGTCTCTGTCTTTGACGGTATATGTAAACTTTTCCATAGTTCAATATCCTAAGTTGTTTTTATAAAAAAATTGTCGTTTTAGGTTCATAATATCAAATATCAGTGATATATATGACACCTGCACTAAAAAATTTATTCTTTTTTAAAGTCGATACGATTTCTTAGCTTCTGACCTGCTCTAAATGTGGTTACTCTTCTTTCTGAAATAGTAACTTCCTGACCGGTCTTAGGGTTTCTTCCAGGTCTTGCGCTCTTTAGCTTAAGCTCAAAGTTACCAAAGCCTGTAAGCTTTACCATTTCACCTTTTTCAAGCTTTCTTGCGATCTCTTCAAAAAATTTGTCGACGAATTCTTGAGCTGTAGCCTTAGGAAGACCTACCTTGATAATCAGCCTTTCAGCTATTTCTGCGCGAGTTAATGCCATAATAGTGTCCTTCTTTTGAAGCTAGAACCGACAGATTAAAATCTGCTCATATTTACTTACTTCTTGTAATATAATACAAAAAATCTTAAATTTTTCGTGATGAGTGCAATATTTTTAAAAATAATCAAATAATTAACTGTAAAATCGTACTCCGTTAACATTTTTAGTCCATATTTTTGCACCTTTCTAAATACAGGTTGTTAACGTAGATGTATCCTTTTTAGTGCTTACTCCTCTTTTTTTGTGCATAATAATGGTTCAAATCTGACATGAAGAAATCTTTAATTAGAAGTGATGTTGAGCTTCAGGAAGGTCCCTTTAAAGGACAGGATCTTAACACCTATCTTTATATGAATTTACCTTCTGTTTATCTTTTCAGAATGAGCTCTAACGTTATGCATGAAGACGGCATTTTAGAAGGCGATGTGGTCATTGTTGACAGAAGCCTGCTCATTGAAAACGGCGACTATGTAGTGATGAGTATCAACGGCACTTTTCTTTTAAGACAGTTTCTAGATGGCAGAGAACCAAGATTAGTCTGTGCTGATGATTCTATTCCTGATATTAACTTAACTCATGTTGATGAGTGTGAACTCTTTGGCGTGGTGTCATCTGTCATCAGAAAAACACGTATTAAAAAGAACGGCAAGTATGGTTCTAACGGCAGGCAGAATCCATATACTTTCCGCCGTAAAAACAAAGTCTATCCTAAAGATCCAAATGACAATGGCAGAAACTTTATGTAGAAAGCTATTTTTCTACAGGAATCATTAAAATTCTCTTTATATCATTAAAATTTTAGATTCTAAAAACGCAATTTTTACCCCTTACTTATTAGCTCTAATCTCTATTAGAACATACGTTTATCTATGAGACATTGTGGTAAAATCGAGTATGTAGTTCTCTATGAATTAATGTTACTTTAAAGTCTGCTTTAAGACTTAAATGTTATGTCTAAAGTTATCTTAGAGAATTTTTGTAAAGTAACGCAATGAAAAGTAACGCCATATTCTTTAAAGGTACTTGACAGGTACGGTACGATAGAGAATGTACAAAGTTTTTTTTAGTTATGTTTATTCCTAAAAGAGAAATAATCTTAAAACAGTAAACATAAAGCAATGTTTTTAGGAGCGATACTGTGGCAATGAAGCTAGCTATTTACGGTTATGATACTGATATTGGTAAACTTGTGATTGAAACCATTGAAGAACAGGATCTCTCTTTAGGCGAAGTTTTCCCATTATCACCATTGACAGGTGAATATGATGCCGTTCAGATTAAAGGCCAGAACTACTTTGTTCAGCCAGTTGAAGAGTTTGATTTTTCAAAAGCGGATGTAGCTTTATTTTTAACTACTCAGGATGAATCTCAGCACTGGATTAATGCTGCAAGAGAGAAAGGCTGTATCGTTATTGATGACAGCCATTTATTCAATGGTGATGATAAGACTGTAACCATCGTACCTGAAATCAATCCTTTTGATATTAAAAAGGCAATTGAAAACAGACTGGTTATTCCTGCTTTAGCGCCATCTGTACAGCTGTGCCTGGCTTTATCTGTTCTTCATGATGAGTATGGCATTGCAAGAGCTACTGTAACCTCAATGGAATCTGTTTCAGAATTTGGTCGGTTAGGTACTGAAACCCTAGCTCATGAGTCAACCTTATTATTAAACGGTATGGCAGCAGAGCATCAGGGATTTCCAGCTCAATTAGCATTCAATCTGCACACTAGAATGGGACTGCTTGAGGATAATGGATATTCGGACCATGAAAATGCTATCAGTAATGAAGTATCAAGAATTTTAGGCCGTTTCGAGCGTGGTTTTGATATTACCTGCATTCAGGTTCCCGTATTCTACGGGCACACTATGGTAGTTAATGTTGATCTTGAGGATAAGGCTACATTAGAGGAGGTTAAACAGGCTTTTGATGCTTCAGAGTATGTAACTGTAGCCTCAGAGGATGATGTTTTATCTCCTGTAGCAGATATTATCAACGAGAGAACTGTAATGCTCACAAGATTAAAGCAGGACAAACCTGGTTCAAAATCTTACAGCTTTGTGATTATGATGGATAACACTAGAAGAGGTGAAGCTATTTCTTGTGTTGGAATTGCAAAATTGATTGCAAAATCTCTCTAATCTGTAAAATGTGCACACTTTATGCATAACTTTTCCAAAAATGGGATCTGACCTTATTTTGACAGATCTCATTTTGAGTAAAATAATGCATAAAAATAGGGGTTGTTAGTTATGCACGCTTGCAAAAAAGCACTTTTATCTGTAGCTTTATCTTTTTTATTACCTTTTTCGGCAATGTCAGCTGATGAAGATGGTACTTTTACTATTACTATTCAAGGTCCTGAAGTTGAGGATACTGTTCCTCAAGTACAGCCTGTACAACCAGCTATTAGAGCTCCTGTAAGACGTGTAGCTCCTAGACAAAACAGACAAGCTACTGTAAATGCAACTGCAACCAGAGCACCATCGGCTACAGCAACAAGACAACCTCAGACTGAAAGCAATGCAACTTCTGTTCAGCAGACCCCAGCTAGGACCTATAGCGTTGCATCAGGTGATACCATCTGGTCTGTAGCCCACCGCTACTTACCTCTGGATAGAAGTGTTAATGAATTCCAGATTGTAGCCTCAATTTACAGACATAATCGTGGCGCATTCGGTCGTGGTAACGTCAACAACCTTTTAAGAACTACTATTACTATTCCTCCTGTATCTGAAATTGCACGAGAAACAACCGATACAGGTTCAAGACTTTTAGCTCAGGGCAGTATGACTTTACCTCCTTTAGGTAATGCTCCTGCTACTGTAAATACTCAGGCAACCTTAAACAACACAGCAACTCCTGCTCCTGCAACACAAGCTTCAAAGCCAATGCAGTCACTGTCTGATAACGATATTCCTCAGTACACCGCCACCGAGACTAAGATTAAAAAGTTACAGGAAGAAGCGGTTAAAAAAGATTTATCCGTAGCAATGCCAGAGAATACCCGTGGCGCTGATCTTGATAAAAGTCAGGTTACAGAAGAGACCGTACCAAACGGTAATAATGAGGGCAGTGCAGACAATAACAAAAAGGCAGAAGCTGCTAAAGCAATGAGTGCTGATCTTGCAGCCGCTGCTGTAGATGCTCAATCTATCAGGATCATGCTCGATGGCAATAAGAAAGCTATTGATGAGAAAACTAAAGTCTTAGAGCAACAGTTAGCTGAAGCTATGGACAGAATGAAGAAAACATCTGCAGCTACTGCTAAAACTGCAGCAGACAGTGTTTCTACATTAGCTTCTCAGTATGACAATATTATTTCAGGTCTTCAGCAAGACATTATTGAGATTAAAGGTAATATTTCAAAGATCTCTCAGGATAATGACAGAATGAGAGAGATGTTACTTGCTAATGATGAGAAGATTGAGGATATGCAGCTACAGCTGTCTAAATTCTCAGTAAGTACACCTACCTCTGTAGTTGATCTTGATAAGCCTGTCATGATGATCTTATTCGGTGCTGGCTTATTAGCTTTAGTACTGATGATTGTCTTCTTAATTATCAAGTTAAAGTCTCGTGCTAGCGCTAAGATGACCGATGACTTTGATGTTGAGGATGATTACTCATCAGATGATACCTTATTATCAGATGAGAACGGTTCTATCGATCTTGAAGCTCCCGTATCTGGCGATGAAGAGCCAGATACCACGGATATTCCTCAAAGAGAACTGGACAAGAACAATAATTCTATAAATTCACCATCTGATTCAGCATCAGATGTTGAAGCTGCTTTAAATGAGAAAAAGCAGGCTGACGCTGAAGAATCAGCTTCAAATGCTACAGAAATTCCTGATAACAGTGCAACAGCAGATAACACTGGTGCTGATGCAACTGCAACTGAAAAAGATCCTGCTCAAGAGGCTTGGGATAATGCAGCAACAACTAACTCATCTGATGAGATAAAAGATGACAAGGATGTAATGGATGAGTGGTCAAAAGCTCTAGATGAGCAGACTGGTTCTGAAAAGAACGTTGATCTTGATAAAGATGAGAATAAAGATACTTCACAAGATGATATGGCATCAGCTTGGGAAGCTGCTTTAAACGAACAGGAAAACTCTGAAAAGAAAGATGATGATAAAGCTAAGTCTGATGATGAGGCTATGGCTGATGCCTGGAGCGCAGCTTTAAATGAGCAAAAAGAAGCTGAAGAAAAAACTGAAGACAAAGCTAATGGTTCTAAATCTGAAGAAGAAGCTATGGCTGACGCCTGGAGCGCAGCTTTAAATGAGCAAAAAGAAGCTGAAGAAAAGACTAAAGATAAAGCTAATGCTTCTAAATCTGAAGAAGAGACTATGGCTGATGCCTGGAGCGCTGCTTTAAATGAGCAAAAAGAAGCTGAAGAAAAGACTGAAGATAAAGCCAATGCTCCTAAATCTGAAGAAGATCCTGTAGCAGATGCAACAGCACAAGAGTCTGTAACCGAGAAAACATCTTCAAAGGAAAATAGGGAGGCTGAAGATACCGCCCCAAAGTCTGAAGAAGAAGCGATCACAGAGGCCATGAATAAGGCTTATGAAAAAGCTGATAGTGCAAAAGAAAGTGAAACTTCAGATGTAGCAACTGATGTAAGAGACAATGCAGACATTGATTCAATTGTAGATGATGCTGATAAAGAGACTGTGGCAGAACAGGAAAATACTGCAGAGAGTACACCTTCAGATGAGACTGAATCAAAAGAAGAATCACCAGCAACAGACGACATCCTTGCAGATGATGTAAAAGTTGAAGATGTCAGTGAAGATGAACTGTTAAATCACCTAAAAGATAACTCAGATAAGATTTTAGAAGAAAATCACATAGATCCTGAGACTTTAGATATTAAAGCTGAATCTTCACAAGCTGAAATATCTGATAACGTTGATGCTGATGCATCAGATGTTGCAGATCCTCTTGATGCTTCAAATAAGACAGATGATGCTGCAGAGCCTTCAAAGGAAGAACCAGTTTCATCAGAAGATCCTCAAGAGCAACTCTCAGGTGAAGAAAAAGCATTCTTAGAGTCAATGTCTGATAATAAGAATTCTGACAATACTGAAGATGAAAAAGCTGAAACTGATGCAGAATTTGAAAACAATGACCGTAAAGAAGACAATATTCTTGAAGCTGATGCTGAAGAGATCTCTGATGATGAAGTTCCTAAAAACAATTCTGTAGGAAAGAATGTTGATGAGGTCTTAAATGATGATCTCAATTTAGAAGATCTCCTAATTGGTAATGACAATGTTGTTGATGCTCCAGAAGAGGCAGAGTCTCCTGAAGAAATAGCAGATGGTGTGGAAACATTTGATGCTATTCCTGAAGATGAAGAGAAGCAAAAATCAGAACACACTATCGATGAAGAAGCAGAGCCTGATACAGATGCTGTAGAACCTGAAAATGCAGAGACTGTAGATGCTGAACCTGTTGACACTGATGAGGCTGATAACCTCGATAATGAAGCTGTAGAGCCTGAATTTGAAGTGCCAGAGCAGGATGATTCTTTTGATGAAACTCCTGTAGAAGAAGCTCTGGTTACAGCAGACGAAGATACTGCTGACACCACAGATGTTGCTAAGAGCGAAAATGATGACGCTAATGATATTGGTGATATTCAGGATAAGTCAGAGCAGGCTATCTTTAATCCAGATCCACATGATGACAACAGCAAAGATGAAAATGGCGTTGTATCCTGGGCAGTTCCTGATGACGACTTCGATATTGTAGGTAAAGGCAAAGATCCTAGTGCTACAACAGCTTCTGATACTGTTGAAGACACTCCTCAAAATGAGGACAATCTATCAGATAATTTAGAAGAGACTATAGAGCAAGCTGATGTAGCAACTGATGCAAATGAAGGTGCTCTTGAGAGTAAAGAGAATGATTCTCCTGCTGAAAATATCGAATCTTTAGAGTCTCAAGCAGAAGATGCAAAAGCTTTAGATGATCTGGAGCAAAGATTAAGTGCATCAAAAGCTCAATATGACTCAGGTGCTGATGAGGATATTATGAACATGCTAAGTGGCGGTGTTCATGACGATTTACCTCATGATAACGAAAAAGCCTTCACAGATGATGAGATTGCTTCTATGATGAGTTCAGCAAATGCAGTTGATCCTAAGAGTATCCCTGAGGACGATTTAGCATTGAATGAACCAGTTGAAGATAAATCATCAGATCCTGATGATACTGAAGATCATTCTTTAGAGAATGTAGCAGATACCATCGGTCCTATTTCTTCACAGAGTGACGATGTAGCAGATGACAACAATTTAGATAATGCTGAAAATACAGATGACTATGAAGGTTTAAATGCAAAACAGCATCAGTACTATGTTGATGAATTAAACTTGGCTAGACTGTATTTTGAGACTGGCGATACAGAAGAAGCTTTAAAGATCATTGATGATGTGAAGGAACACGGAAGCTCAGATCTTAAAGAGGAAGCTTCAAAGATTATAGAAACATATGGCAACTAAAGAACAGTTAATTGGTCTTGATGACAGTAAATTAGTAAATATTAAAGATGATCCTAGACGCATGAGTGTGCTCATGTGTGACAGGGATGCAGCAAAGGCATTACCAGATTTATTCTCAGATGCCTTTGATAAAGGTTTTGAACTGCGTATAGCTTCTGCCTACAGAAGTTTTTATAAGCAGTTTAAAATCTTTGATGACAAGTTCAAAGGAAAAAGACCTGTCTTAGATGCAAATGAAAATCCTATGGATATCAGCTCATTAAGTGATGAGCAGAAGGTTTTAGAAATCATAAGATTTTCATCAATTCCTGGTTTTTCACGTCACCATTTTGGTACTGATTTTGATATCTATGCTGTAAACCTCTTACCTGAGGGTAAACAGTTAGAACTTACCGCAAGAGAATATCAAAAGGGTAATTACTTCTACAAATTAGGTCAGTATCTTTCTCAAAACCTCAATAAATTCGGTTTTAAACGTCCTTTTAACGGAAAAGGCACTATTGCCTTTGAACCTTGGCATATTTCTTTTTCAAAAAAAGCTGATGAGTGCATAGATGCTTTCCCTGTTGATTTTGCACTTGAGTATCTGATCTCTTTTAATGAACCATGGGTAAAGTATGCAGTGTCTTATGCTAAAGAACACTATAAGGAGCTTTTAGCTAAATGAGTGAGATTTTAAATACTCTTATCATAGGTTCAGGTCCAGCCGGCTATACTGCTGCCATCTATGCCTGTAGAGCCCAATTAGAGCCGGTTTTAGTCTGTGGCTCTGAGGTCGGTGGACAGCTTACAACCACACCTGAAATTGAAAACTGGCCATCACGTTTTGATGCTCCTGATGGTTTTTCTCTCATGCAGGATATGTCAAAGCATGCAGAAAAACTCGGCACAAAGTTTATTTATGATGAAGTTGTAAAAACTGACTTTTCAAAAAATGTAAAAGAAGTTTATCTCTCATCAGGTACAGTTTTAAAAGCAAAAACAGTGATCATTGCAACCGGCGCTAAAGCAAGATATTTAGGGTTAGAGTCTGAGACTAAATATAAGGGCAAGGGCGTATCTGCCTGTGCAACCTGTGATGGCTTTTTCTTTAGAGGTAAAGAAGTTGCTGTTGTAGGTGGAGGATCAGCTGCTTTCATTGAAGCTTTGTATTTAGCTAACCTGTGCTCAAAAGTTTATTTAATTCACAGAAGAGCAGAGTTTAGAGCAGAGAAAGTTCTAGTCGACAGATTAAGAAAACTCGAGATTGAAGGTAAGGTTGAGTTTGTCTTAAATGCCAACATCAAAGAGATCTTAGGCGATGGTAATCTTGTAAATGGTGTCAGGGTGGAGAGTAATGGACAGAATAGAACTATTCCTCTTTCAGGAGTCTTCATGGCAATAGGTCATGAACCTTCAACTAAGCCATTTGCAGGACAGATTGAACTTTATGATGACGGTACTGTAAAAACTGGTTTTACCTCAGAGACCTCAACCTCAGTACCAGGAGTCTTTGCTGCAGGTGACTGTGCCGACAGAATTTATCGTCAGGCCATTACCTCAGCAGGACAGGGGTGTAAGGCAGCCTTAGATGCAGAGAAATATCTGCAGAGTAAACTATGATCCAAGATTTATTCCCACATCAGTTTTATAACGAGTTCTCTTTAAAAAGAGACGCTCAAGATAATGATGAAGTCTTCGTCTTTGATGGCAATAATGTTTTAGTTTCAGGTGATGGAGAGAACTCTCCTTTAGCTTTACCAAAAGTATCTTCTTTTAATAAAGACGAGCTTACCTACCTGTTAAAGATTGATGATACAGCATATTTCTTATATACGGGTGAGAACTGCCCATATCTTGATGGTTTTTCTTATATGACCAAAAGAGTCTTACGCTCAGACAATCCTCGTACTGTATGCTTTGCAGGCTTTACTGCTTATCAGTTATTCCAATGGTACAGGTCTAATAAGTTCTGCGGCTTCTGTGGCTGTAGAACAGAGCACTCTAAAACAGAGCGAGCTTTAGTATGTCCTCATTGTGGTAACACGATCTATCCTAAGATTGCTCCTGCGGTAATTGTTGCTGTAACTGATGGCGATAACATCGTAGTTACTCAATATAAAGATAGACCATACAGAGGTGTAGCTTTGATTGCAGGTTTTTGTGAAATAGGAGAAACTCCAGAGCAGACTTGTGCTCGTGAGGTTGCAGAGGAAGTCGGCCTTAAGATTAAAAACCTGAGGTACTATGGCTCTCAACCATGGGGAATTGATAGTAATCTGCTGCTAGGCTATGTAGCTGAAGTTGACGGCTCACGTACGATTGTGCGTGATGAGAATGAATTAGCTCAAGCTTTATGGAAAAAACGCGAGGAGCTTGAAATTGCTGATCCCGTAATTTCTCTTACTAAGACCATGATTAAAGCCTTTAAAGAGCATGTCTTCTAATCAATTTTAGTTTGTCTGTAAAGAAAATTAGGCTCTAAAAGCCTAACTTCATATCTTATCTGAACAGATCGTTTAAAGTCTTAACATAAACCTCATGAAGCTTGTCTAATGAATCTAATTCAACAGATTCATTTACTTTATGAATTAAGTTTGATACAGGTCCAAATTCAACTACTTTAGTGCCTAATGGAGCTACAAAGCGACCATCTGAGGTGCCACCTGCTGTAGATAACAAAGCTTTGTTACCTGTAACTTCAACTATTGATTTTTCAAGAGAATCTAAAAGTTCACCGCCTTTAGTAATAAATGGTTCACCGTTTAGAACATATCTAATCTCACAGTTAAGCTCTAACTCTCTTATGATTTTTTCTACCTCAATTGAGATCTTGTCTTTTGATAAGGCATCATTAAATCTCCAGTTGCACATAATATAGCAACTGCCAGGTACTACGTTTTCAGCACCGGTACCGCACTTAATGTTGGTTACCTGAAAAGAGCTTGGAGGAAAGAACTTTGAACCTTCATCCCACTTTTTAGAGAATAATCGTGAGATTAAAACTCCAGCATGATGAGCAGCATTATCGCATCTGTCAGGATAGGCTACATGCCCCTGAATTCCGTTTACAGTGATATGAGCGGTAAGCGAACCGCGTCTGCCGTTTTTAATGGTGTCGCCAAAAGTATTAGAGCAAGATGGCTCGCCTACAAGGCAGTAATCAGGAATGAGGTTCTTCTTTTTTAGGTACTCAACTACAAAAGGGGTACCACCTTTAGCATCTCCTTCTTCGTTAGAGGTCAAAAGAATACCTACAGTGCCTTTGTGATGAGGATTGTGTTCTACAAAGCTTACTAGAGCTTCGGTCATAGCAGCATCAGATCCTTTCATGTCCTGTGATCCTCTGCCATGTAAAACACCTTTATCATCTATTAAGGCTTCAAATGGAGGCACTGCCCAGGCACTTTCATCACCAGGACTTACGACATCTGTGTGACCTAAAAATAAAAAGAAAGGGGAACCTTCACCATGGAGAGCTAAAAGATTTTCAGTGCCACTGTCTTTTAAAGTTAAGCACTTGAAGTTAACATTCTCAAGTCTTGCTCTTACTAAATCCTGACAACCAAGATCGTTTGGAGAAATTGAAGGCTTTTGAATTAAAGAGACCGCCAAAGAGGCGGTCTTAGATAATAGTTTAGTCATCTTCAGTTGGATACTGTAAGAAAAGTTTACGTTCTAGTCTTAAGAATTTATAAGCAGTAGCACTCTTCTCTTCAACGTTGAGTGCATCAAACCTACCATAACGTACATCTGTAAGCAGAGCAATGTCGTCATCAGTCAGAGTTTTTGAAGCCTCTAAATACTGACCTAAGAACTGATTTGCTAAAAGTTCATCCCAAGGATATACAGTAGAGATTGAACGTAAGGTAAACATTGATAACATATCTACACTTACAATACATTTTTTCTCTAAGGTCTTTAAGAAATCTTTATAGTTCAGAGAATTGCCTGCAAAATCATAAAAATCTGTAGTAGGACCAATAGCTCCATTCTCATAGCTGATTGAAGCTTTTCCGTCTTCATGAACTCTTAAGAATTCAGGTTTTACTTCACTGTCTTTAGTGTAGTCGCAGATTAGCTTGCGCATCTTATCTGAGCATAAGATTAAAGGCTTTTTGCTCATTAAAGAGAGTATTTCTACAACGTTTGCCATGCCGTTCTTCTCTTCAGAATCTTCAACCTTGACGCAAAGTGTAGCAAATACCTCTTTTACAGGAGGTCTAATAACTTTATGAGCATCTGGTGGGCATTCTGGGTGGTAACGTTCTGGCATTGACATATAGCAAAACTCCTTTTAATTAAATTCAATGTCAAAAGTTTAACATTATTTGCTGGTTTTCGCTATTTTTGAGGATAAAAGTTCGGTCAACTGCATTTACTTCCAAGTGATTATAAAAGTCTGCACTAGATAATTACAAAGTAACCACGTTTAATGTAATAAACGTAATGATAAGTTTCGTCGCAATTGCATGCAGTTTATTTGCTAGAATTAAGCCTCTAGAGTAGCAAACTCAAAACAAACTTTATGTGTTTTCATTGAATTGAAAGGTATTCATAAATGTTAATGACTCAATATATGTCGCTTTTAATGGCCAATTCTCCATATAACTTGATTTTCTTCATGGTAGTGCCAATGGTAATAGCAGAGACTATTGCTATTACTGAAATAGTTCTTCTCTTTAGCTCAAAACCATTACTAAAAGTGCATAGTTTAAATTCTATCTGCACTTTTATCTCAGGCATTGTGATGCTTGTTTTAGTTTTTTTATTTATAAAAGGGTTGGTCCTTCCTGCAAATGAACAAAATCTTTGGAAAGGCTGGATAGATTATGCTTCAGCTCTTTTATTTATGGCAGCTGTAATTCCTTTAGTGTTAATGTCTTTACTGCAGGTAAATCTGATTTTTAGAAAAGCAAACAAGCGTACTAAGATGGCTGTAAAGATCGTGCTTTTGAGCATTTATCTTGTAACCTCACATGCTGCCATGGTCTTTGGTATGCTAGATCCTGCCTTAGGCATGACTGATACACCAAAAGTAATAGAAACTTTAAATATGCGCCATATGTCGATGAATATGGAACATGACTCAATGAGCATGAATTCAATGCCTCATGATTTATCAAAATCTGATGAAATGATGAATTGTCATGATATGAGTAAATAACTGGTAATCCATCAACTCATTTAAAAGATAAGTTTCAAATAAAATCCTAGGTAGGTAATAAAGCTATCTGGGATTTTTCATTTTAGAAAAACTAAAATTGAGAAATATTTGTTCTAAATCCTCAAAATTGGCAATATTTGTATGTAAAAGCCTAATAAAGTAGTGCAAATAACATATAATCATGTAAGAAATTAAGAAAAAGTAACAGGAACCAATAATGAGCAAAAAACACTTCTTAGCTTTACCAGTAACCGGTGATACTTTCGCTGAGGTTAGAGAAAAGAATCGTTACTACGTAGATAAGACTCCATACTTAAAGGCTGTATTCTCTGAAGATGAAGCAGTAGATGATAAGTCTTTAATCGATGGTACTACTGTTTTGCTCTTAACAAGACCCAGACGTTTTGGTAAGACTCTGCTCATGAATATGTTTGAGTCTTTCTTAAATATTAACTATGAAAAGCCTGGTGATACCACTATTCATCAGAGCTATTTTAAAGATACCAAAATATTTGAAGAGCAAAAGTTCTGTAAAAAGTATATGGGGCAATTTCCTGTTATCTCTATTACCTTAAAGGATGTTTTAGGAGATGACTTTGAAAGTGCCTACTTAAAATTAGCAGAAGTTGTTTCAGCTAAAGCAAATGAATTTAGCTTCTTAAAAGAAAGTCCATATTTAAATGAAATGGAGAAAGCAAAGTTTAATTTGCTATGTGATGAGATATATCTGAAAAAGGCTGATAAGCAAGCTATATCATACGTAACTTCAGCAATTAAATCCTTAAGTTTAATGCTCTATAAGCACTTTAAGAAACAGGTTTATATCTTAATTGATGAGTATGATGTACCTTTAGCTAAAGCTCAAGAGCATGGCTATCATAAAGATATGGTTACTTTAATGACATCTTTCTTAGGTTTCTTAAAAGATCCTCAAAAAGATCCTGAAAAGAAGACTTCAATTATAAGTAAGGTAGTAATCACAGGATGTTTAAAGGTAGCTAAGAACAGTATCTTTACAGGTGTGAACAACCTTAAGGTAAATACTGTTACCAGTAAAATAGATAAGTACACTGGAATGATTGGTTTTACCAAAGATGAAACACAAAAAATCTTAAAAGACTATGAACTTGATGATTTTTCACAAACCGTAAAAAATTACTACGACGGTTATAAGTTCTATGACAAAGAGATGTTCTGTCCATGGGATGTTTTAAATTTCATAGATGACAACTTTAACCTAAAACAAACAGGTAACACAGATGACATTAAACCTGGCAACTACTGGGATAAAAGCTCATCTGACAGTGCCTTAGGAGAGTATCTAGGTTATCTTACAGACAATGACAACCAAAAGATGCAGAACTTAGTTAATGGTAAATCTATTAGTTTTCAATTAAACGATTCCATGAACTATGACACTTTGTCAGAGCATAAATCAGATGATTTCTGGTCATTACTCTTACATACAGGATATCTGACTGTAGATTGGGAACAGACCCAAAAAGAAGAATTAGCAAAAGAAAATAATAAAGATATCTTTGTAAGAATACCTAACCTAGAGATACTTGAGTGTTTTGAAAACAATATATTAGATAGATTTGGGAAAATATTAAGTAAAGATAATCTAGCTTTAAACATAGCTAATGCCTTATTAGAAGGTAAAGTTGATTATGTACAGGATAAGTTAGGGCCATTATTACGTTCATTTGTATCAGTAAGAGATACTGCAACTAAAGCTCCTCACGAGAATTACTACCATGGTTTCTTAAACGGTATCTTTACTAACTGTAAAGATAATCTAGGTGAATACCACTCTAACTATGAATCTGGTGATGGATATCCAGATATTACCTTTAATAATCTAGGTGGCACCAAAGCTTGTGTTATTGAAATTAAAGTCTGCAAAGAAAAAGAAAGCAGAGCAAAAAAAGCTAATGAAGCTATAGAACAAATTCTTGAAAAGCACTATGCAGATGCTATTTTTGAAGATGAAAACATAACTTCTGTTAATGCCATAGGCATAGCCTTTTCAGGAAAAAACTGTGCAGTTTCGGTAAAGAAACTAAAGTGATCTATATCCCCTTTGTTAAATAGCTAGTATATCAGCGGGTAAAAACAAGAAAATTGAGCAACTCAAGCTGTAAGTCTTAGTTTTAGTGCATTAGAACAATCTTTTAGACAAAATTTTTCGCAATAAAATTCAACTTATTGTAGAATGAGCGTAATTGTAAGTTATTAAATAATTATTTTAAGGAGTTTCTTGTGGAAACCCAGGAAATCAAAAAAGAGCAAGAGTTAAATAAAAACGCTGAGAAGCAGACTGAAACTCAGGCTCAAGAAGGCACTCATTTTGAACACGTAAAAGAGACCTTAGAACTTTTATACAAGACCTTTCCAAAAGCTTTTGTAAAAGACGGTGAAGCTCGTCCTTTAAAGATTGGTATCTTTGAGGATTTAAAAGAGAAGTGTGCTTCTGTTGAAGGTTTATCTATTTCAAAAGTAAGAGCCGCTTTACGTTTATATACTTCTCGCTTGAAGTATTTATATAGCGTAAAAGAAGGGGCTCCAAGAATTGATATCGATGGTAATGAGTGTGGTGATACTGTAAGTGCAGAACACGCAACTTATGCTAAAGAGCGCATCGATGAGATTAACGCAAAGCGTAAAGCATCTAAGCCTCAGAAAGCTCCTGTAAACAAGAAGAATTTTAAAAAGCCTGTAAATGGCGCTAAGTTCCATAAGAAGCCTAACAAGGTTGAAGGCATTAAGCCTACAGTAGAAGACTTAAAAGCTGGTACTGAGGTTTTAGTTCTAAGTTCAGAACAGCGTTTCGTATTTGGTGTTGTAGCTGAAAATGCTCAGAAAGACACTGTATATGTAACCTTAAAATCAGGTCTTACTGTAAATCTTCCACTTGAGAGAGTTCTGCTTCCTAAAAAAGCAAAATAGGCCTAACTTAAAGTGAATAAAATAATAAAAGTAGCTGTAGCCTGCGCTCTTGTAGGCTACGCTATTGTAAGTGAAGCAAAACTTACAGTTCCTTCTTTAGAACAGATGCCTGTTCTCTCTCCTGAAGAAAGACACGAAACATCCTGTTCTAGAATATACAATTACTTCACAAGAGCTCATTACAAGATTGTTGATGTTAATGATGATTTTGCTAAAAACGTCATAGGCAGACTCATGAACTATCTTGATATGAACCATTCTCTTTATACACAAAGTGAAGTTGATTCTATTTATGCTCATACTAAGAGCATTTTAAATGGTATTAACAAGTGTGAACTTGATTATCCTTACTCTCTGTATAACGAAAACATTAAAAAGCGTTATCAGAAATACAAGTTCATGATCGACAATGTCTCTGAAAATCTTGATTTAAATACCAATGAGACAATTGCTCTTGATAGAACCAAAGCTCCATTTGCCAAAACAGAAGATGATTTAAAGTCTTTATGGGAGGCTGAGCTTAAAAATGAGTTTGAAACACAGCTTTTAAACGGTAAAACTAAAGCTCAGGCTGTTGAACGTATTAAGAATCGTTACATTGTAGCGATGAGAAGAATTTCTCAGTACTCTTCAGAAGATGTCTTCTCTGCATTTGAAAATTCATTTGCAGCAGCAATCGATCCTCATACCAATTACTTTGGACCTGTCGAGTCTGAAAACTTCAATGACGATATGAACCTGTCACTAGAAGGTATCGGTGCAGTTTTATCCCAAGAGGATGAATACACTGTAATCGTACAGATTATGCCGGGCTCTCCTGCTGAAAAGTCAAAGAAGTTAAAGCCAAAAGATAAGATCGTTGCTGTAAAACAGGAACACAGCAAATTTGAGGATATCATTGGCTGGAGATTAACTGAGGTAGTTAAAAAGATTAAAGGTAAGAAGGGCACTAAAGTTGTACTTGAAATTGAGCGTGGCGAAGGCGCTGCTGCTAAGACCTTTAATGTTGAACTTACCCGTGACAAGATTAGACTTCAGGATAAAGAGGCAAAATCAAAGGTTTATACCTCTTATGATGGCAGAAAGATTGGCGTAATCACTATTTCTAGCTTCTATACAGACTTGTCTTTAAATGTAAAACGCGAGCTTTCAAAGTTAGAAAGTGAGAACGTAGACGGTATTATCGTTGATTTAAGAAACAACGGTGGTGGTTTATTACCTGAGGCTGTCTATACTACAGGTCTTTTCATCAAAGATGGCCCTGTAGTTTTAGTTCGAGATGTTAACGGCAATGAGTCTGCTTATGATGACACCGATGCTTCTATGTTATATAAAGGTCCATTGGTAGTCTTAATCAACAGACTGTCAGCATCAAGCTCTGAAATTATGGCTGCAGCTTTGCAGGATTATGGTAGAGCTTTAATTGTAGGTGATACCTCTTACGGTAAGGGTACTGTGCAGCAGTCTCGTCCACTTACAAGACTCTATGATCTCATCGGCGCTGATCTAGGCTCTATTCACTACACCATTGCCAAATTTTACAGAATCAATGGTGGTTCAACTCAGCTAAAGGGCGTAACTCCAGATATTGCTATGCCTACTTTAATTGATGTAACTGAGTTTGGTGAAAAGACTGAACCTAATGCTTTAAATTGGGATAAGATTGCTCCTTCTAAATATCAGAAGTACTCAGATCCAAGCTTCTTTGTTAAAGATCTGATGGCACTGCATGAAAAGAGAATCAGCTCTGATCCTGTCTTTAAGGTAATTCAGTCTGAAAGAGACCGTTACTATAAATTAAAGAACAGCAAGACTCTTACCTTGAATTTTGAAGAGCGTAAGAAAATGTTCGATGAAGATGAGAAGATCACCTTAAAGAACACCAATATCAGACTTAAGGCTATGCATAAGAAAGAAGTTAAGTCTGTAAAAGATTTGCCTGACGACTTTGAGTATGACGATCCGATTTTACAGGAAACTGTAAATATTACCTCCGACTACTCAGATATGCTCACAAAAGCAGGTGCGCATGAAGTCGAAGAAAAGCCATTGCTACTGCAATATCAGGCAGAAAAAGATAATTAGTTAAAAAAGCCTGGAAAATTCCAGGCTTTTTTGTGAAAGCAAGGAAATATCATGGAAAAGAACAATACCTATAAGGCACAGAAACGTACTGATTATAAAGCACCAGACTTTACCTCAAGCCATATTGATCTTACCTTTGAACTTGACGATGAAGCTACCAAGGTAACAACTGTTGCTAAGTATAGAAGATTAACTAATGATCAAAAGGCTCCTTTAGTCTTAGATGGTGAGAATTTAAAGCTTCTGTCTGTTAAGTTAGATGGCATTCCTTGTAAGTATAAGATTGTCAAAGACAAGCTTGAGATTGCAAATGTTCCAGATGAGTTTGAACTTGTAATTGAGAATGTAATAAATCCAACTGCTAATACCTCTTTAATGGGCTTATACAAGTCAAACGGAGCCTTCTGCACACAATGTGAGCCACAGGGATTTAGATGCATTACTTACTTTCTAGACAGATCTGATGTTTTAGCAAAGTACAAGGTAACCATCATCGGACCTGAGTATGGTTGTGGCGTGCTTTTATCTAATGGTAACCTCATTGATAAAGGTACTAAAAAGGGTAGAGCTTATGCTGTTTGGGAAGATCCTTTTCCAAAGCCATCATATCTGTTTGCATTAGTAGCAGGTACCTTTGATATCGTAACTGATACCTTTACTACTAAGTCAGGACGTAATGTTTCACTGCAGCTTTATGTTGACAGAGGCGCCTATGATAGAGGTCTGTGGGCAATGCAGAGCATTAAGGATTCCATGAAGTGGGATGAAACTCGCTGGGGGCTTGAGTATGATCTTGATAACTTCAAGGTTGTAGCTGTTGATTTCTTCAACTTCGGTGCTATGGAAAACAAGAGCCTTAATGTCTTTAACTCAATCTATGTAATGGTTGATCCACAGACTGCTACTGATACTGCTTTCTATAATGTTCAAAGCGTAATCGGACATGAGTATTTCCATAACTATACTGGCGACAGAGTAACTTTAAGAGACTGGTTCCAGTTATCTCTAAAAGAGAGTTTAACTGTATTCCGAGATCAGGAATTCAGCTCAGATGTTGCAAGTCGTGCTTTAACCAGACTTCATGCAATTAACGTAATCCGTGGACCTCAGTTTGCTGAGGATGCATCTCCTATGGCTCACCCAGTAAGACCTGAAGAGGTAATGGAGATGAACAACTTCTACACCGTGACTATTTACGATAAAGGTGCTGAAGTTATCCGCATGATCCACACTCTGATAGGTGAAATCAGGTTCAAAAAAGCTTTAAATCTGTATCTGACCAGATTTGACGGTCAGGCAGTAACAATTGAGGACTTCCTGTCCTGTATGGAAGAGGCAGGCGAGATTGATTTAACTCAGTTCCGTCGCTGGTATACACAGGCTGGTACTCCAAATGTAACAGCTTCATGGACCTATGATGAGGCAAACAGAACCTTAAACTTAACTCTATCTCAAAAGACCAAGCCTACACGTGACCAGAAAGAGAAACTGCCATTCTATATGCCAATCAGGATCAGCTTCTTAGATGAAGAAGGCCATGATGTGCATCCTTCAGAGCTACCAGCTTCTGGTATTATAGTTCTAAAAGAAGAGTCACAGACTTACTCATTTACCTTAGATAAAGGTACCTTACCAGTAATATTACGTGACTTCTCAGCACCAGTTAAACTTGATGCTCCATACACAACCGAGGAATTACAGCACATGCTGTCATTCTGTGATGATGCTTTTATTAAGGTTGACGGTGCACAGACTATGCAGAAGCGTTATGTTCATGAGAACATTAAGCTTTTAGAACAGGGCGGTACTCTAAAAGATCCTGTAGAGTTAATTGAGTCATATAAAGCTCTGTTAAAGTCTGTTGATAAAAAGACTGATCTTTTGTTACTGAATGAGACCTTAAAGATCATGTCTGTAGCATCTTTAATGGAAACCTTTGAAGACAACATCGACATTGATGCAATTGCAAGATTACACAACGAATTAGAGCAGAGAGTTGCTGTTGCCTTAGAAAAAGAGTTCTATGAGATTTACGGCAGAATTAAAGCACAGTCTGATATGTACTCTGTAATTGATATGTCACGCCGTGCTATCAGCAACAGCGCTTTACATATGCTGTCAGTAGCTTATGTTGCAACCGCTAAGTCTGATGTAGCATCAGCTTTAGTTCTAAGACACTATACAGGTTCAGCTAACATGACTGACAAGTTACAGGCTTTAACTGATGCTGTTTACTTAAATCTAAAGTGTAAAGAAGAGCTCTTAAAGAGCTTTGAAAAAGATTATTCAAAGAATGCACTAGCCTTTGATAATTACTTTAGAGTACAAGCTACAGTACCTGATGTATCAGCTGTGGATAATGTTAATGAGTTAAAGAAACATCCTTCATATGATGGCAACAACCCTAACAGAGTAAGAGCTCTGCCTGGTGCTTTGGCTTTGTCAAATCCTGTAGCACTAAACGATTTATCCGGTCGTGGTTATGATCTTTTATGCTCTGAAGTTCAGAGATTAAACAGCATTAACCCAAGTGTTGCTGCAAGAATATTAACCCCATTGTTAAGCTTTAGAAGACTTGATGATAAACGTCAGCAGATGATCCGTGAACGTCTTGAGAAGTTAATGAAGCTCCCTTCAATCTCAAGATCTATTTACGAGAAGGTAGAGTCTGCTTTAAAAGTCGTTGTTGATTGAAAGAGTAATAAAGTAATGTACGGATATAAACATTACAGATTTTCCCTGTCAATTGACAGGGATACTCTCTTGTCTGTTTATCAGGGTGCCGTAAAGAGGATCCGTGTCAGAACAGATGAGGGTATGGTTGTTGATCTTGATGCTAACCATCTAAAAGAGTTCACCTCTGATGATGGTATTCATGGCATCTTTGAGCTACTTACCACTCAGGAAAACAAGTTTGTAAAAATACAAAGATTAAATTAGAACTAATCCTTAAAAGCACGGTCTAAGTAAACAGATTCAAGATTTACAGACAAAAATTTTAAGTACATAGTTTTACAAAGCAAATTTACTGTAAGCAAAATTAGAGAAAGAATATGCAATTGATCCCTTATAGCCTGTACCCAACCTTTATAAGACCACTTCTGTTTTTACTAGATGCAGAAACAGCTCATGGTGTGATTATCAATAGTGCTAAATTCATGTCAAAGAATCCATGGAAAACTCTGTTCTCTCAGACTGTAGCTTTCCGTCCAGTCCAGATGATGGGATTACAGTTTAAAAATCCTGTAGGTCTTGCTGCAGGGCTTGATAAGAATGGTGATGCCATTGATTTCTTTGGAGCTCTAGGCTTTGGTCATATTGAGGTAGGTACTGTAACTCCTAAAGAACAGCCTGGAAATCCAAAACCAAGAATGTTCAGAATCAAAGGAGCTCAGGGTATTATCAATCGCATGGGCTTTAATAATCTTGGAGTGGATTATTTAGTTGAGAATTTAAAAAAGCGCACTTATGACGGCGTTTTAGGTGTAAGTATCGGCAAGAACGAGACTACTCCAATTGAAAAAGCTGTAGACGATTACTTAATCTGCATGGATAAGGTTTATCAGTACGCTGACTATATCGCAGTCAACGTATCCTGTCCTAACACCCCTGATTTAACTAAGTTGCAGGCTCGTGAGCCTTTAATTAAGCTTCTAGAGCCATTAAAGAAAAGACAGGCTGAGTTAAAAGACAAGTTTAACAAGTACGTTCCTCTTGTTGTAAAAATCGGTCCAGATTTATCTGACGAAGCTATTGAGAGTATTTGTCAGGTCTGCCTGGATTTGGGTATTGATGGCATGACTTGCACTAATACCACTACACGTCGTGACATCATTCACGGTATGGAGCATGCAAGCGAGTGGGGAGGATTGTCAGGTGAGCCATTAAGAGTTGCAAGTACTCAGACCTTAGTTAAAGTAAATTCAATTCTTAAAGGTAAGATCCCTTTAATTGGTGTAGGTGGTGTTTCAAATCCTGTATCAGCTCGTGAGAAGTTAGAGTACGGTGCTACTTTAGTGCAGTTATATTCTTCATTAGTGTACAGAGGCCCAGCCGTAATTAAGAACATAGTTAACAACATCTAATCAAAAAGATAATTTAACCTAACTTAAGGTCAGTGCTAATCAAAGCTCTGACCTTTTTTCTTTTAATTACAAGAAAATCATTTTTAACTCTGAACCTTTCTTTAAAGGCATGCTGCAACTGTACAACTTTTAAAAAGATGTCAAATTAAAGTGTACCTTAAGCATAGAAATGAGCCTTAACATGTGTGGAATAATGTTCAACAGTAAAAACATAACACTTATTTTTTTTAATTACTTATTGCTAAGTTGTTCTGATATATAAGCCATTATTAACTCAGTGAAAATGTAAAATAATTTTACTGCACTATTTTGCATAAAAAATAAAGTGCAACCTTATCAAAATTGATCAAATGTTAAAAATAAGATGCGAATTTGAATGTTATGTCAAATTTTGTTGACGAAAAGTTAATATTGAGTAAAATCAAAATCCGTAAGAGGAAACTAACTTCCACTTACCAAAATTTAAATTAACTATGGGAAAATATATTATGAAAAAATCATTATTAGCTTTAGCTGTTGTTGCTGCTGCAACTTCTGCAAATGCAGCTACTGTATACGATAAAGATGGTACTTCATTAGCAGTTGGCGGTCGTGTTCAGTCTGTTGTTTACAATGGCAATGCAGATGCAGCTGAAATCGCAGAGAAAGATGCTGGTTTAGTTAACTCAGCTCGTTTAAACATCGCAGGTTCTACCAAGATCAATGATTCAGTTTCAGTATTCGCTTTCTCAGAGTGGAACATGGCTGATGGTAACAAGTCTGCAACTGGTGACAACATCAATACTCGTGAGCAGTATGTTGGTGCTGATTACGGTGATTTTGGTAAGATCTTAGGTGGTAAGACCTATGATGCTGCTAATGCTGTTTTAGCTGCAACTGACGTATTTGAGGACTTCGGTGCTCGTTTACAGAGCTCAATCAACGGTGACCGTCGTACCGGTATGTTCCGTTATGTTTATGACAATAACGGTATCTTTGGTTCTGTTTCATACCAGACCGCAGCTGATGGTTCATCAGTTGCAGGCAACAAGGCTGATGTTGAAGGTGGTTTTGCAGCTGCTGCTGGTTACACTTTCGATAACGTTGTATTTGGTCCATTATCATTCAAGGCAGGTTACTCATACATCAAGGGTCAGAATGATTTCTCTAAGACCATCGGTCAGTTTGAGAATTCAGAGACTTTTGATAACTTCAAGGTAATCTCAGCTTCTATCGCTTGGGGTTCAACCGATAACGGTTTATACATCGGTGCTTTATACAACACTCAGCGTGTAAAGCAGAGAGCAAATGATTTTGTTCCATCAAATTCTTCAAATTCAGACAAGAAGAAGGGGTATGAGTTTGTTGTAGGGTACACCTTCGACAACGGTATTGGGGCTTTCACTGGTTACAACTTTGTTGATGTTAAGACAAAAGAAGGTTCAATCAACTCTGATTCAGAAATCTACCGTCGTGTTCCTGTATACGTAAATTATGCAATCAACGACAACTTCAACATCTGGGGTGAAGCTGAGTTCGATGCAAATTCAACCACCGAAAAAGATCATAAAGCTCAGTACGGTGAGACAGGTACCATGTTATCAGCAGGTGCTCGTTACACCTTCTAATCTAACTTAGGTTAGATATCTTTCGATTCTTAAAGCCCCATCCTAAAACTTAGGATGGGGCTTTTTTAGTAGCCAACTCAAAATCACTTCAAAATCAAATCTTCTGCTATTACCACTTTAAAATAAAAAATTTTGCGATACAAAGCAGATATTTAGCATCATTTCATTGATATTTGGTTGAACTTTTTACACAATCATCTACAACTATAAATATAAAAACAAAAAGCGCTATATCCTAATTAGGAATAATAATGAAAAAGTCACTAGTTTCTACAGCAGTTTTGTTGGTCATAGTGTCAGCAGCATCAGATGCTGCTACAGTTTATGATAAGGACGGTACTGCTCTTTCTATCGGAGGAAGAGTACAGTCAGTGCTGTTTAATGGTCATGATAACTATGCAGGTGATCATGATTCATCCTTAGTCAATTCTTCACGTTTATCCATCGCAGGTGAAACCAAGGTTTTAGACTGGGTTTCTACCTTTGCTTTTTCTGAATGGGATATGGCTGATGGCCACAGTAAGAAGATTGGTGACCACATCAAAGCTCGTGAGCAATATGTAGGCGCTGACTTTAAAGAATACGGAAAGATCTTAGGTGGCAAAGCTTATGATTCTGCACACAAAGTCATGATCTCATCTGATATTTGGGAAGAAGTTGGTACTCAGGCTGCTTTAGGTTTACATGGTGAAAGACGCAATGGCGTGATCCGCTATGATTACGACAATAAAGGCATCTTTGCTAGTGTAACTTATGAAACCGCAGCAGACGGTACTCCTTTATTTGGCAAATATCGTGATATCGAAAGTGGCGTAGGTGCAGCTTTAGGTTATACCTTTGATCATGTTGTCTATGGACCTTTATCTTTCAAATTAGGATTAAGCCACGTAAAAGGTCAGGATGATACAACCGCAATTAGCGATTTAAGATTTGATAAGGCAAATCACTATGCAGGTGCTTTATCATGGGGTGATCCACTGTCAGGCTTATATTTATCTACCACAGCCTATAAGATGAAGACTGATTTTACACAGGAAAATCCAAAATCAGACATCGATGCTAAAGGCTATGAATTTGTAGCAGGTTATACCTTTGATAACGGTATCGGCGTATTTGCAGGTTACAACTATTGGAAAGAAGATACCGAGCATAAGAATGGGACTAAAGATACCTTCTCTTATAAGAGAATTCCGGTATCTTTAAAGTACGGTATCAACAGCAATTTCAAGGTTTGGACTGAAGCTGAGTTTGATGCTGGCTCTGATGTTAAAAAGAGCAAGCTAAAATCAGGAACTCAGTTTTCAGCAGGTGCTAGATACACTTTCTAAAAAAAGGAAAAAACGAGAATTAGACGACCTCCTCATTATCGACGAGGTCTTTTTTTTTTTGATCATCGCTTGGGGTAAATACTCTTTGACGTTTTTCTTATCTTTAAGTATCAATAAAAATTTCTTCAATCAAAAATAAAGCTGTAGTGTTAACTACAGCCTTATTAGACGTTTCTTTATTTTTTACTAAAGAACAGTTCTTATCTTAAGATCTTGCTTACCATTTTGATTAAAGGCATCTCTACTAAGTGATGAACAATCACGGCAAAGATAAAGATTAAAAGGCACAGTAGGGCAACAAATATAAAGTTATGCTCAAAGACAAAGCTAATCTTTTGTAGATCGACATAGTCCTTTATTGCTCTAATCACAATGGTATGACCTAAAAAGATGGCATAAGAGTAGCTGCCTAAGATTACTGAGAACTTATTGTTAAGTAATCTTGAGACCAAACCTTTGTTTAATAAGAATAACCAGAATAAGCCTACAAAGCACAGCTGTAACCATACTCCACCTAAAGCCCATCTAGTTAAATCAGGAAACCAGGTTTGTGCATTTAAAAATTGGATCTGCTCAGGTGGAATTGATAGACCATCTGGTACAGGAACACCTGTTGAGCCTGCATATAAACTTATCACGATGGCAATCAGTAAGATGGCTTCAACAATGCTTATTGCACAGGTCTTAACATTTGAATGCAAGTTTATCTGCACAGAGTTATCGTCTTTATGTAGAAGGTAGCTTTTGAAGATCTCACTTAAGAGGTAGCCAAAACCTACATAAGCAAAAGCTCTTACAAGTGGATAGATAAATGGAACTATGATGTACATGTGTCTTGAGTACATGAATAGACAGATAAAGGAGATTGCTCCTATCACAAGATTTGCCTGCTCATGCTTTAGGGCTTTTAAAATACAGAAGTAAATTACAGAGACAAAGAACAGTACATTTACAAACCAAGCAACATACAGAATGGTTGCATCAGGACCAAAATGGTGAGTGTTCCAATCTAAGAGCAACAGTGAGTTGAAGATATTAACTGAAAGCGGATATTGATAAATATCAAAGCCTGTAGCTATATAGCCTATGAAGGTAAGGGCAATTACAAATGGAGCTAATCTTAACCATTTACGCAGAGCAAAGTGTAGGACAGTTTCTTCAGCATTGAGCTTATAGAACAGGAAAAATCCTGACATTAAAAAGAACATCTCTACAGCTTGCCAACCTGCTCCCCACTTTACAAGCCAAGAGTATTCCTCTGTCGAAGACAGATTCAGGTAAGCTAGATGCACTCCAACTACTGCAAAAATTAGCAGAAAACGCAAAAACTCGAGGTTCTTAAATCCTCTTTCACTATACTTTCTCATTTTGATTCCTAAGGTGAATAAATGTGGTTAGTTTTTTATGTGTCCGTATTTTAGACAATGTTTTTTAAGATCTATGTTATAGGTGTCACAGCAATAAAAATTCTTAGAAAGTTGTATTTTATAAATGACATAATGGTCTTAGATTAAAAGGTTGTATCACAGAGCATTTACAACAGAGTATTTGCTACTGAGCATTTTAACTATAGCTTTTACATGAAAAGGATTGTGCTCAATGGAAAGTAATACTGAGCTTACAACTATCTGTTATTTGGAGCAGCAGTGCAAATACCTGATGTTGCACAGAACCAAGAAGCAACATGATATCAATAAAGACAAATGGATTGGTATTGGAGGTCACTTTGAATATGGTGAGTCACCTGAAGAGTGTATTCAAAGGGAGATGGTAGAAGAATGTGGCATTACCTTATCTGATCCAAAATTGCGGGGCATCATTACCTTTGTTTCAGATGCGCCTGTTTGCGTGTATATGTTTTTATTTACTGCTACAGCCTATAAAGGTGAGCTTTTAAAAGACTGTGATGAAGGTGAGCTTGAGTGGGTAGATAAACATGAGCTCTTAAAATTACCTTTGTGGTCAGGTGACAAGATCTTTTTAAAGCTGTTAGGTACAAGAGAAGCGTTCTTCTCCTTAAAGCTCTGCTATGAAGGGGACAAGCTTGTAAAAGCAGTTTTAGATGGAAATGAGATTGATGTTGAAGCTTACTGCTAGCTTTGAGAAGAACAGTGAAGCTAATAATATTTAATAAGGAGCAAAACATGATAACAGTATATTGCTATGAGAAATGTTCAACCTGTAAGAAGGCTCTAAAGTGGTTAGATGACAATGGTATAGAGTACCATCTAAAGGACATCAAATCAGATCATCCTGATGAAACAATCTTAAAAGCAATTCATGAAAAGAGTAAGTTGCCTTTAAAGAAGCTGTTTAACACCAGTGGTCTATTGTACAAAAGCATGGGACTTGCTAAAAAACTGTCTGACTTGAGTGATGATGAGCAGTTTAAGTTACTTTCTTCTGATGGCATGTTAGTTAAAAGGCCTTTAGTTGTAGGGGACAACTTCGTACTGGTAGGCTTTAAAGAAACTCAGTGGTCTGACGTGCTAAAGTAACAATAAAATCCATAATTTCTCTTCTTTTATGTGCCATTTAATTACTATATTCTTGAATAAATGGCACAATATCCATCCTTAACATCATTAAAATCGCTTATATAAGGCATTTCTTAACTATTTTTTTATATATATTAATAATATGAAAGTTCTTTTCATTTTTCTCTTGAATTATTTATATTGTTAGAATATACTAACTACACTTAGTAATATGCAACTTAAGATAGTTGTTGCTAATTATATTTAATAGGAAATTTTATATCATGAAAAAATCATTATTAGCTTTAGCAATTATTGCTGCATCAACAACTGCAACTGCAGCAACTGTATATGACAAAGATGGTACCTCATTAGCTGTTGGTGGCCGTGTTCAGGCTGTAGTTTACAATGGCAAAGCAGATGCTGCTGAGATTGCAGAACACGATGCTGGTTTAGTTAACTCAGCTCGTTTAAACATCGAAGGCAACACTAAGGTAAATGACTATGTATCAGCATTTGCATTCTCAGAGTGGAACATGGCTGATGGCAACAAGTCAGCAACAGGTGATAGCATCAATACTCGTGAGCAGTACGTTGGAGCTGATTTTGGTGATTTCGGTAAGCTCTTAGTAGGTAAGACCTATGATGCTGCTAACGAAGTTTTAGCTGCAACTGACGTATTTGAGGACTTTGGTGCTCGTCAGCAGGGCTCAATCAACAATGACCGTCGTACTGGTATGTTCCGCTATGTATACGACAACAACGGTTTCTTCGGATCAGTATCATATGAGACTGCATCTGATGAGACTACTGTTGCAGGTCAGGATGCTAATGTAGAGGGTGGCTTTGCAGCTGCTGCAGGTTACACCATTGATAATGTAGTATTTGGCCCATTATCATTCAAAGCTGGCTACTCATATGTTAAAGGCCAGGATGACTCTGATGAGTTAAAAGGTTCAATCACCAAATACGGTGAGGATGGTACCTGGGGCTTTGATGATTTCAAGATCATTTCAGCATCTGTATCATGGGGCTCAACTGACAGTGGTCTATATTTAGGTGCTTTATACAACACTCAGCGTGCAAAGCAGAGATTAGATGGTGCTCAGTCATCATACAAGAATAAAGTTAAAGGTTATGAGTTTGTTGTAGGTTATACCTTCGACAACGGTGTAGGTTTATTCACTGGTTATAATTTCACTGATGCTAAGACTGTTGATCCAGAGGCTGATCCTTCAAGATCAGATTCAGCAATCTACCGTCGTGTTCCTGTATACGTAAACTATGCAATCAACGACAACTTCAACATCTGGGGTGAAGCTGAGTTTGATGCAAATTCAACCTCTGAAAAAGATCACCAACTTCAGGGCGGTGAGACTGGTACCATGTTATCAGCAGGTGCTCGTTATACCTTCTAATTTAAAAATCTGTTAACCATAGAAACTGTGTTAGGGCGGGGTTAAAACAACTCTCGCCCTTTTTTACGCTATAAGCTTGTTTTGCTTTATATGACATCACTCAACATCTAAAATCCAACCTTCTTTATATATTGATCCCCTCTAATATCAGTTAATTAAGCCATAGAAGGCAATCTTAACAATCATAAGGACTTGTCCATCTAGCATATGCTATAAACGCACCAGAAGGGCTGTATGTCGTCAAGCATAGACAAATATCAAGCAGATCTTATCAATTAGCATGTAGAGTTTGATTTGTGATTGCTCTCATCAGCAAACGACATTGATGAATCGATCTTCATAAGATAAAGAGCTTCAGTAATGAAGCTTGTACATATCTAAAGGTGGAGTCATGAAATCATGAGAGGGGAATGGATGACAGGAGCAAACAGGACTATTTTTAGAGATTGAAGTGTGCTGATTCAGAAAAAATAAGCTTCAAATCAATGAAAAGTAAGTATCAAAATGGAACAAATCAAAATTTGCAAAAATTAAAGAAAATCTCGAAAAATCTTGATGATTGGCATATATAAGCTATTTATGTCTTTGCTATAAAAATAACTTATAGGTGGTGATAAGAAAATAGAATATACAAGAAAATATGAATATCGTTATATAAAAATTGCAATTTACTGTTTATATAGGTGATTTTAAATGTTCTTTTGAAGTCTTTTAGTCTTTACATGTAATCAGTAAAAAGTGTAGTACAGCTGTGTTGTTATTGCATTGCTGCACACTGTGATTATTCAAAATTAAAAACTTTAAACAAAGATGCAAAGGATGTTTAATGAAGTAATAAATAATAAGACAAAGAGAGTAGGAATAGTAGAAATTAAGTAATATGGTAACTTATATAAATAATAAAAAATGATTAAGAATAAATTTAAGAAATAATCATGAGTAAAAGAAAATAGGGGAGTTGTTTTTAAACATTAAAAACGTAAATAATGTGATAAAGGGATCGAAATTTAATATTTGTAAAGTATAAAAAGCAAAAAAATAGATTTTTGTATTTCATTTTTTGAAAAAATAATATAAAATGAAATCAAATTACAACAAATATAATAAGGACAGCAAAAACAAATGGTTATCAATCCTCAAAATGATTGCACATGGACGTTCCAAAACGGCATCCTCAGCATCAATTTAACAACAGATGAAGGTAAATCATATTTATTTAAAACCCATTTCTCTGTTGATGATTTATACATGAAACCAGAAGTTAATGCGTCTTTTACCATTAAAGAAGGTGAGTTACTGACTTACTATCTAGAAGGTATCAACAAGATTTTAAAGGATGAGGGTAGTGCCCTTGATCTTGGAATCAATGCTGTTGCTTGTGAACAGTATACAAAGCCGGCTATACCTACTTCTAGATACTTTATTATGGGTTCACAGAGAGAGTATGAAGTACTCGAAGGTGATGTTGTTTCAGTATATACCAACGAATTTAAGTGTGGTGACTGCGTAGTGCTAGAACCACGAGATGCAGATGGTCTTACAAGACTGATGCTTCTAAACAGAGAGCTGTTATTAGATGTTAAGCAGCACAGAGGTTACTCATTAGGTCAGATGATCAGAGTTGATCCTGAGTGTGTATTTGAATTCAGAGAGCTTAACAACCGTAGAAACAGTCATAAATATGCTTAAAAAGATTTAATTTTTCTCCTAATTTGCTGTAGTTCTTAACGTTAGTTAAGACCATTCTCTCCCTCAAGGACGCTCCATCCAAGAGGGATTTTTTTTGCCTCCTGGAGTCATCAAAAGTCTATCCAATTACAGTCCTCAAATGATCAAGAAATAGTCCACAAAAGCTTAAAAAGCTCAGTATGTGAATGATCTAAACGTATTAGTACATATACCTTTGAGCAGCCACATAACACACTATAACAGTCTCTAATATGATTGTCTTTAGTGATCTTGAAAGAATGATCCATTTGAAAGTAAGAGTTCAGGATAGCTGTATAACAAGTTGAATACTAGAAAGTTTTCAGGCTACTGTAGAAGCAGTAGCCTGAGAGTTTGCTGTAGTCTTTCGACCATTCTCGATCTGATTTATGAACCAGATCTTTTCGTGTAATTAAATCTTTAGAGTTGAAGTCAGAAACTTTTGAGATCTTGTTGATCCAAGTCTTGAAAGTAATATTTAGTGACTGATTACCTTCTAAAACATCTTCTAAACACAATATAACATTATCCTCTATAAATAAGCTATTGATGTTATAAAGAACTAGCAAAATATGTGATCTTTATAATAAAAAATCGATCTTACTAGACACAAAGATAGGAGTGAACTTTACGAAAGTTAACGAAAGAAATGAACCTGATAATGTCTAAAATACTTGATTTTGAAAGTCATTGAACAAAGTTATTAAGATTATGTCTGAAAATATCAGTAATTTTGAAAGTAAAAATTTGTTTGAAAATATTTGTAAAATCAAATTATATTCTTTAATAGTTAAGAACTATAATCAACAATAATATACTGAATTATAAGAAATAATTTGAAATTTATTAAAATTTAAATGAAATAATAATCAAATATATTTATCTATATTGTATTTCTGTAATTTTATAAGTTTTTGTGAATTTTTAATAATTACAAAATTAAAAA
>ERZ1026888.23-NODE-23-length-90097-cov-30.772795_pt1 | contig 90097 bp, 65 predicted proteins | sample MGYA00380174_ERZ1026888 | MGnify/ENA primary metagenome ERZ1026888 (study PRJEB33269, sample SAMEA4719810) | human gut metagenome | biome: human-associated habitat; feature: organic feature; material: feces | place: Cameroon | collected 2013-10 ...
TTCCAAATAGAGTTTCCGAGGCTCTTGGCTAAACGCGAAATAATAGCGAATGCTTTTTGTTTTACCCACAATGTCTTGTGAAGCCCAACCCGAAAGTCAGACATCCACTCTGCAAAAGTAATAAAAAGAATCGGAATGGGCAAAGAAATGAGGAGAAAAATGAAATATATGACATCAAATAGAAATAAAAGCGTAAAAATATTTGGTTATTCAAAATTAAAATCGTACTTTCGCTTTCGTAGATTATTAAACTTTGAGATTATGGATTTTTTTGATTTTGTATTTTTGTGGTCGTTTGTCCTATCCTTATTGGTGGGTCCTTTCGTGGTAGGTTCCAGAATGCCCTTGATGTGGGTCGTTTATTTGGGCTTATGCACGTTGCTCACCCCAGTAATTGGTATTCCTGTCTATAAGACGTTCTGTAGATAATGAAACAATGTACCTTGCTAGATGCTCTCCCAATACCCATGATATAAATAAAACGTAAGGATATATGAAGACTAATAAAATAATGGATGCCATCCGCAACACCACCCCCACAGAAACAAACAAGCAAGTGGATTTCTGTGTAGCTATTTCAAATAGAATAATTGACGTAATGGCTGAACAGGGAATGAAGCAAAGAGACCTAGCAAAGGCACTTGGGGTAACAGAGACTGAGGTGAGCAGATGGTTGAGCGGTACTCACAACCTTACGATTGCTACGATTGCTAAAATCGCAGCAGTACTAGGTGACGACAGCATCACAACAACCTGCAGTCATCACAACAACCTATCAATCAAGACAGGCTTATGAATTTTATTTTCATTCATTGGACATATCTCCTATTCCACTCTTCAAAATTTCACGCAATTTGCTTATTCTTAGTTCTTTATCAGAGAAACCATTCCGTTTTCAGATGCAATTCTAAAAGTATTGATAATGCAAAACTTTAGCCGCTCAAAACCCCAAATATTTATTAAAAAATGCTATTTTTCTTGAGTCTATACATTTTTGTCATACTTTTTTCTTCATTCTCGAAATAAAAATGTAACTTTGTAGGCAACTTGTGGACGATAAAGCCTATATTGGATAACTTTTTACCCTTTTATCGCCACCGTCTTTCTTGGCTCGGCCTTGGAAGAAGGACTAGAATTAACCTTTGTCAAAGGCTGGCAAAGAAATATAATTTTATTTGAGTAAAAGATGAAATTTAAAAACAACTATAAAAATACAATCGTACAGATTATTGGAGGAGTACTCAAAAGAGCTTATGGAGAGGACTATCAATCTGTATTAACTATGTTTATGGATACTCCATATCCTACTCCTGATGCTTTAGTGGAACTGACAAAAGAACAACGAAAACAACTGGAAGACCGCTTTACATTCTGCATAAACCAAACAGCAATTTATGACACCATTGATGAACTGATTTCATTTTTGACTCAAACTGCAGAAAAACTCAGAAAGACACATACACAAATTAAAGAAGCAGGACGTATATGGTTAGATAGCTTTTTGTGTGACGACAAGGATTCTTTCCTTCATTTCGCCATCTACATTAGATATGCCACTATGTTCAGAGTTGATGTAGAAAATTTTTATAGAAAGTTTACCAACACACGTAAACATGGAAGAAAAATTAATGATCAGCATGGACAACCTATTCTCCACTCACTCTTTACTTATTCCCCCATTTCTTCTCCTGAATACGTACCAGACATTTTTGTAGCAGATGACTATGGGGAAAAATACGAAAAAGCAGCAAACCTGTTCAAAGATATTTTGTATGTATTAGGAGGTACATACCAGTACGCCATGAACGTTGACGAAATGGCAAGGAAGGCAAAGGGTTTTCCTTTTTATTGCAAGAAAAGCCTTTTAGCATTAGTGGAAGAAGTTGTACAAAATTTTGCTAAATGCGCAGTTGATAAAAATACCCCGGCCATCACAGAGACACAGATACAGCAATCACAAAACGCATTGCCTAAAAATATTGTTGACAAAATATTCTCACTCGACATTCCAACCCTAAGCACATCATTGTACCATGAGGTGCCCACAAAGTATAAGAATCATTTTGGAATTTTGGTAGATGCCAAAATCAAAGAACAACAGGGAATGAGCGATATAGAAAGTAAAGTCTTCAAACATATCGAGAACCCAGCAGAGAGATACACGAATGCAATGCAAGCAAGAATATTACTACACCATTTGTCGGAATTTAGTGAGCTTTCCAAGAATGGCAGAAAGAATATGGATAAAGGAATTATTGCTTGTCTTTTTTACAATTGGACAGGAGCCAAGATTCCAGTGACTACGTTTTTAAAACAGTATTACAATGTATTTTGTACAGATAAAAAATTTCATATCGCTCAGAGCACATTTAGTACTGCAAATAGTAACATTGCTTACCATTCGCCCCTATATACAACTTTCAATACTAAAGTTGCAGAAATAATCAACAAATATCAGGGCAGCACGGCTTCTTCCATTACAATGCCCTACAAGGATGAAACAAAGCAAAAAACAACAAAACGAACTTACGCATAGCTCCTTTACTATATAAAATCCAGTGAAAATGAAATTCACTGGATTTTTTTTGATATTTTTCTATTCAAAAAATCTAGAATTGATAGAAAATGGTGAATCAATTATCAAAAAATCACCACTTATGGCTTTTATGAAAGCTAATTTACTATCAATAAAACACATTATTTTAGGAAATTGATAATTTTAGCATTCAACATTAGAAATTTTGATAATTTATCATCTTAATTGATTGAAAATGATATCAATATCTGCAAAAAAATTAACTTTTACTGAAAGCAAGCTTTCAGTATGTTATCAACGTTTTTCTAGCTTTTCGTTCAAATTATCACTACTTTTGCAGCAGAAATTTCTTCACGGAGTTTCTGCTGCTTTTATTTTATATATCTGTCAGCAGCCAAAAACCTGAGCACGGGCTCCGTACTGGAAATGAATAACATAAGTAGGCTATATTATCCAGAAGTGCAAGGCTACGCAAAATACCCTATAAAAATATGAATAAGGTATTAGCAATCGGAGAAGTCGTCAGCGACTACCTTCTCCACAGTCACACTCCACTCGCCATTGCCTATCGCAAGAGAAAGCAAATGGAAATGAGTAGAGCCAGTAAAAAAACATTTAAATCGTGCGAACATGGAGACGACAAAGGATAACATACTTGAAGAAGCGACTTGGTCGCCACTCAACGCCCGGTTCAGCCTCTTTGCCCCTGGCATCAACAAGGCTACAGGGCAACGACCTTATCTGAAGGAAGCCAACCTCTACGATGTATATCGATGGATGAACTCCATGAAGATGAAGGAAATCACGGAGCAGCTCAGAGGCGTCAAAGACGAGAAACGACAGAAGGCTTTCAAGGCTGAGCACCTACCCTTCGCCACATTCAGCGGTACTTTCGAATATCGCAATGCCAAGGGACTCATCCGACATAGCCAGATGGTGTGCCTCGACTTCGACCACCTCGGAGGAAAGGAAAACATTTGGAAGGTGAGAGAGACGTTGGAGAACGACCCAACGTTTGAGACTCTCCTTATGTTTACCAGTCCTCGTGGAGATGGCGTGAAGTGGGTGACTCACATCGACCTAAGCCGTGGTTCTCACGAGATGTGGTATCGAGCCATCTGCAACTACCTCTACCAAAAATATGGATTGGAGGCTGACAAGGCTCCTGCCAACGTGGCATCTGCATGCTTTCTATGCTGGGATGCCAATTTAGTTATTAACAAGATGTTTAATTTATTCTAAATTGACAAGAAGATGAATAAATATATTCAAAAAATAAACATTCATTCTCAAAATAAGGAGGATAACAATATGAGCAATAGTAACATAGAGGACAAAACTTTGAGCAACTTCGACTTGGAGGGATTCGCCAACATGCATGCCATGCCAAAGGATGTGAATTCAGAGAAACTGTACGAAGCGATCCGACAGAATGTGGCCAGCCATACTCAAACGATTGAGACAGACTGTGACCTATATAAAGAGGTGAAAGGCATCGCCGACATCATCGCCTCTCGTCACATCGACATCACAAGCGGTTACCAGAACTGGCTCTGCCTCGGTTTCTCCCTAGCTGATGGCCTAGGCGAAGACGGAAGAGAATTCTTCCACGAACTGAGCCAGATGAACGCAGACTACAACGCCACAGAGTGTGACAAGAAATATACCAGTTGCCTCAAAGGTAGCAGCAATGGTAATGGCAACGGAATCACCATCAATACATTCTTCAAGATGGCGAAAGACGCAGGTGTCAACCTCAGCGAAATCGCCAAGGAGAGGATTAAAAGCAACCATAGTCAGAAGCAGTCTCTTTCCCACAATAGTGCCAATAATGCCATATTGCCAAGTGCCAAAAGTATAGAAAATATAGGAAAAAGTACTATTTTGGGTAATTTGGATAATGAAATGCCAAGTGGCACTTTGGCACTTTTGGCACAAAATAACGGAAAAGGTTCCACTTCTCCATCATGCCCAGTCTCAGGTTACACATTCTCAGACAAGATCAAGATAGAAGACTTGCCTACGTTTCTCTCTCCTATCTTTGACGTTCACCAGGATGTAGTGTGTCGAGACAAAATGCTTTTGGGCGTACTCAACGTGATCTCGGGATTGATGGGTGGAGCCAATGGCAATGAAGAGGCGCAAAGTGGCATTTACGGCATCTATGATGGTCGCCGTGTTTATGCCCCACTCTTCAACATTATCTTTGGTACGGCTGGCTCTGCCAAGGGCGACCTAGCCTTCTGCAAGTTGTTGGCACGTCCGATAAAGATGGAGATGCGCCGACAATATGAAGCCGAGAAAGCGAAATATGAGGAAGAAATGGCAGATTACGAAGCCAATAACAAGGGCAAGAAGAAAGGTGAGCGCAGCACTCCTCCCAAGGAACCAGCCTTCCGTGACCCATTCATGCCAGGAAATAGTTCCTCTGCCGCGGTGTATCGTGCGCTCGATGCCAATGGTGGTTGGGGGATGATGTACGAGACCGAAGCCGATACCATTTCTCAAATGACAGGCACCGATTACGGCAACTATTCTGACTTCATGCGCAAGGCATACCATCATGAGCCAGTATCGATGAACAGAGTAAGCGACAAGATTCACATCGACATCGAGTCTCCTCGTCTATCCATCTGCATCACCTGCACACCAGGACAGCTGCCTAGTCTGTTTCCGACATTCGAAAATGGTCTAGGAAGTAGATTCCAGTTTTATGAGCTACCCGACGAAAAGGTGGAGTTCCATGACGTTTTCGCACAGACAGACAACCCTTTGGAGGATACATACAAGCAGATGGGCGAGGAACTATTGCCACTCTACCACGCCATGCAACAGAGGGTTGGACATCCGATACAATTTGTACTCAGCAAAGCTCAACAGAAGAAATTTCTTGATACATACGGCGAAGTTCTAGTAGATCAATTTCAGATGTATGGCATTGGCATAAACGCTTTCATCTTCCGCACTGCCCTCGCCAACTTCCGCTATGCGATGATATTGACTGCCCTACGCCGTCTCTCGGAGTGGAACAAGCAAGATGGCATCTTCAGCGATGACGAGAACGCCTTGGTTTGTGATGACAAGGATTTCGACATTGCCATGGAGATTGTTGGTTGCCTCGTCAATCACACGGCACGTGTTTACTCAGTTCTTGCCAAAGAAAGCGAGAATCCATTTGCCAACAAGGGAATCAATCTCTCATCAGAAGAGTTACGACTCTATAATGCGATACCTGCTGGTGAAATCAAGACAAAGGACTTTATCTGCATTGCGGAATCATTCAATGTCTCAAAACGAACCGCCCATCGAATACTAGGCAAGTTCAGCAGTCAATACGGCATTCTCTCACCTGTGCGACATGGTGCATATTATAAATCTGCTCCCAGAGTCTAACTATCCTACTTTCCCCTCCCAAGTACCATACTTACGGAGGGAAAGCAGCATAGTTATAACGAAATAATAAATATCAAATCATAAATAATAAATCTTTAAACAAAAAATATGATAGAAAATATCAAAATCAGAGCATACGGCAAGTCGGAACTTGCACTGCTCTACTTCCCTACTGCCAACAGCAGCCATACTGCAGTCAACCATCTGATGGCGTGGGTGAAGAGAATACCTGAAGTGATAGAGGGGCTGCAAAAACTGGGCTATCGAAAGACTGCCAAGTATTTCACCTCACGTGAGGTGAAACTCATCGTCGATTTCCTCGGATATCCATAAGGAGAGAGACTGAATACGATAAGAAGAACCACTGAAATCTACAAGGAAGAAGGTGAAAAAGATAAGGAATGTCCTCAAAAAGTACGCTATAGCAAGCATCGTACGGTATCGTATAAACGACCTTCTGAAATGTAGTATCTTTGCAGTGTAATCCAAAAGGGTTACACGATGAAGCTCTCCCGAAAAGGTAGCCGCCGGAAAGAGAATTTCTGAAAGGCGAAAGCCTTGACGGAGAGCGGAATCGGCAGTAATTAACTCAAAATTTTTAATGTCTTATGATTAAGTTTATTTTGATGCAGAACAAGAACAAGAAGAGTTCTGTCTGCGGCAAGTGGTTCGCTTATCCAGTGGCAGATGAGACCGTAGATCTCGCAGCACTCGCTCATCACATGGAGGAGCACAACACCGGATTCTCCGAGGCTATGTGCCTGGGTATGATGACCGGTATGGTGAAGTGCATCAAGGAGATGCTCCTTCAGGGCAAGAATGTGAAGATCGACAATTTGGCTATCTTCTCCGTGGGTATCAAGAACAAGGAGGGCGCCGACTCCGAGGAGGCTTTCAACGCTGCCACCAACATCGCTGGTGTCAAGCTCCGTGCACGTGCTACGGGTATCTTGAACTGTGCCAACCTCAACAGTGCTGCCAGCGTGAGAAAGGCTAACACCAAGAAAGCCTCCACCTCGACTGGCGCAGAGGAAAAGCCTAGCACAGGAGGCTCCGATAGCGGCACAACCCCTACGACCCCTAGCGGCGGTGGAAGCAGCAACCCTGGCGGTAGCTCATCTACAGGAGGCGGTTCTTCCAGCACTGGGTCGGAGGAAGGCGGCAACGTCAAGGAGTACTAGCAGCAAAGGCATCTCATTTTAGTGGATGCTCCTCCCGAAAATCAAAAGAAAGTGTGTCATCCCGATATGGCACACTTTTTTTGCTTTCAATCTATTAACTTTTAGCCAAAATATATTGAAAACTATAAAAATGTGGAACATATAAGATTTTTTGCACATTTTTTTGATGGAATATTTCAAAATTCTTCATATCTTTGCATAAAGCAACCTGAATATTACAAACCTAATTAATAAGTATGCTTATGAAGAAATTTGGAATTATACTTAGCTTGTTTGTCGTCGCCTCCTTGTCCACTTGGGCACAAGGGGCCAAAAGCATCCGCATTACGGAAGTGATGACAAACAACCAGAAAAGTATCGTGGATGAGTTTGGAATGCACAAGGCTTGGGTGGAATTGTCGAACACTTCCTTTACCACCTACAACGTTCGTGGCATGTTTCTCACCACCGACCGCAGAGTGCTCGACAAGAAGATGTCGCCCGAAGAACGGCGAAAGCTGATGTGTCCTCTGCCGAACAACGAGCCTCGCACAACCTTGGCTGGCAAGAAAAGTGTGATCATTTACGACCGCTATATCTGGCATGAAGATTCGGAAGAAACATGCCCAGACTGTTTTCCTAAGGGAAAAGGACACTTCAGATGGTTGAGTGAAGGTACAGGACCTTTCCAACTGAAACTCGGATTGGTTCCTCTCAAGGAAATAGCAGATGCATTCCATGAAAAAAACAACTGGATCGCTCTCTACGATGGTAATGCTGTAGATCTGATAGACTCTATCAGCATCCCATGGCTGAAAGCCAACGAATCATACGCTCTCAGCCGTGACCTCAAGACTTGGAACATTTGTGACGAGACAGATGTCACCCCAGGCTATCTTCCACAAGCCACCGGACTCAGCAAGCCACAGATACTCAAGAAGACCGACCCTCACGGCTATGGCATCGCCATCCTCTCCATGGGGATCGTCTTCTCTTGTCTTGCCCTCCTCTTCATCTTCTTCTGGCTCTTCGGTGCCTACATGAAGCACAAGCAACGCATCGCTGCTGCCACGGAGAAGCACGCCACCTTATTATATAGGACGGGCAAAAAGACGATAGAGGTGACAACCGAACTGGGACACAAGACCAACGTGATGCTCAAGGACGGCTTGACCACCAAGGGTATCGACAAGGAAATCTACATGGCTGTTATCTCGCTCGCCCTGAAAGAATACCTGGAGGATGTACACGACATCGAACCAGGCATCATCACCATCAAGCCTAAGCAGACGAGATGGAACGCTCCGAGATTCAACAATGTTAAGTGAAGAACGAAGAGTGAAAAGAGAAGAACGAAGAGTGAAGAATTCAATAGCATCAAGGGCGCAAGCCCATTTATCATTTATCATTTATAATTTATCATGAAGTACGAATACAAAGTAAAAGGCGTCGATTACGAGGTCGAAATACAAGATATAGAAGGCAATATCGCCAACGTGACCGTGAATGGCATCCCATTCGAGGTAGAAATGAAACAACCTGTCAAGGCTGGCAAACAGAAGGTGAAGCTAGGAGGAGTAGGAAGTGAAGAACGAAGAGTGAAGAGTGAAGAATTCAATAGCTCTACCTCTGCACCTGCTGCCGATGCCGCTCCAAAGAGCGCACCTGCCGCTAGTGGCAAGCCTGTCGTTGCCCCACTGCCTGGCACCATCAATGACATCAAGGTAAAGGTGGGCGACAAGGTGAACGTAGGTGACACGGTCGTTATCCTCGAAGCCATGAAGATGCAAAACACCATCGAGGCAGAGAGTGCCGGAACCATCGCCAGCATCAATGTAAACAAGGGTGATGCCGTATTGGAGGGCGACACCTTAGTAACCATTAAATAATCAAGCTTATGGATTTCATCATACAGAACTTCTATGAGTTCCTGACCTATACGGGCTTCGCCAACGCCACGGCAGGAAACCTCATCATGATATTGGTGGGAGGCATCTTCATCTGGCTCGCCATCAAGAAAGACTTCGAACCGCTCCTCTTGGTGCCTATCGGACTGGGAATCATCCTTGGCAACATCCCCTTCCGTGCCGACGCAGGACTGGAAATCGGTCTTTACGAAGACAACTCCGTGCTCAACATCTTCTACCAAGGCGTGAAACAAGGTTGGTATCCCCCACTTGTCTTTCTCGGAATCGGTGCGATGACCGACTTCTCGGCACTCATCAGCAACCCGAAGTTGATTCTCATCGGAGCCGCAGCCCAGTTTGGTATCTTCGGAGCTTACATGATTGCCCTAGCCTTGGGCTTTGAGCCGAACCAGGCAGCTGGTATCGCCATTATCGGTGGTGCCGATGGTCCTACCGCCATCTTCCTCAGTAGCAAGTTGAGCCCTAACCTGATGGGAGCCATCGCCGTTTGTGCCTACTCCTACATGGCATTGGTACCAGTGATTCAGCCACCATTGATGCGTCTCTTGACCACCAAGAAGGAGCGTGTCATCAAGATGAAGCCAGCACGCCAAGTATCACAGACCGAGAAGATTCTCTTCCCTATCATCGGCTTGTTGCTCACCACCTTCATCGTGCCATCTGGTTTGCCATTGCTTGGTATGCTCTTCTTTGGCAACCTTCTGAAGGAAAGTGGAAAGACCACCCGACTTGCCAAGACAGCAGGCAGCAGCCTGAACGACATCGTGGTGATGCTGCTCGGTTTGACCGTAGGTTGCTCTACACAGGCATCAGAGTTCTTGACCCTCAACACTATCAAGATATTCGCCCTTGGAGCCTTGGCATTCGTCATTGCCTCAGCCAGCGGCATTCTCTTCGTCAAGTTGATGAACCTCTTCTTGCCTAAGGGAAAGAAACTCAACCCGCTCATTGGAAACGCCGGTGTAAGTGCCGTGCCTATGAGTGCCCGTATCTCCAACAACCTAGGTTTGGAATACGACCGCCACAACTTCCTCCTCATGCACGCCATGGGACCGAACGTGGCTGGAGTCATCGGATCGGCAGTAGCAGCAGGAGCCTTGCTAGGCTTCCTCAACTAAACGATTGAGGGCAACCACTTCTCGAAAGAGACACCCATAGATAACAAAAAACCTCGTGAAGCTCATTTGCCTCACGAGGTTTTTTATGGAATCATCACACCATCGAATGACTCATATATTTCTTGAAATTCATTCTATTCTCCTACTGTCTCAATCTTCAAGTGACCCGCAAAGGAGATGGTTACTCTCACCTGATAACTGATGGAACTATTCGGTTGAGCCAAGATTGCCAAATAATGGATGCCAGCCGAATCCATCTCCTCAAAGACCAAGTCGCTGAACACCGCCTGCTCCAAGAATGCCGCAGGAACGTTCTTGCTGAAGTCTTGCTTCTTGAAATCCCTGGAGAAGAGTTTCTGTGCGCCATGGAACACATTCAAGTTGACGATATTGTCATAATAGACCTCATCCACCTGAACCCCATCATCGTTCATCGAACTCAGATACACCTTATAGGAAGTAGGATTCACCTGAACATACAGATGGTACTTGTCATCGCCATGGTTGACGATCGTATCACGCTTGATGAGAGTCTTCTGGTTCAACTCCACATTCTTTTGGTGCTCAAAAGAGCGCAAGTAAGACTTATCCGCAGTCTTGACCAACTTGATGAGATCCCCACTTTGGTTCTTGAACTCGAAGAGATGGGCAGCCAACTTGACGATGGAATACCTCACATCGCTTGCGCCCCTCATCACCAAGGTATCGGCATAGACGGCAAAAGCGACCGGTTGGCTAGAAGAATCAGGATAATAAATGGTATCACCCAAGACTCTGAAAGCGACATCCTCGTCATCTTCGTTCAGCCAGATGCCTTGCAACAGTTGCTTAGCATGCTTGTCTTCTTGAGGAGCATCGGCGGCTTGTGTCTTCTTGCCACATCCCACGACAAAGGTGAGCGTGCCAATCATCAACAACATCCAGGCATACTTCCTACATCCTCCGATCATCCCAAGAATATCTGAAAATTTGCTTATCATATTGTTATACATTATTTATATATAGAGCTAGTCCACGGAGCCATTTAGCAAGATGTGCGACTTTCTCTACTGCAAAGATAGCACTTTTCTCTTATACGACAAAACTTTTTCAATTATTTATCGGTTCAAGTATTTTTTTTCCTTAAAATAATTGGCTGATTGCAGAATTTTCACTACCTTTGCACTCGTGAATGAACTAGAAAGACATATAGAAATCCTACTTCTGAGCAACGACTGCGTGATAGTACCAGACTTTGGTGGCTTCATGGCTCATCAGGTAGATGCCCGTTATGATGACAGAGACAGCATGTTTTTGCCACCATTGAGAACCGTTGGCTTCAATCCACAGTTGAAGTTGAACGATTCCCTCTTGGCATTGTCCTATGTAGAGGCCTACGATATCAGTTATCCTGAAGCTATCAACCGCATCGCAGAAGAAGTGGCTGAGATTCGTCAGCACCTTGAAAACGACGGAAAGTACGAAATCAACAATATCGGAACTTTGTTTCTCAACGAAGATGGCAACTACACTTTCGAGCCTTGCGAGGCAGGTATCTTGACCCCAGACTACTATGGTTTGGGTGGTGTCAATATGCTTCCTCTCAGCACTTTGGCTCCTTTGGAGAACAACACAGTATCTATCGAGACCACTCCTATGATGCCTCTAGAGACTGCTCAGGTAGAAACACCATCTACCGCTGTCAACTCCGTGTTTGATGCAGAGATAACCGATGAGAACGAGGAGGAGAACTCCGAGTTTATCCTCATCAAGAAGAGCTGGTTGCGCAATCTGGCTGCTGCCTGCATCGCCCTCATTGCCTTCTTCGCACTCTCTACCCCATTGAAGACTCCAAACGTTCAGACGAGCGGAATCGACACAGGCATGTTGACCAAAATCATGCCTAAGGAGATGGTAACCAAGGGCGAGAACGCCAACAGTCTCTCTTCTGAGGCTCTGAGCAACAACGCCATCAAGGTTAACACTGAGAAGAAAGACGACTTGAAGGAGCAGATCGAGCTAAAGAATGCCCAACCTTATTATAGCATTGTTTTGGCAAGCCGTGTTACCAAGCGCAACGCTGCCAGCTACGTAGAGGACTTGCAAGCCAAGGGTCTGAAAGATGCCAAGGTAGTGATTACTCCTACCAACGTGAAAGTCGTTTACGGCTCCTATAGTTCTGAGAATGAGGCTCATAAGGCACTCAACAAGCTCAGAAACAACGAAGTTTTCGCTGACAGTTGGATTACCAAAGTTAAAGATTAAGCATGAAAAGAGTACGTTGTCCTAAGTGTGATAATTACATCACTTTCGATGAGAAGAAATACGAGGCTGGTCAAAGTCTCGTATTTGTGTGTCCTAACTGCAACAAGCAGTTTGGCATTCGCATGGGTGTATCCAAGCTCCGTGAGACCCGCAAGGAAGAGGTCTTGGACGAGAATGCCAACGAGAACGGTTATGGCTCCATCGTTGTCATAGAGAACGTATTCGCATACAAGCAGGTCATCCCTCTCCAGATGGGTGACAACATCATCGGTCGATACATGAAGAACAGCGGCATCAACTGCCCTATCGAGACCGTTGACCCAAGTGTCGATATGAACCATTGCATCATCAACGTGAGCCGTGACAAGAAAGGCAAGTTGAAGTATGTGCTTCGTGATGGTCCAAGCTATACAGGAACCTTTGTCGATAACGAGATTTTGGGCGACAAAGAGAAGCGTGTCATCGAGGATGGTACACTCTTCACCATTGGTGCGACCTCCATCATTTTGAGGACTGCCGATGGCGAAGATAAAGAAAAATAAGCCATTACTGATGATAAAGGCGAATATTTATACGATTTTCGCTTACTATCTGAAAGAAATATCACATATTTCGTAATCTTTTTGCTAATATTTTCTTTTGATTGAAAGAAAATACGTACCTTTGCATCTGTAAACTAGAAATACGTTAGGTTATGGATGTAGCAATCGTAAAATACAATGCAGGAAATATCTATTCTGTAGTGAACGCCATGAAGCGTTTGGGCATTAATCCTATTCTTACCGATGATGCCGAAATGCTTCAGAAAGCTGATCGTGTGCTCTTCCCTGGACAAGGGCAGGCAAAGGAAGCTATGGAATACCTGAAGGCACATCAACTAGACCAAGTCATCAAAAATCTTACTCAGCCAGTCCTAGGCATTTGCGTAGGACAGCAGTTGCTCTGCCGACATTCAGAGGAAGGCGATGTCGACTGCATTGGCATCTTTGATGTTGACGTAAAACGTTTCAAGCCACAGAAGCATGAAGACAAGGTGCCTGCCATGGGATGGAACGAACTTTACGACTTGAAAACAGACTTGTACAAGGGCTTATCTCATCCCTACTCTTACTTCGTGCATAGTTATTATGTGCCACTCTGCGAGGAGACAATCGCTACAGCCGACTATATCCTCCCTTACAGTGCATCTTTACACAAAGACAATTTCTATACTTGCCAATTCCACCCAGAAAAAAGCGGAAAGGTAGGGGAACAAATCTTGAGAAATTTCTTGGACTTATAACACAACCAACAGAAAATTAGATCAATGAAAATAGAACTCATACCAGCCATCGACCTCATCAATGGTCAGTGCGTTCGCCTCACCAAAGGCGACTACGACCAGAAGAAGGTCTATAACGACAATCCTGCCGAAGTAGCCAAACAGTTTGAGCAACTGGGCTTTAAGCGACTCCATGTAGTCGATCTTGATGGTGCAAAGTCTAAGCATATCGTCAATGATGCTGTATTGAAAGCGATTACCACAGAGACATCGCTTGTGGTGGATTTCGGTGGCGGCATCAAGACAGAGGAAGACATCAAGAAGGCATTTGCCGCAGGTGCATCAATGGTTACCGTGGGCAGCATCGCTGTTACCCATCCCGAACTGTTCATGCAATGGATGGACAAATACGGAGCCGACAAATTGATTCTAGGTGCAGACGTAAGAAATGGCAAGATCTCCATCAATGGTTGGAAAGAGGACTCTTCGGAAGACCTTCTTCCTTTCTTGAAACAGTATATAGATAAAGGTGTGAAGAACGTTCTCTGCACAGAAATCAGCAAGGACGGCACGCTTCAAGGTCCTGCCATCGAACTTTACAAAGAAATCATGGCAGCCTACCCTCACCTCCACTTGATAGCATCAGGCGGCGTATCTTGCAACCAAGACATCAAGGCACTAGATGCTGCAGGCATCCCAGCTGTAGTCTTTGGCAAGGCTTTCTATGAGGGCAAGATTCAGGTGGAAGAACTTTTTTAATAAGAAAGTAAAATGAAAGAATTAAATAGAAGCAAAGGCTTGGCAAAGCGAATCGTTCCTTGTCTCGACGTGAAGAATGGCGAGACGGTGAAAGGCACCAACTTCGTCAACCTCCGTAGCGCAGGCGACCCTGTGGAACTGGGTAAAGCCTATAGCGATGCAGGAGCCGACGAACTTGTCTTTCTCGACATCACGGCTAGCTTTGAGGAGCGCAAGACCTTTACCGACATGGTAACTCGTGTGGCTGCCGAAATCAATATCCCATTTACGGTGGGCGGTGGCATCAACGAGTTGAAGGATGTAGATCGCTTGCTCAATGCAGGTGCCGACAAAGTGAGCATCAACAGTGCTGCTATCCGACATCCCGAACTCATCAGTGAGATTGCCAACCATTATGGCTCGCAAGTTTGCGTCTGTGCCATCGATGCTCGACTAGATGCCGATGGATGGCATTGCTACGTCAAGGGTGGCAGAGAAAGAGTGGAGCTTGGACTCTTCGACTGGGCAAAGGAAGTGGCCGACCGAGGTGCTGGCGAGATTCTCTTTACGAGCATGGACCATGACGGCGTGAAGCAAGGATTTGCCAATGAAGCCTTGGCTCGTTTGGCAGATGAAGTGAGCATCCCTATCATCGCATCGGGGGGCGCAGGCAAGATGGAGCATTTCCGTGATGCCTTCACACTAGGCAAAGCCGATGCGGCACTTGCAGCCAGTGTATTCCACTTCGGCGAGATTGCCATCCCCGACCTCAAGCAATATTTGAGAGAAGAGGGAATTAATGTTAGAATATAAATAAAAAGTGAAGAACGAAGAGTGAAGAATTCGACACACTATAATTAAACATTCAATAAAATGGAAATAGATTTCGAGAAAATGGGCGGACTTGTTCCTGCCATCATCCAGGACGCCATTACCAAGAACGTCCTCATGTTGGGATTCATGAACAAGGAAGCATACGATAAGACGATAGAGACCAAGAAAGTTACATTTTGGAGCCGCTCACGCAACTGTCTTTGGACCAAGGGGGAAACTTCTGGCAACTTCTTGAATCTCGTAAGCATCCAAAACGACTGTGACAACGACACCTTATTAATTAAGGTACATCCAGACGGTCCTACCTGCCACAAAGGTACCGACACTTGCTGGGGCGAGGAGAACGAGTTGAATCCTATCCTCTTCCTCTCTGAGCTTCAAGACTTCATCGACAAGCGTCACGAGGAAATGCCTGAGGGTAGCTACACAACAAGTCTCTTCAAGAAAGGTGTCAACAAAATGGCACAAAAGGTTGGAGAAGAAGCAGTTGAAACCATCATCGAAGCTACCAACGGCAATGATGAGAAACTCGTTTACGAATCTTCCGACCTTCTCTACCACCTCATCGTATTGCTCACTAGCAAGGGATTGAGAATCGAAGATATTGCCAAGGAACTACAGATGCGCCACGACCCAGACTGGGACAAGAAGCGCCGAGTAGCCAAGAGCAAAGGAGAAATGAAATAATAAAGAACAGAAATAATGCTAATAGATTATCAGAAAGTAAGCATATACCAAGCAGACAAGTGCGTGCTCAAGGATGTCAACTTCCATGTTGACGAAGGAGAGTTCACCTACTTGATTGGCAAGGTCGGCTCAGGAAAGAGTTCTCTTCTGAAAACCTTGTACTGCGAATTGGACCTCGTAGAGGGAGAGACAGAGAAAGCCGAGATTCTTGGACGCGACCTCAAGGTTATCAAGCGCAAGGAAATTCCTGCGTTACGCAAAGAGCTTGGCATCATTTTCCAAGACTTCCAGTTGCTCCACGACCGCACCGTGCGCAAAAACTTCGAGTTTGTGCTCAAGGCTACTGGTTGGAAAAAGAAAGACGACATCAACAAGCGCATCGAGGAAGTGCTCAACGAGGTAGGCATGATAGAGAAAATCGACAAGATGCCTCACGAGTTGTCTGGAGGAGAGCAGCAGCGCATAGCCATCGCTCGTGCCCTACTCAACAATCCAAAGGTGATCATCGCCGATGAGCCTACTGGCAATCTCGACCCAGAGACAGCCAGCAACATCGTGAGTCTTCTCAAAGACATCACCAAACAAGGCACAGCCGTTGTGATGACGACCCACAACATTCCGATGCTCGACAAGTTCCCCGGCATCGTGTATCGCTGCAAAGATGGCGAATTACACGACGTAACCAAGGAATACAATCACATCGACCTCACAGAAGATGGAGAGGAGAACTAAATTCAATTAAGAATTATTAATTATAAAATATTACGACTATGAAGGTAATGAAATTCGGAGGTACATCCGTAGGCTCACCAGAGCGCATGAAGGGAGTAGCCTCTTTGATTACAGAATCAGGCGAGCCAACATTCGTTGTGCTTTCTGCCATGAGTGGTACAACCAACTCTCTCGTTGAGATTTCTGACTATCTCTACAAGAAGAACCCAGAAGGTGCCAACGAGGTAATCAACAACTTGGAGAAGAAATACATGCAGCACGTAGAGGAACTCTACTCTACCGACGAGATGAAGAAGACCACACGTGAGTTCTTGCATGGTGAGTTCGACTATCTCCGCTCCTTCACCAAGGATCTCTTCACTTCTTTCGAGGAGAAGAGCATCGTGGCCCAGGGCGAGGTTATGAGCACCAACATGGTTGTAAACTACTTGAACGAGCAAGGTATAAAGGCTGTATTGCTCAGCGCATTAGACTTTATGCGTACCGACAAGAACGCAGAGCCAGACCCACAGTACATCAAGGAGAAGCTTGCTGCTATCATGGAGCAGAACCAAGGTTATCAAATCTATATCACACAAGGCTTCATCTGCCGCAATGCTTACGGTGAGGTAGATAACTTGCAGCGTGGTGGTAGCGACTATACAGCTTCCCTCATCGGTGCAGCCCTCCCTGCAGAGGAGATTCAGATTTGGACAGACATCGATGGTATGCACAACAACGACCCTCGTGTGGTAGAGCATACAGAAGCTGTACGCCAGTTGAACTTCGAGGAGGCAGCCGAGTTGGCATACTTCGGTGCTAAGATTCTCCACCCTACTTGCGTTCAACCAGCCAAGTACGCAGGCATCCCTGTTCGCTTGAAGAACACCATGGATCCTAAGGCAGACGGTACTATCATCGACAATGTCATCGTACGTGGCAAGATCAAGGCTGTAGCAGCTAAGGACAACATCACTGCCATCAAGATCAAGAGTAGTCGCATGTTGCTCGCTACTGGTTTCTTGCGCAAGGTATTCGAGATTTTCGAGAGCTACCAGACTCCTATCGACATGATTGCTACCTCAGAGGTAGGTGTCAGCATGAGTATCGACAACGACGCTCACTTGAACGACATCGTCAACGAGTTGAAGAAGTATGGTACTGTCACCGTAGATTCGGACATGTGTATCATCTGTGTAGTAGGTGACTTAGATTGGAGCAACGTAGGTTTTGAGACGATGGCTACAGATGCGATGAAGAACATCCCTGTGCGCATGATTTCATACGGTGGTTCTAATTACAACATCTCATTCCTCATCAAGGAAAAAGATAAGAAGCAAGCATTGCAGAACTTGAGCAACGTCTTGTTCAAGGACTAATGTAAGGTATTCTAATTTAACTATAACAAAACATTTTAAGGATAAAAGCGAAATGAAAGGTACATTTCCGATAGATAAATTTCAGGAGATACAGACTCCGTTCTACTATTACGACACCGCTGTGTTGAGAAAGACCCTCAAGACTATCAACGAGGAGGCTGGCAAGCATGAGAACTTCGAGGTACATTATGCCGTAAAGGCAAATGCCAACCCTAAGGTGCTCAACATTATCTGCCAGGCAGGCTTGGGTGCCGACTGTGTGAGCGGAGGTGAGATTCAAGCAGCCACCAATGCCGGTTTCCCGGCTAGCAAGATAGTATATGCTGGCGTTGGCAAGAGCGATTGGGAAATCAACCTCGGATTGGAGAAGGGAATCTTCTGCTTCAATGTGGAGAGCATCCCAGAGCTAGAGGTCATCAACGAGCTCGCAGAGAAACAAGGCAAGGTGGCACAGGTATGTTTCCGCATCAACCCTAACGTGGGTGCTCATACACATGCTAACATCACAACCGGACTGGCAGAGAACAAGTTTGGTATCGCCATGGAAGACATGGAGAACGTGATTGAGGAAGCAGCACAGATGAAGAACATCAAGTTCTTAGGTCTGCACTTCCACATTGGTAGTCAGATACTTGACATGGGTGACTTCGAGGCACTCTGCAATCGTATCAACGAATTGCAAGACCAACTCGAAAGCCATCACATCATAGTGAAGAACATCAACGTGGGTGGCGGTCTTGGCATCGACTACAACCACCCTAACCGTGTGCCAATCCCAGACTTCAAGGCTTACTTCGACACTTATGCCAAGTTCTTGAAGTTGCGTGAAGGTCAGAAGTTACACTTCGAGTTGGGTCGTGCAGTAGTAGGTCAGATGGGAAGTCTCATCACCAAGGTTCTCTATGTGAAGCAAGGTACAGCCAAGCAGTTTGCCATCGTTGATGCCGGCATGACAGACCTCATCCGCCCAGCCCTCTATCAGGCATACCACAAGATAGAGAACATCTCCAGCAATGAGCCAGAGGAAACTTACGACGTGGTAGGTCCTATCTGCGAGTCGAGCGATGTCTTTGCCAAGGCTATCGACATCAACAAGACTCATCGTGGCGACTTGATAGCTCTTCGTTCAGCCGGAGCTTACGGCGAAATCATGGCGAGCCAGTACAACTGCCGCCAGTTGCCTAAGGGCTATATCACGGAAGACCTTTAATGACGTTTGGAATAATCGGGAGTGAAAGCCACTCCTGATTTTTACGAGAGAAGAAAATGATAACAGTTAGTTTAACAACTATAATCACAAGCGCAGTAGTGGTAGCATTGGCAATCCTCGGATCGCTGATCAATCCATTCCTGCGCTCGTTGCGCTTTCCAAAGCTTGCCAGTTCAGAAGATACAGAAGCGTCCTCAGAGACAGAGAGCCCAGAAGACATCTCTTCCCAAAATGAAGTCTCAGAGAAGCGCCCGCCTATCACGGTGTTGATTACCGCTCATGACAACCTGCCAGAGTTAGAGCGTAATCTCCCTATGTTTCTGAAGCAGCAATACCCAGCCGACTATCAAGTCATCGTGGTTTGCCAGAGCACAGACGGCGAGACCATCGACTTCTTGAAGCGCACTGCCGCAGAGAATCCTCATCTTTATTATACATATATTCCAGAGAGTTCTCGCTACATGAGCCGCAAGAAGCTCCAAATCACCCTCGGTGTAAAGGCTGCCAAGAATGAATGGATTCTGATGACCGAGCCATCTTGCAAGCCAGAGAACGACAAGTGGTTGATGACCATGGCACGCAACTGTCAAGAGCCTAACCACTTGGTATTGGGATATGTAGGCTTCGATGAAGAGACCAAGGGTGTTCGCCGCTTCGAGAGCATCCGCAAGGCTTTCTATCTCCTTCGCCGTGCTCAACACTCCTATGGTTATCGTACTCACATGCCGAATGTAGCCTTTCGCAAGAGCGACTTCATGCGTGAGCAAGGTTATCAAGGCAACTTGGAGTTGATACGTGGCGAGTATGACTTCTTGGTCAATAAATATGCACAATGTGGCGAGACTTCCGTAGAACTGGATAGCGATGCTTGGCTCATCCATGACGAGCCATCCAGCAAGGCTTGGCACAATGCCCATCTCTACTTGCAAGCATCACGCCGCTCGTTGAGCAGAGTAGCATCCATGCGCACCTTGATGTTCTTCGACCACTTGTTGCCTCACCTCAGTCTCATCGCCTCCATCGCCACCTTGGCATACGGTATCATCATGCACGACTGTATATTGACGGGTTGCGCAGGCTTCGCCTTCTTGCTCCTCTTCATCCTACGCATGATCATCGCCAACAAGGCTATCAAGCATTTCGACGACGAGATTTCCATCATCAAGTTGCCTTTCTATGAGTATGGCATCGTATGGAGAAACCTAGCCAACAAATTGAGATATTGGAGAGCAGATAAGAATGACTTCACCAGCCATAAACTATAAAGATTTATGAAAGTATTTTTGTTCGTTTCCAAGCAGAAGAAATTGTACAAGATGTACATGCCCTATCTTGACGCATTGAACAAGCAGCTCGACATCGTAAAGCAGATGGCAGATGCCGACATTGTGCTGATAGTAGGAGCATGGACCATCAAGGGTGCCCAACTGGCTCGCCAAGCGAGAAAGATGGGCATTCCATACATCGTGTGTCCTCTCGGTGATATATCCGAGCGAAATTGCAAGAACCCTCACTTCAAGCGAAGTTTGCAAACCCTTATGTATCAGAAGAAGATGTATCAGAAGGCAAACCTCTTGATAGCGACGACTCCGATGGAGAAAACTTACTTGGAGAAAAAGGCTTGGAATACGAACATTTCGCTGATTCGATATTTCGGATATAGCCATCTCACCTCTGAGAACAACATGGCGGAAGACTGGTATCATGCAGACACTTCCACCCTATCCATCTTTGAGCAGCACAAGGCAGAGGCCATCGCTGCCCAAACGAAGGATGCCATCATCGCTCAGATTTTACAGATACAGAGTCGTATGCCTCACCAAAACATACCTCAGAGTTATCTGGATGACTTGCACGACTTGCTCTATGCCGACAACTATGACGAGGATGCCATCAATGAGGAGTTAGCTAAGCTAAAACTCTCAGACTATGCCGCCTCCGTCTTCCAGGCGATGACCGAGAAGACCGGTCTCACCGAAGGCTTTATGCCACAACCTGCCAAGAAAGGCAGAAAGAGCAAGGAGATACTGAAGTATGTGAAGTAAAAATAGGTGTTATGGGGTTTCCCGGTGTATCTCTTCTGCTGCCATTGTCACTGAGTTATCCTCTGGCAAGCGATAAGGTTTGACATGATCCATCAGATAGATATGATTGAGCGTATATTCAATAGCCATGAGTGTACGCTCTCTTTTTTCTTTTGTATCAAGTTGGCATTCCCAGATTGTCATCACGTGCCATCCCATCCTTGCCAACTGATGTTGCACCTCGACATCTCGCTGCTTATTGCGAGCAATCTTTTGGCTCCAAAACTCCACATTCGTCTTGGGTAGTCGATACTTGTCACAATTCTCATGCCCATGCCAAAAGCAACCATTCACAAAGATGCAAGTGCGATATTTGCGAAGGACTATATCTGGCGTACCAGGCAATCGACGACAGTTGACACGATAACGGAATCCACAGGCAAAGAGATACCTCCTCACCATCATCTCAGGCTTCGTATTCTTGGAATGAATAGAAGCCATGATCTTGCTACGTTGTTCTGCCGTCAGTTGTGCCATATTCCCCAAATGATATGAATCCCTATTTCACTCGTTTACACGATTTCTCGGTATTTGATGCCGCTAAAGTACAAAGAAAATACCTAATAGCCAAAACTTTTCACCTGTTTCTTTCGATAATGACAAGAATAATGATTATCATGGAGGAACGCTATCGCCTTATCATCAGGCTTAGCCATCGAACTGGAAGACCTCGGAAAAGGAATTTTGGATTGGGATGTTGTAGAATAAATATAGTGCCACAACTAATATTCCTTACTGCAAGAACTCCTTTACCACCTTGGTATATTCCTCATGCTGGTCACGATATGCCATCGCATGGATGGAGCCTTTGGCTATGAAGATGGCTTTCTTGCCTTTCGTCTTTGCCTCATACAGTGGCTGGAGCATACGATAAGGCACAAAGTCATCTTTGTCGCCGTGGATAAAGAGCATCGGTTTGGTGCTCTTCCTTACCTGCTCTATCTGTTGCGCCTCAGCAAACGACCAACCATACTTCAACTGGCAAAGCCTAGAAGTGGTATTCATCAAAGGGAAAGATGGCAAGCCAAACTGATCTTTGAGCTGAGCCGCAAACTCATCCCATACGCTCGAATAGCCACAATCCTCTACAAAGCATTTCACGTAATCGGGAGTCTTCTCACCCGATACCGCCATCACTGTCGCCGCACCCATCGAAATGCCATGAAGCACTTGCTGGGTATGGGTATCTTTCAGACTCATATTCTGCATAGCTCCCCTCGACTTCGAGAAGATTTCATCAGCCACTTCTGACCATCGGACGACATCCCACCTATCTTTCCATCCCATTTGGATATGGTCGCCCTCACTCTCGCCATGACCATAAAGGTCTGGCAGAAGCACATTATATCTCATATCGTGATTGTAGAGATAGGCGATATGGAGCATTCCCTCGGCACGCACCTTATAACCATGCACCACCACCGCCGTCTTATCGGTAGGTTTCGGTGCATAGAGATAAAGGGCATGCCCCTTATAGCCCGAAGGCATCACTACAAAGGTATCCTTTATGGTATGATTCTGATAAATGGAATCCATCCAAGCCATCGTCCAAGGGCATTCCTTGCGGATGCGATTACGCTGAGCCTCAGCCGTTTTTCTATCTTGCTGAGTATAGCCGAGAGAATAATCCAGCATGTAAAAGCTTGCACCCATCAAGCAGGCGACAACTAACAATAAAGCTGCCATTACTCCCCCGATTATCTTGTATTTTCTTATTGCTTTCATAATTGTAAACCTTTATCTATAAAACCCATCAGAACCGATGAATTTTCGGTTTGATGACGCTAAATTACAATGATTTGATGAAATAAGCAAACTTTTCTGTCGTTTTTTGAGATAATTACGATAAATATGCCTATCTTTGCAGAAGATAGGCTGCACCTTAGCAATTAGAAAGCAAGCTTTCATTGCATTCGGTTTGCACTATCTTTGCAGAAGCTTTACAATCAGACATTAACTTTTCAAAGAACCCAACAGCATGATCGAACAAAAGATAATTAACTCACTGACCCATTGCCCTCTATTCCATCGAATGAGCGAAATGGAAATCGCAGACGCACTCTCCTGCATCTGCCACAAAATCATCCCATTCAAAAAACACGCCCTCTACTCCATCGCAGGATTCGAATACCCCCATGCCGACATCGTACTCAACGGCGAGATGACAGCAAGGATGGTATCAGGCTCTTCGGGCAGACAACTGGAGGTAATCCAATTCCGAAAAGGAGATGTGATAGCCCCCAACTTCATCTTTGCCAACCCCAACGTGATGCCCGTCACCATAGAGACAGAGAGCGAAGTGAACATTCTCAGAATGTCATCCCGCTCTCTGCAACAACTCGTTGACTCTTTCTCCACCATCCGCTGGAACTTCATCGGCATACTCTCTAATATAGGTGCTTATCTCGCTTCCAAGATGAAGTTCATCTCCCTACTCACCATCAAGGAGAAAGTGAGGTTCTATCTCCATACTGAAGCATTGGTACAACATAGCAAGACGATTGTTCTTGCCCAGTCACGCCAGCACTTGGCAGATTCTTTCGCCATCCAGAAGTTCTCACTTATCAGATGCTTGGCAGAACTGGCAGAAGATGGAGCCATCAGCATCAACGGCAAGGAGATTACCATTCTGGACATCAGAAAGTTACAAATATAAATATTTTACAGACTTCTATATAAATATTTTACAGACTTCTATTCTGAGCAAACTTCTATATTCAGAGTAATCTCTATAGGTTATTACTCTGTAAGTTGCATGCTCTTCAAATCTTCCTCTACGGTCGAGATGCTTCCCAATCCGAACTTCTCGACCAATACTTTGAGAACATTTGGAGAGACGAAGGCTGGCAATGTAGGACCGATGTGAATATTCTTGATACCCAAGCTTAAGAGAGCCAACAATACGATGACAGCCTTCTGCTCATACCATGCGATATTGAAGACTATCGGCAGGTCGTTGATGCTATTAGCACGGAATATCTCTTGGAGTTTCATCGCCACTACCACCCACGAATAACTGTCGTTGCACTGCCCTGCATCCAACACACGAGGGATGCCATTTATCTCGCCCAGCGGCAACTTGATGTAGCGATACTTGGCGCAGCCTGATGTCAAGATAATGGTATCTTTCGGCAAAGACTTGGCAAACTGCTCGTAATACTCACGGCTCTTCATTCTGCCATCGCATCCGCTCATCACCACAAACTTCTTGATGGCACCACTCTTCACAGCCTCCACTATCTTGTCGACAAGGGCAAAGACTTGTGCATGGGCAAAGCCACCCACAATCTCTCCTTCCTCTATAGCCGTAGGAGGCTCGCAAGTTTTCGCCATCGCTATCACCTCAGAGAAGTCCTTGTGCCCATCCTCGCCTGTCGAAATATGCTTCCATCCAGGATAGCCGGTGGAATTGAGGGTGAAGACTCTACCTTGATAAGAGGCATTAGCCAATGGCGGCACGATGCAGTTGGTGGTAAAGATGATAGGTCCATGGAACGACTCAAACTCCTCCTTCTGTCGCCACCACGCATTACCATAGTTGCCCACCAAGTGCTTGTATGCCTTCAACTTAGGATAATAATGAGCAGGCAACATCTCGCTGTGAGTATAGACATCGATGCCTATGCCTTCCGTCTGGCGCAAGAGATCTTCGATGTCACGCAAGTCGTGTCCACTAATCAAGATGCCAGGGTTCTTCCCCACTCCAATATTCACCTTAGTTATCTCCGGATTGCCATAAGCTTCGGTATTCGCCTTGTCGAGCAAAGCCATCACATCGACTCCCGTCTTGCCAGTTTCAAGCACCAAGTCGAAGAGTTCATCCACCGATACATTCGGCTTGGAAATCATGGCCAAGGCATGAGCTATGAAGGCGATAATGCGATCATCGGTCTTACCCAACCGTGCGGCGTGCTCATAATAAGCCGCCATACCCTTTAAGCCAAACATCGTAAGTTCCTTGAGCGATTTGACATCCTCATTGTCATAGCCACGCATCTTCTCCAAGAGTTTCAAGCCATGCTGAATGCGAGCCTTGATACTCTCATCATCAAAGTTGGCATTGGTGATGGTAGCAAAGAGCGAATCCGTGATGAAGTGGCTCACTTCCCCGAAGCAAGGGCAGCACTTTTTGTCCTTATCACAGCTATCAGTCGGCATCGTCTTCATTCTCTTCTCCATAAGAGTTCCCATCGTCTTCACGATAGAGAGCAGAATGTCCATATACAAACTTGTCTCTGACAGTTTGCCGCAAACGCCTCTTGTCGTACACCCAGTTCCCTTTGCCGTCTCCTGGCATTGAAAACAAAACATCTTCGTTTCATTCATAATGTTTCCTTTCCTTGTTTAATTACACATTTTGATTTAATAACTGTGGCATGAAGTTTACGGCAATCAGCTATCTGAAGCCGATGGCATCTGTTGCTTCACGACAGTGCAAAGATACGGAAAGATGTGAATCGTCATCGGACACAAATGTGACCAAAAAGCATATAAAGAAAGTTAAAGAATGATTTATTACGCTTATAATTATTATCTTTGCAATAAAATAAAACTTGCGATTATGACAACACCACTCCAAGAAAGGCTCTTTGCCTTACAAGATAAGCAGTATGCAGCTTTCCAAGCCAAGTTGACACCAGGGGTGCCGATGATATGATAAGGTATAGAACTATAGAAAAGTTAGCAAACATTTTAGCAAGCATCATTTACTTCATTTTCTTTTGCATTTATAATGTTATTGATTATTTCAACAGCATATTCCAATTTATACCAAATATTCCAAATTCATTTATATCAGAAGAAAAATGGAGAAAGAGATTACGCAAGTTGTTTACAGTCTATTACCAAAAAGACCTCCCAACAACTGATAAACGCATGCACAACACGTGATATACATGTGCATATCAGCTGCTATGCAATCGCACAACAGCTGTTGGACGACCAACGAAGCTATATCTTTCAACTTCTTTTGCTATATTTCCACCCTAACATTCGTTATTGTCGGAAGAATTGTTTACCTTTGTCGCTGTGTACAATCATAACGAAATAAAAACAAGACAATTATGGCTATCAAATACGAGATACATTACCTGCCCAACGCTGGAGGCGAAGGAAAGACTCGCAGATTCGCCCACATCTTCGAGGAACCTGCGATGAAGGACCAACAAGTGATAGAACGACTTGCCAAACATAGTTGCATGGGCGAAGGCGAAGTTTCTGCCGTGCTGATGAACCTGCGACACATGATAGAGGAAGACCTCAGAGATGGCAGGCGAGTCAACATCCCTGGCATCGGCTACCTCTCACTCTCCGCCGACCTCGACATGGATGAGTTGAAACCCGACAGCAAGGTGCGTGCCGACTATGTGAGCATGAGGGGCATCAAGTTTCGTGCCAACGCCAACCTCGTGAAAGAAGTGAAGCGAAAAGTACACTTTGAGAAATCTCAATACACCTCTCGCTCCTACCCTTTCTCCGAGGAAACGCTCAAGGAGAAAATCAGGGAATACCTCAAGACCAACCGCTCCATCAATCGCCGAGTATTGGAACGAGAGTTTTATATCCGCAAGCAGACGGCACTCAACTGGCTCAACCGCCTTGTAGATTCAGGCTTCCTCATCAAGGAAGGAGCCAGAAACTCACCTGTCTATTTCTTGGCAGAAGAATAGGAGGATTATCATATAAGGAGGAAAAGTTATCTCACAGGAAAGGAGAAGATGCGTTACATAAGAAGGAGAAATCATCATGAACAAGGAAAGTAGAATCACGGAGCAGAGTTCGCTCTACGACCATCTGGAAGAGATGAGCGTGGAGGAGCTCACCGCCCACATCAATACCGAGAATAAGAAGGTGACTGAGGCGATAGAGCAAGCCTTGCCTGCCATCAACCGACTCATATCCGCCATCGAACAGCAAGTGAAGAATGGCGGAAGACTCTTCTATGCCGGTTGCGGAACTGGGGGAAGACTTGCCACGCTCGACACCATCGAAGTACAGAACACCTACGGTATTGATGGCTCTCAGATACAAGCCATCTTCCCTGGTGGCATCGGATGCCTCACGCAAACCAAGGAGTCTCGTGAGGACGACTTGGAGGATGGATGGAAGCAGTTGCAAGACAAAGGCTTATCCACAAAAGACTTCGTGCTAGGTTTCTCTGCCAGCGGCACTACCCCCTTCGTGCTCTCCATCTTGAAGCATTGCAAGGCTGAAGGAATCCCTACCGGTTGCATCGTCAACAATCCCCACTCTCCCATCGCCGAGCAAGCTGACTATCCCGTGGAAGTCATCACGGGTCCTGAGTTCGTGACAGGCAGTACAAGAATGAAAGCAGGCAGTTCGCAGAAGATGATACTCGACATGATAAGCACGAGCTTACAAATTCGCCAAGGCAGAGTGGAAGGCAACAAGATGGTGAACGCCAAGCTCATCAATCACAAACTCATCGACCGAGCTTGCCGCATCTTCATCGAGCGTCATCCGGAATATGCCGACAAATACGAGGAGGTGAAGCAGATGATATTGAAGGCAGGAAGCGTGAAGAAGGCAGAAAAGTTATTAGGACAACAAAGATGAAACTCATGTGGATGATGATTTTCTTCGTGCTGCCCTTCGTTGGTTTGGGCTATGCACTGTGGCATATCTCTTACGGAGTATTCTCCAAATAAGGTAGGGTATCAAAATCCATAATGCTGATTGGTTGTACCTTAAGCTTTTCAGATGATTTTTTATATGAGTCCCCCACGAGGTGCATTCCTATCGCTTTGCATTTATACAAATACAAATCATCATCCTTACACTTGAAGTAAAAACTACGACTATACATATTATCACCACCACCATATTGACATTCAATTATGCACCACTTATTGTCGTGTTGCTTGATAGTGGCACTAAAGTTTTTTATGTCTTCTGAAGAAGGGAGTATTATATTTTTAGCTGGTTGACCATTCTTTGTGACCAATAGAAATTTTGCATAATATCCTTCATCTGTAAAGTCGCGAAACAATTGAATAAAATAAAACGAGTTACTTGGTGTTCGCATAATAGCGGAAGACTCTGCCTTTTTAATTGAAAACCAGCAATCACTCTTCCAATAATGACATTCTCCTTGCTGCTGAGTTTTTCCCTCGAAAGTGACCTTGGCAACTCCATTAAGGAACGGAGTAGCATAAGAGAACACGGGAGGAATGACAACAGCTCCACACGTATCCGCAAAACCAACCTTATCGTCTTTGCCTACAATCCGAAACAAACCATCACTTACGTAATCAGGACCATTATCTACATTATATACCTCGAACAATTCTTTGCCGTGATTGTTGATACAAACGACTTTACCCTTTCGTGTGCCAACAAATCCTATGGACGAGATAGAGTCAGAAAAGGCGATAGTGTATTTCTTGCTTCTTACTATCGTCTTCCCCAACGAATTCTTGTAACAGATATTATTTCCGTCACAACATTTAAATATAGTCTGTGCTTCTAGCACAAACGAACACAATAATGAAAGAATAATGAAAATAATACTCCTAATAAGAATCATCACCAATTGCCTTTACTACGTCTTTACTCACAGAAGATACGAATCAATCCATAACAAATTAAAACTGCCCCCATTAAAAATGTCTCTATATTATCAATATAAGGTATCGTAAATCGTGAATAAGTATTTCTGTCATTATATGACACATGTAGCATGGTTACACCACAAAGTATGCCACAAACACCATCGTACTTATTTAGGATAATGGTAACTATACCTACACATATCATAATGATGGCATAAATCAAGTAAGCGCCAAACTTTGTGGCACTTATCGACTTCTTACGCACCATCACCCAGATCAGCATGATTGTTCCTAAGACAACTGTCCATATCCCCCAAGCTAAAATATACGAAATCATATTGTCACCTTTCACTATCCTACTCCCAACAACTCCACCTCAAATATCAAGGTAGAACCACCAGGGATGCCTGGCTGAGAGAACTTGCCATATCCCATCTCGGCAGGGATGTATAGCTCCCATTGGTCGCCTACGTGCATCTGCTGCATAGCAACTATCCAGCCATCTATCAAGTCAGAGAGACGCATGGCGAAGGGAGTGCCACCACGGCTGGAATCAAACTTCTTACCGTTGATGGTCCATCCTGTATCATGCGCCGTCACAATGCTGCGCTTACTTGGGCTAGCACCCTTGGGGTCGCCCGACTTCAACACCTTATAATATATACCACGAGGCAGAGCCTTTACACCCTCCTCCTTAGCCTTCTCTTCCAGCCAACGCTTGTTGGCCTCTACATATTCTCTTTTTGCCATAATTCCTTTATTTATATAACGGCTGCAAAAGTACAAAAAAGAAAGCAATTAACCATCAATATTTGGTGAAAAAGGTAAAAAAGAAAAATGCAGCCTCCTCTCATCCTAGAGAGGCAGACTGCATTTCGCTTTTATCTAATTAGTTTCTCATCTACTAGAATCTTCCTGGAGGAGGACCCATTGGGCGACCACCACCATTGAATGGACGACCGCCGAAGTCAGGGCGACGACCACCATCAGGACCACCTTTGCCACGAGCATCCTTACCGCCGAAGAGGTTCATACGATATACCACGTGGAGCATAGCGTAAGAGTTGATGGCATTGTACTCTGTATCGGTGCGGCTCATCGCAGAGATGGCACGTGAGAAGGTGCTCTGCTGATGCAAGAGGTCGTAGAACTGGAGCATAACGGTGAGTGGCTTACCCTTGAGGAAGCCCTGTGAGAGCTGTGCATTCCATACCAACTCGTCGGTGTTCATAGAGGCATCCGAGAAACCACGGCGACTGCTGTTGGAGAGACTTGTGTTCACACTCATACCCCAAGGAGCGGTAATCGTGAAGCTTGGACCATAAGAGAACTGCCAAGTGTCGGCATTGCTATTAGGCTGCAACTTGTTGCGACCATGAGTATAGTTGAGCGAACCATCGAGGGTAACCTCCAACCAGGAGTTGCGGTAAGCCAAGGAGAGGCGCTGTCCCCATCCGAGGGAAGTGGTCTTGTTCTTCTCTGTCACCTTGTTGACATCGAGATAACTCATATAGTTGTTGTAGCTCAAGTCGAGGCTTGTGTTCACGTTCCATACGCCAGCACTGTCGATGGAGCAGTTGAAGAATCCACCTACGAAGGCATTCCAGTTGCCATTGATGTTTTCTGGTCGAGTCACACGTCCACCAGTTTCCTCATTGTAAGTCACCTTGTTGCTGATGCTATTGCTGGTGGTCGAGAAGTTACCAAATATCGCATAGCCTAAGTTGTGGCTCTGAGTGAAGTTGTTGTAGTCGGCACGCACGCTCTGGGTGAAGGATGGCTTCAAGCCAGGGTTACCCTTGGTGATGTTGAGTGGGTCGCTGTCATCAACAATTTTAAGCAAGTCGGTCATCGATGGCTGCGAGGTTGTGCCTCGGTAGTTGATGCGCAGACGGCTCATCTTAGAGAAACGATAGCGGAAATCGAGCGTTGGCGAGAAATTGACCACGTTGCGCACGGTGTCGGTATGATTGCCAAGATAGTCTTGTACAAACTTGGTATGCTGTGGTTGCATCATCACACCGAAACTCAAGTTGTACTTCTGACGGATGAATCGCATCATCACCTGTATCTCGTGGATGTAGTTGCTATACTCCGAGAATCGGCTCAGGTCGCCATCGAGATAAGTCTCCAATGGCTTGCCCAAGATGGAGAGATAGCTATCCCAACTACGGTAGGCTGGAGAGAGAGCATTCCAACGGCTCACCTCATCAGCATCCAGGATGGAGCCTGCACCCACGCCGTTACCATCAAAGGTGTAGGTGTTGCGGTCGCTACGAGTGTAATTATAGGTGAACTTATAACTGAACTGCAAGAAGGTAGCCTTCCAAAGTGGCTCGCTATAGGTGAACCGTCCGCTGTAACTGTATTTCTTGCTTGGCGTCACATTGTATCGACGTGTCTGATAGGTGGAGTCGAGTCCATCCTTGGTCTTCATCAGATAGAAGTCGGCAGCCGACTGGGAGATACTCTTGCTGTCCGTCTTGTTGTAGCTGGCATCCACACGGAGAGTGAGGTTGCGTCCCTTGTTGTTCAACTTGCGGTTGTACTGCAACATGCCTTTCACACTGTTGTTGGAGCTATAGCTCATATTGTTGGAGTTATTGGTGTTGACCAATTTCTCCAGTCTCTGCAATTCGCTCTTGCTCTTCTCCGAGTCGAAGTTGGCAGCAAAGGCATCCGTGAGAGGGTCATCGACATACTGGTATGGGTCGTCATTGAACTGAGCCGAGCGATTGGTGCTCAATCCATCCGTCTTGGTCCAAGAGAAGGAAGGACGGAAGAGGATGTTGGTCATCGTGTCTGGCGTCCACTCCAAGCGGATGTTACCATTCCAGCTGTTGCTACGAGAGAAGTTTTGACCGATGCGATTGGAGAAGGAAGAGCTGGAGCCCAAGTAGTTCTCGCTAGCCACACTGCTCCATACATCGCCATCATTGTGGTTCCAACGGATGGAGGTATTGAAGTTCAGTTTGTCGGTATTCTCATAATTATAGTTGAGAGCGATCATCTTATTGGCATTCAATCCATTGCCACCACCAAATCCTCGTCGTGGCCCTCCACCTTGGAAACCACGGTCGCCCGTGTTGTTGGCATTACCGAAGATCATGAATCGGTTGTTGCTATTGAAATATCCAGCCATTCCCCTAGCGCTATATCGGTCTTTGTTGCCGATACCTAGGTCGATGTTGGACATCATACCCTTGTTCATACCCTTCTTCACACCGAAGTCGAGCACGGTCTGTTCCTCACCATCATCGATACCAGTGACCTTGGCGAGGTCGCTCTTCTCATCGTAAGCCTTGATTTTCTCGATGATACTAGTAGGTAAGTTCTTGAGGGCGGTCTTGGTATCGCCCGTCATAAACTCCTTGCCATCGACGAGGATTTTCTTCACCTGCTTACCATTGATCTTGATGGTTCCATCATCGCTGACTTCAGCACCAGGAAGACGGCGCACGAGTTCCTCCACCACCGAACCCTCTGGGGTGCGATAAGCCGAGGAGTTATAGACGAAGGTATCCTCCTTGACGGTCACCTTCTGTGCCATCGCCGTCACCACGGCACCTTTCAGCATGATAGCATCAGCACCGATGACGACGTTGCCCATCGCCAGGTTCTTATCCTGCTCGATGGCAATGCGCTTGATGATAGTCTTGTAACCTACGCTGGTGATTTTGAGGAGATACTTTCCGTTTTCCGGGGCTTTGAAGTGGAAGAGTCCACTCTCGTTGCTGATGGCTCCCGTCACATAAGTACTGTCAGCACGGAGCAACTGAACAGTAACCTGCTCCACAGGGTCCTTGGTATCGCGGTCGATGATTGCACCGCTTATCAAGCGTTCCTGTGCATACGATGCCATTGTGACCAAGAGCAACAGCATCATAAGAATTGATTTTCTCATTGTTACCTTATCTTTTTTTGATTTTGTTAGTTAGACGCTTGTTTTTATCCAAAGTTTAAACTATAAATATGCGATTTTATTACAAATAAGCACACATATCTTATAAAAAGACGTGAAAGAGGTCAAAAAAAGGTATCGTTTTAACGAAAAAGTCAGATATTTAACGTACCTTTGCAGCCAAATCAAAAACGTAATGTTATGAATCAGAGAATTATCATATCTACCCATCTCGAAAGTGAGATAGCTAATGCGCTCAGCGAATGCGAGCACGACAAGATATTCATCCTCGTGGATGAGACGACACAGAAGGAATGCCTGCCTATAGTGAAAAACTTCTTCTCGCTGAAGAACGCACAGATCATCACCATCGGTGCAACAGACACTCACAAGGACTTGGAGACCATCGCCCACGTATGGAAATCACTTGGCGAAGGTGGTGCATCGCGCCATTCCTGCCTCATCAACCTAGGTGGCGGCATGGTGACCGACCTCGGTGGCTTCGCCGCTTCCACCTTCAAGCGTGGCATCAACTTCATCAACATCCCTACTACCCTACTCGCTATGGTCGATGCTTCGGTGGGCGGCAAGACGGGCATCAACTTCAATGGACTGAAGAATGAGATTGGTGTCTTCAACGACTCCAAATATGTCATCCTCGACACGGAATTTCTTAGTACTTTGGATGCAGAGAACATCAGTTCTGGCTATGCAGAGATGCTGAAGCACGGCTTGATTTCCACAGAAGAGATGTGGCAGGAGTTGGTAAGTTTCGACCTCGACAAGCCTGACCTCAAGCACCTACAGCAGATGGTGGCTGACAGCGTGAAGGTGAAGGAGCGTATCGTAGAGGAAGACCCTCACGAGCATGGCATCCGCAAGGCACTCAACCTCGGACATACATTCGGTCACGCCTTTGAGAGTTGGGCATTGAAGCGCAACCCTATCCTGCATGGCTACGCTGTGGCGTTCGGACTGATTTGCGAACTCTACCTCAGTGCCGTGAAGACCGGTTTCCCTACCGAGAAGATGCGACAGACGGTGCAGTTCATCAAGGACTACTATGGCACATTGCCTATCACTTGCGATGACTATCCTGAGTTGATAGAGTTGATGCACCACGACAAGAAGAATCAGAACGGCATCATCAACTTCACGCTCCTGGGCGGCATCGGTGACATCCGCATCAACCAGACTGCCACCACCGAGGAAATCAAGGAGGCACTCGACTTCTTCCGTGAGGGAGCAGCGTAACCTCTTTCTAACACCATTTCACCATGAAAAGAATCTGTATATTCATATTGGCATTTGTTGCGAGCAGTACTTTCTTCGTGACAAACCTCTTTGCCAACCCTGTCGATGAACTGCTAGAGCGCATTGACAAGGGTGCATCACACAAGTTTAAAACTGTCTTGGTCAAGAGCGACAAGGATTTCTTCGAGATTGACCAAGCTGGCGCTTCTGGTTCCAAGGCATCCCACGCCTCATCCTCCAAGACTTCCAGCAAGTCTTCTCCCATTATCATCCGAGGCAACTCTTGGGTCAACATCGCCGTGGGCGTGAACTGGTATCTCAAGCACCACGCTGGCATCCACATCGCCTGGAACAACATGATGGTGAAACTCCCTGCCGTTCTTCCAGCCGTGAAGCAGAAGGAACGCCACGAAACCGACCTCAAGCTACGTTACGACTTCAACTACTGCACCTTCTCCTACTCCATGGCTTTCTGGGATTGGAACCGATGGCAGAAGGAAATCGACTGGATGGCACTCCACGGCATCAACATGCCACTTGCCATCGTGGGTGAAGAGTGCGTATGGCGCAACATGCTCCTGAAACTCGGTTACACGGAAGAGGAAGTGGGCAAGTTTATCGCCGGTCCTGCCTTCTTGGCTTGGTGGGAGATGAACAACCTGGAGGGTTGGGGCGGTCCACTGCCACAGAACTGGTATAAGCAGCAAGAGGCTTTGCAGAAGAAGATACTCGCACGCATGAAAGAGCTCGGCATGAAACCCGTCTTACCTGGCTACTGCGGTATGATGCCACACGATGCCAAACAGAAGTTGGGTCTCAACGTGACCGACGGCGGCATGTGGAATGGCTACCAACGACCAGCCAACCTATCAGCCACCGACCCCCGTTTCTCAGAAATCGCCGACCTATATTATAAGGAGTTGACTCGTCTCTATGGCAAGTCAGACTACTATTCGATGGACCCATTCCACGAGAGCAACGACGATGCCGCCATCGACTACGCCAAGGCTGGCAAGGTGATGATGGATGCCATGAAGCGCACCAATCCTACGGCGACCTGGGTGATTCAGGGATGGACTGAGAATCCTCGTCCACAGATGATAGAGGACATGAAGGAAGGCGACTTGCTCATCCTCGACCTCTTCTCTGAATGTCGTCCTATGTTTGGTATTCCTAGTGTTTGGAAGCGAGAAGGAGGTTACGGCAAGCATCACTGGCTCTTCTGTATGCTAGAGAACTTCGGTGCCAACGTGGGATTACACGGCAGAATGGACCAGCTCTTGCACAACTTCTACCTCGCCACAGGTCAAGGTAAAATAAAAGGTTGGGGTTACACCATGGAGGGTTCCGAGAACAACCCTGTCATGTTTGAGTTGATGAGCGAACTGCCATGGTGTGCCGAGAAAGTTACCAAGGAGAAATGGATCAAAGAATATTGTTTCGCTAGATACGGCGTGCATGACAAGACCATCGAGGAAGCCTGGACGATACTCGCCCAAAGTATCTACAACTGTCCGTTGGGCAACAACCAGCAAGGCCCTCACGAGCCTATCTTCTGCGGCCGTCCTTCGCTCACCAACTTCCAAGTGAAGAGTTGGTCGAAGATGCACAACTATTATGACCCTGAGGACACCCGACGTGCCGCCATTCTCATGGCAAGTGTGGCAGATAAATACCGTGGCAACAACAACTTCGAGTACGACCTCGTCGACATCTGTCGTCAAGCCCTCGATGACCAAGGTCGTCGTCAGTATCTGAAGACTATCGCCGACTATAACGCCTTCGCTCGCAAGGACTTCGACAAGGATGCCAAGCGATTCTTGGATATGCTCCTCTTGCAAGACAAGCTCCTAGGCACACGCTCCGAGTTTCGTCTGGGCCATTGGACGGAAGCCGCACGCGACCTAGGCAAGACTCCTGCTGAGAAAGACCTCTACGAATGGAACGCAAGGGTGCAAATCACCACTTGGGGCAATCGCACTTGCGCCGACAAGGGCGGTCTGCGTGACTATGCCCACAAGGAGTGGCAAGGTTTGCTCAAGGACTTCTATTACAAGCGATGGAGCAGCTACATGAAAGCCCTCGCCGACCAAATGGAAGCCAGCACCAAGCCCGACTATGAAGCCCTCGGCGGTGGTAAGAATGCCAACAAGACTGCATCCGAACTTTTCCAAATGGCACTGCCTAGCGGTCCGCAAATCGACTGGTATGCCATCGAAGAGCCATGGACTCTCCAGCACAACACTTACTCCTCCAAGCCTGAGGGTAGCAGTGTGGATGTAGCAAAAGAAGTCGTTAATCTAATTAAGAATTAATATGAAGCGTTTGAAATCTCTCGATGTGATGCGAGGACTCACGGTAGCCCTTATGATATTGGTCAACAATGGCGGTGAGCACAACTATCACATTTTAGAACATAGCAAGTGGAACGGTTTGACCCCATGCGACCTCGTGTTCCCCTTCTTTCTCTTTATGATGGGAATGTCCACTTACCTCTCCTTGAAGAAATCGGCATTCCAACCTTCCGCTACCATTTATCGCAAGATAGCGAAGCGCACCTGTCTGCTCTTCTTGATAGGTTTGGGCATCAACTGGTTTGACATGGTTTGTGCAGGCAATGCACTCGACTTTGGTCACCTTCGCATTTGGGCAGTATTGCAACGCATCGCTCTCTGCTACGGCATCGTATCGGTACTAGCCATCACGATCAACCATCGTTATTTCATCCACACGATTATCGGTTTGCTCGTCATCTACATGGGTATCATCGCCTTTGGCAATGGTTATGCCTATGATTCCTCTGTCAACATTATCTCGCAAGTCGATTTACATCTTTTCGGTTACGACCATTTGTACCACAAGAGTCCCGTTGACCCAGAAGGCTTGTTGAGCACCCTCCCTGCCATTGCCCACACGATGATAGGTTTTCTCTGCTGCAAATACATTTCGATAGCCGGTCAGTCTGTGCATTCGAAAATCAAGTTTTTGAAGATAGCAGGTCTCGTGATGCTCACGTTAGGTTTCTTCCTCTCCTTGATAGGTTTCGGCATCAACAAGCGCATTTGGAGTCCAAGCTACGTCTTTGTCACTTGCGGTTTCGCTGCCTGGCTCCTAAGCATCCTAGTGCAAATCATCGACAACAAGGGAGAAGATACAGAAGGGAAAAACTCTTATGCCACAACTCTCTTCCTAGCATTCGGCATGAACCCACTCTTCCTGTATGTGATGAGTGAGTTCCTCGCCATCGTCTTCGGTTCCTTTGGCATCAAGTCCGACATCTTCAGCCTCATTCAGAGCCTCATCACCGACGATTATCTAGCCTCTCTCACCTATGCCCTCTTCTTCGTAGCCATCCACGCCGTCATGGGCATTTGGATGTACAAGAAGAAGATATTCATCAAGCTTTAGTGCAAATTTGCACAGAGAAATGCACCTTATAATATTAAAAAGCATAAAATAAGGCAGTAGTTCAAAAAAATATTCGTACTTTTGCACACAAATAACAAAAATAGATATATCTAGATAAATATGAACATTTTAGAGTTAAGCGAACAAGAGATCGTTCGCAGACAGAGTCTTCAGACATTGCGCGAGATGGGCATTGACCCATATCCAGCAGCAGAGTTTCCAACCAATGCATTCAGCACCGACATCAAAGCTGAGTTCAAGGACGAGGACGAGCCACGCCAGGTAGTTATCGCAGGTCGTATGATGGGCCGCCGCGTCATGGGTAAAGCTAGCTTTGCTGAGTTGCAGGACTCAAAAGGAAGAATTCAGGTTTATGTAGCTCGTGACGAGATTTGTCCAGACGAGAACAAAGACCTTTATAATACAGTATTCAAGAAGCTTCTCGACATCGGTGACTTCATCGGTGTGAAGGGTTTCGTTTTCCGTACACAGACTGGTGAGATTTCCGTTCATGCCAAGGAAATCTGCTTGCTCTCCAAGAGCTTGAAGCCACTCCCAATCGTGAAGTACAAGGATGGCGTGGCATACGACAAGTTCGATGACCCAGAGTTGCGTTATCGTCAGCGCTACGTTGACCTCATCGTCAATGATGGCGTGAAGGAAACCTTCCTTCAGCGTGCTACCGTACTCCGTACTTTAAGAAAGGTACTCGACGAAGCTGGTTACACAGAGGTAGAGACCCCTACCCTCCAGAGCATCGCCGGTGGAGCATCCGCTCGTCCATTCATCACCCACTTCAACGCATTGGATCAGGATATGTACATGCGTATCGCTACCGAGCTTTATTTGAAGCGCCTCATCGTAGGTGGTTTCGAGGGTGTATATGAGATTGGCAAGAACTTCCGCAACGAGGGTATGGACCGCAACCACAACCCAGAGTTCACCTGTATGGAGCTTTATGTTCAGTACAAGGACTACAACTGGATGATGGCTTTCACAGAGAAGTTGCTCGAAACTATCTGTATCGCCGTCAACGGCAAGCCAGAGCGCGAGATTGATGGCAACATCATCAGCTTCAAGGCTCCATATCGCCGTCTGCCTATCCTCGATGCCATCAAGGAGAAGACCGGTTTCGACTGCAACGGCAAGACCGAGGAAGAAATCCGCGCATTCTGCAAGGAGAAGGGCATGGATGTAGATGAGACCATGGGTAAGGGTAAGTTGATTGACGAGCTCTTCGGCGAGTTCTGCGAGGGCACCTTCCTCCAGCCAACCTTCATCACCGACTATCCAGTAGAGATGTCTCCATTGACCAAGATGCACCGCTCTAAGCCAGGCTTGACCGAGCGTTTCGAGTTGATGGTAAACGGTAAGGAGCTTGCCAATGCATACTCTGAGCTCAACGACCCAATCGACCAGGAAGAGCGTTTCATCGACCAGATGAAGCTTGCTGACAAGGGTGATGACGAGGCAATGATCATCGACCAAGACTTCCTACGTGCATTGCAGTATGGTATGCCTCCTACATCAGGTATCGGTATTGGTATCGACCGTCTCGTGATGTTGATGACAGGCAAGACCTTCATCCAGGAGGTATTGTTCTTCCCTCAGATGAAGCCTGAGAAGAAGATGCCACAGAGCAGCATCAAGGAGTGGGAAGAGATTGGCGTGCCTGAGGACTGGGCATACGTGCTCCGCAAGGCTGGTTTCAACCTCATCTCTGACATCAAGGACGAGAAAGCCCAGGGATTGCAGCAGAAGATAGGTGAAATCAATAAGAAGTACAAGCTCGGCTACGAGAAGCCTTCTGTTGATGCCATCCAGGGATGGATTGATGCAGCTAATAAATAATAAAGAATAAATGATAATGTATAAATGCCTGACGGGTAAAGGCGAAAGCCCATTTATACATTATTATTTATAATACATAATTTAAATAAAGCGAAGTGTTCAACTGCGGAAAAATTGCTATTATTGGCGGCGGTAGCTGGGCTACGGCAATAGCCAAGATTGTGGTGGGTCATACTCATCACATAGGTTGGTATATGCGTCGCGACGACCGCATCGAGGACTTCAAGCGCATGGGGCACAACCCTGCTTATCTGATGTCGGCACGCTTCGATGTGGATGAGATATTCTTCTCCTCCGACATCAACAAGATCGTGCAGAACTACGACACGCTCGTATTCGTGACCCCATCACCTTACCTGAAGAATCATCTCAAGAAACTCAAGACTCGCATCAGCGACAAGTTTATCATCACAGCCATCAAGGGTATTGTGCCAGACGAAAACCTCGTTTGCTCGGAATATTTCCACCAGGTATACGATGTGCCTTACGAGAATCTGGCTTGTATTGGTGGACCTTCTCATGCCGAAGAGGTAGCGCTGGAACGATTGAGCTATCTCACAGTGGGCTGCAGTGATACAGACAAGGCGCGTGCCTTTGCCAACGACTGTCTGGCAAGCGAGTTTATCAAGACCAAGACTTCGAGCGACGTGATTGGTATCGAATACTCTTCGGTGCTGAAAAACGTATATGCCATTGCTGCAGGTATCTGTGGCGGTTTGAAGTATGGAGACAATTTCCAGGCGGTACTCATGTCAAACGCTGTTCAGGAGATGCATCGCTTCCTCACAGCCGTCCACCCTATCGAACGTAGTATGTACGACTCGGTATATCTGGGCGACCTGCTCGTGACGGGTTACAGCAACTTCTCCCGCAACCGTACCTTCGGAACCATGATAGGTAAAGGCTACAGCGTGAAGAGTGCTCAGATAGAGATGGAGATGATTGCCGAGGGATACTTTGGTACGAAGTGTATGAAGGAAATCAATCGCCACATGCACGTCAACATGCCAATCCTCGATGCCGTATATAATATATTGTACGAGCGCATCAGTCCGCAAATAGAGATTAAACTTTTAACAGATTCATTTAGATAAAAGAAAAAATGAAAAGTATCAGCTTAAACATTACAAAGGCTGCATCATTCCTTGCAGAGGGTGCAGTAAAGGCTTACGAGCCTAAGGTTAAGGCCGCTCAGGAAGCTCTTGAGAACGGCACATGTGAAGGTAACGATTTCTTGGGATGGTTGCATTTGCCATCTTCTATCACTCCTGAGTTCCTCGATGAGATTCAGGCTGTTGCCAACACTTTGCGCGAAAAGTGTGAGGTTGTTGTTGTTGCAGGTATCGGTGGTAGCTACCTCGGTGCTCGCGCCGTTATTGAAGGCCTCGGCAACTCTTTCGCTTGGCTCGTAAACGACAAGAAGAACCCTACTATCCTCTTCGCAGGTAACAATATCGGTGAGGACTACCTCTTCGAGTTGACTTCTTTCTTGAAGGACAAGAAGTTTGGTGTCATCAATATCTCTAAGTCTGGTACCACTACTGAGACAGCTCTCGCTTTCCGTCTCTTGAAGAAGCAGTGCGAGGATCAGCGCGGCAAGGACGAGGCTAAGGATGTTATCGTAGCCGTTACCGATGCCAAGAAGGGTGCTGCCCGCACTTGCGCTGACAAGGAGGGTTACAAGAGCTTCATCATCCCTGACAATGTAGGTGGCCGTTTCTCTGTTCTTACTCCAGTAGGTCTGCTGCCTATCGCAGTAGCTGGTTTCGATGTTAAGCAGCTCGTTGCTGGTGCTGCTGAGATGGAGAAGGCTTGCGGCAAGGACGTAGCTTTCGAGGAGAACCCTGCTGCTATCTATGCAGCTACACGTCAGGCTCTCTATACACAGGCTGGCAAGAAGATTGAGATTGTATGCAACTTCCAGCCTAAGCTTCACTACTTCGCTGAGTGGTGGAAGCAGCTCTATGGTGAGAGCGAGGGTAAGGACCAGAAGGGTATCTTCCCAGCAGCTTGCGACTTCACTACCGACCTCCACTCTATGGGTCAGTGGATTCAGCAGGGCGAGCGTTCTATCTTCGAGACCGTTATCAGCGTAGAGACCCCTAACGAGAAGTTGCTCTTCCCTCACGATGACGAGAACCTCGATGGCTTGAACTTCTTGGAGGGCAAGCGTGTGGATGAGGTCAACAAGATGGCAGAGCTCGGTACTCGCTTGGCTCACGTTGACGGTGGTGTTCCTAATATCTTGGTCAATGTACCAGAGTTGAACGCTTACTATCTCGGTCAGTTGATCTACTTCTTCGAGAAGGCTTGCGGTATCAGCGGTCTTTTGGAAGAGGTGAACCCATTCAACCAGCCTGGTGTAGAGGCTTACAAGAAGAATATGTTCGCATTGCTCAACAAGCCTGGTTATGAGGCAGAGAGCAAGGCTATCCAGGAGCGTTTGGCTAACGAGAAGTAAATCTTTCAAATATGAGAGAAGAAATTAATCAATACTTAAAAGAACACGGCTTTGGGGAGTTCTGCCCCAAAGCCGTTCTTTTTGATATGGATGGCGTACTATACAACAGTATGCCCAATCATGCTGTGGCATGGCAGAAGTCGATGAAACAGTTTGGCATCCAAATGACCGCAGCCGATGCTTACGCCACAGAGGGAGCTCGTGGTATCGACACCATCCAGATGATGGTGAAGAAACAGAAAGGCATCGACATCTCATTGGATGAAGCACAGAAGATGTATGACTTGAAGACAGAGATATTCCACTCCATGCCTACCGCAGAGATATTTCCTGGTGTACTTGACATCATGCAGAAAATTACGGACGCAGGAATGCAAGTTGGCGTGGTTACTGGCAGTGGTCAACGCCCGCTCATACAAAGATTGCTCAATGACTTCGGTGACTTCCTCGACGAGAATCATATAGTAACCGCATACGACGTGAAGCGTGGCAAACCGAATCCCGATCCATATCTTATGGGACTGGAAAAGGCTGGCAAACTAAAGCCATGGGAAGGCATCGTCGTAGAAAATGCCCCTTTGGGTGTGCGTGCCGGTGTGGCAGCCAACATCTTTACGGTCGCCATCAACAGCGGTCCCCTCCCCGACCAGGAGTTATCCGACAAAGGCAGCAACCTACTCTATCACAAGATGACAGAGTTCTGCGAAGATTTCGAAAGTTTGCTGGAAGCATCTAAAGATACATCAAAAACAACAAAAGCTTGCAAGTAACCTCCTTATTACTTGCAAGCTTTTATCTTATATAGGCTCCCCTCTGCGACTAGAATACAATCTTGCCATCAATGCTCCACTGATATTATGCCATACGCTGAAGATAGCACCAGGAATAGTAGCGAGTGGATATGCTGCGAAATGAAGGGTGGCTAGCGAACTGGCTAGTCCTGAATTCTGCATGCCCACCTCGATGGAAATGGCGACACATTTCTTATATTCCAGCTTGAGCAACTTGCCGATGGAGAACCCCAAGAGCAAGCCACACACATTATGCAGCATCACCACCAAGATGATAAGCAAACCACTCGTCAGAAGTTTTTCGGCATTGTGCGACACGATGATGCCAACGATGAAGGTGATTGCCAACGAAGAGAAGGCTGGCAGATAAGCCACGGCTCGCGAGGTAAACTTTGGACACTCATGCTGGATGATGAAACCAATGACTATCGGGAGTATCACCACCTGAACGATAGAAAAGAACATGCTCAGGGCATCGACATGCACAAAGGTACCTGCCATCATCCACGTGATGAGTGGAGTCAAGAAAGGTGCCAAGACGGTAGAGGTAGCTGTCATTCCCACGGACAAAGCCAAGTCGCCCTTAGCCAAATAGGTAATGACATTGGAAGCCGTTCCGCCAGGGCAACATCCCACCAATATCACACCCAAGGCAAGTTCCGGACTCAAATGGAAAACCTTGGCAAGTATCCAAGCCAGTACTGGCATCACGATAAACTGTGCCAAGCAACCAATAATGACATCCTTGGGACGGCTGAACACAATCTTGAAATCAGCTGGATTAAGCGTCAATCCCATGCCAAACATCACGACTCCCAATAAGGGGTTAATGTAAATGGTATCTACCCATTGAAATGAATCTGGCAACATCAGTGCCACTACAGCTGTCAGCAGCACGATAACTCCCATATATCGGGAAATGAAATCACAAATTCTCTTCATCTTATTTTCTCTCTTTATCATTCTTGTTATCAGTCTCTCTATATACCTTATATATATAAGACACTAACGAGATGCAAAAGTACTACAAAATATCAATAACAACAAATTTAATCACTCATTTTCGATATAACAAATGTAGAAAATTATAAAATATTTATATCATAAACTATATATTGTTATTTTATGACAAACTCCAACCCTGTAATTTCTATTTTTTTATTTACCTTTGCCAACAGATGAGTAACTAAATACCATCAACTAACAATTATGAAAAAAATCTTCTACATTACAACCATTCTAACCATCAGCTTGTGCTCATGCAGCAACAAGCAAAGTATTCAATCCAACAATTGGGAATTGAAGTACACCAATGGCATCAATGTCTATCACGAAGGACAAGAGATAGCCCATGACGTAAGTGCCGAATATGAAATTGGCAACAGTATTGTTACCTCCAAGGAGTACACGAAAAAGAAGTTTGAAGCCAAAAACATCAATGATCAATTTGGCAAAGGCAAATCATGGACTATCACCTACTACTCCAACAAACGTCCTACATTGGTTCATCATTTTCGAATCTACAAAGATTTCTTGCTCACCAACATCGAGATTCAATCGAACGCAGAGCAACTCAAGAGCAACTACATGGCACCATTTATAGCCCACACAGATACGTTGCTATACTCACAAAACAGACGTAAGGTTTTCGTACCATTTGATAATGATGCTTGGATAAGATACAATAGTACCCAGCATATCGATAGTACACTCCGTAGCTATGAAGTGACCAGCGTATATGATTCCAACCACAGAGATGGAATCGTAATAGGTGCCATCGAACATGATAAATGGAAGAATGCCATCGAACTGAGCGACAACAAGAAGTCTCTCAAAATGTTTAGTGGAGTCGCCGACAACTTGACCCGTGATGTCCGCCCGCATGGCTATTTGAACGGTCATAACATCCAATCGTCAACCTTTATGATAGGACACTTCAAGGATTGGCGAAAAGGCATGGAGAAATATGCTGATAACAATGCCATCATTGCTCCGCAACGAGAATGGAACAAGGCGATGCCTATCGGTTGGAATAGTTGGGGAGCCTTGGCTTTCAATGTAAATCATGACAATTCCACAGAGGTGGTAAAATTCTTCGCCAAGGATTTACAACCTCACTCATTTGTCAACCAAGACGGCTTACTCTATACAGGATTGGATTCTGGCTGGAACAGTTTTAGCGACACTGAGCTCAAAGACTTTGCAGACCAATGTGTAGCCAACCAGCAAGTGCCATGTATCTATTGGACACCTTTCACCGATTGGGGCAAAGACCCAGAGAGAACCGTGCCAGGTACATCTTATAAATATAAAGATGTATATCTCTATGCCAACGGGAAGCCACAAGAATTGGACGGAGCGTATGCCATCGACCCGACCCATCCAGCCATCAAGAAAATGATGGAAGACGTAGCATCACAATTCCGCAGATGCGGCTACAAATATGTAAAGATGGATTTTATGACACACGGAAGAATGGAAGCAGACCATTGGTACAACAAGAGTATCAATACAGGTACCGAGGCTTACAACTACGGAATGCAATTGCTAGACAGCATCTTCCATGACATGTATCTCAATTTGTCCATCTCTCCCATTTTCCCAGCTCAATATGCCCAATCTCGTCGTATTGCATGTGACGCATGGAACCAAATAAAGGACACAGAATATACGATGAATGCCTTATCATGGGGCTGGTGGATTGATAGAATATACCAATACAACGATGCCGACCACGTTGTATTGCGTGATGCCACAGAAGGAGAAAACCGAGCTAGAATCACCTCGTCTATCATCACAGGTCTCTTCATCACAGGTGACGACTACAGTGACAATGGTAGCGAAGAGGTGAAAAATCGAGCACGCAAGTACTTGACCAATCCAGATGTCAATGCCATCGCTACCGGGCGCTCTTTCCGCCCACTAGAAGGCAATAACGACAAATCTGAAAATATGTTCATACGTAAAGATAAAGATGGAACCATATATCTCGCAGTATTCAACTACACAGAGAACGCCCGTTCTTTCACCTTGCCACTTGCGAGAATAGGCATTAACTCCGCACAAACCATAACTGAGTTATGGAGCCATCGAAACATCAGCAGAAATGAGAGCATTAGCATACCAGCCAAGGATGCATTGATTTTCAAAATAAAATAAGTCAATCAAATAGAGCCGATTTATCACTATCTAGTGAAATCCTTTGAACCAACATAACTTAAGCATATTTGAAATGAAAAAGTATATGATATTGCTGCTTGCCATTGGATTTTCCATCATGTCACAAGCGCAACTTATAAAATACGGCAATTGGGAAATCAATTTGGACAGAGATACCAAATTGCTCTGTATCAAGAACCAAGGCAACGTACTGCTCCAAGACGTATATGCCTCAGCATCTTTTGCCTTTGATGGTACGGAGACATTGACGACCTACAAGTCGTCAAATGCCTTTGCCGTCGGCTTTAGCAATGAAGAAGCGAGTTCTTGCTTTGGAAATGGCCAAAGATACTCTTATATCTATCGTTTTGGTAATGGACTTGTCATGACTCAAACTTTTGAGTTTTACAACAACGACAACAGTTTTATCACACAATTAAGTTTATCTACTGATGCTAGGACATCCACAATCAAGAGCAACCATCTTGTTCCTCTTGCCACAGAGACTAGCCAAGCCATTATGCCTAATGACAGAACCAACCGTATGCTTTGGGTGCCATGGGACAACGATGGTTTTATCAGCTATTCTGCCAATTATCTACGTACAGTCATGAACTCATACAATGTCACAGCCATCTATCACCCAACTGACAGATATGGAATCGTTACAGGAGCTGTGGATCATGACTTATGGAAAAATGCCATCCATGTCAATGCCACAGATTACTACAAGGTGAACACCTTGGAATTGATGTCTGGATATGCAGATGAACATAGCCATGACTCTATACAATCTGAAGGAAGGAATACACCCCATGGTACAGTAAAAGGCACCATGATAGCCTCTTCTCGTTTTCTCTTTGGTTGTTTTGACGATTGGAGAGTCGGCTTGGAAACATACGGAAAGACTTGCGCCATGGTGAATTCACGCCGTGAATGGGATGGCGGAACACCATACGGATGGAGCAGTTGGGGTGTTATGCAAACCAAGATTTCTTACGATGGAGTCATTGATGTCGCCAACTTTTTGAAAGACAATGTAAGAATCCATGGCTTCCATGACGAGAAAGGCAGAATCGTACTCAGTCTAGACGCATGGTGGAACGACAATCTCTCCACTACTCAAATCAAACAATTTGTTGCATATTGCAAAGAGAACAACATGATCCCTGGTCTTTATTATGGTCCATTCTGTGATTTTGGTGGATACGCCAACAACGATGTACCTGGCACTAGTGGAAAATATAAGTATAAGGACTTATGGCTCAAGCAGAATGGACACTACAAGAAAATAGATGGTGCCTATTGCCTTGACCCAACCCACCCTGGCACCAAGCTCTTCATCGCAAACGACATGAAGAGGTTTAAAGATTGGGGAATAGAATACCTCAAATGCGACTTTATGAGCAATGGAGCCATAGAAGCTGACAGTTGGTATGACCAACAATGCTATACTGGCATACAAGCATACAATAAAGGAATGACCTTCCTCAGAAAAAAGGCAGGCGACAATATATATCTTCTCCTCTCCATAGCCCCCATGTTCCCAGCCCACTACACGCATGGTCGTCGTATCAGTTGTGACGCATGGGGAAGCATTGACAACACGAAGTATGTGATGAACAATAGTTCATATGGCTGGTGGCTTAATCAAGTTTACTTTGCCAATGACCCAGACCACCTGGTGATGAAGACACTTGATGGAAGAGGCAATGAATCAGAGGGAGTCAACAGATCCAGAATCACCTCTGGTGTCATCACGGGAGCCTTCATCTCTGGTGATAATTTCAGCGACAAGGTAGATGCAGGTTATCCCTCTCTTTCAAGAGAAAGGGCTTTGAGCCTACTTACCAACGAAGACATCAACGAGATTCCTCGCACTTGCCAAGCTTTTCGACCTGTAGAAGGAAATGCATCTTCCAGTCAAAACGCTGAAAATCTAATGTGTTACGAGAATGACAAATATGTATATCTCGCAGCCATTAATTATGGAAAGACCATTTTCACGACCCTTAACAGCAACGTCACCTTCGAACGCCTAGGCATTGATGCTGGAAATGTGTCGGAAATCAAAGAACTATGGACTGGCAAGACTATTACCCCAAATACAACTGGGTTCACTTATGATGTTCCATTTAGTGATGCACGCATCTATCGCATCACTAAAAAGTTTGCCACCGACGGCATCAACGATACTCAAATATCAGAAGACCAAAACATCGGAATAAAGGTGGAAAATCATATGATTCACATCAATAGTGGCTCAAGCGTCATCAAGCAAATCCGTCTCTTTGACGTCACTGGCAAAAACTTGATGGAACAGATAGGACTACAAGAAAGAAGTTCGCATGAATGGGAAATCCCTGTTCTGGCGAAAGGTGTTAACATCATAGAAGTGACAACAACGACATCAAAAAGAACCTTGAAAATCGTTCTTTAATATATGATTACCCACCCTTCTCAAATACAGAAGTTCAATTATCAGAAACATAGATTTACTAATCATGAAAAAAAGACATTTGGTATTTTCTATTTTGGTTTGTGCCATGACTCATTCTGTCATGGCCTTGCCTAAACTTTCACCATTGTTCTCTGACCACATGGTGATACAGCAACAAACCTCAGCTCCGATTTGGGGAACGGCTTCCCCTAAAAAGACTGTTGTCATTACTCCATCTTGGAACAATGAAAAAATAACAGTCAAGGCTGATACTAAAGGAGAATGGAAAGCAGTGCTAAAAACACCACAAGCAGGAGGACCTTACAATATCACCATCTCTGATGGTAAAAGCATCGTACTAAAAGATATCCTCATAGGAGAAGTCTGGTTGTGTAGCGGACAATCCAATATGGAATTTCCTGTGAAAGGTTGGTCGCAAGTTCTCAATGCCGACCAGGAGGTGACGGAAGCTAATCACAAGAACATCCGCTTGCTCCAAATCCATAAGGTAACTGCCGAGGAACCCTCACACCAAGTAGTAGCCAATTCTTCCACTTGGCAAGAATGTAGTTCACAAAGTGTCCCAGAATTCTCAGCTGTCGCTTATTTCTTTGCACGCGAACTCAACCAAAAGACAGGTATTCCAGTAGGAGTCATCGATGCCACATGGGGAGGTTCCAACATCGAGTCATGGATCAGCAAGAATACATTGCAATATGCCCCTCAGTTTGCAGACAGCATAGCCAGAAAGGACTATCATCCTTGGCGTAACTCTCCTACTGCCTTATGGAATGGCATGATTCAACCACTTGTTCCTATGGCCCTGAAAGGTTTCTGCTGGTATCAAGGAGAACAGAATGAGTTACGAGGCTATGAATATCGTGATCTCTTTCCACTGCTCATCAACGACTGGAGAAAACAATGGGGAAAAGAAGATCTCCCATTCTACTTCGTACAACTAGCCAATTTCCATGCTCGTAAAGATGAACCGACAGAAGCACTTTGGGCAGAAATGAGAGAGGCACAAGAAATGGCATTGCATGTCAAGAATACAGGTATGGTCATAACGGCCGACATTGGAGAAGGCGACAATGTACATTATCCCAACAAACAAGAAGTGGGACGACGGCTCGCCCTCATTGCGCTCTCCCAATGCTACCATGCCAAGGATGCCATCTACATGGGACCTCGCTATCTCGACTATACAATTGATGGCAACAAGATTGTTCTGAAGATGGAAGCTATAGGTGGACTGCAAGTGAAAGGCGGCAAGCTCAAAAACTTCACCATTGCAGGAGCCGACCACAAATTCCATCAAGCAGAGGCAAAAATCGAAGGTAACGACATCATCGTATGGAGCCATGAACTACCTTTTCCTTTGGCTGTAAGATATGCATGGCAAGACAATCCGGACATCGAGCTATTCAATAAGTTCGGCCTTCCTGCCAGCACCTTCCGTACAGATGACTGGCCAGGACTTTCATTTGGCAAAAATCGTCTAAACAGCGAGTATTAAACTTTATAACATAACATTTACATCAATAGCTATATCCAAGACAAAATGAGTAAACGAATCATCACATCATTGATAGTAGCCTCACTATTTGGAAATTTCGCTTGGGCAGGAAACCATACGAAATACGTCAATCCATTCATCGGAACAGGGGCTGTAGAAAATAGTCTTTCTGGCAATTGCTATCCTGGGGCGACCTTGCCTTTTGGAATGGTACAACTCTCCCCTGACACACAAGATGCGCCCGACTGGGACAAGGCATCAGGTTATGACTATAATGACCAAAACATTATGGGATTCAGCCATACACGTCTAAGCGGCACTGGAGCTTGCGATTTAATTGACATTCTTCTCATGCCAACCTCTCAAGATGGTACAGAAAAGCCATTTTCACCCTTTTCACATCAAGACGAAGAGGCGCATCCCGGTTTTTATAAGGTGAAATTGGGCAACTCAGGAATTATCGCCCAACTCTCGGCTACACTTCGTACAGGCATTCATCAATACACTTTTCCTAAAGGTAATCGACAGCGTATCTATCTAGACATCGACCATTCCGCCCCTAAAGGGAGTTGGAATCGTCGCATCATACAGTCACAGATACATATCATCAACCCAACCACCATCGAGGGATGGCGAATCATTACAGGTTGGGCGAAACTACGTCGTGTCTATTTCCACATAGAGCTGTCAAAGCCTATCATCTCCCACATTCTCATAGATGGTGGCAGACAAGAAATGAACGCAACATTGATCAATGGTTCAGAGTTAAAGGCATTTTTCGATTTCGACCATCAAGATGATAGTCCCATTACTTGCAAAGTCTCATTATCCAACACTTCTATCGAAAATGCACGCGACAATATGAGAACAGAAGCTAACAGCTGGAACTTCGAACATTATAAGAATGAAGCCGACAATACTTGGGAACAACATTTAGGACGGATAGAGGTAAGCGGTAGTCAAAAGAACATGCAGATGTTTTATACCGCCCTCTACCACACCATGATACAGCCAAACCTCCATAGCGATGCAAACGGAAGCTATACTGCACCCGACTATAGCACACAGCACATGGCAAAAGGTATGAACTACTATACGACCTTTTCACTTTGGGACACCTTCCGTGCAGCACATCCCCTCTACACACTGATAGTACCAGAGAAGAATAAGGAATTTGTCAATAGCATGCTTACCCATTACGAGAGATATGGCTACCTTCCTATTTGGGACTTATATGGACAAGACAACTATTGCATGATAGGCAACCATGCCATCCCTGTCATAGTGGATACCTACCTCAAGGGGCAGCTCAAAGGCATCGAAGCTGAGAAAATATGGGATGCAGTCTATACATCAAGCACTCGTTCACACCTAGGTTCCAATTTCGAGGCATGGGAGAAATATGGTTATATGCCTGAAGATGTTCAAACTCAATCAGTATCCGTGACTTTGGAACAAGCCTTTGATGACTGGTGCGTAGCACAATTAGCCAAGAAACTAGGCAAACAGGAAGCATACGACAGGTTTATGAAACGCAGCAGCTATTATCGTAATCTATTCAACCCTGCCAATGGCTTCTTCCAAGGCAAAAAGAGTGACGGAAAATGGCTTGAACCATTCGACCCTTTGAAATATGGTGCAAACGGTGGCTATCCATATACAGAAGGTAATGCCTGGCAATACAACTGGTATGTGCCACAGAATATCCCCGATCTCATCCAACTGATGGGTGGAAAGAAAGCCTTCATGCAAAGATTGGACAAGTTTTTCACACTTACCGATACCAGTGGTGAGAAGAACGACAATGCTAGCGGTTTCATCGGACAATACGTTCATGGCAATGAACCTAGTCATCATGTGGCTTACTTATACGACTATGCAGGCGAGCCTCATAAAACACAGAAGCTAGTATGGCAAATCATGAACACATTATACAATACGTCATCGAGTGGTTATGCCGGAAATGACGACTGCGGTGAAATGTCATCATGGCTCGTGTTCAGTGCAATGGGTTTCTACCCTGTTTGCCCTACTGGTGGTGAATATGCGTTAGGAACGCCTCTCTTCAATGAAGTGAAAATCCATCTTCAAAATGGCAAGGTTTTCAGAATCACAGCCAACAGAAAGAAAGATACAGATTTCGACGTGAAAAACGTAATGATGAATGGGAAAAAGTTGAAAGGCAGCTTCATTCAACAAAAAGACATCGAAAATGGTGGAACGCTCACCTTCCAATTATAAACACAAAAAGTCCGTGCTCCCTAAAAAGGCACGGACTTTTTTTGTATCTCAAGGAATTAGTCTTTCTTATCAGCAAACTCCTTAGGAGTCATACCAAACTGCTTATGGAACAGTTTGATGAAATATGAAGGAGAACTAATACCTACCATCTCACAAACCTCAGATACTCGATAATTATTGTTTCTAATCAGCTCAGCTGCTTTCTTCAAACGGACCAATCTTATGAAGTCCACAGGTGTCAAGTTGGAGACATCCTTGATTTTGCGATGCAAACTTGAACGGCTCATGCACAATGCTGCTGCAAGTTGCTCAACATTAAACTCTGGCTGATTAATATGAGCCACAATTAAGTCGGTCATCTTCTTCAAGAAATTCTCATCCGCCTTGTTGATGCTCGACTTAGAACTTGGCAAATAAGGTCTATGCACAAAACTCTCACGCTCACGTTTTCTGTTTTCCAAGAGCGTCTGTACTTGTGTCAAGAGATGAGTCATTGAGAATGGCTTTACGATATACGCGTCAGCACCTGAGCGCAAACCTTCTATATTACTTTCCAAAGTCTGTCTAGCCGTCAACAAAATGACAGGAATATGGCTCGTCTCGATATTCGTTTTGATCTTCTGGGTCATCTGCAATCCATCCATCACAGGCATCATGATGTCACTGACCACAATGTCTATATGGTTTTTCGACAACTTATCAAGACCATCCTCACCATTTTCTGCAGTGAGTACGTTATACTCCTTCGCTAATTTCTCTGCTACCATTTGTGCGACCTCAGCGTTATCTTCAACAACGAGTACCGTATATTCCTTGGAATTGTCAACGCTTAGGTTCTCATCGGCAAACATGTGTTGGCTTGTCAACAAGTCCTCATGGAGCATAGGCTCCTCATGGGTAGGTTCTGTTGTTACAACCACACCTTTCTGGATGAGCGGTAGCTTCAGCACAAACTTATTATACTCAGAAGACGTATCTACGTTCAAAGTTCCACCATGCATTTCAGCCAACGATCTCGCCATTGGCAGTCCAATACCTGAGCCTAATACTTGATGCGTACCATCTAGTCGTACAAAAGGCTTGAAGATCTTCTCCGCTTTATCTGCTGGAATTTTTGCGCCATCATTGATAACAGCAACCTTCAACTTATCGCCCTCCAAAGATAGTTCTACCTGAACAAACGACTCAGAATATTTGCGAGCATTGTTGAGCATATTACTGATGATTTTTGTGAATGCCTCACGATCAGCCTGAAGCATGACGTCGTCTTCTTTCAAGTCTAGCGTTATTAACTTATGCAGACTATTGATAGCAGGCTCAAAGCGATCCACTATATCGGACATCATCTTGCAAACATTAAAGTTCGTATAGCTGAGCGTCATTCCATTGGAGTCGATTTTACGGAAATCAAGCAACTGATTGGTAAGATTAAGTAATCGCTTACAGTTCTTGTCAATGGCGTTGATGTTTCGTTCCACTCTAGGATTATCTACTTTTTCCTCAGTGATGCTCTCCACAGAGCCATTGATGAGGGTCAATGGCGTACGTAGCTCATGAGTGATATCCGTAAAGAATGAAATCTTTGCCTTCAACAATTCCTTGTCACGCTTTTCTGTCATCAATCGTTCTCTACGTTCCAATTTTTGAACTTGTCGCAAATGATACCTACGCAATAGATAATAGACCAATGTTCCTAGCAAAAGCAAGTATATCAATCGTGCCCAAATAGTAAAATACCAAGGATGGTCCACTATCACCACCAACTTACAGATTGTATTGTCATTACCATTGGTGCGCACTTTCAATATATACTTACCTGGCAATAATTGGGAGTAAGCAATATTATTGCCATCAGGAGATTTGATCCATTCCTTATCTATGCCTTCCAACTTATATTCATAATAAGAACTCTTCGTACCCCCATAGTTCAAGTTGGATACATCAAAAGACACATTGTTCATATCATGAGGAAGATGGATTTTGTCTGTAAACAGGATATTTTTCTCTAAGACTCCATCCTCACCTCCTGGTCGTAATTCATGACCATTAACACGAATATTGGTAATAAAGACCTTGCTATTGAATGGTACATAAGCCGAAGGATCAAACTCCAACATTCCGCTAACCCCACCAAACAAGAAGGTACCATTACTGGTTTTCACTGCCGACTTGTACGAAAACTGATTTCCTATCAAGCCATTATTCGTATTATAGACTGCCACCACATTTCTCTGGGGATCAAAGCAAACAAGACCATGATTGGTACCAAACCAAAGTTGATGTTTATTATCTTCCAATACCTTATAGGTCACATCATCTGGCAAAGATGCCGCTTCCGAATAAGTAGTGAAACGCTTACTCTTCAAATCATAATGACACAATCCACCACGGTCGGTAGCAAACCATAGGTTTCCCAAATGGTCAAAAGAAATGCTACTTATACTATTGGAACTAATGCTATTTTTACCTGATATGTACTCAAAGTGTACACTTCTTCCCGTCTTAGGATTAAACATATATACCCCATTACCCATCGTAGCTATCCAAATATTGCCATTTTTGTCCTCTGCAATATCTTGTGTGAAGAAATCTGGCAGTACAGATATTTTAGCAAACCTGTATCCATTTCCCTTGAGATACAAGCCACGTCCAGTTCCCATCCAGAATCTTCCCTTGCTGTCCTTGAACAAAGCATAAGGAGAAGCCTCTTCTATGCCTAACTCTGCAGGAGAAATATGTTGGATTCCCAAAGTATGAACATCAATGACATCTATACCATTTTTGAATATACCAGACCATACCTTGTCGCCATCTTGCAACAAAGCCAAGCGATTATTACCTCCCTTATAACGAGTAGTCGGCACTTTTCTGAAGACACCAGTCCTAGGGTCATAGATATCGATGTCTCCTTGTTCTGATGCAATCCATATACGCCCCATACTATCATTGAGCATCTCATGAATATTGCGAGAGCTAATCGTATTTGTCTCTGGGATATGGATATAGTTATTGAAAAGCATACCGTTTCTTGGCATGTAATCTACACCATTATATATAGTACCCAACCAGAGCCCCCGATTTCTGTCTTGATAAAGAGAATATATCAAATTGGACACCAAGCCGTATGGATGCAACGTATTTTCCATAATATGCTCTTCTTTACCAATAGCCTCATTGATGATAAACAAGCCGTCTTGGGTTCCCACGAACAAATCCTTACCATCATAGAGCAAGGCTCTCAGCAATTTATAATGTACATTGGGAGCATGTACCTCATCCAGCACACGAGTCGTAGGATTATATTTCATCAGTTTACCCTCATGGTTGGCAATGGCAATCCAGTCGCCATAATCACAAATGGCGTACATCTCCATACCTAACATCGACAATCCTTTTTTATCCTCCACAAAACGTTGGGTATTCTTGCTTTTAGGATTATATCGCAATAAGCCAGCATGATCTGTTCCTATCCATACCTCCCCATTCTTTCGCACACAGATACTTGAAGGATTATAATGATAATCCCCCTTTTTCTTTGAGAAAGTATATTGCGTGAGATGTTTTGTCGAAACTTCATATCTAAAAGCACCTTGATTAGGGGAAACAATCCATATATTACCATATTTATCACCCACAATCTGGGCTATCCAGTTGTTCACCTGAACACCCAAATTACTTTTAGTATCGAAAAAGCGAAAAGTCTCTGTAGAAGGTTCAAAGATATAGACACCTTGATCAGTACCCACCCACAAGTGATGCTGTGCATCCTCATAGAGGGCAGAGACATTGTGATTACCACATTTGAGAACCTCATCATCTACGCGATAACGCTTGACCGTGGAGCCATCATAGCGATTGAGACCATTTTTGGTTCCAAACCACATAAAGCCCCAAGAATCTTGGAGTATGCATTTCACGTGGTTTTCCGATAATCCATTACGAGTGTCCAATGGCATAAAAAAGTATTGCTGAGCTAATGAGAAAGAGGGGCACATCAACAAAGTGCCCACACACAGCAATACCCACATTTTCATTCTTAGAATCATTTTCTCTTTCATTTGAAAGCTTGTTTTAAGGATTTAACAATGTTTCTGTTCATATCAGTTGCAAAATTAATGATTTCCCAGAATAATGCCAAAAAATAATTCTACAAATTGACAAGGATTATAAAAAATCTGTTCCAATCTGCTTTCCATAATACATTTGTTTCATTTTGTGGAACAAATTGTTTATCGCTTTTATATATAATATAACTACTTTTGCACCACAATTCAAAACCTAACAAGAATAAACATAAACAAAAAATACACAAAACCGTATGAAAAGACATCTTACAACCCAACGAATCCAAGCAACGGTATGTTGCGCCGCAGCAGCCTTGTCGATGCTTTGCTCATGCAGCGACGACTATGCTTACGATGACAAGGAGCCCGACTTCTTAGGCGGGAGCATCTACGAGTATCTGCAAGGAGAAGGAGAGTTCAAGACCTATCTACGCTTGATAGAAGACCTAAACTACAAGGAAGTCTTATCCATGACAGGAAGCAAAACTATCTTCCCTGCCAAGGATGATGCCTTCGAACGCTTTTTCCAAAACAACGAGTATGGAGTAAGTAGTTATGAGCAACTGACAGCTGCACAAAAACGCAGTTTGCTCAATTCCAGCATGATCAACATGTCGTACCTCACCCAAATGCTAGCAAACCCAGTTATGGGAGAGACTACCGCAAACGAGGGCACCGCCATTCGACGATCCACATCGTACACCTATCTCGACAGCGTCAGCTATGTAAGAGATACCGAACTACTCTCTGCACCATATTGGACACGATTCCAAGGCAAGGGACTATATCTTATAGATGACGAGACCAATCCATATATCGTTCATTTCACTCCACAAAATACACTTGCCAAGAAAATCACTGATAACGACTGGGCAACTGTTATGGGTAAAGAATACGATAGCAACGAGGTTTATATCAATGGACACAAAGTCATCAAAGCTAACGTAACATGCAAGAATGGTTACGTTCATGTGATGGAAGACGTTCTAACCCCTAACAAGAATCTTTCACAAATCATTGCTTCCAATGGTCAAACCGGACTCTTCAACCATTTGATGAACAAGTTTTCTGCACCTTATTTCAATGCAGACTGCAACAACAAGATACACAGTTTATATAATGGTTCGGATGCAGCCCACCCTCTCATCTCAGACAGCGTCTTCGTGAAACATTACTTCACAGAAAGCAATAATATGGATCCTAAGAACAATGATATGAGCAATTATGGCTTACTTTACTTCGATCCATCCCAAAACAACTATAGCAGCATGCAAGATATGGGTGTCATGTTTGTTCCTACAGACCAAGCAATGAATGAATATTTCAAGAGCGGAAAGGGACAATATCTTTATGACGCATACGGCACATGGGAGAATGTCCCTACCAACCTTTTGGCTCTCTTCATCAAAAACCACCAGAAGAAATCACTCATGACAAGTCTTCCTTCCATGTGGGAAAGTATGAATGACGAATCAAGTTTCCCGATGAAAGTTAGCCCTAACGATATCGTTAGCTCATATATAGGCAGCAATGGAGTTGTATTTGTCACCAATAAGGTTTACCCTCCTATCGACTATCAGACGGTATATGCCGCTTCCATGACCAATGACCATAGTAAGATTATGAATTGGGCATTGCAAAACAAAACGATGAAGTTCTACCTCTATCTCCGTTCTATGGAGAATATGTACAACCTCCTCATACCAACAGACGAAGCCCTCCAAAACTATCGTGACCCTATCGCATGGGCAAAAGGCAAGAGCCAACGACGTATTTGGGCCTTCAAGTATAACGAGAGCAAGGAAAAGCCACTTAGCGCTGATGTCTATACCGTAGATGACAATGGCAACAAGAACAAGTTGGAAAAGACCATCACAGACGAGTCGCTACTCCGTAATCGTCTATATGACATTTGCGATCGCCACATCGTTGTTGGCGAGATGGACAAAGACGGCAACATGTCGGGCTATATTGATGAGGGAGGTTTACGATTTGCGCAAAGCAAGGGAGGTTCGACACTCAGCATCAAAGGAACAGGAGACCAATTTAGCATTACTGCCGGAGGCGACATAGAGCAAGGTATTTCGCCTGCTCATATTGTCAACAATGTTACTACCGGAAAGCCTGAACGCTACGATGCCGACAATGGTAGAATCTTCTTTATCAACAAAGTTTTGCAAGATCCGACCTACTCTGTCAAGGACATTCTCAGTCAGCATGCTGAGTATAGCGACTTCTATAACCTACTCATCGGAAATGATGCCGTGTTTAAATATTTTGAGAAAGATAAGGAAATCAGCAGTATCTTCTCATTGAATCAGACTTCCGAATCTTCGGGCTTGGGAGAAGTGGTAAGTTCTTTCAATAACTTCCGCTACACGGTATTCGTACCTAGCAATGCTGCCCTAGCAGAAGCCTTCAAGAAAGACAAGAACTTGCACACATGGGAAGAGATCGCCAATCAAGATGATGATGCCACCAAGCGCCAATGGGCTTTGCACCTGATACGCTTCCTGAAGTATCACTTCATGGACAATTCTATTTATCTTGATGGAACATCATACAGCAACCGCAGCTATGAAACTGCCGCACGTAACAATAGCAGTAAGTTCCAAACGCTCAAAGTCAACAGTGATGGAAACAACCTCTATATTACAGATGCACACGGCAACATAGCAAAGGTAAGTAAGCAAGTAGGACTCTACAACGTACAAGGTCGTGACTTCATTGTCAACAACAAAGACTACCGAAATGCCGACCAGATCATAGCGTCCTCATTTTCCGTGATCCATCTCATCGACAAGGCTCTATTACCCGAATAAGCCAACTTAATATTAACAAAGACTTTTAATAGCAATGAAACATACTATATTCACATGCGCAGCTCTTCTGATGACACAAATGGCGATGGCACAAGGCATCGTCATCACGGGTCACGTAGGAGAAGCTGAGGGGGATGTCATCGGTGGTAGTATCATCGAGCAAGACAAGAATGGTCGTATCATCTCTTCTACTGTTACCGACCTCAATGGTAACTTCTCTCTATCTATCAAGAATCCAGAGAACCAACTGAAAGTTTCCTATGTGGGTTACAAGACCATCATTACCAGCATCAAAAATAAGCGACGCTTTGACCTCACGATGGTGGATGATAGCCATACTGTTCAAGAAGTGCAAATCACAGCGAAGAGACTACACAATGATGGTACCTTCGTGATTCCTGAGCGAGAAGTCTCTGGAGCTACCCAATCCATCAATATGAAAGCGTTCGAAGGTATGTCGGTGGCTTCTGTCGATGATGCACTGCAAGGTCGTATCGCCGGACTTGACATCGTTGCCAACTCTGGCGACTTAGGTAGTGGTTCATCCCTACGTGTTCGTGGTACAACTTCCATCAACAGCAACTCCAATCCTCTCATCTTGTTGAATGACATTCCATTCGACAGCAACCTAGATGCCTCTTTCGACTACAACAATGCCACCAATGACCAGTTTGCTACCCTATTGAGCATCTCACCAAACGACATTGAGGACATCACTGTACTCAAGGATGGTGCCGCTTGTGCCATCTGGGGTTCTAGAGGTGCCAATGGTATCATCAGCATCCATACCAAGAAGGGTGTGACAGGACCTACCAGAGTTTCTTACTCCTATCGTTTTTCCGGTTCCTGGCAACCTGCAGGTCTAAAAATGCTCAATGGTAACGACTATACGATGCTCATGAAGCAAGCCTACTTCAATCGTAACCAAAATGAGGCAGAGTGCGACATACCCGAATTCAACTACGACCCTACTTTCTCGGAGTACCAGCAATATAACAACAATACCGATTGGGTAAAGGAAGTTAGCCAGTTCGGTATGACTCACGACCATTCTTTGGCTGTCAGCGGTGGTGGCACCAAAGCCAAGTTTCGTGCCTCTCTCGGTTATTATTCACAGACAGGAACGGTCATCGAACAAAAGATGGATCGCCTATCTACAAGAATGAACTTGGAATACCAGGTTTCAGATCGTCTGAAATTCATCAGCGACTTCTCGATGACCTATACCAACAACCATAAGAACTACGAACAGTCATACCAAGGCAGCAACATCGGTTTGTTAGACAATGCCTACCGCAAGATGCCAAACCTAAGCATTTATCGCAAGGACATCAACGGCAATCCGACAGATACATATTATAATGTACGCGAGGATGCACAAATCAGCTCCGAGCAAAAGGAACTGCTCAATCCTGTGGCTGTCGCCCACTTGGCAAAAAACTTGCAGAAGAATATGCGCATCATTCCAACTTTGCGCATCCAGTACGACTTCATCCAGCCTAGCGACTATCAACGACTTCGCTACAATGGATACATCACTTTCGACATTGAAAATAATAAGTACAATAAGTTCTTGCCAAAAGAGATTGTTCCAAAATCATGGCTTAACTCCGATATCAATCGAGCAGACGACCAAGAAGAGGAAGGTTTGACCGTAATGACAGACCAAAACATCACCTGGCAGCCTAACTTAGGCAAAGACCACTCGCTGATGCTCTATGGTTCTTGGCAACTTACATCAGGCAATTCTCAATACCAGCAATTCCAAACTTATGGTTCTGCCTCAGAGTCTATCAGCAGTGCCGTTGCAGGAGCCAACCAATCATATACTGCTAGCGGTTCTGGTCAGTGGCGCTCTATGGCTGTTTTAGGAAGATTTCACTATGCACTCTTCGGTCGCTATATTTTGGACGGAACTCTCAGATACGATGGTAGCAGCCGATTTGGAAGCAACAATCGTTGGGGCTGTTTCCCTTCCGTATCAGGTAAATGGATTATCAGTGACGAGAAGTTCATGAAGTTTGCAGAACGCTGGCTTTCCGAATTGTCTATCCGTGGAGGTTGGGGTGTTACCGGCAATCAGCCTGGCAGCGAATATCTCTACTATAGCCGCTACAATGGCAACTGGGGAACAGGAGGCAACAACTACAATGGCACCGCCACCATCAAGCCTGCTTCTCTCAAGCTGGAGAACCTCAAATGGGAACGTTCTTCCTCATACAACCTGGGATTCAATTTGGCATTGCTCAACAATCGCATCGTGGCAGACTTAAACATTTATCATCGCCGTACCACCGACTTATTGTTTGCCAACCAGAGCATCCCTTCATCCACAGGATTCGGAAGTATCAGCTACATCAATGCAGGCACGATGGACAATGATGGTTGGGAGTTGAACCTATATACCAACAACCTGATCAAGGCTGGCAAATGGGTCATCGACTTCAATGGCAACCTATCTAACTACAACAACATCATCAAGAAACTTGATAGCAATGTACTTGCCAGCTACAATGGAGACTTCGACTACAACAATGGTTCCTATTTAAGTCGAGTACAAGAAGGTAACTCCTTCGGTAGCATCTATGGATTCAGATACAAAGGCGTCTATCAATACGACAAGTATGTAGAAGGACGAGAGGGAACCTGCCCTGTAGCTCGTGACGCACAAGGAAATTTAGTAAAGGATAGTTATGGTGAGGCTGTACCTATGTACTTTGCCTATGGCACCACCAACGCACGCCAGTTCCGTGGAGGAGATGCTATCTATGAAGACATCAACCATGATGGTACCATCGACGAGCTTGATATTGTCTATCTCGGCAACTGTAATCCAAAGATCAATGGTGGATTTGGCTTTACCGTGAAGTACAATCAGCGATTGTCACTCAATGCCTTCTTCAACTTCCGCTACGGCAACAAGGTTATCAACTATGCACGTATGTACGCAGAGAATATGTATAGCAATGACAACCAAAGCATCGCAGTAAACTGGCGTTGGAGACAAGATGGAGACTTGACAGAGATACCACGTGCCCTTTATCAAGACGGAAGAAACTGGTTGGGAAGCGACCGATTCGTAGAGGATGGCTCCTTCCTTCGCTTCAAACAGTTGACGTTGAACTACAACTTCGACCATAAGACGTTGAAGCCACTCGGTCTCAACCAACTGGCACTCTCTTTCACACTCAACAACATCTTGACTTGGACAAAATATACAGGTGTAGATCCAGAGATATCTCCTAACAACCAAGGCATTTGTGCAGACTATAGCAAGACTCCACGTTCCAAGTATTTTACTATGGGAGTAACCATTGGCTTGTAAGGAGCGACAGAACTATAATTATCAAAATAGCAACACAAAAAAGGAAATAAAATGAAACAACATAAAATCATCATACCGCTGTTCAGCCTGATGGTCGCCATTCCGTCACTGACCTCATGTGACAATTTCTTCGACATCAAGCCGCAATCAGAACTTACAGGCGAAGATTTCTGGCAGTCGAAGAGTGACGTCGAGAGTAGTGTAGCCGCTTGCTACCGCGCCTTGCAGGAGCCTGATGTCATGGAGCGCTTCATCGTTTGGGGCGAGGTACGCTCAGACAATGTGTTACGAGGCACCAACACGAGTGAAAGCATCAGCAATCTGCTCAATGCCAATGTGGATGCCACTAATGGTTACACCTATTGGGGAAGCATCTATACAGCTATCAACTATTGCAACACCGTGATTGCCAATGCGCCTACGGTTATGGAAAGAGACCCAAACTTCAAGCAGAGTGAGTTACGAGCTTACCTCGCCGAGGCAAAAGCCTTGCGAGCTTTGTGCTACTTCTATCTAGTGAGAACTTTCAAGGACGTGCCATTCATCACCGAACCTTATGTAGGTACTACCCGCCCTTTCCAAGAGCCACAAACCGATGGTGACATCATCATCCAGACGCTCACGCAGGAATTGGAAGAAATTGCTTTGCAAGCCAAGGCTATTTACAACAACACCTCCAATACCAAGGGGCATATCACTCAAAAAGCCATTTGGACATTGCTGGCAGACATGTACCTTTGGATTAATGACTACGACCAGTGCATCACCAACTGTGACAAGGTTCTCAACACCTCCACCAACCCATTGCAACTGGAGACTGCCTCAGCCTACAACCAGAATGTATTTGGCACAGGCAACTCCAAGGAAAGCATCTTTGAATTGCAATTCAACACAGATACCCCAGACTATGTTGTCAATGAGATGTACAATACCACAGGTGGTAGAAACTCTTACAATCATTTGTCATCGTTGGAATTCAGCAAGTACAACACCTTCATCGACAGAAACAGCGACAACCGATTCAACGATGCACTGTATGGCAGTACTTCAGCCACAACCATTCCTATTAAGAAATATGTGGCATATCGCAAGGAAAGCAGCACTTCTACAGTAGCAGCCAGCGACTACATCGCCAATGCCAACACACAGAACTGGATTGTATATCGACTCTCCGACGTATATCTGATGAAAGCAGAGGCCCTAGTTGAGCGAAATGGCGAAGGTGATTTGCAAGAGGCCATTGATTTGGTTTCCAAATCATACGACAGAGCCAATCCTTCCAAAGGAAATGGTTCGCTGCAACTTTCTAGCTACAACTCTCAAAGCGCTATGCGCAACTTGGTTTTCGATGAGCGTCAACGAGAGTTTCTCTTTGAAGGCAAGCGATACTTCGACCTTTTGCGCAGAGCACGCCGAGAAGGAACAACACAAAATGTCGTATCCAACTACCTGATGCGCAAATATGCCACACAAGACCAAGCCACCATACAGTCGAGGTTGGCAACAATCAATGCGCTCTATATGCCAATCAACAAAGATGAACTCAAGTTGAACAACCTGTTGCACCAGAATCCATTCTACGCAACATCGAGTGGCATCGAGAAGAATTAAAGAAATAGAGTAAAGTAGATTCACAAAAGCAAGAAACTATGAAACGTATATATCATATAGCGATGGGAATGCTCCTTGGAGCAGCAACCTTCCTGTCAAGTTGCACAGACAATGTATCGGAAGACAACTACTATACATTTACAGATGAGACGGTAGCAAGCTACTGCGAGAATCGTCCATCCACCTTCTCTGTGTTTTCACAGCTGATGAAAGATGCTGGCGAGGAAACGCTCTTGGCTTCGTATGGACATTACACAGCGTTCATTCCTACCGACTCGGCTTTCCATGTATATTTCAAGGAGAACAACATCTCCTTGGAATCATTGTCCAAGGAAGAGAAAGATACTATCATCTACAACCACATCATCCGCAGTTTGACACAAGATTATCTGACCAAGGACTTCACCGAAGGAGCCATCTCAACATCCAATATGAGCAACCGCTACATGGTGGTTTCTTATCAACAGGCTGCTGATGGGAACAACGAAATTTGGATTAACAAGTCGTCAAAGATTATCAGTGCCGACAACAAGTTGCACAATGGAGTGGTACACGCTATCGACAAGGTACTGGTTCCTTCAAAGGAGAACCTAGGAACCCAACTCAAGATGATGGCAGACTACAGTATCTTCTCAGAAGCACTCGAACTCACCCATCTTACCGACTCTATCCGTGAGAGCTACGACATGAGTTACCATTCTCCTTATACTACAGAGTTCACCAACATCTTAGGTTACAAGATGCGTTGCCCTGCCCAAAAGAAATTAGGCTATACGATTTTCGCAGAGCCTAACCAAGTGTTCCAAGAAGCCAACATTCACAATTTGGATGACTTGGTTGCCTACGCTGAGCAATACTACGGCACAAAGGACAAAGGCAACTACACAAGTCGTGACAATGCGCTCAACAAGTTTGTGTCATACCATATCCTAGACCGTCAGATAGCAACCAACGCTTTCATCTACACTGGTGGCAACACTGCCCCTACGGCTATGGACAAACGATACGAGTACTACGAGACTATGCTCAAAGACCGCATCATGGAAATCAAGTCGGGCAATAAGATCAATACTCTTTCCGATGGCACTTGTGTGACAGTCGATGAGAGCAAGAGCAACATCGCCGGCATGAATGGCTATATACATTGCCTGAACAACATCTTGGTCTATGACGAAGACAACATGCGCCAAGATGTACTCAACAAGCGAATCCGTTTCGATGCTTATTCCCTGATGCCAGAGGTAACCAACAACAATATCCGTTGGCAATTGCCATTCCTCAGTGAAGGCGGTTATACCGTGACATCCGACTATTGTGGCGACCACTTCACATTCAATAAGGACAGTAAAGTTATCTTCTGGGGATCAGAAGGATGGAATGACTATCAAGCAGATGAAATCTCCATCCGTGGTTGGTACGATTTCACATTCCGCCTACTCCCAGTACCACCTGGCACTTACGAGCTTCGCCTTGGTTATAGCGCACGTCCTTGGGGAGGTATCGCACAGTTGTTTGTCGATAACCAAATACAAGGTATTCCTGCCAACTTCAACCAAACGGGAACAGATCCACAAATCGGCTGGGTAAAGGATGAAAACACCAAAGATGATGGTGAGGAAAATGATAAGATGATGCGCAACCGAGGCTATATGAAAGGCCCTAACTCCATCCTCAATGCCGTTTACAAGACGACTTTACGAGAAGGCGACGCATGCCTTAGATTCATCGTCAATAAGTTTACCTGGCAAGATTACGGTGCTCATTACTTCCGTGCCAAGAACATTGAGTCGGAGAATGGAGAGTTCCATCTCGACTACTTCGAATTGGTCCCTATCAGTTACATAGAGAATGAAGGAAGGGATTAAGCAGAAAAATAAACAACAATCGCTTAAAAAGAAACATGATATGATCAACATCAAGAGATATTCTGGCATCCTTACTCTCGCTGCAATAACACTTTTCAGTTCTTGCAGCGAGTGGGATGACCACTTTGAGACCGACAACAACGTCTCCCATGCGACCTCCAACCTATACGAGGCTCTTTGTCAAAACAGTGAGACATCTCGCTTTGCAGAATTGGCAGCTTCCGTTGGCTACGATAAGGTGCTTTCTTCTTCACAGACCTATACAGTCTTTGCTCCCTCCAATGAAGCCCTTGCCAACTTGGAGACTAGCAACGAGGAAGAAATCAAGAAAATCGTGACCAACCATATCGCTCGCTATACCAACCCTACCTCTACAAGCACAAAGGAAGGGGTGAGAATGCTCAACGGAAAGATTTATCAGTTTGATAACAATACGAGTTTCGAAGGATGCCACATTGATTTAGCCAACTTGCGTTCCACCAATGGACTGCTTCATCAAATAGATAAGCAAATACCATACGCCAACAATATCTACGAACACATCCAGTCGAATCCAAAGTATTCGAAGCTATACCAATTCATCCATCAATTTGATGAAAATAAGTTCGATGAAGAAAACAGCGTGGAAGTGGATATCGACGAAGAAGGACGCCCAGTCTATGACACCATCATGGTAAGCTACAACAGACTTTTGGAAAACAAGCTATATGGATTGGGGCATATCGCCAACGAGGATTCCACCTACAGCATGATACTTCCAGACAACCAAGCCTGGGACGCAACCTACAATCGCATATCACCTTATTTTAAGGTCTATGACACCAACACCGATAAGGCAGACTCCATCCAGCAGGTAAGAACTCAACTAGCGATATTAAGTGACCTCATTTATCGTGGCAAACATACGACACCAGAGTCAGAAGACTCCTTGGTTTCCACATCGGGCAGCATTATCCACCAACCTTCTACCCTATTCGGTTCGGCGACAAGAGAACAAGCATCCAACGGAAATGTTTTTAGCGTCAGTCAACTGAACTATGACAACACCGAGACTTGGAACAAGCCTATCTCCGTGGAAGGTGAAGAACAGAATGGCAGAAGTTACAACAATACGTTGGTCAGCGTCTATACACGAAACGTGAAAGCAGAAAGTTCCGTAAAGAACGTCAGTGGCGACAGTTATATTGAAGTACAGCCAATCTCCGTGGCAACCAACCCTTCGGTCACATTCGAGATACCTAACGTATTGGCTGGCAAATACAATGTCTATGCCGTCTTGTTGCCTGCCACCATGGAAGGTGAGGAAGTAGAACTAGACTCCACCAAGATTCAGTTCTCCATTACCTACGTCAACGCCAATGGTAGAAATACAACCAAAAGCAACAGAAGCAAGGGTCTGATCACCAAGAGCCGAGAGATGACCAAGATGTTGGCATTCGAAAACTTGGAGTTTCCTATTTCCGACTATACGGACAATCTTTGGCGCATGGATGAGAACAACCGCGAGGAAGACCTGAAAGTGAAGACCACGATGACCGTCATGACCAATGTCACTGCCAAGGAATATTCCTCAAAGACATACACTCGCACATTCCGTCTTGACAGAATCATTCTCGAACCTATTAAGAACTAGACATCATGAACAAAAATAACATCATCAGAAATATGGCCCTCACCTTGGTTGCTGGCATGGCAATTCCTTGCCAGGCAAATGCCCAAGGTGTCATCAAAGGCACAGTCACCATCTCCTCCACTCATGAGAAATTTGCTGGTGCCCGCATCACTGTGATCGGCACCAAGAACGTTGCCATGAGCGATGAGAATGGAGCTTTCGAACTCAAGGACGCCGCACAAAACAGCGTATTACAGATTGAGGCTCCAGGCTGCGAGTTGCAAATCGTAGCACTCCAAGGCAGAAAAGACTTGGCTATCCAAGTAGTTCCCGTATCTAGCAGCAAACCCTTCTATACATCGGAGACCTTGTCCTCCCTCACCTCATACCACAATGAGGATATGGCAAAGACAGCCCTCTCCGCTTCCGAAGATATAGACATTCATCTGAATGGTGCAGCAAGAAATATACATCAATCAGGAATAGATGCCATCGGTTCCAACATTTTGGTTCGAGGAATCCATTCTGCCAACATGACCAACACACCACTCTATGTGGTAGATGGAGTCATCTGGCAATCGCAAGATGACCAGACATCCCTCCATTCCGGTTACTTCAGCAATCCACTTGCCCTCATATCACCAGACGACATTGAGAGCATACAGATACTCAAGAATGGAACAGCCATCTATGGTGCCAAGGCAGCCAATGGAGTGATCTTGATCAACACGAAGCGTAGTCACAACATGGCGACGGAGATTACCGTCAATGCCTGGGCGGGCATCAAGAGTGCCTTCAAGAGTATTCCGATGCTTGATGCAAGCGACTACCGCATGTATGCCACAGATGTGATGAAAGGGATGGACAACATCAACCAACTCATGGGAAAATACCATTTTCTCAATGACGACCCATCCAACTCTTACTATCTGTCAAGCCACAACAATACCAACTGGAACAAAGAAATCAACTCTTCAGCTTTCACACAGAACTATAGTGTCGGGGTAAGAGGTGGTGACGACATCGCTCTCTATTCCTTCTCATTAGGATATACACATAACGATGGTAATATAGACAAGACCAACTTCAACCGCCTTCATGTGAGATTCAACTCTGACATTAAGTTTACCAAGCACTTCACGACACGTGCAGACATCTCGTTCGCACAGATTACAAGAGATTTGTTTGACGATGGCATCAATGAGTATTCCTCACCACTCTACCTCTCATACATCAAGTCTCCTCTGTATCATCCTCATCAATATGACATATCAGGAAAGTTGTATGACAAAATCTCTGACAAGGACGAGTTAGGCATCGGCAACCCGTTAGCCGTCACAGAGAACGCAGAAGGCAAGACCAAGAACTATCGCTTCACTGCCACCTTGGCACCTAAGTATCAGTTCACCGATCGTTTCTCACTCTCTGCCATCGCTGGCTATTCATGGGACAAGATAAAGGAAAGTGCGTTTATACCCGATTTTGGATTAGCAGAGAGACAACTCTTCAACGAGCAAGGTGACTGGTATGGAGAAGGCAACAATAGCGTAGCTTCGCTTATGACTCGCAACAACACACTTACATTGGGTGCACAAGCCGACTGGAAAGTGCTTCAAGGCAACCATGACTTACTGTTGGAAGGTGGTTTCACCTATATCAACAATACCTTTGAGAGTAACTATGGAATGGGCTACAATACGGGTAGTGACAACTTGCGCAATCTTTCGGTTACCAATTCGTCCCTTCGCACCATCCTAGGAGTAGAAGACAACTGGCGTACCCTTCGCTGGAACGTAATGGCCAACTACAACTATCAGAACCGTTACTTCCTATATGCCATTGCGACCATGGAAAGCAATTCGAGATTTGGCAAGAATGCAGATAGCGGTATCCGACTGGGTGGCATCTCATGGGCAGTTTTCCCTTCTGTAACGGGTGCATGGGTTATCAGCAATGAAAAGTTTATGAGAAGTCTGCCTTTCGTCAATTATCTCAAACTCTACACGGGATACGAGGTGACAGGAAACGATGACATACCAGTGAATGCCACTCACACCTACTTTGAGAATATTGGTTATGCAGGATTGGCAAAGGGTCTCACTCTTTCCAACATAGGCAATGACCAACTCTCTTGGGAGAAGACGGGAACATGGAACATCGGAATCGATATGAATCTATTCTCCAACCGATTGAACATCGGTGCAGAATACTTCATTTCCACCACCAACAACCTCCTTGTACAAAAGCAACTGCAAGAAGAGTATGGATTGAAATACTACTGGAGCAATGATGGCAAGCTCAGCAACAAGGGATACAACATCAGTATGGAGGCACGCCTCATCGACAACCAGAACTGGAAGTTGAACTTTGGCACCTCTATCGGTCACTACAAAAATGAGGTGAAATCCCTAGGCAATGGCGACATCATCAATTCCATCTATGGTGGCGAGGTACTAACCACAGTAGGTCAACCTCTAGGTGTATTCTATGGTTACAAGACTAAGGGAGTGTTCGCAACCTCCGAGGAAGCTCAGCAAGCCCACCTAAACGTCGTTTCCGAAACGGGAGCCATCACACCATTCGGCGCAGGTGACATCCACTTCGACGACCGCAACAAGGATGGCTATATTGACGAGGGAGACCGCCAGATTATCGGAGATCCGAACCCAGACATCTATGGCAACTTCCATTTCAATGTGGCATACAAACGTTTCAGTCTAGGAGCCACTTTCACTTACTCACTTGGCAACGATGCCTACAATGCACTTCGTGCCAACTTGGAATCGGGAAGCAGCCTCAACAACCAAACCAAGAACATGAATAATCGTTGGGTAGCAGATGGTCAAATCACGACAGTACCAAAAGCAACATATGGTGACCCTATGGGCAATGCTCGATTCAGCGACAGATGGATAGAAGACGCTTCTTATCTCAAGTTGAGACAGATAACAGCCTCCTACACCTTACCTATCAAGGCGAAGTTCATCCAGGGAGCATCGGTATGGGTAGCTGTCAACAATGTGTTCACGCTCACCAAGTACCTAGGTTCAGACCCAGAGTTTGTCTATGGTAACAGTTTGCTGTACCAAGGCATCGACGCTGGTCTTACCCCTTCCACTCGAAGCTATAACATAGGTATCAAGCTCAACTTGTAATACGATACTTGTACAAGAAAGTAAGCATTAAAACATCAAGACATGAAGAAAATGAAATATACTAAGATATGTGTTTTGCTGGGAGCCATGGTTCTCGGCAGTACATCCTGCAGTGACATGATGGACATCAACTCCGACCGTGTGGCATTCGAAGAAGACAACCATCTCAACAACGCCAACGACTCCATCTATTCCGTGATGGGCATCCTTGCCCAAGTACAGAAAGTGGCAGACCGCTGCATCCTGATGGGAGAACTGAGAGGCGACCTGATGACGACCGACCCGACATTCGCCACTACCGACTTGAAGCAGATAGAAAACTTCGAGGTAACCCAAGACAACCCATACGCTGACAAGCGTGACTTCTACACCATCATCAACAACTGCAACTACGCCATCGAGCGCATGGACACTTCGATTACAGAAGGCATCGAACAAGTCATGCTTCCTGAATACGCACAGATCAAGACGCTCAGAGCATGGACTTACTTGCAAATGGCACTTATCTTCGGAGAGGTAAACTACTTTACACAGCCATTATTGAATATCAATGCCACTGAGCAAGGCGACATGCAGAAGATGAATCTCGACCAACTGACCACAACACTCATCTCAGACATCGAGCCTTATTCGCATATTCGTCCACTCAACTATGGTAGCGTTGATGGCTGGAACTCATCCGAGTTTTTCATCCCAACCCTTATGTTGCTTGGCGACCTTTATCTCTACAACAACAATTATGAGAAAGCCGCTCAAGCCTACTATGAGTTGATAGACGGAAAAGACCTCACCATAGGAACAGGAAATGCGAACTATTACGCTTCCGACACTCGTAGTAGTGCCAACCTCAACAATAACACAGCCTATCGAAACGAGGTACTAAGCCGACTTGTATTCGATTCCGACCTGAGAAGTTATCATAGTCAGCTACGCAAACTTACCTATAGCGAGAAGCCAGCCTTGCTTCCTGCGAGTCATTTTATGACAGAGATGTCGAAGCGAGATTACTTCCACACGAGCAATGGTCAAGCCATCTCCCGCTATTTCATTGGCGACTTGCGTGGATGTGTAGAACTCAATAGCAGTAAGATTTTACCAGCTGCTTATGGTACAGCCACCATAGGCGAAGCCATGCCACGCACACTCATCACCAAGTTCTACAACAACCTGAGTGGCAGCGAGACCGATGAATTAAGCAATCGTCCTCTCACCTCACTTGCCCTCTATCGTCCTAGCATGTTGTACCTACGTTACGCAGAGGCCATCAACCGGATGGGCAAACCTTCCATAGCCTTTGCCACACTCAAGTATGGACTCAACGACAAGAGCCTCAGTGATACCTTGAAGGTAGATAGCAACGAGGTGAAGAATCTCCCTGCCTATATCAACTTCAAGTCATCCAAATATGATGGCAACCAAGGCATCGCTGCAAGAGGTTGCGGACTGGGCATCCAATTTGACACCAAGTTATATACGATACCAGAGAGTGCCACGCTATCCGACAGCATCGAATACGTAGAAAATTGCATTTTGCAAGAGATGGCAGCAGAGACTTGCTTTGAGGGAAATCGCTTCTTCGACTTGTTGCGCATCTCTCACCATCGCAGCAATCACCCACAATTGATGGTAGAGCAAATAGCCTACAAGCCTACGATAGGTGAAGCACTTCGTCAAAAACTAAAAGATATCAACAACTGGTGGATTAAATAGCAACTTCACAAGCAATTACGGCACATTCTTGCTATTCTTTGATACATTTGTATAGCAAGAATGTGCGTCTTTTCCATTAACTTTGCAATCGAAATTGAAACATATTATCTAATTTTTAAAACCTTTATTTTATGAGACATTTCAACTCTTTATTGACTAAGTCATTATTCTCAGCTACATTGTTAGCAATGAGTGCAGCAGCAAATGCACAAGTTTTCGAGAAAATTGCCGATGATGCATTCCTCCAAACTCATAGAGGTGCTCCAGCTATCGCCGACATCAACAACGATGGCTTGATGGACATCTATTATGGTGGCGAGCACTACAGTGGCAACGATAATACTTGGGGTGTAGATTCATGGGAGCCTATGGGCATGATATTCATCAACAAGGGCAACAGTAATTTTGAGGGATTCGCTTCAACTCCTAGATCTGGAATGAACGACGATGGTACATTCAAGGGATTCGGTCTTCCACCTACCATCTGGAATACCACTCGATGGATTGACTTCAACAATGATGGCAACCTCGACTTCCTCTCTACAGGAAGAAGTGGAGATGGTTTGAGCATCAATGAGGGTGTCAATGGTGGCTGCTACACCTTATTATATAAGAATGGAGGTGCTGCCGACAACTACAAGTTCGCCCTAGTAGCCAACACGGGGTTGGCTCAAGGAGTAAACGAGGCTAACGATTGGGCAGGAAACGGCAATAAGTCTTCTATCTCCATTGGCGATTACGACCACGATGGCTATGCAGACATCGTGATGCAGATATACCACAAGTACATGGATGGTGACGAGGAGAAAGGCGAGCGCAAACTTGCTCTCTACAAGAACAATGGCGATGGTACCTTCACCGAGCAGAAGGTCTTCGAACCTATCCCATACGAAAGCAACCCTACACCTGGCGGCTTGTTTGACATGGACCTCGACCAAGATGACAATATTGTAGCCACCCCTAAGAAAATCATGCGTCCTCTCACACATGGTGCTGTAGCCATGGGTGACCTCAATGGTGACGGTTGGCTCGACATTGTAGCTACAGGTTGGGCTGACGGCGATAATGGCGGTGCCAATATGACGATCTACAAGAACAATGGTGATGGTACTTTCAGCGAAGTGGATTTGAGGGACAAGGATTTCGTAGGACTTCAGGAAGCAGAATTAGTGATGGCTGATGTCAACAATGACGGCAATCTCGATTTCATTGCCTTTGGTTCTCCTAATGTTGATGACGGAAAACATGCAGACATCTACTTAAACAATGGTGATGGTGAATTCAACTTCACTCGTTCTACAGCTGCAGAAGGAAATGGTCTCTATGGTGGAGCTGAAGCACAAGTAAGAGCTTGTGACCTCAACCATGACGGACTGGTGGACTTCATCTCCACAGGATGGTCTGATACCAATGGCGTCAACAATTGGGGTGTTCGCGTTCTTTTCCAGAATGCATCTGGCACTTTCGATCTCCAAGACAAGGGAGCATTGCCAGACTTATTCTATAATGGTGGTTTTGAATTAGGTCACCTGACTAGCGCTACCTCCGTGGATGTATTCGGAACAGGCGAATTTGAAGGCACTGCAGCCAAACTCTTTAAGAATACTGACGAGAATGAAGTAGAGACACCAGAGGCACCTACAAACGTAGAAGCATCTTATGAGAACGGCAAACTGACCATCACCTGGGCTGGCAACGAAGACAACTTGGGCACAGCCTACAATGTATATGTCAAGAACAAGGAGACTGGTTGGACTTCCATGATTCTCCCTGCTGACATTGAGACTGGTGCTTTGAAGACCATCCAAGACCTGCAGACTGCTTTACGTAGTGATGATCCTTCTTCTATGTCATACACATTGAACATTCCTGAGGCAAACTATGAGGTAGGCGTATCTGCTGTCAATCCTGATGCTATATGCAGCGCTTTCACCAAGACAGACTATGTTTCGACTGGCATCAAGACCGTAAGCGACAACAGCAACAAGGAGGTACAAGTGATTGCCGTAGATGGTGGAATCCTCGCACAAGGCACAAGCAAGGCTACCGTTTCCGTTTACAACGCAGCAGGTCAGCTCGTTGCCAAGGGTGTAACCAACAAGGTCATCTCTGCTACTGCAGGTCTGTACCTTGTCAAGGTGGACAACCAGACTAGAAAGGTCTTGGTTAAGTAACCGAAATGATTCCTGGCATTGCTCTCTCTGTTAGCCAAGATTAAAATATACAAGTATCAACTATTTTAAAAGCAACAACATGAAAAAAATCATTTTCACGTTGGTAAGTTTACTGAGTGTGCCAGCTTTTATGCTGGCGCACTCTAACATTTCAATAACGACCAACAGCACGCAACTCGTATTGCAAGTGAAGGACAATGGGCGCTTGTACCAGACTTATCTGGGCAACCGCCTTTCTGACCAAACCAACCTGGACGACTTATGTATGCCATACGTCACTCCCAGCAGTTCCAACATCAAGGGTTTCGAGGTCTATCCTGTCATGGGGACAGAAGACTACTATGAGCCTGCCTTTGAAATCCGCCATGCAGATGGCAATCCCACTTCTGTATTGAGTTACGTATCACACGAACAAAAAGCAGTAGAAGGCGGAACGGAGACTATCATCCGCCTAAAAGACAAACTCTATCCTGTCAATGTGACACTCCATTATGTGGCATATCCACAAGAGAATATCATCAAGCAGTGGAGCGAAATCTCTCATCAGGAGAAAGCCAACATTACTATCAGCCGATACGCTTCATCCATGCTCTATCTAGAGGATTCTAAATACTATCTCAATGAGTTCTCCGGTGACTGGGCGAAAGAAATGCATATCAAGTCGAGCGAACTCAACTATGGTAAGAAAATCGTTGATACCCGACTGGGAAGCCGCACCAATATGTTTGTCGAGCCATTCTTCGAAGTAGGCTTGGGAGGCAAAGTGCGTGAAAACGAAGGTAAGGTTATCATGGGAACGATTGGCTGGACAGGCAACTATCGCTTCACCTTTGAGGTGGATCACAACAATGCCCTTCGCATCATCAGTGGCATCAACCCAGATGCTTCCGCTTATTCCCTCAAGAAAGGTCAAGTATTCCGTACACCAGACTTCTACTTCACCTATAGTGAGAATGGTATTGGCGAGGGTAGCCGCAACTTCCAGCGTTGGGCACTCAACCACCAACTCTACAAGGGAAAGGAAGACCGTCTGACTCTTCTCAACAACTGGGAGAACACCTACTTCGACTTCAATGAAGAGAAGTTGACGGGATTAATCGGCGAAGCCAAAGAATTGGGTGTCGATATGTTCCTTCTCGATGATGGTTGGTTTGGCAACAAGTACCCTCGGCAGAGCGACAACGCCGGTCTTGGCGATTGGGACGTAACCAAGGACAAACTTCCAAACGGCATTCCTTACCTCGTAAAGACCTCCAACGATAATGGCGTGGAGTTCGGTCTATGGATAGAACCAGAGATGGTGAATCCTAAAAGCGAACTAGCGGAAAAGCACCCAGACTGGATTTTGAAATTGCCAAATAGAGAGACTTATTATTTCCGCAATCAGCTGGTCTTGGACATGAGCAATCCAAAGGTACAGGACTATGTGTATGGTGTGGTAGAGAAGTTGATGACAGAAAATCCTAAGTTGAAGTTCTTCAAGTGGGATTGCAATAGCCCTATCACCAACATCTATTCTTACTACGAGAAGCAGAACCAAGGCAATCTCTATTACGACTTTGTCCAAGGATTCTACAAAGTGGTAAGACGCATCCACGCTCAGTATCCAGAGCTTCGCATGATGCTTTGCTCAGGTGGTGGCGGTCGCTGCGACTATGAGGCATTGAAGTATTTCACCGAGTATTGGTGCAGTGACAATACCGACCCTGTAGAGCGACTCTTCATCCAATGGGGCTTCTCACACTTCATGCCTTCCAAGGCAATGTGTGCCCATGTCACCGACTGGAATGGCAGAGCCAGCATGAAGTTCCGTGTTGATGTAGCCTTCTCTTGCAAACTGGGCTTCGACATCGGTTTCAAGAAAGTAAGCGATGAGGACAAGCAGTATTGCCAGAACGCTATCAAGGAGTACAATCGCCTGAAGCCTGTGATCTATAGCCCAGACCTCTACCGCTTGGTATCACCATACGATGGAGAGCACTGCGTACTTCAGCGTGTCAGCGAAGACAAGAGCCACGCATTGGTATTTGCCTATGACATTCATCCACGATATAACGAGAATCTCTTGCCTACCAAGCTACAAGGTTTGGAGGCTAACGCCAAATATCGTGTCAAGGAAGTAAGCCTGATGCCAGGTCGCCAGTCATGGTTGTCATGCAACGACAAGGTCTATACTGGTGATTACTTGATGAATGTAGGCATCAAGGTACTGTCAAGCAACGATATGGTGAGCCATATCATTGAAATCACAAAGGAATAAAAAAACTTGCTATTTGTTAGATAAAAGAAGCCTCCGCCACAAGCAATTGTGACGGAGGTTTTTCATACCCCTACCCCCACTTTCATTTTTCCCTAGTTAGGAAAAAATTCCTACCTAACTAGGCGTGAATTTTTACCTAACTAGGGAGGAGAATCTCCATCGCCTTGTAGAAAGGGATGGAAGATTCACAAAAATTTTACATCGAGCTGAGAGAATTTATCTTTGCGGAAAGACGCAAGGAAGTGTTGCCAACTGATACAAGAGAGTCTGTGCCATCCGAGCATGACCTACTTCATTAGGATGAAGACGATCCACATCCTTCTTATTGAACAGTTGAGCGCCCTCATCCAAAAGAGGGAACAAGCCAGAGAGTCCATTCAAGTCAATGACTGGCACAGACCATACGTTGGAAGCCTCCTTGATACTCTCTACATAATCTGAGATATATAATCCAGCTCCATTGGGATACATCTCATCAGGCTGAATATTGCTGTCACTATAATAGAAATAGGCCCTATGGATAGGGGTCAACAGAACAATCTGCTTGGTTGGATACGTCCGTTTCAACTTGTCAATGGCTATATTGATACGTCCTCGCAATGTGTTAGGGTTCATAGAGAACTGACGATGACGACGCAGTACAACCTCCTTCGGTCTGCCCACGGCTGTTTCAACTTCATCTTCCGTCACATTGTACCACTCACCAATGGGTACCGAATTATTAAAATCATTGGTTCCACAGAAGACCAGTATGGCATCCACCTCATCTCCATGCTCCTTCTGCAACACATCGGTCTGCCGTGGAATATCATTCCACTCACGTCCGCTCACACCATAGACCCACGGCGTGATGTCTAGCCATTGTTGCAGGAAGTTCCAATACAAGTTTGTCCCCGGAAGCATATTAGGATCGGTGATAGAATCACCAAAATAAGCAACCTTCTTACCTTTCCAAGGATGCCAAGAAAAGGAGGTAACAACACTTTGTACACTTTGCTTTTTCCCTGACTTCTTCGCCGAAGCGGGAATGGCTGGAACAGTCAAGAGAAGACTGCCAGCCAATAATACAATCAGATTTTTATTCATATCATGAGAAATAAGAATGCTTGCGACACATCAATACGTATCAACCAAGGAGATGACCTCCAATTCCTTCTTAAACTGCTCCAAGTTCTTGCTACTTCTCACATGTATGGTACGTGAGGTCTTTGGAAGCAAGTCGAAGTAGTTGTCTGCAAAGAAGTTGTCAATGCCCTTGATAGACATAAACACACCACGGGCAAAGACATCGGTAGTCAACTTGACATCGTAACCATCACCCGATGGAGTAACTGCGGTGTGGATGTGAGCCTTCTGATAGTTCATATCCTTTTGGCTGACAGCATAGGCGATATTGGAGTAGGTCTTTCCACCAGTCTGATAAGTGATATAGAAGATGACATCCTCTGGACGCTCACCGCCCAACAACTCATTGACACTTCTAGTTACCACATGAATGGCATCATTGGCAGGCAACTTGACATTCATCTTCTCCGTATGGGCAACACGACCCGCCATCGTAATGGTTTGGATTTTCAACTCACCCTTGGCACTAGTACGACGATCGTTGACCAACTTGATTTCTATCTCCTTGTCACTCTTCGACGTTGTATTTTCAGCCACCTTGAGTTGACCACCTTGTTCTGTTGGCAAATTAGAAACTTGCTTATTCTCTTGCTTCTTTGTCTCACCGATTACCTTGACACGAGGAGCCACCAAAATGTCATCATACGCATACTTGGTGAAATAATGCAAAGCCTTCCATCTTCCGTAATAGTCTCGGCTACTCCAAGAAGCCACTGGCCAACAGTCGTTCAACTGCCATACAATGCTACCCATACAATAAGGGCGGTCGCGTCGATATGCCTCCATACCCATCTTCACGCCATCACCCTGCATCAGTTGACTGACGTACAAGAAATGCTTGAAGTCAGAAGGTACATGATAGTATCTCTTCATATATTCCTCGATACGATGATTGGCATAAGTACCAGCTTTCTGGTGCTGCATCATCACCTCAGAATAGATGTTGTGGTCATACTCAAATGGAGCATACTTCAGCACCGACTCATACTCAGGGAATGACTGGAATCCATACTCACTCTGAAATCTGACACGATGGTCATAATATGCCTCAAAAGGCTCAGCGCCGTGCCATACACCCCAATAGTGATCATCGCCATTGACTCCATCGCTAGGAGTATCTTCAAAAGCATACGGACTTGACGGACGATATGTAATATTAGGAGCATATTCCTTGACGATAGATGGCAGCAGTTCATGGAAAAGAGCATGCTGCATCTTGCCTACCTCCTCGCCATATCCCATCTCGTCGAGTTGCTTTTTCTTGTTGCCCCATCCATACCATACATCCTGACATTCATTGTTACCCACCAAGACTGCAAGACAAGCATGGTTGCGCAAGCGTTTCACTTGATAGATGGCTTCCTCCTTAACGGATGCGAGGAAGGCTGAATCGGCAGGATAAGTACAACAAGCAAACATAAAGTCTTGCCATACCAAGATACCATTCTTATCACACTCCTTGTAAAAGGCATCATCCTCATACTCACCACCACCCCATACACGAATGATGTTCATATTGACCGCTTTGGCATCTCTTACCACAGCGTGATAGACTGAGTCATTACAACGGCTGAGAAAGTTGTCATTAGGTATCATATCGGAACCCTTTGCATACAAAGGTTGTCCATTCAGTTCAAAATACAGGTTATGCCCATACTTGTCTTTATCGTTGTGCAGTTTCAGGGAGCGAATACCTATGTCTTCCGTCGCAGAGTCAATGACCTTTCCGTCCTTCCCCTTCAAGGTCGTCTTGAAATCATAAAGGTAAGCCTCTCCCAATCCATTGGTCCACCAAAGCCTAGGCTTGTTCAGGGTGTAATCCATGCGCACCTTGTTCAATCCCTTCTTCAGGGAAGTGGTACGTGAGGCCAATTGCCTTCCATTGGCAGAAACAGCCACGATGGCAGCAGGCATAGCCTCAGAAGCCTCCACTTCAACGATGGTAGAGAGTTTGGCCCTTTGGACAGTGACATCATTCTGGATGTGCCAGACATTGGAGATTTTCTGTCCATTCCATGTCTCTAATAAGACAGGTCGCCAAATACCAAAGGTAACGAGGCGTGGTCCCCAATCCCATCCGTATTCATAACTTGCCGTACGAGCAAAAGGACTGATGGTCTTGTCGAAGATACCACCTAGCCAAGACTGGTCTGGACCGGTGTTATGGCGATAAGGGAGCGCATCAAACTTCGGAATATTACGACGTACTGGGGAATTGAAATAAACCTCCAGATGATTCTTGCCTGGCTTTAAGATACCTTTCACATTGCAACGCCACTCACGGTGCATGTTGTCGGCACAAACGAGCCGTTGGCTATTGAGATAAATGTCTGCATAGGTATCCAAGCCCTTGAAGACGATTTCCTGATTTTCTGCATCCAACTCTGCTTCTGTAGGAGTAATATAAGTTTCATACATCCAGTTTTCCTTATCTATCCATTGCACACTACGCTCATTGAGTCGATAGAAAGGATCATCGATGACGTGGGCACGCATCAAGTCGAGATGTAAGTTACCTGGTACTTGTGCCTCATGCCAAATTTCGGAAGAAGCATTACGTACCTTCCATCCATCATGGAGAGTACGCACTTGTACAAAAGCTTGCGCTGGAACTAGCGAGGCCATCAAGCCAGCCGCTATGAGTAATCTTTGTTTAAGTTGCATTGACTTTCAGTTTTTGAATGATAAAAAAGAAAGAGGATACATCTACTTTTCGACATATCCTCTTTTTGACTTAAAAAAAATAAACCTAACTAACAGATGATAACCTATTGAATATATTTGGAGCTACTTAGTTGCTGTATCTTTTGCATATCCCTCATTCTGGTCATCCGGAGTAAAGTCTTCATTGGTCTTGATCTCCGTATCAGGGATAGGATAATGCACATGGAATGCTTGCATGGTGCCCGACTGCTTCGCCCACTCATTACGCTTGAGAGTTAGCTCTACCAACTTTCCTGTACGTATCAAGTCGATGCGACGCCATTGCTCGAAGCAAAGCTCACGCATACGCTCATCCATCAGCATATTGAAACATTCCTCCTTGCTCATACCTGTATTCCAAGCCTTGTCGGCATGAAGTGTACCACCAAAAGCACGCTTGCGAATCGTGTTGTTGATCAGAGTGACAGCCTCTGAGGTTTGTCCCAATTCATTCAAGCACTCTGCATGAAGGAGAAGAACATCGGCATAACGTATCATTGGATAATTCTTACCAGAATTCCACATATTGTTGATACCCAAGCCTGACTGGTAGTCGGTACGGAAGTCTTCCCATTTCTTGATATGAGGTGCCAACTCATCAGTGGTTCCGGTCCAAGAAGTCTTCGACAAGTCTGGTGTCACATACTCATACTTACTCTCGTCATCCGAATACTTATTGGTGTAATAAGTAAAGTCTGTACGGATGCAAGAATCAAATCGCTTGTCACCTTCTTCCCAAAGTCCACCCTCGCTCTGCTTGGTTCTAGCAAATGGAGTTGGCAACAAGAAGTCGTAGCCTGAGAATGAGCAACCCTGACCGAACCAAGAGTCGCAAGCACGTGAACCCATGTCAAACTCCCAGTAATTACAATCAGGCCACTTACAGTCGAACTGGAGCTCAAAGATAGACTCCTTGGTATTTGGATTGTCGTATCTCCAGAGATCAGCATAATCATCGACCAACTCATAGCCCATCGACATCACTTGCTTGAAGCACTCGTCAGCCTTCTCGTAATCACGAAGTCCTGTGCTCTTTGGAGCCGACATATAAGCCCTACCCAGCATGGTGAGCGCTGCGCCCTTGGTGGCACGCTGTGGCTCATTGTCGTATGAGTTAGGCAAGTCGTTGACCGCTTCCTGAAAATCACTGAGTATGTATTCCCAAACGTCTTTCTCTGGTTGTGGACCACCACCCAACTCCTGGGTTCTATCCATATCAATGATAGGAATGCGTCCCCAATACATGGTCAACTCATACATCAACATTCCTCTCATAAAGCTAGCCTCACCCATCAACTGCGTAGCCTTCGCCGAAGGAGTGGTACGCTTGAGGGCATAGATGGCCTTGGCTGCCGAAGTCACGGCTGGCCATCGATTGTCCCAAATGGCCTTCACTTGGGTAGAGGTTGGATTGAGCTGTCCATTGTATTTATCCATACCCGCTTGGTCGCCAGAGGATATCAACTGGAAGTTACCTTGCTGCGTCTCATCCGTACCCAAGGAACTCATCAAGCCATTGCGACCTTCCTTACATCCTCTGTAGCTCTTGTACAAACCTGTGACAAGAGGCTCCACATTATTGATATCTGCAAAAACTTCATCCTCTGTCAGTGAACCAGTAGGCTTCACATCCAAGAAGTCAGAGCAAGATGTTGCACTCATCAGCAACATACTTGCCAGTGCCATATTGATAATCGTCTTATTCATTGTCTGAAGAATTAGAGGTTATTAGAACGCAAGATTGATACCGAAGGTAAACATTCTCGTAGGTGGATACCAGTCACCGGTCTCTGGATCATATCCCTTGTAGTCTGTGATGCAGAAGAGGTTGGAACCTGTAAAGTAAAGGCGAAGGTTTGACAGATGAATCTTCTGGATCAAGCTCTTGTCAAAGTTATATGCAAAAGTCAAAGCCGACAGGCGCAAGAAGGAAGCCTTCTGCACGCAGAAATCCATCTGCCCTGCATTGTAATGGTTGTAATCCACACCTGTTATCACACGTGGGAACTTGGCATTGGTATTCGTCTCACTCCAACGGTCGAGCAAATCGACTGAAGCGTTGGTAGTACCTACACTTGTCATCAGACCGGTGTACCATGGGCTCAACTTCTTGGCTCCATAAGAATAATTGAATACCGCATTGAGCGACCATCCCTTATAAGTAATGTCGGTAGAGAAACCGCCATAGAACTTAGGGTCGGTAGAACCAATGACGACGCGGTCATTCTGGTCGATTTCGCCACTGTCATCCACATCTAGTGGATAAAGGTCTCCAGGATTGACATTGTAGCCATTGAAGTTGATTCTGCTCAGACGGTCCATATCAGCCACCTGTGCGATACCACCGGTACGCCACATATAGAGCGTATTGCGAGATTCGCCCACAAAGAGGTTGCCCTCGTTCTGAATGTTGCGGTCGTTATCTACATTGTAAAGCACATTGGTATTGCCATATAGTTTGGTCACCTTGTTCTTGTCATGAGAGAAGGTGGCGTTCACGTTCCACTCCAAGTCTTTCTTGCGAATGATAGTGGCTCCAAATGCCAACTCCACACCCTTGTTCTCAATGGCACCGATATTCTCCACCGTATAGGTGTAACCTGTAGTAGTAGGCAAAGAATGGCTCATGAGCAAGTCCTTGTTCTTGATGTAGAAAGCATCTAAAATCAAGCGCAAGCGGTTGTCCAACCAACCCATGTCAAGACCGAAGTTGAACTGGTGCTGCTTTTCCCACTTGATGTTAGGTGTCGCACGACGACCGTTGCTGACAAACGAGAAGGTATAGCCCTTGTCCATTGTACCGCTATAAGTAGGATTGTAGAGTGACAGGTAGGTAAAGTCATCGATATTCTGGTTACCCACGATACCATAGCCCACACGCACCTTCAACTGGGAGAAGATATTCAAGTCCTTCAAGAACTTCTCCTCATTGGCATTCCATGCAGCAGAGAAAGAAGGGAATGTACCCCATCTGTTGCCTGCGGCAAACTTGGAAGAGCCATCAAAACGAACGGTGGCTGTCACCATATATCGGCTCAGATAGTTCCATGTGACACGGGCGATGACAGAAGAAAGTGTATTCTCCGAGAACCCTGAGCCCAAGTCACGCTGGTCTCTCTTATAACCAGCACCCAAGTTGTGGTAGCCGAAGAGATTGGAAGCATAACCCTGAGAAGTACCATTCAGATAACTGAAGTTGGTTCTGCTAGCAGATGTACCCAACATCGCATTGAAATGATGCTCCTTGATAGTGAAATCATACGACAAGGAGTTATCCCATTGCCAAACGATACGTGAGTCGCGATTATCTTTCGCCTCACCTTGCGTACCATTTCGCTCACTCTCGTAGATGTCGTTAGGTGTATAGACGTTCTGCTGCTTATAAGCATAGTCTATAGAGAATGTAGAGCGGAAGTTCAATCCCTTGATAGGATTGATATTGATATAGTTAGAAGACAAGAGTCGGTTATACTTCAAGTCATTATCTACTTGTAAAGAACGAATCGGATTAAAGTTGTTTTGGTCGAAGACTCCCTGCCAGTTCAAAGTTGGGATGTTTTCATCGACAGCCAACATCGGATTGGCACTGCGAGCACGATTCATCACGCCATCATCCACCAAGGAGTTCTCGGTGCGAGTGAAGGAGGTATTGGTACCCACTTTCAACCATTTCTTGATCATGTGGTCGGCATTGATACGAGCGGTATATTTCTTCTGCTCGCTTTTCTTAATCATACCCTTGTTGTCCATATATCCCACGCTGAAGTAGAAGTTGCTCTTCTCGGAGGCATTGGAGAAGCTCACCATGTGATTCTGCTGGAAGCCTGTACGATCCACTGCATCCAACCAGTCGCTGTTGAAGTTGTTCTGGTAAGCTTCCTTCTCGTAATCAGCAAAGACCTGGTTACTTCCCATCACCACGTTATTGATATATTCTTCTACGTTGCCAGTAGGGTTCACTTGCTTGAAACCATTCACATAGGCTTCCTTACGAAGTTCGAAGAGGTCTTTCGTACCCATTGTCTTAGGTGTATTGGCATAGGTTTGCACACCAAACCATCCATCGTATGTCACCTTACCCTCGCCTTTGGCAGCTTTCTTGGTAGTGATGACTACGACACCATTGGAACCACGAGAACCATAGAGTGCGGTAGCCGAAGCATCCTTGAGCACCTCAATAGAAGCCACATCATTCAAGTTGACGGCACTGAAACCCGAATAGCTATTGTCCATGACAAGACCATCCACCACATAGATAGGGTCGGTAGAGCCATTGATGGTATTGATACCACGGATACGGATGGAGGCATCGTCGGTAGGACGAGTTGGGGTTGTGATAAACACACCAGCCACCTTGCCTTGGAGCGCCTCATTGACATTGTTGACTGGACGTTCCTTGAGGGTCTTGGCATCCACGCCCACGACAGCACCCGTCAAATCGCTCTTCTTCATGACGGTACCTACGAGTACCACCTCGTCAAGCGTATTGACATTCTCCTTAAGAATAACCTTCATACTCTCACCCGTCACCTTGACCGATTGAGTATCATATCCGATATAAGAGACGGAAACCAAACTGCCTTTCTTTACCTTTAAACTAAAGGAACCATTCAGGTCGGTCACGGTACCAGAAGAGGAATTGCCTACCTTTACCGTTGCACCTATGATAGGTTCAGAGGTTTCATCCAGCACAACACCTCTCACGGTGATGTCTTGTGCCTGAAGCCCTAATGTCAAAAAGAGCATCAGCATGAAAAGTGAAAATCTAAACTGTTTCATATTTAGGTATTTTATTGTTATTTGCAGCGCAAAATTACTAACTTTTCCGTTTGTCACCAAAAAAAATTGTAGCAAAAAATATAAAAATTATGTCAAATCCATCCTTTTCGACATTTCTCCTATCCCTGCTACAATATCTAATATGACTAGAGTTTCAGTACTTTACCCGCCTTCAAGTCATAAGTCTTGAAGGAGCCATTGATTCTACAACGCACCTTCTGGTCGCTTTTGCTCTTCAAAGAAGCAGCCACCACCTTACCATCTTTCCAAGTAATGTCGGCAACGATTCCACCACGTGCGCAGATACCTTTAATACTTCCATTCTTCCACTCCGCAGGAAGCGTTGGCAAGAAATCGAGATAGCCATCATAACTCTGAAGAATCATCTCACACATACCAGAGACAGCAGCCTCAGTGGCATCAAAGCTAAAGATGTCTTCCTCTGCACCAGCAACACCTGCAGGAGAGACGGTCATCAAGTTTTCACGCATAAAGCCCGTGTATAATCCCACCAACGACTGATAGGCTTCTGGAGCATTCTTCAAGCGAGCATAGAAATTGATCATGTTGCCACGTGTCCACTCGGTATCTTCCCATTGACCATGGTGTGTCTGCTTGTCGAGGAACACCTCGCATGCCTTTGCCAAAGCAGGTGTCTTCTCTGGAGAAATCTCACCAAAAGGATATAATCCCAAGAGATGTGACGCATGGCGATGAGATATATCGGAACGCTTCACGTCAAGCAACCACTCGTTGAGCGTACCATCATCACCTATTTTATAAGGTGGCAACAACTGGATGTCTTTCTGCAAGCGAGCACGGAAATCGGCATCCACACCCAAGATTTCACTCGACTTAATGCAAGCTTGATAGATGTCATAGACTACGGCACGGTCGATGGTTGGCATCATCGACAAACAATAGTCATGCCCATCTGCCGTCTTGAAGCCATTTTCTGGAGAAATGCTAGGACCTGTCAAGAGATAACCAGTCTTCGGGTCTTTCACCATATAATCTACAAAGAACTTAGCCGTTTCCTTGATGAGTGGATAGCCTTGTTTGCGAAGCCATTCTTTATCTTGCGTGAAATCATAGTGCGCCCACAGTTGCGTAGCCATCCAGGCACCTGCCGTCACATTCATCGCCCAACTGACACCACCGCCAGGAGCCGTATCTCCCCACACATTATTAATAGTATGGGCTACCCAACCATCGCATCCATACATCTTACGAGCCGTTTCGTGTCCATACTTAGAAAGGAGTTCCAAATACTTGAACAGTGGCACATTGGCCTCTTCCATATTGGCGATGTTGGCAGACCAGTAATTCTGTTGTATGTTGATGTCCAAGTGATAGTCGCAAGTCCAAGGCATGTTACAAGCGAGATTGTCATTCCAGATACCTTGCAAGTTGGCTGGCAAAGGTGAGTTTTCACGTGATGACGAAAGCAACATATAGCGACCATACTGGAAGAACAAGGCATCAAACGATGGAGAAGGCTTGCCGCCCCTTGCATCGGCAAACAAATGCTCGGTGTCATTGTTGACATCCACTGCTACACCCAGGTCTATATCCATTCTATTGAACAATCTTGCGAAATCCTCCACATGCTTCTTTCGCAAGGATGGATAAGCCAGCTGGCTCGCCTTTGAGATATTATTCTCACAAACTGACTGATAATCAGGTTGATGGAAATCTGTCCTTACATCAGCCAAGAGTGTCACCTCGTCTGCATTTTTCACGATGATAGACTTGCCATCATGGGTTACCACTCCACCTTTGGGAATGACCCTTACAATACCACGAAACTGAACGCCACCCTTGCCATTCTTATCAAAGCGAGCGTCGCCATGGATGTCTATCTGTTGGTTTGACACGGATATTTGATGATAACGCAACATCTCCATCGACAAAGCGAAAGAAATCTGTTTCTTTTTATTGGCAGAAAGGCGTATCACTGCCACTTGACTTGGATTGCTAGCGAAATATTCTTGCAAATAAGTCACCTTGCCACAATCATAAGAGACAGAAGCTACGGCTTGGTTCAGATTCAACGAACGATGATAACGTGTCACTTCGCCTTGACGGTTCAGGAAATGAATCTTGATGTCACCGAAAGGAAGATGCGTTCCAAAGCTCTTCCCATGTCCACTCAAGTATTGATTTCCCAACTCATTGCCCTTTGCCAAGTCACCATCCAAGAATGCCTGGCGCATCTTCTTCAGGTTTTCAGAACCACAGAGATTGTTGGCATCAGGATCTTCCTGACCGGACCACAAGGTGACCTCATTAAGCGCTATCGTCTCCGTCTGACTGCCACCATATACCATCATACCCAGTCTTCCATTTCCCAAAGGCATGGAACCCATCCATTTTTCTGAGGGTTTAGAATAGTTGAGTACATACGAACGAGCATCCACCCAAGTGGATGAAAAGAGTGTCAGCAAGAGAGCCAACATCAGTTTTTTGCTAATTCTGTTTTGCATTGTATGAAGTTTTGTTGATTCTGCTTGCAAAATTAGAATAAAACCTACCATTTTCTGCAACTCATTTACAACAGAAAATATAAGAATTGTCTCAAAATATCACAAATACGACATTTCTGCCATCATTGGTACGCAGCGAGCATCGTAAGAAAGTGAGAAGATACTATACGAAATGATTTTAGTTACTTAAAATTTGGAGATTTCATTTATTCCTCGTATCTTTGCAGAACAATTCTGAGAATGAATCATATGATGACAGAGACTAACGATAGAAGACTGCCCGTAGGCATCCAATCCTTTGAGACTATCAGAAAGGAAGGATACCTATATGTTGACAAGACAGATATCATCTGGCAACTTGCCAACAGAGGAAAGAAGTATAATTACCTGAGCCGCCCACGCCGCTTCGGTAAGTCTGTTCTCGTCGATACCCTCCAAGCCTACTTTGAGGGAAAGAAGGAACTTTTCGAAGGTCTGAAGATAATGGACTTGGAAAAGGAGTGGAAGCACTACCCTGTCATCAGACTCGACATGAGCCGTGGCGGAGCTAATGCAGGAACATTGCGGTCTTACCTAAATCTGCGCTTCAAGGAATACGAGAATCTATATGGTATCACACCTGACCCAACTGCTAGATTAGCAGATCGCTTTCATGGCATTCTATCAGCAGCAAACAAGAAGACAGGCTTGCAAGTTGCCATTCTTATTGATGAGTATGATTCTCCGCTGCAACATTCTTGGAAGACACCCCAACATGATGAATGCACTGAGGTATATCGTGAGGTTTTCGCCATTCTTAAAGCTGACGATAACTACGAACGTTTTGTCTTCATCACTGGCATCACTAAGTTTACGCAGATTTCCCTCTTCTCTGTGCTCAACAATCTGACCAACATCAGTTTTGATGCACCATACGCAGCCTTATGCGGCATCACCAAGGATGAAATCAAGGAGAATTTCATGCCTGAGATTACAATGATGGGCGAACAAAATGGTTGGAGCACAGACGAGACCATCGAACAGTTGCAAGCCTATTATGATGGCTATCACTTCAGCCGAAAGAATATGGTAGATGTCTTCAATCCTTTCAGCCTCATCAATGCCTTGTCTGACAATGAGCTAAGGAACTATTGGGCAGCATCTGGTGCAACCTCGCTCCTGCCTAAGTTTGTGGATGATTTGGATATCCGTCTGAAAGACTTTGAGAATTGTGCATTAATAAGTTCTGTCATTGAGACATCTGATGTTACGGGTGGTGGTCCAGAGTTATTTCTGTATCAGTCAGGCTACCTTACCATCAAAGGATACATGAGCGGTACTTATCTATTGGGCATTCCTAATCATGAAGTAAGACAAGCTCTGAACGAGATAGTCTTGCCAACTTTAGCTATGCGCAAGACCAATGACACCATGTCAACACTACCATACATTATATATATGTAATAGAGTTGAAACTCACCAAGAATGGAGGCATTTCCGCTGCCGAGAAACAGATGATCGACAACAACTACCTTGAACCATTCAAGGCTGACAAGCGAAAGGTCGTAGGTCTCGCTATCGAATTAGAAGATATGGGTAAGGGACTCTTGGATTGGAAGGTAGTGGAATAAGGAACTCTAAAAAAAATGTACAAATAAAAGGAAGTGGGCAAGCCTGACTATAGGCTCGCCCACTTTTGTCCTTCCTTTACTTCACAATGTTTTTTTTCGTTTTATTTTGTTCTTTTACTATATAAGTACCAGTTGGCAACTTCAAAGAATCAGCATCAACTCCAACATAAATTAAATTTGGCATATTTTTCTATACTTCCTACTGGGACATACAATTTTGCAAAGTCATATATGTCATTAAACGCATTTTCGCTTATGAACGGAGGATTTATTGATTCACTGTGAATCTCCCTTATATTAGAGCATCCTTCAAAGCATCTTTCTCCAACAAGTAACATACTGCTCGGAAGCATTATTCTTTCAAGTGAATAGCATCCTTTAAAAGCACCTTTATCTATGCTTTTTATAGAAGTACCCAAGAAGTTGACTTCTTTGAGGTTTTGGCACAAATAAAAACATTGAGAACCTATAGATGTAACATTAGCAGGAATCTCTATTTTCTGAAGAGATGAACATTCTCTAAAAGTACCATTTTCTCAAAAAATAGAGCCAAGCCTCGGATTATCGCTAGCATCACTGCTTGCCATCGGTGGAATGACGCTACAAAAGTAACGAAAAGATTTGGTATTAGCTAATAATCAGAAGATTTTCTGCAAAATATTTGGCTTAATCTAAAAATGTGCTTCCAGAAATGGTAAGTATGACATCCATAAAAGGTATGGATGCACGACATAAGGGGATGTGGACGTACGTCTATAGGGGAAATCGACGTACGTCCAGAGCGGATGGGAACGTACATCCGAAGGGCGTGCCACTACCGTAGAACGAGCAGCCGACTCCCGTGGAACGCTCGTTCCACGGGAGTCAGCCGCTCGGCTCACTCCAGCGGCAACCCCGACGGAGCTATAAGAGGTGAGCGA
>ERZ1026888.24-NODE-24-length-89945-cov-15.349772_pt1 | contig 89945 bp, 69 predicted proteins | sample MGYA00380174_ERZ1026888 | MGnify/ENA primary metagenome ERZ1026888 (study PRJEB33269, sample SAMEA4719810) | human gut metagenome | biome: human-associated habitat; feature: organic feature; material: feces | place: Cameroon | collected 2013-10 ...
ACCTCTACGACTTTGGCGCGCGTCTGTACGACCCGGCCGTGGGCAGGTGGACGACGATGGATCCGCTCTGCGAGAAGTACTACAGCGTCAGCCCGTATGCGTATTGCGCGGGAAATCCGATTAACAGAGTTGACTTACATGGTGACAGTATTCGTTTTCTTGACATGGAATCTATGGATGCTGTTTATAATGCGTTGCTGCCTGGGATGTGTTTGACGATGGAACTAAACAATGGGGTTCTTGTTCCTTATTCTATCCAACAAATTGCTTTAAATTCCCAAGACGATTTTTGGAAGGATTTATATGGGGTATCTGTAAATTCCCTAATGGTTGAAATTGCTACAACGTACACTAATGATTATTATATGAATGGTAAATGTTATAATGATTCATGGGAACCTCCTTTTGACATTGACTATGCGAAAGAATACAATAAAGGACATGGGACAGAGCTTTATCCTAAGGGGAAAACCATTAGCGGAAATTTGGGTCAAACATTATACCCAAAAACATCGGGTGAACTTAAACGGTCTCTAAATAATAACCTTAGAATTAATATCAATGCTAAAGGAAGTCTTAATCATCGCACATGTGGTGTTGCTCATGAGTTAGGGCATGTGGTATTGTTTCTGAAGGGATTGCCTCATAGCCACACGGAAAATGGCAAATTTATATATGCACGTCAATGGAATGTTATGAAAAGGTTTGGATATGATTATGTCGATTATTAGTAAAGTGCGTTGTGTTATTATTGCACTGTTTATGCTTTCTCCGTTACACCTTATAGCTCAATCTCTTACAGGTGAAACTTGTTTTAGGGATTGTTATGGGGCTGTGGCACGTTTGAAAGGTGATAGCGTAAACTATTATTCTTTAAAGAAACGTACATATAAATTGAAGTTGAATGAAGTAGCATTTGAAGGAGGCCTTGACGCCCTTCGCGAGACTATTTATGCACATTTGAAATACGAACATGAAGACAACATCCGAATAATAGTTTTTATACTGTTCGATAGAAAGCTCCACATTGACGAAGTGCGGCTTTGTGAATTAGTCCCTAATCATGTGCATATTAGTTCGCATCGTATGAGAAGTGGATATTATAAAGACTATCTTCGTTCAATTAGGAAAACTAAGAATAAATGGAAAACGAAAGAAAGAGGACGCCAAGTGGCTATGTTTGGGATTCATGTTCGCTAAAGTTTGACTTACGTCTAATGGGAGTAAGCTGGAGCGTGAGTTTGGCCACGCATTGGATGATCTTGGTAATCATAAATGTCACAATGATAGAAGTGATACCCAAAATGCTCAATATGATAACGAGGAGGAGCGCCGAGTTATAGAGGGCAGCGAAGCTGAAACTGCAAGAAAATTACGTCAAGGGGTGAGGTTTGACCATTGGGGGAAAACTTATCCCGTAAAAGATCCGAGATTTACTAAATGACAAGTTATATGAAAAAGTTATTGTTCTTTTTACTTATTGCTGTGTGTGGATGTACCAGCAATTCAAGTCATCATGGGAAAACGATAGAGGCTGTTTTTCATCCTGGTATTATGGAAGATTGCTCTTGTGTTGACTTCCCCAAGAGTTTTGGTGCAATTCCTGGAATAACTTTTGAGATCACATCCAAGGATTATGATTATATTACAGGTGTTCTCTGTAACAATAAGATGACAACTGCAACTGATATCAGTGATTACAAGATTGTGACAAAAGAAGTTAAGCCCTTATGCGTTTTTGTTAAGTTGGACACTATAGAATATGTACTTGGGGCTAATGGTGTTGTGAAAAATGGAAGAAAGAGTTTTGGCATTTCAGATTTAGATATGTATCAAGTTAAATCTATTCTTCACTATTATGACTTTTTTCCAGAAGAAGATCTGGATGCTTTCCCTGAGGTAAGAAAATATGGCATACCTGCAAATTATCACCACCACCACGTCTTGCGTAATAAAAACGCTCCCCCAGCTCGTTTTGTGATGGTTACGCTTAAAGAAAAGTAGACGCTAATAGCGAGCTATCTAAGTGTTAGACTATCACTTTAAACACAAAAAACAATAAAGACCTATGAAACATCGCTTGCTCGTGTTATTGCTATTGTCAGCATATATGCTGAGCCTCAAGGCTCAGTATAAGGAGCCGGTCACCATACCCACGCCCAACACGGCCACCCTGGCTCAATACGGTGTTGTCCCGATGTCTTTGCACACGGGCAAGGCAAACCTCTCCATCCCCTTGCTTGACGTGACGGCTCGAGGCGTCAAATTGAGCGCCAGCCCGTATGCGTATTGTCATAACAATCCTGCCAATAGGATAGACCCGGACGGAAGGAACGACTATTTTTAAGTAATTGCCAAAAAGTGAAATGAGACAGTTGTTTAATGCCCTTGTGTTTTTGGTAGTCTTTTTATTGGGGTGCCAATCAAATAATAGTAAGGTGTCCCTCAATGGCCCAAAACGGAGTGTAACAAATTTCCAGAGGGGCACATTGGAATTCTATGTGGATGCATTTACTATTGCTGCCTGCAAATCAAACGGACAGTATAACATAGCAATGTTGGTGAGATTGGCTAACAATACAAACGACACCATTGTTGTTCCGTCATCTAAACAAGCCATATTTAATGACGGCATTTGCACTTTCCCTTCATACATTGAAGGAACTCTTTATGGACAAAAGGTGCGATTTCGTCAAATGGGTGGTGACGAACAGATACCTCCACATAGTGATAAAATGCTTGAGCTGTTCCTTGAAAGTTTTAGACCTGTCCCACAAAGCGTTTATATGATTGAAGATGTAATCTGTTGCGATAGTATACGAAGCATGTCGTTGGATTATGTTTACAAGCCTTCAGTGAGTGATAAGCTGAAGACATGCAGATACATACATTTCAACGCGATGCAAAATGCTGTTTTTGCTGTAGTTCCCTCTAATTTGGCATTTCTTCATATAACTCAAAACCTAAAGACTATTCCCGAGTTGTTTGAAGGTTCAGCTAACCAAGAAGGTCAAGCGAGTATAATGAGTAATTGGGCTTGTGCGGATAATGGCATGCTCGATTGTCATGTGGGAAAGGTCTTTGTTTCTGCACAAAAACAACATGGATTTTATAATTTGGCTATGTCTACTGTCATATGGAACAATTCAACTGACACGGTTTGGTTGCCTATGCGCAAAGATGAGATATATCAAGAGGCGGTAAAACCTAATGTTTTCTATGTCAATGCTGTACTGTTGGATAGAACTGCACAGATTGGTATGTGGCCAAGAACTAACTACATACCTCCATATGACAAGGTGAGGGTGGTTCTCTTTCTTGAAAATTTTGATGTTGCCAAGGGTAAGTGTTCTAATGAAAAGACTATTTATGAAAATAGTTTGCGAAACATAAGCCTAAAATATTATTATCATCCCCTAAGCATGGATGATCCTCGTATGTGCAAGGGCATCCGGTTTCATGTGGGTCATAGAACAAGGTTGGTTGTTGTTCCAAGCAATCTGGGTTGTGGAGAAATACCTTTGTCGTGCCAAAAAGTATACAAGGGGGAACCGATTGATTATTAAACCAACTTGCAGCCTATGAGAGTTACGTGCTCTTCCGTTGCAGGTTATGTACACAAATCATTAACGTATGAAAAAAGCATTAGTGCAATTTCTGATTGTTGTAGTATCCCTTATTGTGGGATATTATATAGGTCGGAGTAACAGCAAAAAAAGAATGTGGCTGTTGAATTTGTATATGAGGGTCAGACGTCAACATCACAAAGTGAAAGCGAAACGTGTGGTGAAGAACCTTACGGTGATAGCTATGTGGCACCTATAAAGAATGGTGCAATTTTGAAGAATGGTGCAATACCTGATGCCAAAACAGCGTATAAAGTGGCCTATCCTATTTTGTGTGCAGTGTATGGCGAGAGTATGATTCGTAAGGAATTGCCATTAAAAGTGTATCTGGTTGACAATAAGTGGAGACTCATCGGCTCTTGGAATCATGGTCCTGGGGTAAAGGGAGGAGTAGCCGCAATTGTCATTAATAAAAGTGATGGAAGGGTCTTGGATGTTGTCCATTCAGAATGAGCAGAGTAAATTTATAGCTGAAACTGCAAGAAAATTACGTCAAGGGGTGAGGTTTGACCATTGGGAGAAAACTTATCCCGTAAAAGATCCGAGATTTACTAAATGACAGTAGTATGAAGAAGTTTTTATTTATTTTCATTGTCATGGTTTGTGGCTGCGTCAACCAGTCCAATCAGCCAAGAAAAACGTTAGAGGCCTATTTCTTTTCTGGTGATTCTGAGGATAGTCCGGTAATAGTCTCTCCGAATTCTTTTACGGCAGATTCTGCTGTGACTTATAAAATTATAGCGAGCGAATACAATTATTTACTTGGTGTTGTTAACAAACATAAGGGAGAAATCGCAAAGGAAATAAAACCACCAACCATTTTTATTAAGATTGGTTCCATCCAATACATAATTGGAGACAATAGGGTTGTAAAAGTCGGAAGTAAGCATTTCATGATTTCTGAGAGAGAAGAGTATCGTATTAAATCTATTATACATTATTATGACTTTATGTGTCATGAAGATGTAAAGTCATGTGCTGAAGTTAGAAAATATGGCATTCCGGCTAATTATCGGTGTGTTGTACATGGTAGACACTGCATCCCTCGAGATAGGAAGATACCATTAAAAGTATTGGTTCCCCCTCGTCCTCCATTTAAAAAAGTAATTCTCCAAGTGAGATAACTCGTAGAAAAAGAGAAAGATGGCTATTATCTACTCAACTATTATCGCTTATGAAACACGCTGTTATAGCCCTCTTCCTGTTGGGTCCGTCATCTTCTTTTTTGGCGCAAAGCAGTAGTCAGAACTATGTGCTGACGCAGACGTTGCTGAATGCCAGTGGCAGCAACAAGGTGACAGAGGTGCAGTATCACGACGGGCTTGGCCGCCCCGAGATACATGTGACGACAGGCCTTGGAGTCTCAGGAAACTCCGCCTTGCGTCTCCCAAGGTAGAGCGAATAAATTACTACGATGACTACAATTTTTTTGATGGCCCATCGTTTAAAGAATATACGAACGTCAACCTGATGAGAAAGAAGAACGCGCAGAATGCGACAGGCCACCCCACAGGCTCGGTCACCCTCACCACTGGGGGTGAGCGGCTTTATGGCGTGACTTACTACACGGCCAAGGGGCTTCCCTGCGACACGCGCCAGTCGTGCCTTGACGGCAAACTGGACCGTGCGCTCTTCGACGGTGGCTTCTGTCTGCTGTCAGGCCAGTACACCGCTTACTGTTATTACGTTTGCGACCACCTGGGCAGTGTGCGCGAGGTTGTGTCGGATGCTTGGAATGTTCAGCGCAACGGTTACTATGCCTATGGCGGTCCCTATGGCGACTGGAACACGAACGCCGATGTGCAACCGCTGAAGTTCCTGGGCAAGGAGTGGGACCACCAGCACGGCCTCGACCTCTACGACTTTGGCGCGCGTCTGTACGACCCGGCCGTGGGCAGGTGGACGACAATGGATCCGCTCTGCGAGAAATATTACAGCGTCAGCCCGTATGCGTATTGCCATAACAATCCTGTCAACAGGATAGACCCGGACGGAAAAGATGTTTTGATTTGGTATCAAGATGCGCAGGGTAATAATCGATATTTTGTTTTTAATGGTACGCAAAGAAGGGTGCCAAATAATAGTTTTGTGCTGGATTTTGTGCATACATATAACTATTTAAAAGCCAAAAATGCTGGAAGGAATATTGTGAATGCGGTTAAAAATCGTTCGGTTTTAATAGAACTACAAGAAGATAATGAATCAACTCTATACCAAAGTAGCAATAGGAGACACACAATATTTTGGGAAGCAAGAAAAGGCATTATTTTGTCAAATGGAAAAGACAATCGCCTGCTGTTAGACTGGAGCATGAGTTTGACCATGCAATGGATGACATCGATAATCATAAGAATCACGAAAGTAGAAAAGAAAGGCTGGATAATCAATATGATAATGGAGAAGAACGACGGGTTATTACAGGCAGTGAGGCTGAAACTGCAAGAAAACTGGGTCAGGGAATTAGGTATGACCATTATGGAACAGCATATATAGTTAAAGATCCTAGGTTTGTAAAATAATATTATTTGATATGAAAAAAGGTGTTTTGATAATCATGTTCATGCTATTGACCTTTTGTGGCTGCCACAGAACTCCAAAAGGGCAGGTTGGCGCAGTGTTTTCTCCCGGGTACACAGATGGTTGCCTTTTAAACACTAGAATTTACGATTCTGTCAAAGAGGTGAGTAGCACTTATTGGGTGTCGTCAAGTGATTATGCGTTTCTTAACAATTGTCTCACAAAGACTAGGAAAGACGCAAAGCAGAAAGTCATTTCTCCCTATATATTTATAAAGTTGGATGGCGTTTTGTATGTTCTTGGGAGTAATCGTGTAGTGTTAAAAGGACATGAGACATTTTCAATATCACAGAATGATGAGTATAGAATAAAGTGCATGTTCCATTATTATGATTATCAAGATGATTGCTTTTTACCCGAAATGGAGGAAATTAGACGTTTTGGTGTCCCGTCTAATAGACATTTCGTTGCTATAGATCCTAAAAAACCAACAAAGCCTTTTGTGAAAGTTGTCCTTGAGTATTGATTAAAGCAAAGCATTGTTGCTGGCGAGTGAAAGCTTTAAACAAGTCCATTGCAGAATTAAGTATGCACTAAATTTATTTCGCCAACGGGTAACCCGATGTCATAATGGATTTTGTCTAACCATTATTGCTATAATTTTGGGCTGTTTGGCAAGATGTGTTTCCAAAATAATGATTATCTTTGCAGTAAAGATTGTAAATCAGAAGATAATGTTGAATCTAGACAATTTCTACAAGGCTCGCTATGTGCTGAGCAAGATTATTCGTCGCACCGATCTGGTGCACGCCCCCAAGATCAACCCCGAGTGTGATGTCTACCTGAAGCCCGAGTGCTTGCAAAAGACAGGCTCGTTCAAGATCAGAGGCGCTTACTACAAGATTTCGCAACTCTCAGAGGAGGAAAAGAAAAAAGGCGTGATCGCCTGCTCGGCTGGCAACCATGCGCAGGGCGTGGCACTTGGTGCCACATCGATGGGCATCAAGTCGCTTATCTGCCTGCCCGAGGGCGCGCCAATCAGTAAGGTGGAGGCCACCAAGAAGCTCGGCGCTGAGGTGTGCCTGGTGCCAGGTGTATATGACGACGCATTCCAAAAAGCCTTGCAATTGCGCGATGAGCACGGCTACACCTTTATTCACCCCTTCGATGATGAGAACGTCATTGCCGGACAAGGAACCATCGGCCTCGAACTGCTCGACCAACTGCCCGACGTGGAAGCTGTCGTGGTGCCTGTGGGTGGCGGCGGACTGATCTCGGGTGTGGCCTACGCCGTGAAGTCGCTCAACCCCAACGTGAAGGTCTATGGCGTGCAGGCCAGTGGGGCTCCCAGTATGGTGAACAGCCTTCACGACCACAAGCAGGAGAAGCTCGCCAAGGTGTCGACCATCGCTGATGGCATTGCCGTGAAAGAGCCGGGATCAGTTACGTTCGACATCTGTTCGCGCTATGTCGACGACATTGTGACCGTCAGTGAGGATGAGATCTGCGCTGCCATTCTCCACCTCATCGAGAGCGAGAAGATGGTGGCTGAGGGCGCTGGAGCAGCCAGCGTGGCCGCTGTGATGTTCAACAAGGTGCCGGTAAAGGGCAAGAAGACCATCTGTGTGGTGAGCGGTGGCAACATCGACGTGACCATCCTAAGTCGCGTCATCAATCGTGGACTTGCCAAGAGCGGGCGCATCTGCACGCTCATCATCGAACTGGCCGACAAGCCGGGGCAGTTGCTCAAGGTGTGCCAGGTTATCGCAGCCCAAGGCGGAAACATCGTCAGCGTGTATCATGAGCGCAACAACGACAGCAAGAAGGTCACCGACTGCGTGCTGCGCCTGTCGGTCGAGACCAAGAACCAGGAGCATGTTGAGAGCATCACTAAGGCTCTTACCGACAACGGACTGAAAATCAGGGAAAACATTTAATTAACCCTTATATAATATCAACTATGCAAGCAATTCACACAGAAAAGGCTCCTAAGGCCATCGGTCCTTACAGCCAGGCTATTAAGGTAGGCAACCTCGTGTTCGCATCGGGCCAGGTGCCCATCGTGCCCGCCACGGGCGAGTTTGTGGAGGGTGGCATCAAGGAGCAGACACGCCAGTCGCTCACCAACGCAAAGGCCATCCTTGAGGAGGCCGGCACAAGCCTCTCGAAAGTGGTTAAGACCACGGTGTACCTCTCCGACATGGCCAATTTCGCTGCCATGAACGAGGTCTACGCTGAGTTCTTCACCCAGCCTTATCCCGCTCGTTCGGCTGTGGCTGTGAAAACATTGCCTAAGAACGCGCTGGTCGAGGTGGAGTGCATCGCTGAGCTCTAAGCCGGATGGGCCCTCACAACGCATGAGAAAGGCCACCGCTGCTTCTTTGTGAAGCGTGCGGTGGCCCTTTTGTTTTGTCTTGGCAATAACGGCGTGCTTACCCTTTTTTCATGCGCATGTTGAGTTGGAAGAGGCAGGGCAAGATGATGCAGACGGAGAAGAACAGCCCCATGCCCAAAGAGTGGCTGCTACCGTGGAAAAGGTCGATGAGCTTCCCGTCGCCCAGTTGGGGCATCAGGTTGAACATGAGATAAGCCACGGTGTTGTTTACCCAATGGAACAATAGGCCCGGCAGGATGGAGCCCGTGCGATAGTACATCCAACCCAACAACAGGCCGATGGGCAGGGCGTGTGCAAACTGTGCCGTATTGAAGTGGATGGCGCCGAAGAGCACTGCCGAGATGAGGATGGCCCACCAATGTGACTTTTGCGAGAACAGGTTCAGCAGGGTGCGTAGCACAGCACCGCGAAACACCATCTCCTCAGCCACTGGGCCGAGTATACCTACGGCCAGATAGCCTGTGGGCTCTTTCATGATGCTCTGTAGGAGTTGTTCGGTGGCGCTGGGCATGGATGTGGGCAACTGCTCGATGATCCACTCGGAGGGCAGAATGGTGCCTACGGCCAACATGCCCACCCAGGCCAGTGTGGTCCAAGGATGGGAGGCCAGCCACACACGCGACACGGGTGCCCAACGGTATAGCTTGAAGAGAATGATGGTAAGCAGGCTGCTCGCCACCATGTTGGCCACGAGCATCTTGGTGGGCATGGTCATTGTGCCATGGGCCAAGGCTTGTGCGATGGCTGCCCACGTTTGGCCCTCGTGCCAGAGGCTTACGACGCCGAAGATGACGTTCGTCAGCAGTTGGATAACTACGAAGGCTATCATATAAAATATAATGTCGAGTGTACTGTGAGTGATTTTATTCATGTTCTAAGTCTTTTTCAAATTGTTGCCCCACCATCTTTTCATCCTCCTTGAGTTGTTCCACGAGTTGGGTTACATTGTCAAACTTGCGCTCTTCTCGGATGCGGTGCACGAACGACACCATCAGCATGCGTCCATAGATGTCCTCGTTGAAGTTGAAGATATAGGTCTCAAGGGTTCGCTCATCGCCTCCGAAGGTGGGCCGTGTGCCAATGTTCATCATGGCTGGTTTGTAGGCCAGGCTACGCTCCAAACGCACCTTGACGGCGTACACGCCCCCGCCGGGTATGAGCTGACCGAAGTCGGAGGTGTCGAGGTTGGCCGTGGGGAATCCTATACGGCGCCCCTCCTTGTGGCCGTCGACCACCTTGCCGGCGATGGTGTAGGGGTAGCCCAGGCACTGGTTGGCCAGTTCGATCTCGCCTTCCTTTACGAAGGCCCTCACCACCGACGAGCTGACGTTGACGCCATTGAGTGTGAACGCCTGGTTGTGGATGACCTCGATGCCCAGTTCACGGCCGTAGCGCACATAGTCGTCGAACCCTTCCGAGCGGTTGTGGCCGAAGCGGTTGTCGTAGCCGATGATGAGCTTTCGCACGTTGAGGCGGTCGCGCAGAATCTGCGCCATGAAGTCGTGCGCCGACAGGCTGGCCATCGCCTCATCGAAGTGGAGTAGGGCGGTGGCGTCGACCCCCGTTTTCGAGAGCAGCAGCAGCTTGGAGTCGAGCGTGGAGAGCAGTTCGGGCTGGTAGTCTTTGCGCAGCACCTGCCGTGGATGGCGGTCGAAGGTCACCACAAGCGATTGCAGGCCCGAGCGGGCTGCCTCCTGTCGCACGTGGCTGATGAGAAACTGATGGCCGCGGTGCACACCGTCGAAAAAGCCGATGGTGGCCACGCTGGGCTCCAAGGGTGCGGTGTTGTCGTTGAGGTATATTGTTTTCATGTCTTAAGGTTTCAATACACTAAATTTGTGGTTGCGCCAACGTTTCCAGCCGCGCCACAGTTCGCCGGCCCACAGCACCACCGAGGTGCCCACGGTGATAGCGCCCCATTCCTCGAACGAGAGAGGCAGCGTGCGGAACATCTTGCCGCCAAAGGTGACGATGATCCATTGGCCGATGAACACCAGCGCCAGTACCAGCACCAATCCGCCGTCGCGCCAGAAATAGCGGAAGGCTGAATAGTCGGATCCAAGACTCTTGGCGTTGAAGAGGTTCCAGAACTGCAACATGACGAAGGTGGTGAAGAAAAGCGTCAGCTCATGCACATCGACCACGCTACCTGCTCCGTGGCGCTCACACCAGATGAGAAACACGAACATGCCCAGGAAGAATACCATGCCACAGAAGAGAATGCCGCGGGCCATGGGACGACTGATGATGAAGTCGGTGTCGCGGCGCGGCTTGTCGCGCATCACCTCGTGTGAGGGAGGCAACGACGCCAGGGCCATGGCGGCGAAGGTGTCCATGATGAGGTTCACCCAAAGTATTTGGGTCACCGTGAGCGGCATCTCCGTGCCGATGATCGAACCACCGAGCACCAGCAACAGCGCCGAGAGGTTCACCACGAGTTGGAAGTAAAGAAAACGCTGTATGTTTTTGTAAAGCGACCGTCCCCACATCACCGCGTTGGCGATGGCGTGGAAGCTGTCGTCGAGCAGCGTGATGTCGGAGGCTTGCTTGGCCACCGAGGTGCCCGATCCGAGCGACAGGCCCACGTGGGCGTGGTTGAGGGCTGGCGCGTCGTTGGTGCCGTCGCCCGTCACCGCCACCACCTCGCCATGGCGTTGCAGCATCTCCACGAGGCGCTGCTTGTCGGTGGGACGTGCACGCGACATGACACGCAGAGCCATGCAGCGCTTGAAGGCTTCCTCGTCGCTGAGGCTGTCCCATTCGGTGCCGGTGATGAGCCAAGTGGCTTCCTCGCGCTCGCCATGGGCTGGCCATACGCCAATCTGACGGGCTATCTCGATGGCTGTGGCCGACGTGTCGCCCGTCACCACTTTCACTTGGATGCCTGCGCGTTGGCACTCGGCCACGGCGGGCGGTACGTCGGGGCGCACGGGGTCGCTGATGGCCACTACGCCTTGCAGCGTGAACGGTTCGTCGCCGATGGCGTAGGCGAAGGCCAGGGTGCGCATGGCCTGCTGCTGGTAGTGGGTCAGCACCTCTTCGGCGCGTTGGCGCTCAGGGGCGTTGGGAGCGCACATGTCGAGCACCATCTCAGGGGCGCCCTTCACGAAAGTCATTGTTTTGTCGCCCATGTCCACCGTTGTGAGCATGTATTTCTTCTCGGTGCTAAACGGCTGTTGGCTCACCACCTTGTATTGCTGGCGCAAAGTGGCGTAGTGCTTGTCATGGTCGCGAAGCCACAGCAGCAAGGCACCTTCGGTGGGATTGCCCACCACATTCTCGCCGTCGAGCTCGGCGGTGGAGTTCACGGCCATGGCCACGTTGAGCAGCAACTCGCTGTTTGGATCGGATGGATTGGCTGGGGTGATGTGGCCCACACGCATCTTGTTTTGCGTCAGCGTGCCCGTCTTGTCCGTGCAAATCACGGTGACGGCGCCCATCGTCTCTGAGGCGTGCAGTTTGCGCACGAGGACGTTCGACTTCAGCATACGCCGCATGTTGAGCGCCAAGGCCAGCGTCACCGCCATGGGCAAGCCCTCGGGTACCGCCATCACGATGAGTGTCACGGCCATCATGAAGTAGTTGAGCACGATGTGCATCATGCCGAAATAGTCGTTGCCATGCCAGATGCTATTGGTCAGAATGTCGTGAACAAGAAAGATGACGAAGGCTGCCACCGACACGATGGTTCCGATCTTCGAGATGAGCTTGGCCAACTTGTCGAGTTGGATGTTGAGCGGTGTTTTTACCGAGGTGCTCTCAGTCGACTTCTGCGCCACCTTGCCAATCTCGGTGGCGTCGCCCACGGCGGTCACCACAGCTGTTCCACGTCCGTTCATCACCATGGTGGAACGCAGGATGATGTTGGGCGGATAGGCCTCGTTGCCCTCCTTGGTGGCGTCGATGCTCTTGGTGGTCAGCGGCTCACCCGTCAGGCTCGACTCGTCGACCTGCAGGTTGACAGCCTCCACCAGTTGGGCGTCGGCGGGAATCTCGTTGCCCACCTCCACGAGGATGATGTCGCCCACCACGACCTCACGTCGTTTCACCTCCGTCACACGACCATTGCGCCGAACCTTCACCCGTTGGTCTTCGTTCATGGCCGTGAGCACGTTGAAGCGCCGGGCGGCGTCGCACTCAAAATAGAAACCCACCGTTGTGGCGATGACCACCGCCAGGATGATTCCGAGGGTCTCCATAAAATCCCGTTCGATGAAGGCCAGCAGCAAAGAGACGAGCGCTGCCACAAGAAGTATCTGGATGATGGGGTCGCGGTATTTGTCCAAGTAAAGCTTCCAATAGGAAGTGCGGCGCGGGGGTGTCAGCACATTCTCGCCGTGCTGGCTGCGACTGGCTTCCACTTGAGCGTCGCCCAAGCCTTGTAAATTCACGTTTTCGGATGATGATGTGTTCATTGCACAATGTTTTAGGGAATACGTCCAGGCGTAACGCCCGCTGCGCATTCGTCTTTGCAAAGTTAGCTATAATACATAGAAAAGGCTACATCCTTAAACGATATTTAGCTACTTTTTGCAAAAAATATTTGGAGTTTCCACCGAAACGCCGTACCTTTGCAACACTAATAGTATGCGATTGGTGCATTCGGGCTGTCGGTTTACGGCAAATCGTCTTCACTTTTCGCCTTCAAACGGACTTGTAGCTCAGTTGGTTAGAGCAACAGACTCATAATCTGGAGGTCCCTGGTTCAAGCCCAGGCTGGTCCACATTAGAAATCAAGCAGTTACGACAAAATCGTAGCTGCTTTTTCTTTTTCTCGGAAAACAATAGGAAAACACATTGATTTTGAAAACTCCTTGATTTTTCGATATACTTGGCATCATATCATTCCAAGTAAAGCATGTAAACAAGGTTTCTCTGAATATCAGAACAACGTGGGAAAACAACGATTCCACAAAATTACATAAGCCATAAGACTTCATTTTCGGGTTTTATGGCTTCTTTGTTTTTATGTCATAACCCACCTTTAACACATTCTTTTTTTCTTCATAAAAACATGCTTTTCCGTTAACGACTGCTAAGAAACCATACATAAAAAACTCTATCAGTTTTTGGCGAATAGCGCCTGTAATGTTCCTTTACACCAAACAAACTACCTTTGCCCACGGATTTTCAATCACAGAATTTCAAAGATGGTTCATGAGCCAACAGAAGATGTGTAATCGGGATGTCAGGAAGTACAACTGACAAACCACAAAGCAAGAATAGTATGACAAGACTCGTTACAATAGAACAATTGTTAGAGAAGCCTGTCTGCATGATGTCGGGAGAAGAATTTGTCCTGCTCCTCCAAAATGCAGAGAAAGGGACGGCAAAGGCACCTGCCGAGGTGGTGCCAGAGAGACATTATGAGCATGGTATTGCTGGAATAGCCAAGATTTTTGGTTGTAGTATTCCTACGGCTAACCGTATCAAGAAAAGCGGAGTGATAGACCCTGCCATCACGCAGGTCGCTCGCAAGATAGTGATTGATGTGGAACTGGCTTTGGAACTTGCCAAAAAAGCAGGTGGCTTTGCATCTATCAGAAAGTAGTATGGAAGAAGATTGGAAAGACAACCTATCCACTGATGCTAAGGGGAACACCTTGAAGACCATCAGCAATCTTAGGATGATTTTCACGCATGATGAGAATCTCCGTCAGATTCGATTTGACACCTTCTGCCAAGACGACATCTCCTTTTCTCCATTGTTCCGCAACGTCAATGGAAACAAGGTGGATGAAGAATCCGTAGGGAAGATTCAAGACTATCTGGAGCAGAACTATGACTTACGCCTCACACAGAACAAGGTGTTTGAGATATTGAAGACCACAGCTTCCGAGCGTAACTTCAATCCTGTGCAAGACTACATCTGTAAGGAGAAATGGGACGGAAATCCTCGCATTGAGACTGCCATCATTGATTACCTCGGTGCGGAAGACACACCACTCATCAGAGAACAGACCAAATTGTGGTTTGTGGCGGCTGTTGCCCGAGCTTTCGAGCCAGGTTGCAAGTTCGACAATGTGCTCACTTTGCCAGGACCACAAGGTATTGGCAAAAGCACGTTCTTCAAAGTTATTGGAGACAGATGGTTCAACGACTCTTTTTCGTTCGCAAGTGGTGACAAGGAAAAGGTTGAGACTATCACGAATGGTTGGATTATCGAGATAAGCGAACTGAACGGCATGAAGCGGGCCAATGATGCAGAGGCGGCAAAGGCTTTCCTTAGCCGTCGTAGCGACTGTATGCGTCCTGCCTATGGGCGCAAACCTATAGAGTACTTGCGCCACAATGTTTTTGCAGCCACCACAAACGAGACTAACTTCCTGCAAGGCGACAATGGAAATCGCCGTTGGTGGATAGTGCCAGTTCAAGGCAATGGTCACGTTTCAGATTGGCTCTCAGCTCTACAGTCTGTGGTGCATCAACTATGGGCAGAGGCTTACACCTATTATAAAGAAAGCATGAACCTCTACCTCAGCCCTGAATTGGAAGCAAAGGCAAATGAAGTGCAGATGTGTCATTCAAGCATTCTCAACGACCCTATCCTTGATGACATCAGGCTCTACTTGGAACGTCTTGTGCCTAAGGCTTACGACACTTGGAGCATTCCCATGCGTGCAGCCTATCAGAAAGGTGCATATACCGAAGCGACACCCAACAGCAAGCCCGAGGTTCTACTCAATATGGTCTGCGCAAGACAAATTATCGAAGAGCTGCCCAACGACCTTGTACGAAGGAATCCTGCCAAGTACACTGCCCAATACATCAATCGGCTCATGTCGTTGGTGGACGGATGGGAGCGTAGCGAGCAGGAGAAGGTCAAAGGGTTGCACCCTTCATATTGCGACAAGACGGGACGGACGAAACACCCTTGGGTGAGAATAAGTGCTCAACAAGAAGAACAAAAGGGAAAAGAAGAAGTTTTTCAGCAAGACTTACCATTCTGATAGACCTTTATCCATTTACTTCATGTCCCTTTGTCCCAAATATACTTGGCAAAAAAGAAAATATGGAGTGTAGGATAAATAAAGGATTTCTTTCTTTTACTGAGGGACAACTTGGGACTGACGTTTACTTGGCATTGAGCTTGCCTGTGGCAGGAGTTACCATCTTTCAATGGTGTAAGGGATGATATTCCTTTTCCCTTTCTTTTCGTCAGCAGCCAGTGTTAACAGATATGCCACACCAGAGTCTGTACCTTTGTTAGCCGTAGTTTTTCTGGAGGTCTAAACAAGAAGTACCAGTGTCAGACGGTTTCGCTTCGCTCGCCGCTTTCTACTGGCATTCTTGAATGTTCGCTGGCTCACATTGACAATCCTCTTATATCGGAGTATAAACTTTCAAAAACGCATTTACAATGACAGAAGATAAACACAACAACTCGGAGAAGGCTTCAAGGAAGAGACCTTCGAAGAGCAGACACATTGATGTTCGTTTTACAGAAGACGAGTTCAACATAGTTTTGAAATACGCCCGAATGTCGGGAAGAAGCAAGAGTATCTACCTTCACGATGTTGCTCTTGGACATAAACCATCCCTGCCAATGACCGCAGAACAGCAGGAAGCATTGAAAGGTTTGATTGGCGCAAGGGCGGAACTGATAGGCATACGCAATGCGCTTCATGCTTTGCCGCAAGAAGAGAGGAAGAAACTATTCAAGAGAGCCGACTTCATGGCGCGGTGGATGCAAGGCATCAATTCCCTCATTGAGGAATGGAGCCACATCAGAGACAATTTCATCAATATGGTATGATAGCAAAAGCAACAGCAATTCAACATGGCCAGGCAATGACCAATTACGCAACAAAGAATAACCGTGCAGACATAGTCAAAACCAATCTTCTTAGCGAGGGTCTGCCTCCTATGGGTATGTGGGACGAAATGGTGCTGCACCAGTCCTTGTTCAAACAGAAATACGCCAAGAAGCCCATTGAGTTGACATCCATCCGCTTTGAGCTTTCCCCATCTGAGGAGGAAGCACGAAACTGGACGATGGAAGATTGGCAAAAATGCCTTGACGAGTTCATTCATAAGATAGACAACATTTCTAAGGTGAACCACATTGGCAAGAGGAAAGGTAAGGCTACCACATCGGTTAAGCCAACCAACATAGCCAACTCGCAATATTTTGCCGCCCTTCACCGTGACTCCAAGAGTGGCATTCCTCATCTGCATCTGGTGGTGAACCGCATTGACATGAATGGCAATCTCAATGATGTGAAGTTTATAGGCGAGCGTGCCGTGATGGTTGCGAAAGCCGTCAACCTGCGTCATGGTTGGAAAGACGCAATGGATATTCGTGAGGAACGCATTGCGAAGATAACCAATGTTTGTATGGACGTGCTACGCTCCATGCCAGTCTTTGACTGGAATGTCTATGCCAATAGACTGAGGGATAAGGGATATGATATTGAGTTAGTCCGTGACAAAACTGGTCAAGCAAAGGTACATGGCTATCGCTTCACGTTTGGCAGAAGCACCATCAAAGCTTCAGAACTGGGTGTGGGTAGGAACCTCACGGTATCGAAAATAGAAAATACTTTTCGTAGGCTGAGCCCACAGCCAACACCTGTTGCAGTTGGTCAAAGACCTGCTTCATCAGTTCCAAGCGCTACCACAATGGACAGCCAAGATGCGGCAGTTTCAAGTGGTCTGTCTCGGACAGTCGATGATGGCAAACTTGTCCTTCCTGCCAGATTGAGGAATATTATTGAAGTCGATGGCGAGCGTTTCAACATAGTCATGCCGAGAACTGCATACGACACAATGAACAGTTGTATCGAAGTCCCTGAGAATGGATCTGCAAGCCACAATGACATTCTGAATGTGGCAATGCTGCTTTTTATGAACTACCTTGATGCTGCCACCTCTATGTCGGAGTCATGTGGTGGCGGTGGTAGTCCTGGCGGTGGTTGGGGGCGTGGCAAGGACGAGGATGACCGTGACTGGGCAAGACGTTGCGCAATGCAAGCCAATTGGCTCTGCAAACCGATAAAGAGAAGTCGTAGAAGATAACATTAAAACACTTATCAGTATGGGAAGAAACAAGAAAGATGCAGCACAGGATGTGCTAACCCTGTACAATCAGATGCAGGAAGACGAGACTATTGAAAGAGACAAAGAGGAAATCCGCACCACCCTCGATGAAATTGCGTCTGCCAAAGAACTCATCTCTTCTGCAATGAAGGAACTTGCAGAAGCCAATCATACAATGGAATCAACGAAAGTCGCTCTTATGGCTGTCCAAAAGAGTACAGAGAATATCGTTGGTGGTATCTGCAATGCCATTGTAAAAGCAGAGCGAAGCAACCTCAAAGTTGGCATCAATGATGAAGGACTTGCCCAATTGAACGAGCGTAATGACACCGCCATTTCAGCCTTCAAACAAGCTCTTGGCGAGCATGAGAAGCGGATAAATGTCCTATTCACTCACCAACAGAAAGAACTAAAGCGCATCCGAAACATTGAAGAAGGTGCTTACTTCAATGGTCGCACCTATGCTTGGATGTTTGGCTTGGCATTTGCCTGTTGGGTAATCATCTTCGTGGAGATTACCATTTGGATATGTATCAAACTGTTTTAGCGAACTCTAAACAACGCCATTATGACAGACAACGAATACTACAGGTCAAGAAAGGCAGCAGCCGATGCCCTTATCTACTGGGCAAAGACTGGCATGAGACGGTTCACCATGCGTGAAGCTGTAAACGACTATCTGGAGGTGAGCGGTGCAAACCGCTCCTCCATCGGTGGCGAAGAGGCCATCCTCGCACACAGAAAAATAGCAGCCAACCGACTGGCGATTGACTGCATCTATGCTTTGTCTAAAGAGGAACTCTCCAAGGTGGATAAGGAGTTAGAGGGGATTGTTGGTGATGTGACGAGGCAAAAGAAAAATCTTTCTTGGTAAATCATCATATAAATAGATTCTTCATAATTCAAATTCATCCATAAATTCATCATCAAGTCCTTGCATGAGGGCTTGTTCACATTGAGCAGTGTATGCAGCACCTTTTAATTGCGGTGTCAGTTGTTTATTATACCATTCTTCTTCATATTCAATCAATCCACTTTCATGAATTTTCTTAATGCATTGATCCTTATTATTGTCTCCCCATATATAAAACTGTATAAAACTATAATCAAAACTATGGCTATCAGGACCTAATCCTAAAAGTCGTCTGCAAGCAACTTTGAATGCGTCAGAATTCTCACCTATATTTCTTTGAGTCCAATAGTAATTATAATCCTTATCTGAGACAACAAGTTGAACTCCTGCAATTTCAATTATTCGCATAGTATCCTTATTTTATAAAACTCCGCTGACACGTAAAACAAATAGTACAATTCCAACAAATATTAGAGTGATACATCCCCATGCCTTCCTGATTTTTTGCTTTTCGTACTTTTTTAATAGCAATTTACAATCATCAGAATTGCACCATGAATTAAACTCAATCTGTACAATTGACTCAGGTGTAAAAGAACTGTTTTCCCATTTTGAGAGAACAGAGGGGGTTTTATTAAGATATTCAATAAATCCCTTCTTCTTAACTTCGAATACATTTTGAGCTTCTTCTGCTGCTATTTCTGCGTTTAGGGCATTTGCATAAGTATTTATATCAACCCGTTTTCCGTTAACATAATATAATTGTTTCATTATGATTATTATAAAAATTGGTATGAATCAGCGTGGTCCTAAAAATTTATCTCCATTAAGATGAATCATGTGGTCAGGCATGTCGGCAATCCAGACTTCGGTTTCCCAAGCTAATTGCTCTGAGAATTTTTTGAATGTGGCAAAGTCAAGGAATGCAGTAACATAAATCTTACCTGCTGTCACATTGCCTGTCATGGATTCTATTTCAATAATACGTTTTGGATCCATTGGCCCAACTGACGTTACAGACTCAACAAAGTATATCCAATGTTTGTCCTCTCGATACAGAACAACATCAGGCATTTTATCATGCAAGGTAATTTCAAAGCCCAGTTGAGATAACATTTCTATGTTTTTCACCATATCCTTCTGTATGGTGTCACCAACATACAAGCATTCAGAGCCTGGGGCAAATCTTGGAGCAAACTCTTCTATGATAGCTTTCTGTAATTGGTTATGCTTGCCTGGACTAAACGTAAAGTCTTGGTTGTTTATTTTGACAGGCATCTTCAGCATTTTCTTTTTTGAAGCATACAGATTGGATAGGCTATCATGTTTTGAAAGGAATAGCGTTAATGAAACATTCTCTTCGCCAACACATCCTTCGTTTTCGTTCATGTCCTGAATAACTCTTAGAAACTCCCCAGTGATGCGATAACGATAATTTGGACTATTGGTGGCTTTTCCATTATCCTCGATGAGAGCAGCTGTTCTAAACGGATGCATCGCCTGTTTACGAAACGTTTCTCTGGAATTTTCAGCATAAATCACCCCATAGTTATCTGCAATAAATACAATCACATCGTGAATCCTTATCCAATTATTCGTTGCTTGATAACAGGGAGTGTCTTTCTTTAATTTCGCCATAGCCAACAAGGTCAAACAACAAAGAGTACTTTGCTGCTTTGCTGGCATTTTTATCTGCTCTAACAGTTGTCTTGCTAATTCTAACTTATCCATTTGCTTAATATCTTATTACAATTGACTACAGATAACTCCTTGTGCATCAACTCCCTGCCCATTTCCTCAATTACAGCTCGTTCTGGTATAGGCATTTGATTGATTTCCGTGGAATTGACCTGAGTTGAACCATTCAGTATTCTATAATAGCAGTCGTATAGTGTGGAGTTCAGCAACACATATAGACCATATGTGATACAAGGAGAATCACACTTAATGAAGTTCACCTTGTTTTGAGTGCTGATATATTCAAATTGCGAATATCTCTGCTTAAGGTATATGCCACATTGCAGTCTGCGTTCTTCTTCTTTAGACGTAAAACGCTTCACAAGCAGAAAATCACTGTTCTTCTGTAAATAGCTTTCTCTTTCAGTCTTGATAACTTCACCATCTTTACCTTGTGGCCAAACAACTCTGCCCCCTTTGATGTGTTGGGAGTACAACAAAGGATATGCTCCTTCTTCTAATACATTTCGCAACACCTCCCGGGTTCTGAAATCAACGATGATTCCTGTCTGCATTTTTAGGTTTATTTGGGGAAGAGTCTTATCAAAGTGATTTATCTTTTGAAGCACCTCTGCATCTTCCTTATTCGTAACCAAATATACATATTGGTTCTTACCAACTACAGTATCGTATGGTGTGTCAAAGCTTCGCACATCCGAGAAATCTGATGTCGAAGACGTTGTTATGCGAATGGTTGAGGGCTGTTGCAGTGTTTTCTTTACCTTTACGATAATGGTTTCCTGTAAGACTGATTCCCCATCAAACACCTTATCCCGACTTTCAAACAAGTGTATGTCTGTAATTACACAATTACTAAATAGGTATTCCCTAAACTTTTTGAAGTATGCTCCCGAAGTCCAAGACCTTGGTACAATATACACAAGTTCTTGATTCTGTTTTAGATTGTATATACCCATTGCCCAAAACAAGAAATACATGTTGGGCGCACCATGACAAACAGCAGGCATCGACTTTGCCTCTACAGCATCTTTAGGTATTTTCAAATAAGGGGGATTGCCAATCACATAGTCATAGAGACTCTCGTTTTCTCGGAATAATGTATCTACCTCAAAAGATTGCGATGTTATATAATTCTCATTGATTATATTAAACGAAACATTTGCGTTGCTCTTAATGATTGTCATGTTTTCCTCCAACAGAGGCAACACGAGGCTGTCTGTCTCATAGCAAGTGATATGGATATGACCTTTATAGCCGTCATCTATAAGCCTTTGTACAACGGCAGCCGACAGTATTCCAGTTCCTGCACCAGCATCCAAAAAACTTATTTGAGGTTTTGTAGTATCAAAATCAAAGAGAGAAGCCATATACAGAGCCGTGGTCACGTTCGTGAAGAACTGACCATACTTTTTCCGTTTCGCTTTTGGCACTGCATTCATGAAACAGTCTGTATTCTCAATTATCAATTTAATCATACCTTCTCGTTCTTTGTATTATCAACAATCAATTCTTTGAGTTCAACCGAAAGCAGTTGGGCTATTCGATACAGGGTATCAAGATTAGGCTGTTGCCTATTGCAGCAATAAGCGTTGGTTGTGCTAAAACTTTTACCAAGCTGCTCTGCTAACCATTTTTGCGACTTATCTTGTTCTACCAATACTGCTTTTATTCGATTTAATTTCATACTTCAATGTATTTTGTGTACAAAGATACTGAATAATCTCCTAAACATAGCATTATACGCTATAAAAGCAGCAAAAAAAATAATTTTAAGCCCCCTAAAATAGCTTTTTTGAAAAATGTAGACTATTTGCTATTGCCGCCAAATTATTAACCAGCGTTGTATGTCAGCCATATATGCCGGCTGAGATACAACCAAGGTACAAGACACCCATTTTTGACCCTCTTTGCAGCCCCCCCGCAAGGATCTCACTCCTCTCATTTTCTTTTTCAACCGTCTCACTTTTTATGGCTGATGGATGTGGTATTTTCCAATAAAATAAGCTCTTTGGACATCCTATTGTACGGCATCAAATATATTAGTCAAATACTCCACGATTCTTCTTCCCCTTTGCCACTTTGAGCTTTTGGATGTGTAAAATTGCTTCTTTTCATACACAATGAAAGAGTCGGTGCGCTGGGCAGGGTCATACTTATATTTTCGACCAGAGAACTGATTTATCGCACGCAAAAAGGTGGCGAAAGACACGCTTGGAACAAGATGATTGGTACGCAAAAGTGCAGCCTTGATGTAGGCAGTCTCATATTCATGCTCCATGTCGTTTAGAGCAACCGATATGGCTTCTTTCAATGCGTCCTTATCTTCTGATATGAGGATATCATCAATACTTAGCTCTTCTTGCTGAATGGTCCTGCGTCCATGCTTCCCTTTCGTATTATCAAGGGCATTCTTTATGGTCTGTCGAAATTCTATGTCCTCTATTTCCTTACTGTGCTTTGTCCATTCGCCTTTCTTGTCAAGACCTTGCGTAACGCTGGTTTCCACAAGATTTGTTATAATTGTTTTGACACTTTCACGCACGATGGAAAGTTGTTTGTCGTTAAGACTTACTTTGCTCAATGCCGTTACACTCTTGGGTAGTCCATGGTCAAAGCAGATATAATAGAGCGTACACATCAGCAATGTATTTCGTTCCTCAAAGATTTCTTCACGAAGACGGAAATACATTTCTGGGAGAGCATGAATGGCAGACAGCATTATTCGCTTTGATATTGTTGCAAGTTCTTCCGCTGTATGCCCTTTGCTAAAATTGAATACAGCCATTTGTATGAGGGAAGGCAACGAATCCCAAAACTCTTTGGCTGAGACATAAGGGATATAAAGATGCTCGTCATCTTCCTCACTCATATCCTTGTCAACAAGACCATATTCCCTTATCAAGATTAGGTCTTCGTTTGTTTCATTCTTATCCCTACCAATAACTTCGGAATAGAAACCCAATCGCAGATATCCAGTGAAAGCCATCATTTCATCGACAACACGTATAGCCACGGCTGCCTTTTCATCATCTGACAGAACGGTATCTGTGTTGGACACAAATAGTTTCCGACACTCAATAAGCACAGATGTAGGCACATATTTCGCAGCCATTTTGAATATGCGTTCAATTTGGCTGAAATCGTTGCGCATCATCTTCATCATATCCAATGAGAAGCGTGAGTAATCCTCTTGGTGTTCCTGCTTCCAAGAATGCACTTTGTCAAGCGCATCCCTCATGGCGTTCTTTTTGAATTCTTTAATGTCCATCTGCTATATTCCTGTTATTAGGTGGCAATTTGAGAAATACGCTCATTCGCCCAACTGCTTCAACAAGAAATCTTCCAGTGTCTTTTTGTCAGGCAACTGGAGCATATAGGTGGAAACAAAAAGTTGGTTATCCATGCCAGCAAGAGCATATTCTACCATCTTCTTCCCCTTTCGTGTGCAGAGCAATATGCCGACAGGAGGGTTATCCCCTGGCTGCATCTCATTCTCCTTGTAATATGACACATAAGCATTGAGCTGTCCGAGGTTCTCATGCGAAAACTCTTCGTTCTTCAGTTCAATGATGACACCGCAATGCAGTATGCGATTATAGAATACAAGGTCGGGGTAGTAATACTCGTCATCAATAATGATTCTCTTTTGGCGAGCCTCAAAGCAGAAGCCTTTGCCTAATTCGAGGATAAACTCTTGAAGATGACTTATCAGCGCATCTTCCAAATTGTGCTCATCCACTGTTTCCTGCGCTTTCAGTCCGAGAAACTCAAAAGTGAAAGGTTGACGAATCTGTAATGCTGCCGAGTCATGCCCCTGCACCGATGACAATGAAAGCATTTTCTCTGGATTGGCACTGATGCCTGCACGGAAATAGAGGTTGGTACTAATCTGTCGGCGAAGCTCACGGACAGACCACGTACACTTGATGCACTCCTGCTCGTAGAAGTAACGGGCAAGAGGGTCATCCACGCTCATAATCTCTCGTAGATGAGAAAAAGAAAGGCGTGAAACAATCATTTCTGGTGATGTTTGTAATTTATGCGACGCTGTCGCACAAATTGCATTAGTCTTACTATCAGCAAGTTCGCTTATAAAAGAACTATCAGTTCCCAATTTATTCGACAACGTTGAATAAATTTCATTTGGAACAAACAACCCTCCCATTTGTGGGTATAAGCCGTAGAAGTTTCGAGAAGTCTGAAACAGAGTAACATTGAGTCCTTTTCTATTCACTCGTTCCTCCAACTTTTTTAGCAGTTGTGTTCCATACTCAGCCCTATCCTTGCCGTGCTGCTCAAACTCCACGATGTAATAGCCAATGAGCCAATTGCGCATAGTCTGCATACGGTTGATAGCCCTTACAGCCGAAGACTGGGCTGCATCATGGGTGGATTGAATGATGGATGCCAAGTCATTGAAAGAGTGGAGCGTTTTGCTCCAATCCTCAAAAGGAAGTTCCATCCCTTCGTGAGTGTATGTTGATATTTCGTTTGCCATGTTATACCTTTATATATTGAATGTGATTATTTCTTCGTCAAAAGTTTCAGAAGCATTGCTGTTTTCTGTTCTTCCGTCATATTGTTGATGTCCTCCTCCGTTATCTTTGGCTCCAAGTCAAGGAGTTTGCTATTATATTCAAACTGCGTCTCCAAAGGATACTGGGCAATATACCTATCTGTTATCGAATGATTGGTTGAATGTCCCATACTTTCGGATATATAACGCTGTTCCACACGTGCATGAGCAAGGTTTGTGCCGTATGAATGTCGGCACCACGTTCCCGATGGACGCACTTCCCAATGAAGCACCTCTTGACAGATTTTGATGATTCTGTCCTGTACGTTGGAGTTCTCTTGTGAGATTCGCTTGCGCTTGTCTGCTTTCAATATCGCACCTTGCAGAATCTCAGGAAATACAAAGCCATTGAGTACAGGTTCAGCGGCAATCTCGTCAAGAATCCTTTGAAGAGGTTCTATGATCGGGATAATCACCTCAGAGCCACCCTCAGTGCGGTTTGTGGTCTTCACTCTTTTGAACTTGAAGGCTTTTCTGCCAGTATCGAAATAATATTGAGAATAGGTCAACTCTCCTGCATCGGCAAGGTTGAAACCATTACACAGATATTGGGCAAGGAACAACCCCAAGGAATAGTGTGCTCTCTCAGCATATCCGCTCTTCCAAATGTCGGGATAGCGTTTTTCAACAAACACCCGATACAATTCTGTCATTTGCTCCACTGTAAGGTAACAATGCTTCCTCGACTCCCCTACAGGAATAGACACCAATTTCTTCTTCTGGATATTGGAGAATGGGTATTCTTGATTGGTGAGGTAGCCCAAGGAGACGCACTCGTTCCATACAGCCCGACAAGAACGGAGATATATTCCGCGAGTTGTATTGCTAATCTTGCCGACAAGGTTTCCTGTTTCGTCTTTTACGCCATGCATCATGCCGTTGTTCCAATACTCTATGTCTTCTTTGTCAACCTTAAAGCCTACAATAGGTCTGTTCCACATTATCTTCTGAAAGGACTTTAAGGCATACTCGTATGATTCTGCGGTGGTACAACGCTCACCATTATTGTCTGTAAGATAGAAATTAATCTTCTTCTCCCACACGCCAATGAAAGACGTTTCTTTCGTGGTATCTACCCCAGTAACAACAGCCTTGATGCGTTCGAGCGACAGACTATTGCCCAAACGCTCAATCATCTCGGTTTGGGCATCAAAGATAGCATCAAACTCCATCTTCTTTTCATAGAGTTCTGAACGCACTGCCTTTGCACTTAGCGTGCATACTTTCGCAAAATCTTCTTCCGTAAATTCGCCAGCAACAAAACTATACCATGATTTTCGGTCTATAGTATAGCGCATAGCGACAGGAAACGTCTCCCGGTCTTTCTTGGGGTGACGCTTGTCAAGGATAAGGGCATAAGTACAACTTCCGTACCTTGCGCTCTTGTAAGTAGTGTCCAGTTTCTTTGCCATTTTGCCAATAGTCTGTAGGTCTCAACTTGCCAATTATCTCAAATCTCGGAAAACAATGGGAAAACAAACCCCACCATTTCTCTTATGAACGCCCTATCTTCCTATGCTTTTCGGGAAAACAATGGGAAAACAAAGACATTTTGATATGGGATTTCTTGGCATATCATAAACTGCCACAAAAGTAGCAAATCGCTGTGTATCAACGAAATTTATCAATATAAAAAATCATAAAATATCATTCTCTCAGACTCATAATCTGGAGGTCCTAGGTTCAAGCCCTAGCTGGTCCACATTGAAAATGAAGCAGTTACGAATTTCGTAGCTGCTTTTTTGTGTAATTGTGTAAACAATGGCTCACCCGACATAGCCCTGCCACGGACCATGTCGGGTGAGCCGAAAAGTGGCAATATTGCTTTTGCCCTTACGCAAGGCGTTTGCTTTGATCCATTGCATTATTCCAATATCGCCGACCCGGCACCATTTTGCCGTGAGGCCTCATTGTTTTGTTTTACGTGTTTGCCGAAGCCGAACACATAAGAAGCGCCCAATTTTACATAGCAATGACTGTCCACTCCATAACCAAACTGCTTGCGGTCGAAATACCTGCTGTTCATCTCATTGCTTGAATTCTTCCAGTTCCATGTGAATGGATTTGCAATCAGGGCTGATACATTCCATGATGAGTTTCCCCATCCTATACTCAAGGAGTAGGTTTCTTGATGCTTAGTCCATAATCCATTTATTTCACTTCCCGGTGCACTCTTGTCTGAAAAATAATGAGCACCTATATTCCATCCACCGAAATACCAATAAGCTTGCAGCGAGTAGTTCACATCTACATGATCCGAGTTGAAAGGTTCGCCGTTATGACAGAAAGGCATTGCTATCAGTCCTGCAATCTGCAATCTGTTTTGTAGCAGTCTCACTCGTCCGTAGGCTCCCGTTGTCAATGATGTGAAACCGCCCATAGGCTGTTCTATTGTTCGTAATATTCCGGTTGAGGATGGAGTATATACAAAGGCGTATCGGTCGCGTACAGACCATGCTGTGGCGTAGACTGAAAAACTGAAATTGCTATTCGGTATGCAGGTGTAGGTTATGCCATAGTCGAAACTCTTGTAGGGCTTAAGGGCAGGATTGCCAGTATAGCTCATTAACGGGTTTGACTGTACGACAGCCTCGCTACGGTAAGACGAGAGTGGCACGGAGGTCATGTAATGAAATTCGGCTGAGATATGATTCTTGCCGTTGAACGAGTACTGAACCGATGCGTCCGCCCAAGGTTGGGTGGAATGTTCTATGGTTTGTCTATACTTCGAGTGGTCGTAATTGTATCCCACACCTAAATATATATAATATTTGTTCCTTGAAAGTGAATAACCCAATCCCGGACCTATACGGTATGTAGTGAGTCGGTCATGCATGTCTGCAGTTCCTGAATATCTTGTCGAAGCTCTGTAAAACAGGCCCTGACAGAAGATCTTCAGGTTTCCATAGTTGCCGAACGAGTGGTTGAACTGCAGTCTGGCGCGGACGGAATGGGAATCGTCTTCGGCATCATTTGGAAATTCAGCCCTCCCCTCCCTATAAAGGCTTGATTGCCGAGAATGGGTATAGGAGTAAACAGGGTTGAAGTTGATCGTGTTTCTCTTTCCCAGGATGAAATTCCAGTTGCCCGAGTATGACAACGAATTTTGACGCATGGCCTCGGTCTTGTTGAAGGCTGTCAAGTCCATCTTGTCGGGATTAATGCCGACGGTTCCCGTCGTGTTATTGATAGGCGTATGGTCGAAAGCAGCTCCGACAATGTTGCTAATAGTGATTTTGTCGGTATTGTATACAACTTTCAGGGTAGGCCACAACAATCTGTTGTGCTTGTCAGCAGCTATGACCGATTCAGTCCGTTTGAAAGTCTTTTCCGAGCCGTCATTCTGAGGAAGACGGTAGGTCTCGAAGCTTTCTGCGAAATCGTGTGTTGATTTACTATACGAAGCTCCCAATCCCAAATCAAAGGTGAATTTCTTTGATTGGAATTTCCCGAAAAGGTTAAGTTGGCCGTCATTGGCTATAAAGCGTTCCGAGCCTAAAGCCTTTAAATATCCTCCATATTCATACCGTTTCATGACAAAGTTCACAACATGTGCATTACCAAGAAATCTTGGGTCGGATGGATAGTCATAATATTCAACCTTTTTGACATCGGTAGTTCTCATGTTCTTTAAATCATCGGCAGTAGCAGGAAGCCAGTCTATGAACACGGCTACAGGTCTGTTGCCCACGGTGTTTATCGTTGTGCCTGCTCCAAGTGCCAACTGAGGAATCGCCATGCGGTTCAGTAAATCTATTCCGCTTTGTGAGGCGTTCTTCTGTTTTGAAGTGGGGAAATATGTTGAAACAGAGGCTGATATGTTTTGTTGGTCGGCATTAACCACCACCTCCTTTAATTGTATGGATAAAGAGTCTTTTGTTTTTACTTGTGCATCAAGGGTAAGGCAAAAGCTGATGCTGCCGAATAGCAAGAACGCGATTTGAATTAAGAGATACCTCATAAGCAATCAAATTTTTGTTTCACCCCAATATCTTCCTTGGGGCTTATTAGACTAACGAATAAGGTATAGGATTATCAACAGTTATTAACGGTTCTTAACCATAACGTGGCGTCCATCCTTATCTATTTCGCCAGTCTTTGTGATAAGAAATGCTAAGCTCGGGTTGGGGCAAAAAGGCGGAATGTCGTTGGCTGGTCTCACAGCAGCCCCGGCGATAAGGGGCTTATTCTGTCCGCTCGTGTGAGAGCGGCCGTTGCAATTCTTCGTCTTTGGTCGGGTTAGGCGTGGTTGGTTTGGTGGGCACCATGCGCTTTCGGGTCGGCAAGAGCTATGGGTCGGCAGGAGGAATATGAAGAACCGTTTGGGGTGGCGTGGCCCCCAATGACAATCGGTCAAGCGAAGGCCGACCAACGAGGGGATTGGTGGGGCTTTGCTTGACCGATGTTTTTCCTGTAGCGAGGAAGGTGAAGGTTGACGTTTGCCAGCCGGCCTGGGATGAGGCTATTTTCTTTCGAGTTCCTGCAGGCTCTCCATCTTCTTCGTTTCGAGGAACTCGTAGATGCCACACAGGTGTTCGCGTACGCGGCCATGGCCAAACTCGTAGACCTTGCTCACCAGACCATCGAGGAAATCGCGGTCGTGGCTCACCACGATGAGCGTTCCGTCGAAGTCTTGCAGGGCTTGCTTGAGCACATCCTTGGTCTTGAGGTCGAGGTGGTTGGTGGGCTCGTCGAGTATAAGCAGGTTCACGGGCTCCAGCAGGAGCTTGAGAATGGCCAGTCGGGTGCGCTCTCCGCCTGATAGCACCTTCACCTTCTTCGTGGAGTCTTCGCCTCCAAACATGAATGCGCCGAGGAGGTCGCGTATCTTGTTGCGTATCTCGCCCTTGGCCACATCGTCGATGGTTTGGAACACGGTGAGCTCTCCGTCGAGCAGCGAGGCCTGGTTCTGCGCAAAGTAGCCTATCTGCACGTTGTGGCCGAGCTCGAGCTTGCCCTCGTGCTGCAGTTGTCCCATGATACACTTCACCAGCGTCGACTTACCCTCGCCATTGCGTCCCACGAAGGCTATCTTGTCGCCTCGCTCCACGGTGAGGTTCACTCCGCCAAACACCTTCTTGTCGCCGAATGTCATGCCCACGTCGCTCATCTGCACGGGGTAGGCGCCGCTGCGTGGGCTTGGTGGGAATTTGAGTCGCAGGTGGCTGGTGTCCTCCTCGTCCACTTCGATGAGCTCCAGCTTCTCGAGCATCTTCACGCGGCTCTGCACCTGTAGCGTCTTGGAGTAGGTGCCCTTGAATCGCTCTATAAACTCCTTGGTCTCGGCGATCATCTTCTGTTGCTCCTCATATTTCTTCATCTGCTGCTCTCGGCGCTCCTTTCTCAGCTCCAGGTATTGGCTGTAGGTGGCCTTGTAGTCGTAGATGCGTCCCATGGTCACCTCGATGGTACGTGTGGTGATGTTGTCCACAAACTTGCGGTCGTGGCTGATGACGACGACGGCCTTCGAACTGTTGCAGATGAAATCTTCCAACCATCCTATCGATTCGATGTCGAGGTGGTTGGTGGGCTCGTCGAGCAGCAGCACGTCGGGCGACTTGAGCAACAGCTTGGCCAGTTCGATGCGCATGCGCCATCCTCCCGAGAACTCGCTGGTGGGACGGTCAAAGTCGGTGCGCTCGAAGCCCAGTCCGAGGAGCGTCTTCTCCACGTCTTCCTCGAAGTGGGTCATGTCGATGGCGTAGAACTTCTCGGAGAGCACCGACACCTTTTCGATGAGCTGCATGTAATCGTCGCTCTCGTAGTCGGTGCGCGTCGTGAGCTCGTTGTTGATGCGGTCGATCTCAGCCTGGATCTCGTGGAGGTGGGCAAATGCCTGGCACGTCTCCTCGAATACGGTTCGCCCGTCTTCGGTCATCAGGTGCTGAGGCAGGTAGGCAATGACGCAATCTTTCGGAGCCGAAACGCTACCCCTTGTGGCCGTTCTCACGCCGGCTATGATCTTGAGCAGGGTGCTTTTGCCTGCGCCATTCTTACCCATGAGGGCTATACGGTCCTTCTCATTGATCTGGAAGGAGATGTCTTTGAATAGGGTGGTGCCGCCAAACTCGACGGTCAGTCCATCAACTGAAATCATACTTGTTTCTTGGGCTTATGGTAAAAACGCTGCAAAATTAGGCAATTTTATCCGGATTTCCACGCATAATGCCAGAAACCTCACGGCCCCGTAACTTCCCAACCCTTTGCTCCCGTGCGTCATCCCCATTGCTCTCAGCCCGTGGTGACCCTCGGGCATGGGTGGGGCCTTGTGGCATGGGTGGAATGAAAAAATGGGGTGAAAGATTCTTTCGTTTAAGGGTTTTGTGCTAACTTCGCATCAACAAATAAGAATTCAAACCGAAACAATCCGATTGACATGAACTTTTTAAAGAAGCTGTTTGGCGTTCAGGATGCTCCCACCGACCCCAAGCAAGAGGAAGAAAAGAATTTCGAGATGTTCAAATACGACGGCGTGCGCGCCCTCCAGCAGCATCAGTTTGAGTATGCCGCCAAGTGTTTTGACCACGCCCTTGAGCTCAACGCCGACGACCTCGAGTGCCGCGACTACCTTTCGCGGGCCTGTATCGCCACGGGCGACCTGCAGAAGGCTTACGGGCAACTGGAGGTGATCTCGCAGGCCGAGCCCGACAACGTGGCGGTGTGGCTGCGCATGGCCGAGGTGGCCTATATGATGGAAAACTACGCCATGATGGCTGAGGCTTGCCAGAAGGCCCTTCCACTCGACGAGGAGAACGCCAACACCTATTTCATGTACGCCAAGGCTTGCAAGGGACTGGACGACGCCGCTAAGGCCGTGGACCTGCTCACCAAGGCCATCGACCTGCACGACGATTTCGACTCGGCCCGATTGTTGCGTGGCAATGTGCTGTTGGAGAGCGGCGAGCCCGACAAGGCTGCGCTCGACGCCAACTACCTCAACGAGCATATCGACGGCAACGAGGACGTGTTGCTGCTGACGGCGCGTGTGGAGAAAGCCTTGGGAAATCTTCAGGAGGCCGAGGTGTCGTACGGCAAGGTGATCGACGCCAACCCGTTCTCCATCGAGGCTTACCGTGAGCGTGGCGAGGTGCGCAAGGAGTTGGGCGACAGCCAAGGCGCCGACGCCGATGAGGCTTACGCCCGCGAGATGGAGAGCAACGGCCCGGTTTCCACAGAAGGCATAGAGGAGAGCATCAAGCGGAAAATGCAGCAGATGGACCCCTACAAGGTGTTTCACAACGAATAGCCAACGGCTCCGCCCGTAAACCCATTTCGGTCCAATGACCGATTGGGGGTAAGGCGTCGTGCTCACGAACCGAGTGCATATTCTGATTTGCGGGAAAGAACAATCTTAACCACAGCGTGGGCTTTCGAGTCAAGACGATGCGCATACTTGCACCCCTCTTACCCGAAAGCCCACGCTGGCTTTTATCAATAGTTTTGGAAGGTTCCTGTCCTGTGTGTTTACTTCTTTTTGTCGCGCTTCCACATGTGCTTGGCGTAAACCAAGCCGTATGCGTCGTAGAGCTTCAGCATCCTGGTTTGGCGCACCTTGTAGTTCTCAAAGTCTTTCTGGCCCTGTGGGCGCCACTGCACCTCCGAGAGGGCACCCATGCGTGGCAACACCTGATACTCGGCCAACGACGGACCGGCGATATATTCGGTCCACAGGTTGCCCTGCACGCCAATGATGTGGCTGGCCGTCTCGGCGTCGGCTCCCTCGGGAACAGGCTCCAACGAATAGGTGCGCTCAATGGGCAGGTTGCCGCCAATGAGCAGAGGCTCTTCCCATTGCGACTCGCCCTGGCGGGTCTGGTAGTAGTCGAAATAGACGTGCGACGAAGGCGACATGATGACGTCGTGGCCCATCTTGGCGCCGCGGGCGCCCGGAGCGGTGCCGCGCCAACTCATGATGGTGGCGCTTTGGTTGATGTCGCCGTCGAGAATCTCATCCCAACCGATGATGCGGCGGCCCTTGCTGTTCACAAATTTCTCGATGCGATTGGTGAAATAGCCTTGCAGCTTGCCCGGCGTGAGGTTCTCCTTGGCCATCAACGCCTTGCACTTGGGGCACTCCTTCCAGCGCACATTGGGCGTCTCGTCGCCACCGAGGTGAATGTATTCTGAGGGGAAGATGTCCATCATCTCGCTCAGCACATCCTCGCAAAACTGGTAGGTCTTCTCGTTGCCGAGGCAGAGCACATCGGGCATGATGCCCCAAATCTGGCACACTTTATAAGGACCGCCCGTGCAACCCATGTCGGGGTAAGCGGCGAGCGCGGCGATCATGTGGCCCGGCATGTCGATCTCGGGAATGACGGTGATGAAGCGGTCGGCGGCGTACTTCACGATCTCGCGAGCCTCCTCCTGGGTGTAGTAGCCCCCATAGGGCGTGTCGTCGAACACGTCGGAGTTGTGGCCCAGCACCGTCTTCTCACGCACCGAGCCAATCTTGGCCAGGCCGGGATACTTCTTCACCTCGATGCGCCATCCCTGGTCGTCGGTGAGGTGCCAGTGGAAGACGTTCATGTTGTTCATGGCTATGAGGTCGATAAACTGCTTCACAAACTTCACGGGGAAGTAGTGGCGAGCGCAGTCGAGCATCACACCGCGGTAACCAAACCGTGGAGCGTCTTTCACCACCACGCCGGGAAGCGTCACCTCGGTCAGCGACTTGTCGACGGGAATCGACTTGCGAAGCGTCTGCACACCGTAGAACACGCCGGCTGCCGTGGCGCCCTCGATCACAACCCCCTTCTTGTCGACCGTAATTACGTAGCCTTCCTTGCTCTGCACCTTCTTGTTGAGGCGCAGGGTGATGGCGTTCTTCACCTTTGCCGAGGTGGTGGTGAGCCTCAATGCGGTAACGTCGGCAATGTAATCGCTCAGAAACTGTGCGTCGTTCTTCAGTTGCTCGTCACCCTTGGGGTAGACGATTGGTGTGGCGCCAGTCAGCACGAAAGCCCCCTTCTGTGTGAGCGTAACCTCCTGAGGCAAAGGTATCACGTTGTAATCGGCCACACGGTTGTCGTCGGCCGCCATGGCTCCTGCAAACGACATAAAAGCCGCCAGGAGCACCATCAAGAATCTTTTGTTCATATCGAATGATTAATAGTTGTTTGCAACGGATCAAGGTAGCAGGGCCCGATGGCGCCCATCGCCCATCAAAGCCACAAGCAAAATTATGAAAAATACCGTTTGCAGCCAAACAAAACGGCAGAAATCGTTGTGGAGGGCGACAAGCGAAGGCATAAAAAACGTGGGCCATCGTTGGCGACGGCTCACGCTTTAGGGTTATATGGTTATGTAAGAAGTGTGATGTGGCGTGGTGGGCGCCGCATGGCAGAACGCCCGTTGGGGGCGATTAGTAGGCGCGGTTGGCTTGGCTGGTGCTTATGGTTATGATCTCGGCGGCCTTTTGCTTGTCGCTCTCAAACGAGAAGACGTTGTAAATGTCGATGGCGTTTTGCGGGTCTACGATGTAGGGCGCCATGAGGCTAAGGGCCTTCAGTTGGTCGCTGCTGAAAGAGAGGAGCTTGATGATGCGCGCCGTCTGTGCGCACGAGAAGTTGCAGCCCAGGCAGGCCACCTCCAGCAGGTCGAGCTTGTTGTCGGCGAAGCTCGCTTTCTGCACCTTGCCATAGAGCACGTTGAAGGCGTCGTCGCTCAGTGGGCCGTTATAGTGGTCCGTTCCATCCGGGAGGATGTCGTCGCCGTAAGGGGGAAGCACTGGGTATAAGGGGCGGTTGGTGTTGCTGTCAGGCGTGCGGCTATAATAGGCCACCACTTGCTCGTTTCGGTCGAACACCACCGTGATGAGCTCGGTCGGCTTAAAGGGGCTCAACTCATTCTTGACATACTCCCATCTGTCGCCCGTGGCGTCGAAGCTGCGCATCTTGGGCTTGCCCAGAAGGTGCATCACCGCGCGCTTGGTCATGCCACGCTCCACGGTCTTGTTGTTATTATAGGTGTTGGCCGATGCCGATATGCATATAGCCAGCATCAGAAAGCTTGTGACGATAAGCGCCATCCATTCGTTTCTTTTCATACGCTATGTGGTTTTGAGAGGGATTATGGTTTTGTGATTCGCTTGCAAAGGTAGCGCGATTGCCCCAAAAGCGCAAGGTGCAAATCCCTATGGTTGGGGTGGGGAATCCCTATGACCTTCAACCCAAATCGGTTATTAGACCGAAATTGGGAAAATAGTAGGATGTTATACTAACAAGAATTGAAATCTAATGGCCGATTTGGGCTAAAAACAAGCGGCCAACATGTAGATTTTTTGTCGCTTTTGCCTACGGAAACAACGCAAAACATGTAACTTTGTAATCAACTATCATTACACAACATGGCAAGCAACAAATCGACATACACGCGCGGCAACGTCCATGGCGCCCTCAAGGCCGCGACGTTCAGACAAGCAAGACGCATCTTTTCCACCTCCTTCGCGGCATCTGGCAAGGTCCTGCGGGTGGGATTGCTCCTCCTGGTCATGTCGTTGGCCATGCCGCTATGCAGCGTGGCCCAAAACAAGAAGTCCCGAAAGACGCTGCGCGAGATACTGCTGCGCGCCGACAGCCTGCGGCTCCTGCTGAGACAGTCGGCCGACAAGGGCCACATGTTGCAATGGGGCGACTCGCTGGTCATGGAGGAAGTGAGGAAGAGCAACATGAGCGAGAAGAAGAAACAGAAGTTTATGGCCCGCTATGCCAAGCGCCGCATGAAGTTGGAACGCTACGACAAGCTGCTCTTCCGGGGCGACTCGCTCCTGGCCGCCAACTACCGCAAGGTGAAATACGACACGGCCTACATCACGCGTCCCGACGCGCGGTGGACGGTGAAGTTCAACGGCAACCTGTCGGGCGCCCACATGGAAACGCGCGCCAAGACGGAGGACGCAACCAACCGCACCCGCCTGTTGGCCGAATTCAGGGGCACGCTCAGCATGGCGGTGGCTTACCGCGGACTGGGCCTGAGCCTGGCGGTCAACCCCGCCAAGCTCGTGGGCAAGAGCAAGGACTATGAGCTGAACCTCAACTCCTACAGCAACCGCTATGGCTTCGACGTGGTTTACCTCGCCTCGAAAACCTATCATGGCCATCAGGAGATGGGAGGCGAGCGAATCGACATAGACCGCGGACAGGTGTCGCAGAAAGCGCTCAACCTCAATTTCTACTACGCCTTCAACCACCGCCGGTTCTCTTTCCCCGCCGCCTTCAGCCAGAGCTACATACAAAGGCGCAGCGCCGGCAGTTGGATGGTGGGCGCCAGTTTCGACGGTTCGAAGACCACATTGGGCAACACCACCATCCGCCTCAACGAGTTTGCCGTGGGCGCGGGCTACGCCTACAACCTGGTGGCGCGCCCCCATTGGCTCTTCCACCTCTCGGCATTGCCCACCCTCACCGTCTACTCGCACGACTACACCAAGCAGACGCAGCCACAGGACGCCAGCGATGAGGACGCTGAGCCCACCACCGAGCGCACCAACATGAAGTACCACTTCCCCTCGGCCATCGTTACCTGCCGTGGCGCCGTGGTCTATTCGTGGCGCAATAAGTTTATGGGCGCCCGGGCCATCTACAACTACTCGGTGGCCGGCGACGACGACCACCTGCAGGTCATGAGAAACAAGTGGCGGGTGAGAGCCTTTTTCGGCTTCAGGTTCTGAGGGTTTCGCAGACTTCCCATCAACGCTTCACGAACCTTTTGAGCAAGAAGGTCAAGAAGTAAGGGAAAGTATAGAACTGCCCATTGAAACCAATGTTTTTGTTGCAGAGCTTGATGCCATACCGTATGTCGGGATATTTGCCATCGTGCGCCGTCAGTTTCGACAACGACCGGGAGGCGTGGTCGGTGGCTTTTACCTCAACGGGTATGAGCGATTGGGTGTCGCGAATGAAGAAATCCATTTCGAGGGTCGACTTCTCGTTGCGATAAAAATAGAGGTTGTAACCCTGCTTTACGAGCATGTCGCCAACCACATTCTCATAGATGGCCCCTTTGTAGGTGCCATAGTTCTTGTTGACCCTCATGTCCTCTTGCGACTCCTCATCGAGCGAGGCCACCAACAAGCCGGTGTCCTTATAATAGAGTTTGTACGACTTAGGGTCGTAGTTGCCTTTTAGGGGTAAGGAAACTTGCGCCAAGCAATAGCACACATTGATGATGCCTGCGTCGCGAAGCCATTCTACCGTACCCACGTATTCGCGGTTTCGCGCTCCGTGAGCTATCTTGCTGATCAGGAATTTCTTGTTGTCTTGCCCCAGGAAAACGGAGATATGGTCGTACACGTTTTTAATTTTGCCCTTATCGAATCCTTGCGCATATTTGGTGATGTCCTCCTCATAGTCGAGCAGCAGTTGGCGTTGCAATTTAAGCGTTCCACTGTAATTGTTGTTGGAAATAAACATATTGACCACAGCGGGCATTCCGCCTATCGTCATATATTCGCGGAATAGGCCCTCCAGCACTTCCATTTCGATGTTGGAAAGCGGGGTTACCGTCACCATCTTCTCGTAGAGGTGGTCCACAAAAGCTGCATCGTAGCCCTTGGCCCACAAAAACTCCTCGAAATCCATCGAGTGCATGGTGTAGTCTTCCTTGTAGCCCACACTGTTCGATTCGATCTCGTGATAGTTGATGCCCATGAGCGAACCAGAGCAGATCACGTCGTATCTGCCATCTATCTTGAAGGCTTTCAAACAGGTGGCACATGCCGGACACTCCTGCATCTCGTCGAAGAAAACAAGCGTCTTGCCTGGCTCAAACTGAAGTGAAGGGTCGATGAGCGTGAGGTTTCTGACAATGCTGTCAACCTCATAGCCTTCTTCGAAAATAGCCTTGTATTTAGGTTGGAAAACAAAGTTGATGGCAATTACATGCTCGTAATTGTCGTGGGCAAATTGCATGATGGAAGCGGTCTTTCCCACCTGTCGGGCGCCTTTCACAATAAGGGGCATTCGATGCTCGCTTTCCTTCCACTCCTTGAGATAATGGTCTATCTTTCTTCGCAAAAGCTTCATAGTCAATGTGTTTATGGGGATTTCTAATTGCAAAGATAAGACAGTATCACAAAATTCCAAAGGATTTGAGTCGAAAAATCACAAAATTCCATGGTTTTAACCTCTGTTTATCACAAAATTCCATGGTTTTTAGGATGTGAAATCACAAAATTCCTACTTTTCGGCCCTGTCAGATCACAAAACTCCTACGCGCACCCCATAGCTTTTGTAATCCGACACGGTAGTTGGCGCATCCCCATCGACTCCTTGCTTGACGCTTTGGGAGCCCCTGTCGCCATTCGTGGTTTGCGGTAAATATCGCAACAAACTATAGTGAAAACTACACACTTCTTTTCAACGACGGAAATGTTTGGCCGAAATACGCGATTCTCGGTGAGTTTGCGCAATGTCCTAATATTCAGCGTCTTATGTTTTTAGCCCCACGCTTTACGCATCGTGCTCTGCGTTTTGCCTTGCCAAAGATGGCCTTTCGTGATGCGAAAGATGGCTTTCCGCAATGCGATACATGGTCTTTCGCGTCACCGTTTGGCATGTTTGGCAACTCGATACATGGCTAACGGCAAACGCGCCGGGCGGTTTCGACGACAAAATGGGGGAAAAGCGGCGGGCCGGCACTCTGGTTCACGCAAAATCACGACACAACTTTTTGGCCAAATAACCCAACAAGTGGCGTTGCCATAAGGTAAAAAAGGAAGCACCCGCCTTACGGGCCGTTTGTACCGTAGGGCGGGGGCGGGTAAGATGGAAGGCCGTTGGCCTATGCGCACGGTGTGGGTTGGCGCTGGGTCATTTGCCTGAACCGCCACCACATCATGATGCCCGCCGAGGTGAGGCCGAAGGGGAACGCCATCCAGACGCCCACCAAGCCAAACTTGAGCACAAAGCCACACAGGTAGCCCACGGGCAGCGAGATGATGAAAAAGGCGATGAACGCAATGATCATGAGAGGTTTCACGTCGGCTATGCCACGCAGGGCGTTGGCGTAATTGATCTGCAAACCGTCGCCAAACTGATAGATGAAGAACGGCAACATGAGCGTGAGCACCGTGGCCGACACCTCGGGCGAGTCGGTGAACCAACCGCCGATATGGTTGCGCAGCAAGAAGATGATGCCGCTCAGCACCAGCTCAAGCGCCACCATGACGTGCAAGCCCGCCGTCACCGTGTGGAGCATGTTCTTGTGGTCGCGCTGGCCGTTGAAGTAGCTCGTGCGCACAGCCACGGCGGCCCCCAGTCCGTAATACACCATGAAGGTAAACTGCGATATGGTGCTCATCACCTGATGGGAGGCCAGGGCGATGGTGCCGAGCCATCCCACCATGATGATCGACAGCGAGAACGAAGCCGTCTCCATGCCCATCTCAAGGGCGATGGGGGTGCCGAGCGTGAACATGCGGCGTATCAGTTGGCGTGGCCAGCCAAGGCTCCAGAAACCCTCGCGGTAGGGGCGCATGCTCTTGCGCATGAAGAACACGGCGAGAAACAGGCCCACCATGACCACACGCGAGAGCAGGGTGGCCACACCGGCGCCCAGTACGCCCATCTCGGGCAGCCCGGCCTTACCATATATAAGGAGGTAGTTGCCCACAATGTTGATGAGGTTGCCCGAGAGCAGGATCCACATCGACGTGCGCGTCTCGGTGATGCTGTCGGTAAACTGCTTGAAGGCGTTGAACAACATCACAAAGGGCAGCGAGGCCAACAGCACGAGGTAGTAGGGGCGCATGTAGGGCATCAGCTCCTCGGGCTGGCCTATGTTGCCCAGGTTGAAGAAGAGCACCACCAGCGCAACCATCATCAGCAGGCCCGCCAGGGTGTTGGCCAGGAGCGCACAGCGCAGCGCATTGCCCGCCTGCGGCAGTTCGCCTCGTCCGAAGAGGCCGCCCACGATGGGCGTGAGGCCGTAGGAGAAGCCTGTGGCGGTGATGATGACGAGGTTCATGATGTTGTTGACAAACGAGGCCGCTCCCAGCTCCGTGGTGCTGTGGTGCCCCACCATCATGGTGTCGGCAAAGCCCAGGATGATCATTCCCAACTGCCCAATCATGATGGGCAGACCCAGGGAGAGAAGCGATCGGTAATGGTATGGATAAAATTTCATGTTCTTGTTTAGGATGAATGTGTGGCGTAACGGTGCCCGATTTCAAAGGTGCAAAATTAGTGCTTTTTATCCATATATACCCCCTGAAAGGCCCTCGAAGGGGGTGAAAACAATGAAAAATCACTTTTTTGATAAAAAATCTCTCGAAATGTTTGGCGGTTTCACGGAAAGTCACTACCTTTGCAACCGCAATTCAGAAATGAATTACTTATCAAGCTTCAGTAGCTCAGTTGGTTAGAGCACCTGACTGTTAATCAGGGGGTCGTTGGTTCAAGCCCATCCTGGAGCGCATCTAAAGGAGTTAAAGTTCAAAACTTTAGCTCCTTTAATTTTTTTTGTCACTTGCCGTTTATCCCAAATAGCTCATTAGATTTCAGTGCTTGTTTGTGCTTGCCAACCCTTTCGTCGACACAAAAAAATCCCTGCCAAGTCCTTGGTTTGGCGCCGATGGGGGCGACGAGGAGGTGGCAGGGAAGAGAGAATGTGGAGAAATGGTGTGTTTGTGGTGGGTTAAATCATGAATCCCAACGACACGCTTTGGAACTTGGGCGCATACTCGGTGTCGAGGATGTTGCAAGGGTTGTACTTCACGTAGAAGTTGACAACGGGCGTGGTGATGGTGCCCATGAGGTCGATGGTGACCGGGTTGTGGTGAAGGTCCTTGTACTTGTCCTTGTGTTTCTCACCGTCGAGGCGATAGCGCGTCTTGACAGACGAGTGGCTGGTGCAGTTGATGACCGGACCCAGCGAGAAGCCCCAGTCTTTTTTCGAGTAGCTGTACATGATGGGGAAGATGAGGCTGAAGGTCTTCACGCGTGAGAATTTGGGGTCGGCGCCCTCGGGCAGCGGCACTACTGATACCGTTCCGTCGTTGGCCTTCACAAACTGGTTGCGGTTGGTCATGCGCCAGTTGCTCCATTCCACACCACAGCCAAAGGAGAAACGGTTGCCGTCGCGCCAAGGGTGTATGCCCCAGTCTACGTACATGCCGATGTTGGCGCCGCCCCAAAGGTTGGTCTTCACCACGTCGTTGTTGCCTGTGGCGCCGTTGAAACCGAGGAACACGTGGAACTCAGAGTCGTACAATGGGCGGCGTGCGCGCTTCTTGCTAAACTTGTTGCCAAACCCGAAACTGAAGAGGTCGCCCGTGACAGACGTGCTCTCGTAGTTGCCGTCGGTGTTGCGAAGTGTGGTCTGGTAGTGGTAGTCGGGCTGTCGGTCGGTGCCGTCGACCTCCACTTGGAGCAGTGAGTCGTTGCTCACAACGGTTACCTTATGGGCGTTGTACACCGTTACGGTGTCGTCGGGTTCTGCGGCTTGTGCAATCGAGGCGGTCAGCAGGGCTGCCATGAGAATCATTGTTTTCATTTTTATGTTGCGTTTTAATTGTTTATTCTCTTCTTGAGTTCGGCGATGTTCTTCACCGTTCCCTCCATGTAGATGACGATGGTGTTGTACTGGTTGTTGCTCTCCTTGGAGCAAACGAAGCTAATGAAGCGGTTGGTGGTGCCTTGCGGTTTGAGCATGAGGGTGATCGACGTGTGCTTTTCCGACCGTTTCGTGGATGAGCCAAGCCTGTTGTTGGCCATGTCGTTCTCCACGATGGCGATACACTGGTCGCGCTCCCATCGCGTGGCCACGAAGCGCGCGCTGCGATAGTAGGTGAGGCCATACTTGCTGAGCGACCGTCCCTTCACCCTGGTAAGCACCATGCGCTCCTTGGGAACAACCTTGCCGTCGAATATTTGGTTCACCTTCAGGTTGGCCGATTGGGCGTGGCCCAGGGTCACCGACAGGGTTAGCAATAGCGATATGACGAATTTGAGTTTCATGATATATGGTATTTTTAGTATTGTTCGAATGCGTCTTTCAGTTCAGCCCCTACATTGGGTGCGGCGCTTTTGGCGTCGCCGAGGGTGCGTTCCACCTCGTTCATCACCGTCTCGCGGTCGGTCTGGCGCACGCCGTAGGCCACAATCTCATAGTCGCTGGTGTTGCGCTGGCTGAACCATAGCGTGGCGATGATGCCCGCCGTGGCCACGAGGGCGGCGGCTGCGGCGATGCGACGCCAACGGCGGCGGGGCTTGAGCGTGGCCACCTGGGCCTTGGGCGTGGGCTCGCAACCTTGCAACTGGCACATGTCGAGAAACATCTGCCGCACAGGCATGAGCTCGGGGCCGACGTTGGCCGACGTGAAATAGTCGTACAACTGTTGCTCCTCGCTGAGCGTGGTGGCACCCTCGAAGAACTTATCGATCAGCTGTGTTGCTTTAGTCTCATTCATATTGCTTTTTCTTGATAGCGTTTCACATATTCGTTTCTTACGGCCATGCGCGCTCGGCTGAGCGCTTTGCGGGCCGTGGCCTCGTTCATGCCCAGTGTGTGGGCTATGTAGGCCATGTCGCGCCCTTCGATGTGGCGCATGCGTAGCACCGTTTGTTGCACCAAGGGAAGCCCCGTAACGATGTCCATCATGCGGTCGACGGCCTCGTGGCGCTCGGCGGTTCCGTCGGCCTCGTCGACCTGGGGGAGCTGCGCCACGTCCTCGGTGTGGGGCGTGCGGCGAACGAAGTCGAGGCAGAGGTTGCGGGTTACAATCCTCGCCAACGCAGCCATGGGGGAGCGCAGGTCGCCGCACATGTCCCACAGGCGCACCAGGCAGTCTTGCACAATGTCCTCGGCCACGTCGGCGCGACGGACATACTGCAAGGCCTCGCTTACCAGGCTCTGGCGCAGGTGGGCTGCTTCGTTTTGGAATTCTTCGGGCGTCATTTCTTTCTTTTGTTCGGTTATAATACGCAAAGGTAGGTGGATTGTGACATGAAAACAAGCACTTTTTTGTTTTTTTTCTACACATCATTAACAACTTTCCCATATTGAACATGAGACGTTTCATAGGTTATTCTTTCAAATAATGCGTATTTTTGGATAAAAAGTTTGTTTGTCTTTGTTTTTTTGAAAAAAACTTTAATTTTGCAACTGACTAAATTTAAGTACCAATTAAAACTAAACTGACAGTGAAAAGAATCTTCCTGCTTTTAGCAACTATAGGATCAATGTTCCTTACGGCTTGCTCTACCCAAGATGACACTTCGCATTTAGAGATTAAGTCTTCTGCATCTACATTTGAGAATCCATACCTGTTCATTGGACAGCTTCATAATGAAGCTATGGATTCTGTAAAAGCTCAGAACGTAAGCATTGGAAATATTAAGGAATTTACGAAGGAATTTACGAATAGACATTATCACCAAGTGTCAAATTATTCCGAGGAGACACCGGTAGAAAAGGTCGAAATAGATAGCACCTTTAGATCTATTGATAATGGATTTGATATTGGTATGAAAACAAGATTGGCCAAAACAAGGGCAACTGTTGATCATTTGACAGATAGCCTTATTATGGCTTTTCCAGTAGAAGGAAAAAAATATATTGAAAGAATATATGATGTCTGCGATAGGGAAATGTACGATACTGTACAGATAAATATTATTTTCGATGATTTGGATAATTCAATACACGAAGACATCAACATCGATGACACATTAAGACATACTTTACTTGCAATTAGTTCAATTGGAAGAGCAACAAATATATACAATGCTCATGCAAATACAAACAAAACTCGGGGAGCGTCTGCAGGTTCGGTGTGCAGAGTGGATGTTTCCGGGGCAATATCTGGTATTATCGGAAGAGCAGCTTTTGTCAGAGCAGCTTTTAGTGGTTTTGTGTTTGGTCCAGGTGGGGTAGTCACTAGTTTTGCGAGGGATGCTGTAAGAGGGGCTATAGTCGGTAGTGCAGTGAATCTGATAAGTGGTGGAAAATTTTGATTTCTTGCCATCCTATATTTAATGTAAGTATTTTAGAACTTATATAAGCATGGTGTTTTGTATAATTACTATTATAGTCTTGTCTTTAACGATAGTGGCGATTTATGCTCGTGATTGCAAAAGGAAGCATGAAGTTCTTCCTTTATTGAGCGTCTTAGTCTTTATTTTTTTAGGTAAGGTCTTGCGAGAGTCGTTTGATTTAAGCTTTGTAGAAATTATATTGATTTCCACTTTGTACATTTCCCTATTGGCTTTAGTAATAAAGATGTTCCTGTCCAAAAAATAAAGAGATGGGACACAATCGCACAAAGGGTGTGTCATTCCGTTTGGGGAATGACATGCCCTTTGTTGAATGGTACGAGGCAGGAACTCAGGCTTACATGTTGCTGCAACCCTGTGATGCCTCGCGCTCCACTTTCTCGTTGGCCTTCACCTGGCGAGCCTCGTAGCCAAACTTCTTGAATGCTTTCTGCAACTTCTCGGCTGAGGTCTTGTCGGCGTCATACTTCACCGTGACCTTCTGCTGCTCCACGCTGGTGTCGATGCGCTTCACGCCCTTCTCGTAGCGGAGGTTGCCCTTGATCTTCTTCTCGCAGCTGGCGCAGTGCATTTGTGGCTGGGTGGTGAAGATGACGGTCTTGATGTCTTTTGCTTGTGCTGCCACACCCATCAGGGCGATGGCCAGCGTCATGATAACTTTTCTCATAATCTGTGTCCTATGTTAATTCTTATGCCTATATATCCAGTGATGCCCGTGATGGGAGCGTAGACCAGTGTGGGCTCGAAGGTGTGGGCCCAGGGGTTGTCGGCGCCAATGATGGGCTGTTTCTGCTTGTGGTTGGTGAGGTTCTCGCCGCCTATGTAGAGCGAGAAATGGCGGAAGTGGCGCGTCACCTGGGCGGTCAGGTTCTCGTAGGCCCTGAAGTGGGTGCCCCACGAGGGCGTGCCGTCGCTGGTGGTGTAGGGACGGGGCAGGCGGCCGCCGCCGTTGAGGGCGAAGGTGGCGTCCAGTTGCCAGAGTTCCAACGGGTCGTGGTAGGAGGCGCTCACCAGGGCCTTGTAGCGGCTCTGCAGCGGTTTCCACAGGCGTTGGCCGCCATACGTCGACTTCACGAGGTTGTAGCGGTAGGCCGCTGTAACGTCCAACCCTTGGGCCACGGGGTAGGAGGCGTCCACTTGGATGGTGTGCGAATAGCTGCGCCCATCGAGGTTGGTGAGGTGCAACGTGTGGGGATCGCTGTCGTAGTCGATAACGAGTTGGCGGGTGAAGTGGGTGTAGTAATATTCCGCATTGATCTTCAGGGTGTTGACGGCCACGGGCACATAGAGCGCAATGGTGGTGCCATAGTTCCATGCGGCTTCCTGCTGAGGCTCGTCCACGACTATCTGCCGACCGCTTGCCAACAGGTAGTTGTTCTCTGCAAGAGGGTGGGGCGAGCGGTAACCCTTGCCGGCGCTCAGCCGAAGGGTGAGAACGTCGTTGGGTTGCCATTTCAGGTGGAAACGCGGTGTGAGGAACGTGCCGTACACATTGCTGTGGTCTACACGCAGGCCGGCCATGGCGATGAGGCGGTTGTGGTGGTTGAAGGTGTACTGGGCGTAACCGCCAGGGGTGGTCTCGCTCACGATCAAGCGGGCGGGCGCGTCGTCGAGATTGTAGTCTTGGTGAAGGTAGTCGTAGTTCAGGCTCAGTCCGGCCGACAAGTTGTGGTCGGATCCGATGCCTGTCTCGTACATCAGTTGGGTGTTGGCGTTCTTCTCGTTCACGTTGTAGTTCCGTAGTCCGTAGGCCGCGTCTTGCTGGTGCATCGACATGCGCCCCATGAGCGCAAGGTTGCCGCCGTGGGCCGCGTCGGTGATGAAGGCGTGCTTCATGTAGGCGCCATAGTGGTTGTTCTCCACGCCGATGTGGTACAGCCCCATGTCCTCCATGGCTTGTGCGTGGCCTTCCACCTGACCGCTCGACCGCTTCTCGTGGATCATTTCCACGCCGCCGTGGAACAGGTAGCGGCCCGCCTTGGCGTACCAACGGTTTTGCAGGTTGTATTGTCGCACGTTGGGCTCATCCTGGAAACCGTCGCCATTGCCGTCGTGGTGGCTCCAGTTGTTCTCGAAATGGCCCAGCAGTTCAGTGCTGAGGTTCTTGTTTCCTCGGATGTGGAAGTTGGCGTCGGCGTCGGCCACGAGGCGGGTCATCGTATTGCCGTAAACGCTGAGGTCGGCGCCGGTGTCTTCCTCAGGCTTCAGATACTCCACATTGATTTGCCCGGTCATGGCCTCATAGCCGTTTTTCACCGACGAGTTGCCTTTCGACACCTGTATGCTCTTCATCCAATTGCCTGGTATGTAGCTGAGCTGGTAGGGCAGGGCGGTGCCCCGGTAGGCGGGTTGCGCCTCGGTGAGGAGCTGCACGTAGGTGCCACTCAGGCCGAGGAGCTTGATCTGTTGGGCGCCTGTGGTGGCGTCGCTGTAGTTCACGTCGACGCTGGGATTGGTGACGAAGCTCTCGCCAAGGTTACAGCAAGCTGCCTTGAACAGTTCGTCGCGACCGATGTAAAGTGAGTTTTCTGCTCCCGACAGGCGGCGTGAGGTCATCATTCCTTTGCTTACGACGACCTCGTGGAGCTGTGTGGCGTGTCCAAGGGTGTCGGCAGGCGTGGCATGGTTGGTGCTGGGCGCTTGCGCCATGGCGTAGGCGGGAACCAGCATGCAGATGGCGGCAGTGTGTAATTTGCGGATGTTGTGTGTCATGTTGTCATGATGTTTGGGGTGGCGTGGGGCGCGAAAGGCCGTTACGCCACTCATGGCTTATTTGTGTTTGCGGTTGCAAATTTACAATGCGAAAGCGTCTTTCGTGTTACAATATTTTGGAAATGATTTATGTATGCGCCACCTATGTTGGTTTCTGCTGTCATACGAAAGCTCTCTTGTTGCCACCTATGTTGGTTCCTGCTGTCATGTAAAGGCACCCTTGTTACCATGAATGGCCGCTAAGGGTGCCTTGCGTTGTTTGACGAGTGAGCCTATGGTGACTGACCGACTCGTCTGGTTTTGGGTAAAAGGCAATTGGTTGTGTTGTTTTTGGATTAGTAAGCTTGCTCGTGCACGCCCTTCACGGCGCGACCGCTGGGGTCGTTCAGGTTTTTGAACGAGGCGTCCCAAGCCAAGGCTTCGGCTGTGGAGCACGCCACGCTTGGCACGCTTGGCACTGAACGGGCGGCTGAGTCGCTCGGGAAATGCTCAGCGAAGATGGAGCGATAGCAGTATTCCTCCTTGTTGCGGGGTGGGTTGATGGGGAACCGTTCGGCGGCGTGCGCCATCTGCTCGTCGCTCACACTGCTCGCGGCGATCTGCTTCAGCGTGTCGATCCACGAGTAGCCCACTCCGTCGGAGAATTGCTCTTTTTGTCGCCATGCCACCTCTTCGGGCAACAGGTCGGCAAACGCGTCGCGCACAATCTTCTTCTCAATGGTCTGGCCGGGACACAACTTGTATTCGGGGTTGAGGCTCATCGCCACGTCGAGAAACTCGCGGTCGAGGAACGGAACGCGCCCTTCCACACCCCATGCCGACAAGCTCTTGTTGGCGCGAAGGCAGTCGTAGAGGTGGAGCTTGGAGAGCTTGCGCAGCGTCTCCTTATGAAACTCGTTGGCATTGGGCGCGCGATGGAAGTAAAGGTATCCGCCGAAGATCTCGTCGGCGCCCTCTCCCGAGAGCACCATCTTGATGCCCATCGACTTGATGACGCGCGCCAGCAGGTACATGGGGGTAGAGGCGCGCACTGTGGTGACGTCGTAGGTCTCGATGAAATAGATGACATCGCGGATGGCGTCGAGACCTTCCTGGATGGTATAGTTGATCTCGTGGTGCACGGTTCCAATGTGATCGGCTACCAAGCGGGCCTTGGCCAAGTCGGGAGCGCCTTTCAGGCCCACGGCAAACGAATGGAGGCGTGGCCAGTAAGCGGCCGTCTCTCCATCGTTCTCAATGCGTTTGGCCGAGTATTTCTCGGCGATGGCTGAGATGACGCTCGAGTCGAGACCGCCCGAAAGCAGCACGCCGTAGGGCACATCGCTCATCAATTGGCGCTTCACGGCGTCCATGAGGCCCTTGCGCACGGCTTGCACGCTATCGTTGTAGCTCAGTTCCGACACGGGCTTTCCTTCAAATTCCACATCCTTGAAACCTTGTGCGCCGCCTTCGCCAGTGAAGCTGTAGTAGGGCTTCATGCCAGGGTCCTTGCTCCAATAGTAATGCCCAGGCAGGAAAGGCTCGTAGCGATCGCACTGTCCTTCGAGGGCTTTCAACTCAGAAGCCACATAGACCGTGCCGTCGTTGTCGTAGCCTATATAAAGTGGGATGACGCCTATCGGGTCGCGGGCGATGAGGAACGAGTCGTCGTTGCGGTCGTAAAACGCGAAGGCAAAGATGCCCGAGAGGCGGTTTAGGCCATCCGCGATGTCGCCCTTACGCATCAAGGGCAGGATCACCTCGCAGTCGGAACCGGTCTGAAACTGGTAATCGGCAAACTCAGCGCGCAGCGCTTGGTGGTTGTAAATCTCGCCATTGACGGCCAATACCTGCTTTTTGTCGGGCGAGAACAACGGTTGACGTCCCGACTCGGGGTCCACAATGCTCAGGCGTTCGTGGCAAAGGATGGCCGATCCGCTCGTGTAGATGCCGCTCCAGTCAGGTCCGCGGTGCCTGATTTTCTGGCTCATTCGCAATGCTTTCTGTCTCAAACCAGGGGTCTGCTCCTGGATATTGAATATTCCTACTATTCCGCACATGGTTGTTAAAGTTGTGAGTTAATACGCAATATTGCTTTCTTTTTGTTATGTTGTAGGCGCAAAAGTACGACGTTTTGCTAATATTATGTTAATAATAGCTACTATTTGAAAGTTTGATTTTGTGTTTTTCGCCAAAGTGTAAGCATTTGTAGATTGTAGCCTTACAGATTGCTTGCAAAGCAACGGCTGATGCTTTCAAATTCGTATTTTAACTAAAATAAAAGGTAGAAAACTGTGTTTGCGTGACGAATATCCTAACTTTTTGTTTTACCTTTGCAGCGTATTTCAGACAAAAGGTTGATTGAAACGTTATAATTTGACGCAAAATGACACAGTTAGTTCACTTCACAAAGATGCATGGCGCGGGTAACGACTATATTTACGTTGACACCTCTTTATATGATGTGCCCAATCCCGCAGCCCAATCCATAGCTTGGAGCCGTCCCCATACGGGCATCGGAAGTGACGGATTGGTATTGATCGGCCGACCTCACGACAACACACAAGCAGATTTTTCGATGCGCATCTTCAACGCCGACGGTTCGGAGGCGATGATGTGCGGCAACGCCAGTCGCTGCATAGGCAAGTACTTATACGAGAAGGGCGTGTTTCATAAGCCTGTCATCAGGCTGCAAACGCTCTCGGGAGTTAAGGTCTTGCAACTTCACATCACGGCTGACGACAAGGTGGAGAGTGTTACAGTCGACATGCTGGAGCCGCGGTTCGAGCAGCCCGAGCAGTACACCGGAGCAGAAATCAAACTGCCGGCCGACTTCGACGGACATGTTGTCGCAGCCAAGTTTGTGTCGATGGGCAATCCCCACTACGTGATATTTGTGGACAGAATGGAAGGACTCGATATTGCCCGAGCCGGCAAATTGTTAGAGAGAGACGAGGCGTTCCCCGAGCGTTGCAACATTGAGTTTGCGCAGCTTGTGGGCAACGACCAGATCCGCACAAGGGTTTGGGAGCGTGGCAGCGGCATCACCCAGGCTTGTGGCACGGGCGCTTGCGCCACGGCAGCCGCCGCGGCAAGCCTCGGTTTGGCTTCGCGCCATCCCGCCGTCCTCATGGATGGTGGTACGCTCGACATCCGATGGTCGGCCAACGACGACCATATCTATATGACAGGCCCGGCTGCATTTGTCTTCGAAGGCGACATCCCATTGGGCTGATTGGCCAGAAGGCGCGGTCGGTAGAACGCTTGCCTCGCAGGAATAGCTTGCTCGCCACAATGGCGGAAGTAGCAGGTTGCAATGGCGGAAGTCGCACGCCGTCGTGGCAAACCATCAGGACAACGACAACACAGACTTACAACAACATAAAAGGAATAGGTAATATGGCATTAATCAACGAGCATTTCTTAAAGCTACAGAAGAACTATCTCTTTGCCGACATAGCCAAGAAGGTGAATGCTTTCAAGGCTACCCACCCGAAGGCCGATGTTATCAGCCTGGGCATTGGTGATGTTACGCAGCCGCTTTGCCCCGCCGTCATTGAGGCGATGCATAAGGCTGTCGACGACATGGCGCACAAGGATACATTTCATGGCTATGGTCCCGAGCAGGGTTACCTCTGGCTTCGTGAGGCCATTGTGAAGAACGACTTCTTGCCGCGAGGCGTGCACCTCGACCCCGACGAGATCTTTGTGAACGACGGAGCTAAGAGCGACACGGGAAATATCGGTGAGTTGGTGCGGTGGGACAACTCCATGGCCGTAACCGATCCTATCTATCCAGTTTACGTCGACTCAAATGTGATGAACGGAAGGTCGGGCTATTTTGAGAACGGACATTGGAGCAACGTCACGTATATGCCCTGCACCGAGGACAACAACTTCGTCCCTGTCATTCCCGACCATCGTGTCGACATGATCTACCTGTGCTATCCCAACAATCCCACAGGCATGGTCATCACCCGCGATGAGTTGCGCAAGTGGGTCAATTATGCCATCCACAACGATTCCATCATCTTTTACGATGCAGCCTACGAGGCTTTCATCCGCGATGAGAACATACCCCATTCGATCTATGAGATCCGTGGCGCCCGCAAGGTGGCCATCGAATTCCATAGCTATTCGAAAACAGCCGGTTTCACTGGAGTGCGTTGCGGTTACACCGTTGTGCCCAAGGAGCTCACCGCAGCCACCATGGACGGCAACCGTCTGCCGCTCAATCCCTTCTGGTTGCGCCGCCAATCCACCAAGTTCAACGGCACCAGCTACATATCGCAGCGCGCCGCAGAGGCCATCTACACACCCGAGGGTAAGCGACAAACGCAAGCAACCATCAACTATTACATGGAGAACGCCCGCATCATGCATGAGGCGTTGAGCCAGTTGGGCTTCAAGGTCTATGGTGGAACCGACGCTCCTTACCTCTGGGTGAAGACCCCTGGCAACACCCCCTCCTGGCAGTTCTTCGAGGAATTGCTCTACGGAGCGCAGATCGTTTGTACGCCGGGCGTGGGCTTCGGTCCATCGGGCGAGGGCTTTGTGCGACTCACCAGCTTTGGCGATCGTGCCAACTGCATAGAGGCCATGGAGCGAATCAGTAAGTGGATGAACAAGTAACAGAGAATAACGAACAAGCAAAAGAAATATCAAGTAAGTATGGAAAATCAAAGATTTCAGGCAGTAGCCGACGCTTCCAAGAAGAAGCCTGTGTCCGTGATGACTCCAGTAGAGAGACCATCGGAGTATTTCGCTAAGAAAGTGTTTAACCGCCAGAAGATGTATAAGTATCTTCCCGCCGATGTTTACAGCAAGCTCATCGACGTGATCGACAATGGCGCACAGCTCGATCGCAGCATCGCCGACGAGGTGGCGAAGGGCATGAAGCAGTGGGCCGACGAGAATGGCGTGACCCATTACACCCACTGGTTCCAGCCGCTGACCGAGGGAACGGCCGAGAAACACGACTCCTTTGTGGAGCACGACGGCAAGGGCGGCATGATCGAGGAATTCTCTGGCAAGTTGCTGGTGCAGCAGGAGCCCGACGCTTCGAGCTTCCCCTCAGGTGGTATCCGCTCCACTTTTGAGGCCCGCGGCTACTCGGCTTGGGACCCTACGTCGCCTGTGTTTATCATCGACGACACGCTTTGTATCCCCACCATCTTCATTTCCTACACGGGTGAGGCCCTCGATTACAAGGCTCCGTTGCTCCGTGCCCTCCACGCTGTGAACGTGGCCGCTACGGATGTGTGCCATTACTTCTATCCTGATGTGAAGAAGGTTACCTGCAACCTGGGTTGGGAGCAGGAGTATTTCCTCGTCGACGAGGATCTGTATGCCGCCCGTCCCGACCTCATCCTTACCGGTCGCACGCTGATGGGCCACGAGAGCGCCAAGAACCAGCAGATGGACGACCACTATTTCGGTACCATCCCTGAGCGTGTGGTGGCTTTCATGAAAGACCTGGAGATACAGGCCCTGGAGTTGGGCATCCCCGTAAAGACCCGCCACAACGAGGTGGCCCCCAACCAGTTTGAGTGTGCCCCGATCTTCGAGGAGACCAATCTGGCTGTCGACCATAACATGTTGCTCATGAGCCTCATGAAGCGCGTGGCCCACAAGCACGGCTTTGAGGTGCTGCTCCACGAGAAACCGTTTGATGGCATCAATGGTTCGGGAAAGCACAACAACTGGTCGCTCTCTACCGATACAGGCATCTTGCTCCATGGAACAGGCAAGACCCCCGAGGACAACCTGCGCTTCGTGGTGTTCACTGTGGAGACCCTGATGGGCGTATATCGTCATAACGGCCTGCTGAAGGCCTCTATCATGGATGCCGGCAATGCCCATCGACTGGGCGCCAACGAGGCTCCTCCCGCCATTATCTCCTCATTCCTGGGTCGCACGGTGAGCGATGTGCTGAAGCATATCATGCAGGCCGACAAGGATGCGCTTGTCATCACGGGCAAGGAAGGTGTGCAGATCGACATCCCCGAGATTCCCGACATCATGCGCGACAACACCGACCGCAACCGCACCAGTCCGTTCGCCTTCACCGGCAACCGCTTTGAGTTCCGTGCTGTGGGTTCAAGCGCCAACTGCGCCAGCGCCCAGATCGTGCTCAATACCGCTGTGGCCGAGGCACTCAACGACTTCAAGGCCCGTGTGGACAAGCTCATTGCCGAGGGCGAGGATAAGTTTGCCGCCATCCTCAGCGTGGTTCGCGACGACATCAAGACCTGTGCGCCCATCCACTTCGATGGCAACGGATATTCCGACGAGTGGGTTGAGGAGGCTGCCAAGCGCGGTCTCGACACCGAGAAGTCGGCCCCCGTCATCTTCGATCGTTATCTCGACCCCGAGACCATCAAGATGTTTGAGTCGACCGGTGTGATGAAGAAGAACGAGCTGGAGGCCCGCAACGAGGTGAAATGGGAGACCTACACCAAGAAGATTCAGATTGAGGCCCGTGTGCTGGGCGACCTCTCGCTCAACCACATCATCCCTGTGGCCACCCACTACCAGTCGATGATTGCCAAGGATGTGCAGAACCTTATGGTCATCTACGGAGCCGAGAAGGGTAAGAAACTGTCGGAGCGCATCATGAATATCATCGAGCAGATTTCCGAGCGCACAGCCGTCATTGAGGAGAATGTGGAGGCAATGGTTGAGGCCCGCAAGGTAGCCAACAAGATTCAGAATGAGCGCGAGAAGGCTATTGCCTACCACGACACCGTGGAGACGTTCTTCCAGCCCATCCGTTACCAGATCGATAAGCTCGAGTTGGTAGTGGCCGATGAGCTTTGGAGCTTGCCTAAGTATCGCGAACTGTTGTTCGTGAGATAAGCCAAAAGGCAATAATTAAATATAAGACTAAAAGAAACAGACAATCTATTTCTTTTATTGGTTGTTTAAGTGATGCGGAGCGTGGTTGTGAAATCACGCTCCGCTTTTGGTTGTTGTGGTTGTTTGGGCTTAGTAGATGGCGTCGATGGCCACGGGGAAGATGCGGCAGGGATCGAAGTATTCGGCGCAACTGTTGACCATGGCCTGCAGGTTGGGCTTGGCCATGCCCTGAAACACCTGCTTGCCGTTGATGGTAAGGGTGATGGGCTCATTGAGGTTCACCAGCTCATGGTTGAGATAAACCCTCAGTTTGCCGCCTGTGGCGGGCGTGTAGTTGCGGTTAAACTTCATCTCGATGCCCCACTGCTTGTCCTTCTGCGTGGTGACGTATTCCACGTTGCTCACGTTGATGTCGACGCGGTTGTTGTCGATGTTCATCTCGTAAAAGGTTCTTGCCTCCGACGGGCGCTCCAAAACCTGCAAGTTGTAGAAGCCTGAGCGATGGCGCCCGTCCATCTCATAGTCCTCCCACAGCACCGTCTTGGGGTAGGGATTGCGCACAAATTGTTTGAGCCACGGAGTGGTGAGACCGTAGGGAACGTAATGTTGCATTTCAGGAAGGAGCTGTATGCGATGCCGGAAGAGCGGCTGCTTGTCTGTCGACAGCGGCCGGGCCAACTGCAAGGAATCGAACGCCACTTGCGTGTACCAGGTGAGTTGGTTGCGGTAGAACCCCCTGTCGTCGGCGCCCGTGAGGAACGAGAAACCTATGTTGGCGCAGTTTTCCACAGGCGCGTTCTTCAGTGGCTCACCGCCCGCCATGGGACCCGCTGCGGCCCAATAGTCGGCGTAGAACGACGCCAGGCGCTGACTGCCATATCCGCCCTCACTGATACCGAACACGTAGAGCCGGTTGGCGTCGACCTCACCGCTTGCCAAGGCTTGCCGAATCAGTTTTTCCCACGCATACTGCTTGGCCAGTTGCCACCAGCGATAATACTCGCCCTCGTTGGGAATCTGTGGGATGAAATAGATGGATGGTGCGTCTTGGAACCGTTGGCCCAGTTTGATGCCATTGGCCCATTCCGTTTGCTTGGGTCCCGACCCATGCAGATAGAGGAAGAACGGCGCCTTTGTGGTTGCCCCGTTCTCTGCCGAAGCACCCTTGCGGCCATAGTAATAAGGCATCGTGGCGTTGGGTTCCAGGCAGGTGGGCAGGTTCCATGCGCTGTGCTTCTCCTGTTGGAGGTCGTCGGGCGCTATGAGTTTCTCCTCCTGTAGCCCCTTGTTTGCCTCACACCAAGCCGTCCAAACCATCGCTTGATAGTTGGCCACATTGTTGCCCTCTATCGGCGTTTGCAGTTGGGTGTCGGTCGGATGGTTTCTCACGAAAGCCTCTCGGCCATCGTTCTCGAGCGTTTTCTGTTGTGTGGTCAACGACTGTAGGAAGAAGCTTTTCACCTTTTCCTGCAATCTCTTCGATTGCGCCGTGGCGTTGGTGGCGCAGGTAAGCGACACGAGGGTCGCCACCATACAAATCATCTTGTTCATGATCTATTTAGGTTGTTAGTGTGTTTATTCTTTGATGATGGGCTCGACGCCGGCAGCACCTGTTGCAAATAGTGCTTCGGCGTGGTGCCACAGTGCTGCTTGAAGTAGCGTGTGAGCGCCGACTGATCGGGGAAATGAAACTCCGCCGCCACCTCTTTCAGGCTCATTGTGGTGTTGTAGAGCGTGAGTTTCAGTTGCTCCACGATGTAGTTGTCGATAATGCGCTTGGGTGGCAACCCCGTGTGTTCGCGCGACACCCGGCTCAGGTATTTCCGGCTGATGTTCATCATTTGCGCGTAAGCCGACACCTCGTGGCAATCCTTGTGGTGCTCCTCGATGAGTTTCATAAACTGAGCGAAGAGTTGTTGGTTGCGTTGCGAGTCGCTGTTCTTTGCGCTGTGGCTCTTGGGGTTGAGGCGTATGTAATCGGCAAACCCGATGAAGAACGATTGCAGTTGCAGGCTCACGATGCGGCTTATCGACGGTGTGTACGGATTGTTGAAGTAGAATCCGAGGATGTGAAAGATGCTTTTCACCACGCCTATCACCAGTGGCTCGTCGTGGCACAGCCTGTCTTCGCGAAGCTCCTGGTACACCTCGTGCTCAATGTTATGGCTTGCGCTACGCAGTATGTCTTGCGAATAGCGCAGTATGTCGGCCTCGAAGTCGTCGCTCACATCGCTCCACCGTATGACGTCGCCCGGGAAGAAGATGATGACACAGTCGGCATGCAACAGCCACGAGTCGAAATTGATGGTTACCGTGGCCGTTCCCTGTCGGCAGATAAGCAGCGAACCGTGCCCCACCGCATGCTGGCAGACGTGTATGTTGTTAGGTAGAAGGTGTGCGAGTTCTGTTTCCATTTCGTCTGCAAAGATAGCGATTTTTTCTTTATGTTGTTCCCAAATTGTCAAAAGCATGTGTTTTTTAATGATGCGCCGCCTGCCGAAATGACCGTACCTTTGCACCCGAAAATAGAGAAAACATCATTTTATTATGCTTAAACGACAATTGTTGACCACGGTGTTTGCCGTTGCCTTGTCGGTTGCTGGCACCGCCCAAACCACCCGCCAGCTCACCATCAGCGAGATGTTTGGCCTTTTGGAGCATGCCAATCGCAGCATACGCGCGAGCCAAACGAGTGTTGAGGTAGCCCGCGAGGGGGTGAAATCGGCGCGCAGCCAGCGCCTTCCCGACATCAACGCTCGCCTTTCCGCCAGTTTTATTGGCAACGCCCTGCTCATGGATCGCGACTTCAGCGAAGTGCATGGGCTTCACTCTCCCCACCTTGGCAACCAGTTTGTGGTCGACGCCCAGCAAACCATTTACGCCGGCGGAGCCATCGACGCCGGTGTGCGCCTCTCCGAACTGGGGCTGGAGAAGGCAGAGCTCGCCACCGACCTCACGCGCCAGCAACAACGCCTGTTGGTCTTGGGGCAATACCTCGACTTGGAGAAGTTGGCCCACCGCGAACGTGTTTTGCAGAGCAATATCGAGCTGACGGAGTGCCTCATAGCCCATATCGAGGAGCGCCACCAGCAAGGAGTGGCCCTGAAGAACGACATCACACGTTATGAGTTGCAGATGGAGACGTTGCGCCTGAACCTCACCAAGCTGCGCAACCAGCGCTCGGTGATCAGCCATCAGCTATGCAACGCCCTCGGCATTGAGGGCGATGTGGCCCTGGAACCAGCCGATGATGTGTCGGCCATGACCTTCAGCCAGGATGGCGAGGCCCATTGGCAGCAGTCGGCGGCGGTGAACAGTCTGCAGTTGCGCCTGGCGACAGTCGACGAGCGCCTTTCGGGCCAACAGGAGCGTCTGGCCCGCAGCGCTATGCTGCCCAAGGTGGCCCTGGTGGCCTCCAACGATTTCAACGGCCCCATCACCTTCGAGTTGCCTCCCATCAACAAGAACCTGAACGTGTGGTACGTGGGCGTAGGTGTCAGCTACCCCCTCTCATCGCTTTTCAAGAGCAACAAGCGCGTGCGCCAGGCCCAACTGGAGACACGCCAAGCCACCGAGCGCAAGGCCGTGGCCCAGGAGCTACTGAACAACCAGATGCAGGCGGCCTGGGTGGCCTACCAGCAGAGCTATGTGGAGCTCGAGACCCAACAGAAGAGCGTGGAGCTGGCCCGCGAGAACTATGAGGTGGTGAACAATCGCTACCTGAACCAACTGGCGCTCGTCACCGACATGCTCGACGCCAGTTCGATGCGCCTCGACGCCGAGCTGGCCGAGGCCGACGCGCGCATCAATATCGCTTACGCTTATTATAAAATGAAATTTATCGCAGGAGAATTATGAACAAGAAGAAACAAATATTGAGAGCCTACAACATCGTAGTCGTCGCCCTTCTGGTGCTTGGCGCCATCTATGTGTGCAGCCGTTTCGTGCATTTCGGCCACGTGGAGTTTACCGACAACGCCATGGTTCACCGCAACCAGACGCCGGTCAACACCCGTGTGCAGGGTTTCATCAAGGAGATCCGTTTCACCGAGTTTCAGCATGTGAAGAAGGGCGACACGCTGGTCATCATCGAGGATGCCGAGTATCGCTTGGCCTTGGCTCAGGCTGAGGCAGGCCTGAAAGGTCAGAAGAGCGGCAGCGGAGCCGTTACGGCCAGCATGGGCACCACGCAGCGCAACGTCAGTGTGGCCAGTGCGGGTGTGCAGGTGGCCCACGCCGGCATTGCCGAGGCGCAGGAAGGCATGGACAATGCGCGCCGCGACTATGAGCGTTTCAACGCCCTGCTCGCCAAGGGCGCCGTCACCCAGCAACAGTTCGACAACGCCAAGACACGCTATGAGCAGGCCCGCTCGCGTTGGCAGGCCGCCCGTGCCCGCATGGCGCAAGCCTCGGCCAGTAGAACCGCCACACAGAGCCTGACAGGCGAACAGAGCCATCGGCTCGGTCAGAGTCGCGCAGGCGAGAGCGTGGCCGAAGCGCAGCTTCGTTTGGCGCAGCTCAACCTGGGCTACACAATCATCACGGCGCCTTGCGATGGCTATGTGGGCCGTAAGACGATCTATACCGGACAACTCGTGCAGCCGGGCCAACTGATGGTCGACATCGTTGATGACGGCAGCGTGTGGGTGGTGGCCAACTACCGCGAGTCGCAGTTGCGCCATATCCAACCGGGCGCCGCGGTGACGTTCGAGTGCGACGCCGTGCCTGGCGTGACCTACAAGGCACGTGTGAAGGCCCTCTCAGCCGCATCGGGAGCCGCCATGGACCATATACCCGTAGACAACGCTACCGGCAACTTTGTGAAGGTGGAGCAGCGTGTGCCTGTGCGCATCGAACTGACGACCGACAATGAGGCCGCCGATGTGCGCCGTTTGCTCAGTGGCCTGAATGTGGAAACTCGGGTGGCCTATTAAGCCCGGGCGTAATCATTGTCAACCATCATAAACCCTGTTGCCCTATGCCCGGACCCATGATCGGACAGCCGTTTGCCATGCCCATGGTGAAGCCCTTCCTACCGAAGGCCCTTCAGCCTTGGCTCTATTTGGCGTGCGCTGTTGTCTTCCAACTTGTCAACACCATCTTCCTGGGTTCCATACAGCAAATGGTGGGCTCCACCCAGCTCATGCAGGAAGACATCATGTTTGTCTTTATTTGTGGCGAGGTGGGCGTTGCCATGCCCTTCCCCTTGCTGTTCCGCCTGAAGTTTCGGTTCACCAACCGCCAGTTGGAGCTCTTCGCCGTTGGCGGCATGACGGCTTGCCTGTTGCTCACCTTGGCCCTGTTCAACCTCACCGACGTGCACCAAACCATGCCGCTGCTCTGCCTGTTGTCGTACGCCTGTGGCTACTTCAAGCTCATGGCCACCTTCGAGATATTCAGTAACATACAGTTGTGGATGACGCCCAAGCGCGACTTCCGCATTTTCTTCCCCTTGCTCTACATGGTGGTGCTGGGCGACATCAGCGCCAGCTCGTGGATCAGTCAGCAGCTTACCTACTACACGGGCTCGTGGCAGAGCATGCAGTGGCTCCTTGTGGCACTGCTGCTGGTGGTGCTGTTGTTCGTGTACGTGGCCACGCGTCCCTTCCGATTCATGAAACCCCTGCCGTTCATCTCCATCGATTGGCTGGGCTTGGTGCTGTGGTCGTTGTCGCTCCTCATGGCCATTTGGATCTTCCTCTATGGCGAACATTACAACTGGGCCGACAGTGGGGTGTGGCGAAGCGTGCTGCTTGCCGAGGTGGCTGTGGTGGTGCTCACCCTTTGGCGCATGTTCCACATACGCCATCCGTACATCTCGCCGCACGCCTTTGGCTATAAGACATTGGTGCCTATCCTGCTGATGTTTGCCGCAGCCGAGGTGATGAACTCCACGCCCCAGGTGTTGCAAAACGCCTATACCGGCGCCGTTATGCACTGGGGCATGCTGTCGCTGTCGGGGCTCAACCTCGTTTCGTTGGCGGGATGCGTCACAGGCTGTCTCTTCTGCCTGTGGTGGATGAAGATGACCCGCCAACCTTACACGCGCCTGCTCACCGTAGGCTTTGGCCTGTTGCTCTGCTATCAGGTGGCCATGTACTTCCTGGTGTTCCCCGGTTTGCCCTTGGAGGCGCTGGTGGTGCCCACGTTCCTGCGTTCGTTTGGCTACTCCATCTTCTTCACCACGCTCACCGTTTACCTGGAGGAGCTCATGCCGTTCCACCATTTTTTCATGGGACTGACCATCTGTGGCTTCATTCGCAACGGCTTGGTGGCCAACATCACCGAGGGCGTGTACGGCTATCTGTTGCGCCTGCATGTCATGGACAATTTGGTGAGCGCTCATCCTTATACGCCCGAGATGAGCCTGCTCGCCGCCATCAAACTGCTGTTTGGCGTTACGTGCCTGGGAGGATGCGCTTTCATGCTCCTGTTGATGCTGTGGCATGTGGGGCCTGTGCGCTCCACCCTGAAGCGCCTGCCCTATTGGGGCAAGGTGGGACAGGCCATGCGAAAGGAGTTGGGCCGATAGCCTTCGGTAATTAGGGGGGAATAACGGTTGTTGGATATTTTGGTAAAAAAGTTGGTTCGGGATTTTTGATGAACCAGCGTATGAAACCGCCGTTTTTCCCCCATTTTATCGTCGAAACAGCCCGCTGGTTTTGCCATCGGGCATGTTTCGAGTTGCCGAAGACGCCTAACCTTGGCTCGATCGGGCATGTTTGGCGGTGCGATCGGGCATGTTTCGCAGTGCGAAAGGCCATCTTTCGCAAGGCGTCAGGTGGAATGAGGGGTGTGAAATGTTTGTTTTTGAATGTAAGGCGCTGAATATAAGGCAATTGCGTAAATGCGCTGAGAATGGCGTATTTCGGCCAAATATTTTCGTCGTGGAAAAGAAGTGTGTAGATTGATATGTAGATTGTTGCGAATTTACACAGGGTTTTTCATTTCCGTTCTGCCACACGTGGCGTGTGTCCCAAGGCGGAACGTTACTTTTTGAGTTCTATGCGGAATGTGGTGCCGTGGCCCACCTCGGAGCTCTTCACCCAGATGCGCCCCTTGTGGTACTCCTCTACGATGCGCTTGGCGAGGCTCAGGCCGAGTCCCCATCCACGCTTCTTGGTGGTAAAGCCGGGCTTGAACACATTGCTCAAGTCCTTCTTTCGTATGCCCTTGCCGGTGTCGCTCACCTCGATGATGGCCTTGGTGGGCGTCTCCTCTACATGGAGTGTAATGGTCCCCGCCTCGCCACCCATGGCGTCGACGGCGTTTTTCGAGAGGTTCTCAATGACCCACTCGAAGAGCGAGGCATTGAGGTTCACCGTGATGTCGTGGTCGGGAAACTGCTTCACCATCTTCACCCGCTTGCTTGTGCGGCGGTCCATGTAGTCGATAACATGGTCCATCACCTCGTTGAGGCTCGTGGGTACGGGCTCGGGCAGCGATCCTATCTTCGAGAAGCGGTCGGCTATGAGTTGCAGGCGCTTCACGTCCTTGTCGAGCTCGGGTATGAGGTCGTCGGCGGGATACTGCTCCTTCAGAATCTCCACCCAGGCCATAAGACTGCTGATGGGTGTGCCCAGTTGGTGCGCTGTTTCCTTGGATAGGCCCACCCACACCTTGTTTTGCTCGGCGCGTTTGGAGGTGAGCAGGGCGAAGATGGCCACCACCACGAAGAGCAGCACCACACCCAGTTGGGCGTAGGGGTAGAGCGCCAGCCGTTTCAGCACCAGCGAGTCGTCGTAGCAAACGTCGATGTAGTCGTGCGTGTGCTCGTCGAGCGTGATGCGTATGTTGCGGTGTGCGGCCAGTAGGCGGTGGCCCTCCTGGGTGGCGCGGGCGAGGCTGTCGGCGTAGTTGTCGGCCTGTATGTCCACGTTGCGGAAGTCGGTTACCTTGCCATGCGAGTCGATGACGATAACGGGAATGGTGTTGTTCTCGTTGAGCACGGTGAGCACCAGTCCGAGGTCGGTGTTCTCATCGGCGTTGTTGAGCGAGCGCATGGCCTCAGCCCACACCTCCATGCGCGAGCGTTCTTGTTGTTCGAGGTCGCGTGTCAGAAAATTCGACACGACGAGTGAGCCTACGGCGATCAAGATGGCCGCGACAACAAGGATGATTTTCACCTGGCGTATTCTGTCAGTCCACTGCATGTTATCTAAACGTGAGTGTGGCGCCAATTATTGTTTTGTGGCCATTGATTTCTTCCTGGCGTGGATCGACGACAAAAAATGGGCATTCCCCTGTGTCACAACTGACCTTGGAGGAATGCCCCGAACAAGTAATGATAGGAAAATCGTTACCGTCTATAGTTATGGCCTGAATACTATTCTTTTGGGCTTAGGTAAACGTCGACTTTCTTGGCTGCGTCGCGACCACTGGCCATGGCGCGCACTACGAGGCTTGCGCCACTGGCCGCGTCACCGGCGACAAAAACATTGCTTGCTAACTGTGGTTGCTCAGGCCGCAGGAATCCCATGGCCAGCAGCACGATCTGCGCCTTGATGACCTCGGGCTTGCCTGCCTCCACCATGATGGGACGGCCACCCTCGGGGTTGGGCTTCCAGTCGATGGGCTGCACGCGCACCCCCGTGAGCTTGCCATCCTTGCCCAGGAACTCCAGCGAATTGATGTTCCAACGCCTCACGCAACCCTCCTCGTGCGACGAGGTGGTCTTCAGCGTGCGCGGCCAGTTGGGCCAGGGGTTCTTCGGGTCGTCGGGGCCCACGGGCGGCTTGGGCATGATCTCGATCTGCGTAACGCTTCGGGCGCCCTGTCGGTGGGCCGTGCCGATGCAGTCGGAGCCGGTGTCGCCACCGCCAATGACCAGCACATCCTTGTCCTTGGCGTTGACAAGCTGGTCTTTCTTGATCTCCTCGCCGGCCAGCACACGGTTTTGCTGGGCCAGCATCTCGAGGGCGAAATACACACCCTTGAGGTCGCGTCCGGGAATCTTGAGGTCGCGTGCCTGCGGTGTTCCGGTGCTCACCACCACGGCGTCGAACGCGGTGGAGAGTTCGTCGAATGTCATCACTTTGTCGGCGCTCAGCGTGGGGTCGTTCTGAATGTCGCCCACAGCCTTCTTGTCGCTCACCACATGCACGCCAAACACAAACTCGATGCCCTCCTCGCGCAACAGGCGCAGGCGGCGGTCGATGACCTCCTTGTTGAGCTTGAAGTTGGGGATGCCGTAGCGCAGCAGGCCGCCGGCGTTCTCGCGAGCTTCGTAAACGGTTACCTTGTAGCCCATGCGGTTGAGGCGGTTGGCGGCCACCAGACCGGCGGGACCGGCGCCTACGACCGCCACTTTCTTGCCGTTGCGCTCGGGAACGACAGGCCGTATGTAGTCTTCCTCCCAGGCATGCTCGGTGATGGCGGCCTCGTCCTCGCGGTTGGTGGTGGGCTGGTGCTCGATGAGGTTGAGCACACACGCCTTCTCGCAGAGGGCCGGGCAGATGCGTCCCGTAAACTCGGGGAAGTCGTTGGTGGCGTTGAGCAACTCGTAAGCCAGTCGCCAGTCGCCTTTGTAGAGGGCGTCGTTCCACTCGGGTGGCTTGTTGCCCAACGGGCAGGCGCTGTGGCAGAAGGGCACGCCGCAGTCCATGCAGCGGCTCGCCTGCAACTGGCGGTCGTGCGAGTTGAGGGTTTGCTCCACCTCGCCATAGTCGTGTATTCTATCGTGTATGGGCCGGTAGCCGGCCTCTTTGCGGTCTATTGTAAGAAATGCTTTTGGATTTCCCATGATTCCAAATGTTGATGATTGATGGTTGAATGTTGGGTTGTCGCCTTCGGCAATGTGGCGTGAAGCTTTGTCGCCTTCGGCTGCGTTGAATGAGGTGTGCCGCATGTGGCGTTATAGCCTTCGGCCATGTGGCCTCAATAGTCTCTCTGCATGTCGGCGATCTTCTGTTGCAGCTTGCGCACCTGCTCCTCTTGCAGCACACGCTTGTACTCGATAGGCACCACCTGGATGAAGTCCTCGATGTAGCGGTTCCAGTCGTCGAGCATGGTACGGGCCAATTTCGATCCGGTGTAGAGGTAGTGTTGGCGGATGAGTTCGTGCAGTTCCTTGCGGTAGCTGCTCTCCTCCACGAGGTTGATCTCCACCATGTCCATGTTGCAGAAGTAGTCGAAGTTGTGGTTCTTGTCCCACACGTAGGCCACGCCACCACTCATGCCGGCTGCGAAGTTGCGGCCCGTCTCGCCGAGCACCACCACGCGTCCGCCGGTCATATACTCACAGCAGTGGTCGCCTGCGCCTTCCACGACGGCAATGGCGCCCGAGTTGCGCACACCGAACCGCTCACCCACCTTGCCGTTGACATAGAGCTCTCCGCTGGTGGCTCCGTAGAGGCCGGTGTTTCCGGCGATGATGTTGTCCTCGGCGGCGAAGTTGGAACGGATGGGCGGCAGTATCGATACGCGACCGCCTGAGAGGCCCTTGGCGAAGTAGTCGTTGGTGTCGCCCTCGAGCTTGAAGTCGACGCCGTTCACGAGGAATGCGCCGAAGCTCTGTCCGGCCGACCCCTTGAACTTCACGTTGATTTGCGCCCTGCGGGCCTTTGCCATCCGTTCGACCACGGCGCTCACGCTCTCGCCCGTGGCGTGCATCTCACGCTCGATCTTCTCGGTGCGCTGATGCTCCATGTAGCCCGAGAGCATGGCACCCACGGCGCGGTTGGTGTTGCGTATGCTATAGTCGAGGTCGATCTCGCCACCCGTCTCAATGGTGTTGGCGGCGGCCTTGATCATCTGCTCGTCGAGCACCCCTTCGAGGTCGTGCTCCTGCGCCTTGGTGCAGTAGAACGAGGTGTCGCCATGCTCCTGGTGCAGCAGGCGGGTAAAGTCGAGAGCGTTCCACTTGCGTGTGACGGCAGCCGCCTTGGCCTTGTCGGCGGCAAGCGGTGTGGCGGCCTTGGCCTCCAACGGCTTGCGCACGATGAGCTCCGTGTGGCCGATGATGTCGTCGAGGCGACGGTAGCCCATCTGTGCCAGATACTCGCGCACCTCCTCGGCGAGGAAGGTGAAGAAGTTGACCACGTGCTGGTAGGTGCCCATGAAATGGGCGCGCAACCTCGGGTCTTGGGTGGCAACACCCATGGGACAGGTGTTTTGCGAGCACTTGCGCATCATGACACATCCCAAGGTGATGAGCGCTGCTGTGCCAAAGGCATACTCCTCGGCGCCGAGCAGGGCCGTCATGATGACGTCGCGACCGGTCTTGAGCTGGCCATCCACCTGCAGGCGAACGAGCGAGCGGAGACCGTTCTTAACCAATGTCTGTTGCGTCTCGGCCAGTCCGATCTCGGGAGAGATACCGGCAAAACGCATGCTGGAGGCAGGGCTGGCGCCCGTTCCGCCCTCAGCGCCCGATATGACGATGAGGTCGGCCTTGGCCTTCACCACACCGGCGGCGATGGTTCCCACACCGCTCTCGGCCACCAACTTCACGGATATGGCTGCGCGGGGATTGACGTTCTTCAAGTCGAAGATCAGTTGCTTCAGGTCTTCGATGGAGTAGATGTCGTGGTGAGGTGGGGGCGAGATGAGCGAAATGCCTGGAATGGAGTGGCGGGTCTTGGCGATGATCTCGTTGACCTTGAAGCCTGGGAGCTGGCCGCCCTCGCCCGGCTTGGCACCTTGGGCCACCTTGATCTGTATCTCCTCGGCGTTGACGAGATACTCGGTGGTGACACCGAAGCGGCCGGAGGCCACCTGCTTGGTCTTGCTCGACAGCGAGATGCCATCGACCGAGGTATGGAAGCGCTCCTCATCCTCGCCGCCCTCGCCCGTGTTGGAGCGTGCGCCGAGCTTGTTCATGGCCAGGGCCAAGGCTTCGTGGGCCTCCTTGCTCAGGGCACCGAACGACATGGCGCCGGTGACGAAATGCTTGACGATAGACTCTACCGGCTCCACCTCGGCCACGTCGATGGGCGTGGCGGCGCGCTTGAAGTCGAAGAAGTCGCGAATGAAGATGGGCTCTTCCTTGTCGTCGGCCATCTGGGTGTACTTCTTAAACAGAGGATAGTCGCCGCGGCGGGTGGCCAGTTGCAACGTGGCGATGGTGTCGGGGTTCCAGGCGTGGCGAATGCCGTCGCGGCGCCAATGGAACTGTCCGAGCGTGGGAAGGGGCTTCTCTATGTAGGAAGGCTTCATGCTCGCCTCCTCTTCGCGGAATGCTTCGTCGTGAAGGGCTATGGCGTCGTGGGCGATGGTCTTCAGGCCCACGCCACCGATGGAACTGTGGTCGGTGCCGAAATAGGTCTTCAGCAGCGACTCGGACAAGCCGATGGCCTCGAATATCTTAGCTCCCCGATAGCTGCGGATGGTGGATATGCCCATCTTGGCCATGATTTTGAACAGGCCCTTCTTCACGGCCTTGATGTAGTTGGCCTCGGCCGTGGGATAGTCTTCTTGTATCTTGCGCTGCTTCACGAGGTCGTCGAGGATGGCGTAGGTCATGTAGGGGCAGAGAGCCGACGCGCCATAGCCCAGGAGAAGGGCGGCGTGCATCACCTCGCGTATCTCGCCCGACTCGACGATAAGGGCTGTCTGTACGCGCTTTCCCACGGAGATGAGGTAATGGTGGACGGCGCTCACCGCCAGCAACGATGGGATGGCGACATGCGTGGTGTCGACGTCGCGGTCGGTGAGGATGATGTAGTTGTAGCCCTCGTCGACACTCTTCTCGGCGTCGTGGCAAAGGCGGTCGAGCGCGTCGCGCAAACCACTCTCACCTTGTTTGGCCTCAAAGACCATGGGCAACTTGATGGTGTTGAAACCCTTGTAGCGTATGTTGCACAGAATGTCGAGCTGGGTGTTGGTGAGGATGGGGTGGGGAAGGCGCACCATCTTGCAGTTCGACTCGTTGGGATTGAGGATTCCTGTTCCCACGCGACCGATGTACTCGGTGAGGCTCATGACGAGATTCTCGCGGATGGAGTCGATGGCGGGGTTGGTAACCTGCGCGAACTGCTGGCGGAAATAGTTGAAGAAGATCTGCGGGCGGTCGCTGAGCACGGCAAGCGGCGTGTCGTTGCCCATCGAGGCCGTGGGCTCCTGGCCCTTCACGGCCATGGGAATGATGGTGTCTTCGATGTCTTCACGACCGAAGCCAAACTCCACACATTTGCTCTGGAGGTTGTCGACGGCGTTGCTCACCTTGCGTCCGCTGCGTATCTTCTCGAGCTGGATGCGGTTGGTGTTGAGCCATTGGCGGTAAGGATGCTCGTTGGCCAATTGCTCGCGAATCTCGCCATCGTAGTAGATCTTGCCCTCTTGGGTGTCGATGAGCAGAATCTTTCCGGGTTGCAAACGACCCTTCTCGGCAATCTCCGTGGGGTCGAAGTCCATGACGCCGACCTCCGACGCCACCACCATCGTGTCGTTCTTGGTGATGGTGTAACGCGCAGGGCGCAGACCGTTGCGGTCGAGCATGCCGCCGGCGAAGCGTCCGTCGGAGAAGAGCAGCGCGGCGGGGCCATCCCAAGGCTCCATGAGGATGGAATGGTACTCATAGAAGGCCTTCAGGTCTTCGGATATGGGGTTCTTGTCGTTGAAGCTCTCGGGAATCATGATCGACATGGCATGGGGCAGCGACAAGCCGCTCATGACGAAGAACTCGAACACGTTGTCGAGGCTCGCCGAGTCGCTCATGCCCGGCTGTACGATGGGCGAGATGCTGCGGATGTCGCCCAGCGTCTCGCTCGACAGCACCGACTCGCGCGCCTTCATCCATCCGCGGTTGCCCCGGATGGTGTTGATCTCACCGTTGTGGGCCACCATGCGGAAGGGTTGCGCCAGGCTCCACGTGGGGAATGTGTTGGTGGAGAAGCGACTGTGGACAATGGCCAGGCCACTGGTGAAGTAGTTGTTGGTGAGGTCGGGATAGTACTGCCGCAGTTGCAGACTGGAGAGCATGCCCTTGTAGATGATGCTCTTGCTCGACAGCGAGCATACGTAGAAGTCGTTGACGGGCATCTCGGGATGCTGGGCACCCAACTGGGCCACGCGGTTTTCAATCTTCTTGCGTATGATGTATAATGTGCGCTCGAACGTCGGCACCTTATCGTCGGTGACGCCGGTGATGAACACCTGTTTGATGTCGGGCTCAGTAGCCAGGGCAGCCTCGCCCAGACAGCCCGGGTTGGTGGGCACCGTGCGCAGGTGGGTGAGCGACAGGCCCTCGCGCTCGATCTCCTCGATCATGATTGAGAGAATGAGCTGTTGGCAGTTGGCTTCCTTTGGCAGGAACACCAAGCCGGTGCCATACTTGCCCTTCTCGGGCACCGGTATGCCTTGAAGCAAGATGAACTCGTGTGGTATTTGCAGCAAGATGCCAGCGCCGTCGCCTGTCTTGCCGTCGGCGCCCTCTGCACCACGGTGGCGCAGGTTCTCGAGAACCTTCAGCGCGTTGTCGACGAGATCATGGCTCTTGTTGCCGTGGATGTTCACGACCATGCCCACACCACAAGCGTCGTGCTCGTAGGAAGCATTATACAATCCTTTCCCCATAGAAATTACAATTAATCAGTAAAACAATAACTTTTCCTATCAAAGTGGTTGCAAAATTAACGTTTTGCTTTCGTTTTGAATACTTACAGATATTACAATCTATCTAAAAAAAACAACAAAGTTAGAATCTAATACCTCTTTGTTGCTTTCAAATCGTAAGATTATGCCCCATATTTTACGTCAATACTTTCAAATTGACGTTTTGTAAAGGATTATTAGTTGTGATGGGACGAAAACGAAAAGGCGCAAGCCCTTGGGAGGTGTTGCTCCCGGGTTTGCGCCTCATAATGATTAAGAGGAAATGTATGGATAGCTGATGGCTTCCTACTGGTTGAACAGTTCCTTGATGCCGCCCAGGCTTCCCATGAGGTTGGATGCCTCGTAGGGCAGGAAGACGGTCTTCGCCTTGTCGCCTGAGGCCACCTCCTGCATCATGGCGATGTAGTTCTTGGCCAACAGATAGTTGGCGGGGTTGGTGGTCTTTCCTACGGCCTCGGTGATGCGGTCGATGGCTTGCGCCTCAGCCTCGGCCTTGCGGATGCGGGCTTGCGCCTCACCCTCGGCCAAGAGAATGGCCTGTTGCTTCTCGGCCTCGGCACGGTTGATCTTGGCTTGCTTCTCACCCTCCGACTGAAGGATTTGGGCCTGCTTCGTGCCCTCGGAGTTAAGGATGGTGGCGCGCTTGTCGCGCTCGGCCTGCATCTGCTTCTCCATGGCCTGCAACACACTTGCGGGCGGGATGATGTCTTGCAGCTCCACGCGGTTTACCTTGATGCCCCATTTGTTGGTGGCGTCGTCGAGCACGGCGCGAAGCTTCGTGTTGATGATGTCGCGCGAGGTGAGTGTCTGGTCGAGCTCCATGTCGCCGATGATGTTACGCAGGGTGGTTTGCGTCAGCTTCTCGATGGCGTTGGGCAGGTTGTTGATTTCGTAGACGGCCTTGAAGGGGTCGACAATCTGGAAATAGAGCAGTGCGTTGATTTCCATCTGGATGTTATCCTTGGTGATAACGTTCTGGCGGGCGAAGTCGAACACCTGCTCGCGGAGGTCGATGCGACTGGTGTAGAGGTAGCGGCCATTGGCCATGGTGACGATCTCCTTGGCGCGGTCGATGAAGGGAATGATGACATTGATGCCAGGGTTGAGGGTGGCGTAGTAGCGGCCGAGGCGCTCAACGATCTTGGTTTCAGATTGTGGTATGATGACCAGCGCCATCTTGGCGAAGATCAACACGCACACCACGAGTGCAATAAGTACGTAAGACATGGTAGATATGTGTTAGAGGTTTGTAAATAAGCTGATTGTTAAGCGGGTTTGTTGGTGGGGTCGGGGGTGGTTGCGGGCACCACGTCGATGATGATGCTCTCGCGCCCCACCACCTTGACCAGTTGTCCGACGCTGATGTCGTGCTTGGTGGTTGAGGCTTGCGCCTTCCAGTCGTCGCCATCGATGGCCACACGTCCGAAGTGCCCGGCGGTGATGGTCTCACTGACACGGCCTATGCGCCCGATGATGGCGTCGGCGTTGCTCACGGGCGCAGGCTTGTCGTCGTGCAAGTATTTGAGCGCGAAGGGGCGCACCAAGAAGATGCTGAGGGCCGAGAACACAACGAAGGCGAACACTTGCAGGCCCAGTCCGCCGACGAGGGTGGTGAGGGCGGCGGCCACTGCTCCTACCGAGAAGCAGATGATGAAGAAACCGCCAGAGACAAGCTCCATGATAAGACAACCGACGGCGAGGACCGTCCAGAGTTGCCAAAGGTTGGATGTGATGTAGTCTAACATAGTGGTATGGGTTATGATGTTCTGTTTGGTATGATCGGTGTGGAATGGTGAGGTGTATGTGGGGGTCAGAGGGAGAGCACGAAGTCGTCCCACTCCTTGGTGGTTCCCTTGCGCTGAAACACCTTGTGGAAAAGGCGGCTGCGCGTGCTGGCTACGCTCTCCTTGCTATGGGCCGTGAGGGTGGCTATGTCCTTTGGGGCGAAGCGAGCCTTGATGAGCAAGCACACGGCATACTCTTGTGAGGTCATGCGGTAGAGGCCATAGAGTTGCGAGGTGAAGTCCGTATAGACCGAGTTGATCACTTTGTCGAGCTGCGACTGTTCCTCGTTGCCCATGCTCTCGCCCCGGTCGAGCAGGTCTTGCAGGCGGATGTAGACTGGTGATGAGAAGATGATGTGGTCGGCTTTGCTGCGTTTCTCGTTCTCGATGACCGCAACCTTGTTGTTGTAGTCGAGTCGCGCTTTCTTCTCCTCCAGCTCCAGGCGCAGTACGTCGTTCTCATCGTCGAGCTTTTGGATGAGCTCTTCCAGTTCGGCCACTCGCTTGCGGTTGGCCTCAAGGCTCTGTTGGCTCATGGCCTGCTGGTCGGCTTGTATCTGTCGGGCCTTGTCCAGGCGGTCTCTGAGTATCTGCATCTTGCGCCGGCTGTTTTGTATGGTTACCACCAACAGGGCGGCGTAGGTAACCAGGAAGATGCCCACCAGAAACCACTCGCGGGTGGTGAAGGGAGCGAAGGGAAGTAGGTCGTAACTCGTCATGCGGCGTTTGGGTTTTGAATTTTACACTGGCAAAGATAGTTGAATTATGCAAAGAAAGCAAGAAATGGGGTTTGCAATTGTGCGCAATGTGGGGGTTGGGTTCGCAAGTGTTCGCAAATGGGTGGAAAATGCGGTCCTTGGGGCGCTTGGAGCGACAAAATGTCGATAATCTGGGTAGAAGGGAATCTTATTGTAGGTGGGGCGTTTCTGTTTCTGGCGAAAGCGTTAACTTTGCACGCATGATGGACAAACATAAGATAGAAGGCCATTCAGCCGTGCTGTTGGCCAATGTGATTTTCGGTCTCGGCGTGCCCGTGACCAAGTTGCTTCTCGACGAATGGGTGTCGCCCATGGCTTATATGGCTACGCGCTGCATGGGCGCCGCCGCCATATTTTGGCTCATCTCGCTCTTCATGCCACGCGAGCATGTGGAGCGTCGCGACCTACTGGTCATCATGGGTGGGGGCTTGTTGGGCTTCGTGGTCTCGCAAACGCTCACCGCTTGGGCCTTGCATTTCACCACTCCTGTATATTTCAGCATCATCGCCACGCTCACGCCTGTGGCCACCATGGTTTGCGCCGCCTTGCTCATCGGCGAGCGCATCTACCTGCGTGGTGCCTTGGGAGTGGCGATCGGTGTGGTGGGCGCGCTGCTTATGGTGATGGTGGGCTGGCAGGGTGGCTCGGGAATGAACGACCTGCTGGGCATAGGACTGGCGGTGCTCTCGCTGCTGACGTGGGCCGTGTACCTCATCATTACGCGAAAGGTGTCGGTGAAATACACGGCCGTGACGCAGATGAAATGGGTGTTTTTGGTGTCGACCCTCGCCGTGTTGCCCTTCTCATGGACCGACTTGCAAGCCTCGCGGCTCTATTCAAGCCAATGGGCGTGGAGCGGTGTGGCCGAGATGGCCTTTATTGTGGTGTTTGCCACGGTGGCCGGTTTCTTCGCCATCCCGTTCGCCTTGCGCTATCTGAAGACCACCACTGTGTCGGTTTATACCAACCTGCAACCTATTGTGGCGTCGTTTGTGGCTATCGCCATTGGCCAGGACCTGCTGAGTTGGGACAAGCCTGTGTCGTTGGCTTTGGTGCTGCTGAGCGCTTGGATTGTGACCAACAGTCAGCAGAAGGGCTAACCCAGTGGGGGGATTATCGTGTGATGAATGGAGCATCCATAGGATTTTTGGGTTAAAAACCAATAGGGGAGGCTTTGCCATGTGGTGCAAAGCCTCCCCTATTTAACCCTAATCGGTCGTTAGATTTCGGTCTAACGACCGATTGGGGTTTATGGGTCGCGGGTTACTTGGATAGAGGGTGTGCGCCAATTTGGAATGGCGAGCGCCATGGTGGGTAACCCTCGTGGTGGTTGGTCAATCCTTGGGCGTTAGGGTTTGCGCCTTGAGCGCCCAAGGATTGTGGTGCTGATTACTTCTTGTAGCAGAGCGTCTCGCTACCATCGTAGCTCACAGCGTTGATGTAGGCCACGTTGCTGCCCAGTGTAACGCTTGTGTATGACGGACGGTAGTTCTTGTTGCTGCCTACGTAACCGATACCGTAGCTGTAGATCTCAACCAGCTTGCCGTTGGCGTCGTAAGCCTTGAAGCCGATGACGTTGGGCCATGCTGAGTGCTTGATGGTGATCTTGCCACTTGCAACGCTGCAACCGGTGCCAACGGCGATGCCCTCGGGAACGGTGAGCTTCTCACGGAAAGGCTTGGTGTTGTAGATGTTGATCAGGTACAAACCGGCGGGAGCCTTCGGGTAATGCTTGCTGTCGATGTAGCTCTGAAGCTCGTCGACCATGGCCTGTGTGATTTGCAGACGACGGTTGGCGTAGTCGCCGATAATCTCGTTGTGAGGCATCATCATGCCGCAGAGACGGAAGTAGTCGGTGTAATCGGTCTTGGTAATGTCGCAAACCTGCTTTACGAAGTTGAGCTGTTGCTCACCGTCGGCGGTGTAGTCGGCGTTCTGGCCGATGCCGTTGTTCTTGCTGGGAAGATCCATGGTGCGCATTCTCTCGAAGATTCTCGGATAAGCGGTTGAGTCGACGCCTGCTCCGTAGGTGTAGCAATGGATGCCCCAGAAGGCCATCATTGTCGACCATACGTTGTGGCTCTGATGGAAGGTGCTGTTCGGGTTGATCATGTTGGGCTTGATGATGTTGTTCACAAAGCCGTAAGCCTTGTCGCCATTGCCCTCGTTCTCCATGCGGTGGAAGCCGCTTTCCTGGGTGCGGTCCTGTGCGAAGGCGGCCAGGAGGTTGTTGGTTACCTCGGTGAGACCAATCCAAATCACACCGTCGGTCTGGTTGTTGTGACCCAGCTCGTGGCCGGCGCCCCAGTAGTCGAAGTAGTCGGGATTAGATGAGGAAGGCTGGCTGAGCGCGTTGACAGGAACACACATGCCGTCGTTGCTGGCGTGGTAGAGACCGGCCGACTTAGCTACGCAGATCACGGTCTGATGGTTGCCGTAGACGCGGTTGTACTTGTAGAGACCCATCATGGTGAACTCAGACGATACGATGCTGTCGTAGGTGTTGACGAGCCACACAGCGTCCTTGCAGTTCTGCTTCAGGGTCTGAGTGGGGAAGTTGATCTGGCAGTGGTAGCCCAGCAGGTCGGTGCAATCGCCGTTGGTGTTGTTGATGATGGCGTTGTAGTCCTCGTTGGTCATGCCCTTTGTGAGGTCGAAGTAACCATGCTCTGTGCACATGGCGAAGTGGATCTTCACCTTCGGAGCCTTGGCATAGTCGTTGGTGTAATAGTTCACGTAGATGTTACCCTTGTTGTTCACGGTGATGATGTTCACACCGTTCGACAGGGTGTAGTTGCTCTCGGCGAACACGGTAGGACCGAAGTTGCGAACCTTCATGCCCACAGCGTAGTCGGTGATGCCCTCGACGATGACGGCGATGCGCTCACCCTTTTCTACGAAGATACCAGTGGGGTTCTCGTGGTTGCAATAGCTATGAGAGGTCTTCAGCTCCTGCTGCAATGAAGATACGGGCTTGTAGGCGCGGAACTCGCCCACGCGGAACTTGGTAGAGTAGTTGCCGTCGAGCAGTGTGTAAACCAAGCGCTTGACAAACTGGTCCTTGATCTTAACGGCGGTCTCCTTGTTGATGCCCGGCTTCAGCGTGGTGCAGAGGTCGTCGGCGAAGAACTGGCGGAGGTACTCGGTGGTAGAGTTGTCGCGCTGGTAGAAGGCCATCTCGGCGCAGCTGGCAAAGCCGGCGCCACCGTCGGAGATGGTGTAACGCACAGCGCAAATGTTATCGATGCCCTCATCGCCAAACTTCACTTTCGTGTCGGTTCCCACCTGGCCGAAGTTGTAGTTGCCAAGGGTTACCCATGTGCTGTCGGACAGCTGGTACTCGATAGTGACGTTGCCCCAGTTACCGTTGCTGTTGCCGTCTTGGCGCGGAGTGTAGACGGCGTAGTCTACATGGCCGGGAATCGACAGGCGATAGGTGAGCACCACGGGGAACTTGGTCGATGTGCCGCCCCAAGGTGAGTGGTAGAACGTGTTAGGGTTGCTGTCGTACGAGTTCTCGATGCCATAGCCGTCCATGTGCTGGTTGTCGGTGGCCGAGCCGATGTTGATCTTTCGGTCGGTGCTTCTCGATGCGGCGCCCTCCATGGTGTTGGGCTGCTGGTCGATGACAAACTGGGCGGTGTAGGAGCTGTCGATGCTGGTCAGGGTCACGGTGGCGTAACGGTCTACACCGCTGACGTTGAACTCTGAGAACATGGCGAGGTTGCCGTTGGCGTCCTTCTGCACCTTCACCCATGTCTCGGGCGAGTTGACCGTGTAGTCGCAAGTGGCGTTGATGGGCACAACGGCGAAGTCGTTGTTGTAGCCCAAGGTGATGGTGTCGCCAGGAAGCATGATCTTGGCGGCGTTGGTGGTGTTATTAAGCTTGGTTTGCGCACTGGCTGTCAGTGACAAAAGGACAGCAGCGGCGGTAGCAAAAATCTTATGTTTGTTCATGGTGATTCTGTTTATCGGATAATGACTTTCTTGCCGTTCGCGATGTAGATGCCGTGAGTAGGCTTGTCAACACGCTGTCCGTTGAGGTTGTAGTAAACTGCAGGCTTCTCCTGGTTGTTGTCGGTGGTAACACCGTTGATGCCCGTAGGTGTGGTTACGAGGAACGGAGTGGTGGTCAAGACAATATCGGGATAATAGGACGATGTGGCCTTGATGCTGACGGTCTTGCCAAAGGCTGAATCCCAGAATGTGATGCGACGAATGTAGTTCTTGTAGTCGCCACCCTCGGCGGTCTTGCTCTCGGTCAGCTCGTTGTTGTTGCTGTCGATGATGCTGATCATCGGAGCTGACGACTGGCCCCAACCGTTGGTCGACATGGGCTCGTATTTCCCGTTGCCCCAGTTGTACTCCTCATTGGTGTAAACATATCCTTCCTCTACCAGGGGGTAGGGGTTCTGGGGAGCGAGAATGGCGGTGGTGAGCACCTTGTTGTTACGAGTGGTGGGGAAAGAGTTGTAGAACAGGCTGTTGTTGCTCAGGTCGACGAGCGACAATGTCTTCTTGCAATCCTCGTTCCAAGTCACAGTGGTCAGGCCGCTGTTGGGCACCACGAGGCTCTGCAGGCTGCCGCACGATGTAACATCGAGCTGCTTGAGCTCGTTGTCGCCGGCCCAAATGTCTGTCAGGTTGTTCAGGCCCTTGGTGTCTAAGGCGGTCAGGTCGTTGTTGGAAACCGAAAGCACCTTGAGCGATGTGCACTTGTTGAGCTTCAGCGTCTTTATGGCATTGCGCTGCAAAAAGAGCTGCTCCACTCCCGTCATCGAGCTAACACCAAGGCCTTTCAGCTGGTTGTCGGCCAGATAGACCTGCTTCAGGCGGGGAAGCTGTGAGACGGCGAATGTGGCCAACTGGTTGTCGGAACCATTGACAATCTGAGGGCCGTAGACCTTGAAGGTGGTCAGCTTGTTGCCTTGGGCGTCGATCTCAGCGAGGTTCTTGAAGTTAGTGAGGTTCAGGGTTGCCAATTCGTTGTTGCCGCAATAGAGCTTCTTCAACGAACTGCTAATGTTGGTAAGGTCCATGTTTGTCAGGCCGTTACCAGCAACATAAAGAGAGGTCACTTCTGTGTCGGTCTCCAAGGTGAACGCAGACGACGCCAACGTTAGTGTTTGCATCGATCCATCGGTGACAAAGGTCTCCTTTTCTCCGTTTGCCCATGTGACGGTGACCGTCAGTCCGGGGTTCATGGCGATGGCGAAGGTTTCGCCCACTGCCTTGTTGGTAGTGAAACTCATTGTCGCTGCTTGCGTAACCGTAGCAGAACAGAGAAGCAATCCAATCAGTAGATGCTTGTAAAATTTTCTCATAAGCTTGTGAAAGTTAGATAGTAGTTACAGGGAGCAAAAGTAAGAAAAAGTTTAGACTGACGCAAACGTTTACCCTAATAAATATCGTAAAAAAACTAAAAACGCCTTCTTGGGTAAATTTTAGTATTGTTTTCTTCGTCAGTTTCATTTTTAATAGGTATCTTTGTCCGCAGATTTTTTAGATGTTAGTCAAAACAATAAGATTTTTTTAAGATTTTCGATGAACGTAATTACAAAGACCGTTCAATTGCCAGATGGAAGGACCATCTCAATTGAGACCGGAAAGGTTGCCAAGCAAGCCGACGGTGCCGTTGTTCTCCGCATGAACAACACCGTGCTGCTCGCCACCGTTACGGCAGCCAAAGAAGCAGTTCCCGGCACCGATTTCATGCCGGTGACAGTAGACTACAGGGAGAAGTATTATGCCACAGGCCGTTTCCCTGGCGGCTTCACCAAGCGCGAAAGTAAGGCCAGCGACGAAGAGATCCTCGTCTCACGCCTTGTGGACCGTGCCTTGCGCCCCTTGTTCCCCTCTGATTTCCACTGTGAGGTATTCGTGCAGATCTGGTTGCTCTCTAGCGACGGCAAGGATCAGCCCGATGCGCTCGCTGGCTTTGCAGCTTCTGCTGCCATGGCCTGCTCCACCATACCTTTTGAGCACACCATCTCTGAATGCCGTGTGGCTCGCATCAATGGCGAGTATGTCATCAACCCGACATTCGACCAAATGAAGGACGCTGACCTCGATATCATGGTTGGTTGCACCAAGGACAACCTGATGATGGTTGAGGGTGAGATGAGCGAGGTGTCGGAGCAAGACCTGATTGGCGCTCTGAAGGCTGCCCAGGAGGCTATCAAGCCGATGTGCGACCTGCAGGATGAGCTGGCCAAGGAGCTCGGCACAAATGTGAAGCGCGAGTACAACGACGAGATCAACGATGAGGACCTGCGCAAGCAGATCCACGCCGAGTTGTACCAGCCCGCTTACGACATCATCCATCAGACGCTTCCGAAGCAGGAGCGCAACGATGCTTTCGACAAGACTATCGCCGACTTCCTGGAGAAGTACGACGCTGCCCACACCGACCTCTCAGAGGAGGAGCTCGAGGAGAAGCACGCTGAGGCAGGTCGCTATTGGGGCGACACCATGCGCGACGCCATGCGCCGTTGCATCCTTGACGAGGGCCTGCGTATGGACGGTCGTAAGACCGATGAGGTTCGCCCCATCTGGTGCGAGGTGTCTCCGCTGCCCATGCCTCATGGATCAGCCTACTTCCAGCGTGGTGAGACCATGTCTCTGGCCACCGTTACTCTGGGCACAAAGCTCGACGAGAAGCTCGTTGATGGTGCTGTGACACGTGCTTATCAGCGCTTCTTGCTCCACTATAACTTCCCTCCCTTCTCAACAGGTGAGGCAAAGAGCCAGCGCGGTCCCGGCCGTCGCGAGATTGGCCACGGCCACTTGGCATGGCGTGCTCTGAAGGGTCAGATCCCCGAGAACTTCCCCTACACGGTTCGTGTGGTGAGCGACATCCTCGAGTCGAACGGTTCTTCATCAATGGCCAGCGTCTGCGGCGGTACTCTCGCCTTGATGGACGCCGGTGTGCCCATCAAGAATCCTGTGGCAGGTATTGCCATGGGTCTCATCCACAACCCTGGTGAGGACAAGTTCGCCATCCTTTCTGATATTCTCGGCGACGAGGATCACCTGGGTGATATGGACTTCAAGACCACTGGTACGAAGAACGGTCTGACCGCCACTCAGATGGATATCAAGTGCGATGGCTTGTCGTTCGAGGTTATTGAGCGCGCTCTGATGCAGGCCAAGGCTGGCCGTGAGCACATCATGGGCGAGATGATGAAGACCATCTCTGAGCCTCGCGCTGAGATGAAGCCTCAGGTTCCGCGTATCGAGGCCTTCGATATTCCTAAGGAGTTCATTGGTGCCGTGATTGGCCCTGGCGGTAAGATCATCCAGCAGATGCAGGAGGATACCGGCTCAACCATCACCATCGATGAGGCTGATGGCGTAGGCCACGTGCAGGTGAGCGCTCCCAACAAGGAGTCGATCGACGCTGCCATCCAGAAGATTCGTGCCATCGTGGCCATCCCTGAGGTGGGCGAGGTGTACGACGGCGTTGTGAAGAGCGTCATGCCTTACGGCTGCTTCGTAGAGATTATGCCTGGTAAGGAGGGTCTGCTCCACATCTCTGAGATTGCTTGGAAGCGCTTGGAGACCGTTGAGGAGGCTGGTATCAAGGAGGGCGACCACATCCAGGTGAAGCTCCTTGAGATCGATCCTAAGACTGGCAAGTACAAGCTCTCTCACCGTGTGTTGGTGGAGAAGCCCGAGGGTTATGTGGAGCGTGAGCGTCGTCCCCGTCGTGAGGGTGGCGAGCGTCGTCCTCGCCGTGAGGGCGGTCGTGAGCGTCAGCCCCGCCACAACAACCATCAGGAGAACAACGAGGCAGCAGAGTAAGTTGCCCCAAGGTGATGGGCACCACATCTTGTTGCCCACCACAAAAACCCATAAGGCCCGGCCGCATGTGTTATGCAGCCGGGCTTTTTATGTTACGCCGCCCGCTGGGTTGGCGCAATGGAGGGTGGGAGAGTGGCTTGCTGGGAAGAAGCAAAGCGATAAGTCGCTCGCAGGGTTGGCGCAATGGGCATAATGAGGTGGCTCGTCTCACACCAGACGTGAGAAAACACACCTTATTATATATGCTCCTCTCAGACGAGCGCCATGCGTTGCTTAGGTGGATTGCGACCATAGGTGTGCCTTGTTGATTATTTGATTCGCGCTAATTTACTTGTGCTTATACTTGTTTTTTACTGAAATCTACATACTTTTCACATTTATTTAGTACTTTTGTACGGTTCAAATGACCTGAATGAAATGAATGATAAGAAACTAAAGAAAGACAAATCAGTCAAGGCTCACGACGCTGCTACCCACCTATCGACCTCTCAGCACGGCCGTTCGGTCTCGTCGGCACCTGTCGCGCAGAGTGGCTTGTCGCCCTTGATGCGCACCGTGATCGGTTGGGTGCTCCCCGTATTGGGATTAGTGGCTATTGCCGTAGCCCTCCTTGCTTACGACTCCGACTTCTTGTTCCGAGTGCAAGAGCTCAACCTGTTTCTCTACACCCCGCTGTTCTTTGAGCAACAGATGGTGGTTTCGGGAGGCTTCCTCACCTGGTTGGGCACTTATTTCACACAGTATTTCTACCATCCTTGGCTTGGTGTCGTGTTGCTGAGCCTGTGGTGGATGTTGCTCATGTGGTTCACCAAGCGAGCGTTTCGCCTGCCTGCCTATGCGTCGGCCCTGCTCTTGGTGCCTGTGGTGATGCTGCTCATCACCGTGGTCGACATGGGTTACTGGATTTTCTACCTGAAGCTTCGCGGGCACGTGTTTGCCGCCACCATCGGCACCACTGTAGCCGTCGGATTGGTTTGGCTCTATCGCGTTCTTTCAGCCCGTTTCCAATTGCGCAACCTGTTCATGCTTCTCAGCACAGTGGTGGCTTATCCCCTGCTGGGCTACTACGGCTTGATGGCCACAGGTCTCATGGCCTTGTTGGCTTGGCGAATGGGAAATGGTTTGCGTGACCAACTCCTCAGCAAGGTTGTAGCCACCATCGTGGCCGTTGTGGCCATCATCTTTGTGCCTCTCGTGTGCTATCGTTACGTGTATTGTCAGACACCAGAGAGCGGTATTTACACCACCGCCCTACCTATCTATACTTTTTATGGCGAACACAATAGTTATTATCTGCCCTTCGAGTTGCTCACACTTGTGCTCGCCCTCTTTGCGTTTGCCTATGGTTCGTGGCGCAAAACGGTACGCCGTAGCTACGTTGTTTTGGGCAATATTGCCGTGCTTGCTATCCTCGTGGTGGGTGCCTGGATGGGTTGGTATAAGGACAACAACTTCCGCCGCGAGCTCATCATGACCCACGCCGTGGAAGACCTCGATTGGGATAAGGTGCTACAAACCTATCAGACCCTTGGCGAGAACGAGGAGCCCACCCGCATGATGTGGATGCTGAAAAACCTCGCCCTCTTCCGCCAAGGCACCGCCGGCGACAACATGTACCACTACAAGAACGGCAGCGCCGCCCCTGATGCGCCGTTCCAGGTGCGCCTTTCGCAGACGGGTGCCAAGCTCATCTATTATCATTACGGCAAGCTCAATTTCTGTTACCGTTGGTGCTTGGAGGACGGTGTGGAGTATGGCTGGTGCGTCGACTACCTGAAATACATGCTCAAATGCTCCATCCTCAATGGCGAGATGAAGGTGGCCAAGAAGTATATCGACCTGCTCAAGGCGACAAAATACTATAAGGATTATGCGGAACACTATGAGCCTTACCTTACCAATCGCAGTCTTGTGAAGCACGATGTGGAGATGAAACCCATCCTCCACTTCCTGAGCGGCCCCGATGAGCTCACCTCCGACAACTCGCTTGTGGAGCTTTATCTTATCAACAACTTCTCGAACGACAACTCCAACGACCCCGTCTACCAGGAGGCGTGCCTACAGGCAGCCTTGCAGTCGAAGCAGATACCCGTGTTCTGGACCCAGTTCTCTAAGTATGCCAATCTGCACAATGGCCAGCGTATGCCCATACACTACCAGGAGGCCGCCTACCTTTATGGCCATTTGGAGAACAAGATAGACATCAGTCACATGCCTTTCGATGAGGAGGTAAAGAAGAACTATGACGATTTCATGGCCGCAGCGCAGGAGATGGGCGAAATGACCGAGGAGCAGATGAAGCCCTTGCTCTATCCCCGATTTGGCGGAACGTTCTACTACGAGTACTTCCTCATCCGTGGTCTGAAGAGCTATTGATGCTCGTGACGCGACCACTTCGCAATGGATTTACACAACATCAACACTGAAGAAATGAAACTCAGAAAGACAACATATCCCATGGGCTTGCGCCTTTACCATCGCGCCGCCCTCACACTGTTACTCATTTTGTCGCTCTTCCTCGCCTCATGCAGTAAGGTGGAGGTGCCCGCGCAGTATAGCGAGACCGCTAAGTTGCCAGCCGTTTACCCCGACTACACCAACGTGACGGTGCCGGTGAACATCGCACCGCTCACCATGGAGCTCACCACACCTGCCGAGGACATGGTTACGCGCTATAGCTTCGGCGACCAGGAGATCCTTTGTGGTGGACTGAAGGCACAGCCCGACCTCGACGAATGGAAGGCTTTGGCCGCCGCAGCCAAGGGCCACGATATCCGCGTGGACATCTACGCCCAGAACCAAGGGCAGTGGACCCACTACAAGCCCTTCGCCATCAGCGTCAGTCCCGACAGCATCGACCCGTATATTTCCTATCGTCTCATTGCACCATCTTACGTCACCTACGAGGAGCTCACCATCAACCAGCGTTGCTTGGAGAACTTCGACGAATCGGTGATCTACAACAACATGCTTGCGGCCAACGACAGCGACGGACAGTGTATCAACTGCCACAACGTACAAAACTACAACCCCGACCGCTATCAGTTCCATGCTCGCCAGTACCATGGCGGTACGTTCATCGAGTATGATGGCAAGATGCAGAAGGTGAACATGAAGAACGACAGCATCCTTTCGGCCGGTGTTTATCCCGCTTGGCACCCTACGCTGAAGCTCTTGGCCTATTCCACCAACAAGACCATGCAGAGTTTCCATACGCGCGACATCAACAAGATCGAGGTGCTCGACTCGCAGAGCGACCTCATCCTCTTCGATCCCGACAAGAACGAGGTGTCGACCATTCTCAACGACCCCAACGAGTTTGAGGTGTTCCCCTGCTGGTCGCCCGATGGCAAGTACCTTTATTATTCGAGCGCCCATTTCGAATACCGCGACACGGTGGACCACGACAAGGAGGCCATTGCCCGTGCCAAGGAAATAAAATATAGCATTTACCGCCTGCCTTTCGACGAGAAGACACGCACGTTCGGTTCTCGCGAGATGGTGTTCGACGCCGCCGGGATGGGCAAGAGCGCCACGTTCCCTCGTGTGTCGCCCGATGGCCGATTCCTGCTTTATAGCTTGGGCGGATGGGGATGCTTCCATATCTGGCACCGCGACGCCGACCTTTGGGTCACCGACCTCACCACTCTTGAGAGTCGTCCGCTCACGGCGGCCAACTCCAACAATGTGGAGAGTTACCATGAGTGGTCGTCCAACGGTCGCTGGATCATCTTCTCAACCCGCCGCGACGATGGCGTCTACACCCGTCCCTACATCGCCCACATCGACAAAGACGGCAAGCCCTCAAAGGCTTTTGTGGTGCCGCAGCGCGATCCCGACTTCTACCACCAGTTCATGAAGAGCTACAACGTAACCATCTTCATGCGCGGTCCGGTGACAACCAAGCCCCAAGACATCTTCGACGTGCTGAAGAACGACAACGTCACGCCCGTGACGTTCCGTTCCGCGTCAGACAAATAATACACAGAATCATTTGAGTTAAAACCCTCGAAGGCGTGCTTCACGCAAGCGGTAGACCCTTGGCCGCCACTTGCCCCGAGCCCCCTTCGAGGGTTTTTTGCGTGACGTAAGGACGCCTTGGCGGCTTTCGCGAGATAATGGCTTGGTAGTGTGCATGCCGAAGTCTTCACCCCCTTGTCGCGATGAAATGTGCGATAAGGGCGCTATGAAGATGCAAATCACCGATGAAATGGGTGAAAGCTGAACCAATAACCTTCTGACAATCTTCCCTTTCGGTCTAACGATTCATTGGGTTAAAGGAAAAAAATGGCCTCATTGCCCTCGTTGAACAATAGGTCGAGGATGGAGAGGTTGGGCTGGAAGCCGTGCTTCTGCTGATACACCTGATAGTAAGGAGTGGCTACGAACGAAGGGTCGGGCAACTGTTTCTTCGGGCGAATGGCATCGCGGAAGTCGTCGGCCTGTAGCTCGTCGGCGTCGGCATACTGGTCGGTAAGCTGCAGGTTGGGCCTGATGTCGAGCAACTCGCAGAGCTTGATCGTGATGGCCAGGTTGAAATCGAACAGGTTGTCCCAACGCTGTTGGAAGAAAGGCTTGATGTCGTCGGCGTAATACTCGAAGAACGGACTCTCGCCATAGGCCGACTGCAAGGCGTTCCAATGCAGGTGGCGCCAGTTGCCATGGTCGCTTACGCGCATGTTGGCCATGGCACACTTTGAGCTCTCTCCATGCCCCGTTGGCACCGTGAGTGCCTGTTGGCCCGCCTCCGTGGCGATAAGGCAACGGTTACGGTAGGTCTGTTTCACGAAATGGTCGTGCCGCTCCAGCAGGCAAAGGCCGTATCGGTTCAGCTTTTGGTACCATTGCACCGGCCCAAAATAAGTAGACGAAAGCAGGGCTACCGAATTGTTTGCAGCCTCGTGTTGTGCGATGGTCACCATGGCAGATGATAGAGTCTTGTGGCCTTTCCCTCCACCTGGTGCAAGTGCACCAAGACGCGGCTTTGGCCCGTGTTGACAAGATAGAGCTTACAGTTGCGGCATGTGCAGCGCCTGCAGCATCGGTAGGGAATGCGATAAGTTGCACTGTCTACCGTGATGGTATCGCCCGGCACGGCCTCTACAGCGCCAATAAGTCGTCCAGGCTGGTTGAAAACCATGAGGTCGCCTCGTTTGAACGTGGCATGCGACACCTTGTTCACCACCACACGGTCGCCCTTGTGGAGTGTCGGCGCGACATCCATGGGGACGGTGTAGATGGCGAAGGCGAAGGCGCGCACGGCCAATAGGATGACCGTGAAGGCGCCCAATGCTACGATAAACTTGGCGAGTTGCCTCATTTGATGTTGTCAACCCATCTGAAGAGCCTGCTCCAGCGTACGCCTTCGAAGCCCTTTCTGTCGGGATCTGAACTCCACCAGATGAAGATGGGTTTGCCAACGATGTGGTCCTCGGGCACGAAGCCCCAGTAGCGCGAGTCGGCAGAGTTGTGGCGGTTGTCGCCCATCATCCAGTAGTAGTCCATCTTGAAAGTATAACTATTGGCGATTTTGCCGTTGATGTAGATGTGTCCGTTCTTCACCTCGAGGTCGTTGCCCTCATAGATGCGTATCGGGCGCTCATAAACGGCGATGTTGTCCATGGTCAGGCGAATGCTCTTGCCCTTCTGCGGAATCCATACCGGACCATAGTTGTCGCGTGTCCATCCCGTCACGGCGTTGAGCGGATAGAGGTCGCCCACATACTGGTCGGTGTTCAGGCGAACACTTGCCACGAGGTCCTTGCGTGCGCTGAGCGCCTTGGCGGCCTTCTTGGTGAGCGGCAGGTAGCCGTTTTGGTTGAGGCTTGTCAGGTCCTCCATTGAGATGCCGAGGTCGTGCATGAAGTCGTCGGGCAGGTTGCCCTTGAGCTTCACGTAGTAGGTGTATTGCACATTGTCGGGCTCCTTGTTGGCCTTGCCGTCGAGATAGATGATGCGGTTCTTGATCTGCAACGTCTGTCCAGGCAGTCCCACGCATCGCTTCACATAGTTCTCGCGGCGATCGGTGGGTCGCGAGTCGATGGAACCGTAGGTGTTGGGGTTGTTGGCAATGTAGTTGCGGCCCAGGTTGTAGATCATCTTAAAGTAGTCGTACTGCTCCTGTCGGTTGAGGTTGGTAGGGTTCACCGCGTCGGCGAAGTTTTGCTCGTAGATCTGTTGGCCCAGGCTGTACACCATGCCGTAGTAGTCGAACGACTGGTAGGCCGGCTCTGTCACGATGGTGTCGCCGGCGGGATAGTTGAACACCACGATGTCGTTGAGCTGCACCTTTCCCAATCCCTTCATGCGTCGGTAGTCCCAATGGGGCCACTCAATGTAGCTCTTGGCCTGTATGAGGGGCAGGGTGTGCTGTGTCAGCGGCATGGTGAGCGGCGTCTGCGGGATGCGTGGCCCGTAGCTCACCTTCGAAACGAAGAGGTAGTCGCCCGTCAGCAGCGACTTCTCCAGTGAGCTCGAAGGGATGACATAGTTTTGGAAGAGGAAGAGGTTAATGAAGTAGACGGCCACCAGTGAGAACACGAGGGCGTCTACCCAACTCATGATGAAGCGCACAGGGCCTTCAGCAGTCTTCCACCACTGCCAGCGTATCTTCTTGGTGATGTAAACGTCGAAGAGCAGCAGGGCGCCGGCGAGCGTCAGCAGCCAGCCGGTGATGGAGCAGGGTTGCACCCATACAATGCACAATACGTAGAGGAAGAGCACCACGGCCAACTTGGCCCATTGCTTCTTCATGTTGAGGTTTGCTTTTTCCTTGTCGATCATAGTAGTGTTGGGCTTGTGCGCTCCGTCGCCTTGCCATTGGGGGGTTGGGTGCCGTGTGAGCGGCGGCAGGCGGTGGCGGGCGTTTCAAGCCGTTCGGATGTTTGCGGAATGAATGTGTGTTCGTTAGGGGATGAGCGAGCTGAAGAGGTCGGTTGTGGTCAGCAGTCCCGTGTGGTTGGCCGTGTATTCGGCGGCCAGCACGGCTCCGAGGGCGAATCCCTGTCGTGAGTGGGCGCTGTGGCTGATGGTGATTTGGTCGGCCTCGCTGTTGTAGGTGATGGTGTGAATGCCGGGCACCTCGTCGTGGCGTACGCTGTTCACGAGCAGCTCGTTAGCCTTATGGTCGGTCGATCCGTCCACATGTCCGTCGTCCCACGTGGTGACGCCTGCCTTCCAAGCGTCCTTGCGGTCGAGCTGGTCCACGATGTCTTCGGCCAGTGTGATGGCTGTTCCCGACGGTGCGTCGAGCTTGTGGATGTGGTGTGTCTCCTCCATTTCCACGTCGTATTGTGGAAACTGGTTCATGATTTTAGCCAAATACTTGTTGACGGCGGCAAAGATGGCCACGCCAATCGAGAAGTTGGATGCCCAGAACAGCGTCTGCTTTCCGTCCTTTGTCAGGGCTTCCACGTCGTTCTTGTGGTCGGTCATCCATCCCGTCGATCCGCTCACCACCTTCACGTTGTGCTTAAAGGCCCTCAGGTAGTTGCTGTAGGCCGCTGTGGGGTTGGTAAACTCTATGGCCACATCGGCAGATGCGAAGGCCGGGCTGTCAAAGTCGTCTTGGTTGTCCACATCGATTTTGCAGACAATTTCATGGCCGCGGGCGATGGCGATTTGCTCAATCATGTGTCCCATCTTTCCGTAGCCGATCAGTGCAATCTTCATGTTCGTTTTTCCTTCGAATGGTTTGATTGTTGCAAAAGTACTTATTTTATACGAAAGTTGTTGTTTTTTTAATCGAAAGTTGCTGGTGGACAACCTTAAATAATTAAAAATAGGGTAATTTAACCATCTTGAAAACACATTTGCGTCAATCTTTTTTGTGGGATATTTGAAAAGGTGTACCTTTGCACTTTGAAACTATTGGTCCTCCCTATAAGGCTCAGTTAGAAAAGATTGTATATGAAATATCATCCCCTGCTGCCCTTTGTGGCAGCTTGCTCATTGCTTACTTCCTGTTTCAAGGAAGAGCCGCTGAATGCGGAATGCGATATCGAAGCGGTTTATTTCCACCTCGACGAGCCGTTGGGCACGTTCTACCAGTTGGGCGACACATTGCAAAAGGTGTTGTCCGACAATACGGATGTTGTGTTCAACGTCAGGCGCGAGCCGGCTGCCGACCTGTCGCTTGTGGAGCCACAGTTGGTGCTCACACCGGGCGCCAGCGTGAAAAGCTCGGTCAAGGCGGTCGATCAGGCCACCGGTACGGTGCGGTGGGAATACGTCGTTGGGTCGCAAGACAAACAGTGGTCGAGGGCCTACACCGTCAGCATGGTGCCCACCTCGCGCACCGTACGCGACACCGTGGCTTACGATTTCGAGAATTTTGAGCTTGAGCCGCAGAAGAAAAAGTATTATGTTTGGCACGACGAGCTCAACGATGGCCAGTGGGGCAACAACTGGGCCACGGGCAATGCGGGCTACCAGATGAGCATGGGCAAGGCCCCTGCCGACGAGTACCCATCGGTTCCTTTGGCCGATAGCTACGACGGCTATGGCGTAAAGCTCACCACGTTGAGCACAGGCCCGTTTGGTGTGGTGAGCAACATGCGCATCGCAGCGGGCAATTTCTTCCTTGGAAAGTTTGATGTGGCCAATGCGTTGACCGACGCCATGAAGGCCACCTGCATGGGAATACCCTTCGACCGCAAGCCATTGAAGTTGCAAGGCTATTACAAGTACACACCGGGCAAGGTGTTCCAGGACCGTAACGGCAAGCCCGTGGAGAACCGAACCGACGCCGCCGACATCTATGCCGTGTTCTATCGCAATGAGGAAACGGTCACTACGAGCGACGGAAAGACCGAGACGCGCCCCGTGATGCTTCATGGCGAGGATACCAAGACCAATCCCAACATCGTGGCCATCGCCCAGGTGGCTTACGTGAAGCCCACCACCGAGTGGACGCTCTTCGACGTAACGTTCGACTACATGTCGGAGGTCAACCTCGAAACGCTCGTCAGCCGCGGTTACAACCTGGCCTTGGTGTTCTCCTCTTCGATCGACGGCCACCACTTCCAGGGCGCCATCGGCAGCCAGTTGTGCATCGACAAGGTGCGCGTGGTCTGCGAGAAGGAGGAGTAAGGCCATCCCTTCCGCAACGGCTTACCTACCCAAACGATTCATTATCTCATAGCTAACGACTCATGATCAAAAAGATATTCGTCCTCATAACCCTTGCCGCGGCAACCCTTCAGGCCAACGCCGACAATCTCATGAAAGGCTTGGTCGTCAAGACCCGACGTGGTTACAACATCGGTGGAACGGCCCCGCTGCCCATGCCGGCCAGCATACGCAGTCTCAACGACTACTCGTTCAAGGCCAACTGGAGCCTTGGCGTCGACGCCACCAAACCCCTCGACGACCGTTGGGGCGTGGCCGTGGGCCTGCGTTTCGAGGCCAAGGGCATGAAGATCGACGCCGATGTGAAAAACTATCACGAAGTGATGGTGCAGGGCGACCAAACGCTCGACGGCATGTTTACGGGCTCGGTGGTGACCGATGTCAGGCAGTGGATGTTCACGGTGCCTGTGCAAGCCTCGTTGAAAGTGTGCCATAATGTCGACCTCCGCTTCGGTCCTTACGTCTCGGTGCTTACCTCCAAGGGATTCTCGGGCTATGCCCACAATGGATATCTGAGGCAGGGCGACCCCACCGGACCCAAGGTGATCATTGGCGATACGCCCGGAACCATGGGCTACTACAACTTCTCCAGCGACATGCGTCGCTTCCAATGGGGTGTGGGTGTCGGTGCCGATTGGATATTCTGGCACAACTGGGGACTCTACGGCGAGGTCAACTGGGGCTTGAGCGGCTTGCACAAGAGCTCGTTCCACGTGCTCGACCAAACCCTTTATCCCATCTTCGGACAGGTGGGAGTGATATGGAAAGCAGGAAAGAAATCGAAAAAGAACAATAAGTAATCAGGTATTTATGAAGAAAATTTTTACTTTGTTAGTAGTAGCCATGACCGCTATGAGCAGCATGGCAGCCAACTACACCGACAGCCTCACCGTGACGGTGAATGGCCAAAGCGTTGAGCAACATGCCACCATCTCTGTGGACAAGGACCAGGATGGGCTCCTGACGTTCTCGCTTAACAACTTCATCTTGTCTATGGGTGGACAGGAAATGGGCATCGGCAACATCGTTATCGACAAGTTGCAGCCAATGGTCGCAGGCACCGACACATTGCTCGAGTGCTCACGTAACATTTATATCACCGAGGGCAACGACCCCAATGTGGATGTATGGGTGGGCCCGAATCTCCAGGAAGTGCCTATCAACTTCGTGGCAAAGCTGTCTCATGGCCGTGCCTATGCCAGCATCAGCATCTACATGGCTGCGATGCAGCAGAACATCGACGTGACGTTTGGCTCAGGCTATCAGATCCCCAACAGTGGTTTTGAGAACTATCACACTTATGCCTATGATATTGACGAGCCCCTGCGTTGGCACTCTTTCGCTACGGCAGGTGGTATGTGGGCGTATATAGTATCCCAGACGGCGCATACGTTCCAGTCGGAAGATGTTCGTCCTGGATCCACAGGAAGCAAAAGCCTTAGCTTGAAGGCCACTTCTATCTTTAATCTTATTGCCAATGGTACCGTTACCACGGGCCGTATGATAGCTGGTTCTATGTCTCCTTCAGACCCCCAAAACCATGCTGAGCTCGACATGAGCAGCACTGAGGTTGACGGAAATGGCAACCCCTATTATATCAATATGGTGGGTCGTCCCGACTCGCTTGCCGTGTGGGTGAAGTTCTCACAGGCCAAGGCCAACAAGAAGCACCCTTATGCCACGGTGAGCGCTTATATCACCGATAGCACCCGTTTCCAGGATCCCCAGGACAAGACGTATGGCAATGTCATGGCCAAGGCCGTGAACAATACCATCGCCACCACGGGTGGTGAGTGGAAGCGCATCGTTGTGCCCTTCACCTATGTCAACGACTCTATCGACGGCAAGGCCATCCTGGTCACCATCTCCACCAACGCCGATCCGGGCCAAGGAAGCAATGGCGACGAGATCATCATCGACGATTTCGAGCTGATCTACGACGCTGAGCTCACAAACGTTACACTGGTGGGCGACGAGGTGAAGCCCGAGCTCAAGGGTAAGGGCGCGTTCTGCGTGGTTTCTTACGACAAGAACGAGGCCAACGAGAACATCGCCACCATCAAGGTCTACTCCGACGACCTGAAGACCCACTTCACCAAGACCTTCAATATGACTACCGCTGCTGGCATCGGCTCGGTGGAGGCCAACGGCGCCGTTCGCAAGATCTACAACGTGGGCGGACAGCTCGTCAACGACATGAAGGCCGGTCAGGTCTACATCGTCAAGGAAGGCGGTAAGACCTTCAAGGTGCTGAAGTAAGCCGTTAAGGCAACTCAATAAGCCGTGTGCCTGCTTCCCAAGGCGGGCACACCCATCAGGGAAAGTCCCGGTCATCCACAACAGATGGCCGGGACTTTTGCGTGATGGGCCGTCCATGGCTTTGCGCAACGTGGGGTGGACCATTGGCGTGGCATGGGAAATGATGCGTGGAATGGGGCCTAAGGCTTAGAAAACTAAAGTTTCGGATTTAGTTTCAAACGGGCTGAATGATCGTTCAAACCGAATGCAATCAAGCATGCTTGAATTGCTGAGGTGCAGCCGATAATGCACGGGCTGAAAGCCCAATGAGCGCATAGCCCAGGGCAAGCGAAGCGACACCCTGGGTATTAATCGTGTTTTCATTGGTGCGCCCTGGAAGGGCAAAAGCATTCATCCTTATGTGGATTTTGC